>Ga0214480_100253_pt1 | contig 26739 bp, 21 predicted proteins | sample M1_20Mar14CPVII9_3_FD_165042 | JGI IMG/M metagenome (GOLD analysis project Ga0214480, IMG submission 165042) | Marine eukaryotic communities from Monterey Bay, California, United States - M1_20Mar14CPVII9sort6BwellE17 | ecosystem: Environmental > Aquatic > Marine > Unclassified | place: USA... | reverse complement strand
AGCTGAGTTTGGAGCATCATATGCATCCGATGTGCAAGGTGTCGTCTCGTTATATTCGACTCTGTTACGGGGAGTGATCGTCAATATCCTTCTCATCATTGCAAACTTTGTATTCTTGGTGTTGTACAACTGGGAAGTGGCGGTTGCTACTTTATGCTTCTTGGCAATTGCAGTTACGAGTGGTCCGACGGAGCTTGCTGGAAATGCTGCCCGTTCTGTACAAAAGTATGATACAGACGGCCTGGGTATGCTGAGTGAAGGTGTTCAATCTATTGATCTAGATTCTTCAAGTGAAGACTTGTGTCAGAGGCACAAGGAAGATATCTTGGTTCCACTGAAGAAGAGTTTGTTCTCTCAAGTTTTCTTCACGAACTCTGTTGATACATACATCAACTTCTTCTCCTCCTTCCTGACGGTAATTGTGGTCATTACAATGGCACATAGTGTATACGATGGGGACATGGATAGTAGTGAATTCCTTGGTGTATTCTTCATCTTTAAACAGCTACAGAAACCGGCCATGAAGATAAGTTCGGTACTAAAGAGTCTAATCAAGAAGAATGCCAATCTGGAGAGATTGAACAAGACAATCTTTGACACATAAGGAGACAGCTCGGTGTATCAATAGTTGTATAGTTAGAGTATAATAATATTACTAGGGCATCTTTAGGAAACCAGCTGTTCAACTAATCACTTAACTTATCACTGAACATAAAAGATGACGAAACCTAAATCACTCCATGACGAAATGATTTCCTCCTTTCAAGGGATTAGTACCATTCTTAGTCTTGGTAATATCCTGGATTTCTGCATCCGTCATGGTTCGAAACTGCTTCTCGGGTTCGGCAAGCTCCCCAGGATCCTTACGTGGGATGTATTCATTAAGTACATCCGTAAAGGACACAATGTCGGATTCAATGTAATACTGACGTAACTGCCGATGGAATCCATACAACATATCACCACTCAATTCATTCACTACCTCCTTGGAACTAGTTGCCTTAATAGCTTTGATGATTCGAGGTAAGAAGTCATTCTTCATCTCCCAATCACATCTGACAAACTCAATGTGTGTACCCCCCAGGGCCATGATGAATGTTCCCTTCTGTTTTGCATAATAATCATCCCGTTCTTCCTTATTACCCACTGTCAAACGATATAGAATGGCATTAATAACACCCCACGCTACTTTCTCTTCACCTCTTTCAAACAACTCCTTATCAAAGACTTCCTTATCCAATAACTTAACAGACCATGCAATACAATCCTGTCCATGATACTTATACTTGTTGTTTGACCATTTGTGTTTCGTTTCTTGGGGTGGGAAGTACTTCTTCATAATCTTTTCATCCATTTTACTAACATTTGGTAACTTCATTGACTTTGCACGTTTTTTAGGTTGACCATTGTCATCAGTAGCAACACGTTTAGGTGCACCTCCTACACCTGACTCAGCTTGCAATAGACGTAATACCAAATCATATCGTTTACCTGATACTATTAATCCCTTCTCTTTACACATTTGTTTCAAGTTGTCATTGGACAATCCCGTGCTTCGTTTTGAACCCTGCTGTGCTGGTTTGGGTGGTGGACCTCGATTGTTCTCATAATATCCTCCTGGTGATCCATATCCCATACTACTCATTTCATATTCAAATCGTTGCCTGCTGAACTTCTCGGGAGCGTATTCATAGGTGAATTTCGATGATAGTTCACCTTCACACAAACGCTCACATAGTTCCGCTGTCTTTCCGGATACAGGAAGCTTGGCGGCACGGCATAACGCCTTTAATTCGTCACCCTTTAGTTTTTCGAACCAGCTGTAATATATGATGAAGGAGATACCATATAAATATAGAGGTATATGAGATTAGGTTGAGGTGCACCGTCTTTGCAAAAATAATAATGATGCACTTACTTTGCATATGTTTTCTTAGTCTTCTTCGGAGCCTTGCTCTTTTGTCCTCCGCCTAACATGAGGGCGAGGAGATGACTATAATCGGGATTGTATGACATAGTAAATTACTCGGTGGCTTGATATGGCGGTGGTATTACTAGTAAGCAGGGTGAATTGTTGTGAATGGGGAGAAAAAAATGACAGTGACATGGCGAGGATACCTCAGGATACCGTCTAGATAGAATATGATCTCTTGAGTTTTATAACCATAGGTTGCACTACATTATATCTCATTGGCACTAAATTGCGTGTCTAATGCTATTAGTATACACCTACTTAATCTCATGTCATCTTATCATTAATCATAACTCATCTCTTTTCAGCAAAGTGCTCAAAAAACAATCCGAAGCACAAAATGGTCCTTGTTTCTCCTCTTGTGGTGTTATTTGATATGTACAACCTGATCCAGCAAAGATATTGTAAGCCATATCGTATGGAAATGATTTCTTTCCCCACTCACAGAGATTCTGATTGTATGATTTCGCATCCCATAAGAAGTACTTCATTGTCACCACGCTCTTTAAAGACCATCCGGCTAGGTTGCTGTTGAACTTGATCGCACCGTTGAAAGTACTTCTCATATTCTGAACAGAGCTTGTATTCCACTCTCCAATGTCTTGATCAAATTCTCTACAATCCCAAAACATCTGATTAATACCAAAACAGGATTCTGAGGGAAAGTGAAAAAAGAACACATCATATGCACAAAAACACTTTGTTCTATTGACTCTATCTCAGCCGGTAAATGACAAATGCGATTCACTATACAAACTCATAGAAGATGAACAGACAGATTTTCAACCATGCTTACCTGAAACATAGTTTGTACAGATCCAACTTGCCATTGACCAAGGGGTTGGTTGAACATATACGCACTACTGAACATACTATCCATATCGGTAACACTTGTTGTATTCCACGATGATACATCTCCATTAAAGGAATAAGCATCCATAAAAAGGTACTTCATTGAAGTAACTCTCGATGTATCCCAACTATTGAGATTAGATGAAAATAATGACGCACCGTTAAACATACTTCTCATGTTTGTTACAGAGCTTACATTCCAGTTATTTAAATCACCAGAAAATGAACTAGCTTTGTAAAACATTCCATACATATTTGTAACATTTCCCGTATCCCATCCATTGATATCTTCATTAAAGTTCTCCATACTATCAAACAATTCTGACATATCAATAATATTAGAAGTACACCATGAATTAATTGGGTATCCATACTTCTTTGCAACATTACAATGTTTATTGTTATTTGGACAATCTTCGTTTATATATTGGTCTATAGCTGTTTTTAGTTCATTTCGATTTGCAAAGCATTGATTGTTTGTTGTTGTAGTAGTATTTGTTGTTGCTGTAGTTGATGTATCGGTACTAGTTTCTATACTATTTGATATGATGTTTTGATCATCTCCGCTACTACTAAACAGCCGCCGATATACAGGTGGCACTACCACTAATAATACTATTAGAACTAGTTTTACTACTATTCGAATTGATCTTCCTCGTCGTATATTAGTACTACCAAAACTCATCGCACATAACTTTTGATTCACTTGAAAGAAAAAAGCAGGATAGTGATGTGGTATCTTTGTGTGTAGCTAATTATACTTTTGCCACTTCTTTAAAGTATATCAATATCAATACACTCTGTAGAACTACACGAAAACACACGCTAAAGAAGTAATGTACTAATTAGTAGAGTATAGAAGAGCCGCCGCCGCCAAGAACACGCAATCTACTGCAATCAAATCTCATCAATATCATCAAAAAGTACCGTTTAGCGATAATTTACTCAAAGCCACAAAAAAATGACAGAGCTTCACTGGTACGATGACTCAACTATCATTGTAAAGAGCAGATATCATTGCAATTAGCACTACCATTCAATATATAATCTCTTATACCTGTAGGTCATCGTCTAGGTGCAAAATATGGCATCGGATAATAACAACGTATATCTAACACAACTAACATCACTAATACAAAATTCAACATTATTATTACACCAACTTCCTACTAATGTAGTAGATTGGTCATCTATTATTACTGCTGATCCATCACCAGCAACCCCAGATAACAGCGACAATAATAAACTAGTGCAAAGTCAACTTGATGATGATTCAGAGGAGGAGGAGTCAAGTGATGATGATGAGAATATGTTTTTAGGAGGAGGATATTCCTCTTCCGAAGATGATGAGCCATCACATCTCACCTCCAACACTCCCTTATCCACTTCCAACAATACAACTAATACAGCTAATGCGGTAATAATAAAAGATAGTATAGAATATCTCAATGAAGAAAGCACAACATTATTAAAAAGAGCTAATTGTGTTCATTCGGCTTTGTTACTTTCATTACCCCCTCCTCAATCTACTAAATCAAATGTTAGTGGCACTGAAGAGAGTAGAAAGTTTGTAGAGCAGTTGATAGCCGACATACTATCCACCAACACCAACAACACCTCTCTTCCATCAGACAACTCAGAAGGATACAACATATTGGTACAAACTATAGCATATCTAACCTCATCCAAAATCATCAATAACAATCCAATCAGTTCAATAAGTGCCGAACGATGGAGAAAGATATGTTTAACTAATGGATTATTAGTTGTTCAATATTTGATATATCTACTAAACTCCGAGGGTAGCAGTGGTAGCAATGGTGGTGGTGGCAATGGCAGTAGTGGTGGGGAGAGTAACAGTGCATTGGATGAATGGAATGTAGTTATACTACCTTTACTATTTGGTAACTCGTCATTATTTCTTGTGAATGATGATTTACGTGATGCTCTTTTGAGTATTTCATCTTTCTCTTCATCGTCTACCTCCTCATCTGATGATGACAGTATTAAGTGTCAAGCTACCATAAACATATGTCAAGCAACATTACAAAATGCAATATCTTCTACAACATCAAAGGAAGACAACGAATTACGACAAACGTATATATTGGTAATATGTCAAGTGTTAATCTGTCTATACGACGGTATTTCATCTTCTGGAAAGAATGAGGAGTTCTTGGATATAGTACAAAATGGTATACATTCTACTATACTAACAATTATACGTGGTATATGCTATACAACTAATCCAGAATCTCAGCAAAAGTTGACATTGGAGGCATTACGTCCCGTTACTGGTATGTTATTACCAAAGTTATATAATGATGCTAATAATACAAGTGGTAGTGAAAAGGATACAAGTAGTGGGGAGGAAGTAGATGTAAGGGCTGTTGAATTATGGAATGAGATATTAAACTTGTTAGGCCCTTACTCGGAAGAACGGACATGTTGTAAGAATTGGTAAGTGCCAAACTATTTATTGATCTGTGGGCTGAACTGATTTTATAATATTGGAGTGACAAAACGATGATGACTTTACATGGACTAGAGTTTCTGAATCATAGGGTAGTAGCTAGATATGCAGATACAACCCTTGGCTGTCTGAGTATTGTTCCCAAGAGGCGCTAGTGTTATTCTTTTGAGAGCGGCTTACGGTTTGCTGTTGACTATTTACCTGCCGTTATCTCACATACTTTCATAATCATTCTACGTCCCTCTTTCTATACCCCTCAATTATAGGGATCAAGTGGCACCCATGACAGTTACATCCATCCTCTGCATTGTATTACCTGCCTTTCGTAAGATGGAACTTCCCACTAGTAGTCCTGACGACTCCTCTACATCAAGTAATTATTGTCGTCCAATCTTCCAACCAAGTGTATGGAATCTAATTCGTAATTGTCTAAGTCGATGTGGTGATTCCAATAAGTTAGATGGAGGTGGAGGACGGGGTACGTCGTTACTATCACGTACTGCCCAGGGTGAGTTAGATGGTGGATATGACCGTGCCTCGATGGATCAATTGTTACGTCGTCGATCGGCACATGCCTTACGACTAATGGTGGAATATGAACGAGAATGTCTACTTCGAAATGGTGTTGGGAAGGGAAAGAAGAGCAAGAATAAGAAGAGGGGCGGTGATAAGGATTGTGCACGTCGTCGAGTTGATATGTGGATGAAGTATATCCTATGCTTTGAAATGTTAGAGATGGAAACTGAATTGCACTTGGTGGAACAGGTTTGGGAAACTGTAAAAGAGATTACATCTGATGTTGCTAGTTCTGATGATGAGGGATTGGCTAGTAATAAAGAAGAGCAGCATCAGCTTCCACGGCTGGTTTGGGATGACATTAGCTCTCTTCTATGCCGTATTCTCCTATCGGAGGCACCTACTATGCGCAAGCTTGGATTATATCGGTTCTTGAGTGGTAATGCTGGAGTAGATGTTACCAATCCATCCTCCTCGGTATCTGATGATAATGCCAAGACTTCAGATGATGATGACAAAGACAAGTCTACCGTCTTCATGCGTCAACCACAAAGCAAGGGAAAGATCAAGAAGACAACATCTGGACGGTCAGTTCAATCTGCACCACTCTCAATAGTATCAGTTGACTTTGTACTGGATGTAGTTATACATGCCTACGATTCATTAGTCGGCACAAAGGTCGGATTGAACATGCAGGTTGAAGAAGGAGGCAAGATGGAAAGTGCATCTTGTTCTAACTTGCTTGAGAAGTTTTTATCAAGTTATACTGCAACCTTGACTAGTGGTTGGGGAGATAGATTATCAAAGTTTGTGAATAGAATATTCGGGCCTGACCTTCTTCAGAATTACAAATCAAGATCATTAGTCTTATGTTACCGGTCGATTACCACTGCTATTGATACGACCGCTTCTTCTGGTAGTGTAGTGTTGGATATTGATGCTGCCAATATCCAGTCTATGGTTAGAGCTGTGCGGGCCGTATTCTCATCAGGAGGTGCACCCAAGGCAACACAAGAAGAGATGAGATTGTGCTTGGCATTAGTATTGAAGAATGCCATAGCATGGGAGAAGGTAGATGCCTCCATCGTCTTACAAGTACTAGCCATGTATCCACCGCCGGAGGTATTGGATGAATCAGAGGATAGTGCCCAGTCCAAGTCTCGAGATGCTCTTGGAAAGTGGGTCCGTGGCTTGGGCAATGGAATGTGGGCTCAAAATGCTGCGTCTGCATGTGCATCCGCCTATGTACTGGGTCAATTACATAGCTTTGGTACAAATGATGTAATGTCTGGTGTCAATTCAGTTGAACGAGAGATTGGCATGTCAATTTGCATCTTATGCTCACTCTCTGGCAACGGTAGTGAGCTTCTATGGCCTGCTGTATTTAAGGGCCTACAGAATGCACCATCAAGTACATCTTTATCGTCTACTCCTGGCTTTTGCAAGGCTAATCGATCAATGATTCTATTGGAGTATGGCTGTAAAGAGGGATTGTTAAGCGGTATGGGTAACGGTGACCTCATTCTAGACAAGACAAAGGAGTTTATGATGCCTCCTCCGCCTCATATTGAATCAATACTGACAAATGCAATACAATTCATCCTTGGTCAACTTGTATCTATTGAAACAACTCTGTTTCAAATGAACAATAGCGGCGGTAGTAGTGGATCGACTCGTTCATCGACGTCCAACAGCGCCTCATCATACATTGCTATATTGATTGGACAAGTGCAAGTACTTCACAGATCATATCCAAGTAGTAACACATTGTCTCAGGCAGTTGATAGTATGCTAGATGACTGTACTAAGTCGTTATCAAGCATAGGCAAGTCTGATGATACAGGCAGTACCCACTTAGTCAAGTTCTTGACACTATCATACGCTGCATTATCTTGTGGAGCGACTTTCAACATTAATGAAGGAAAGCTGAATCATCTCATATCAACTTGCCAAACCATCCTCGAGTTAAAGTTATCAGTACCGACTGGGATTAAGAAAGATGCTAAACAAGCTTGTCGATCAATCTTTCAATATGCCAAATGGGGATCACTGTCACTACTAGTCCCAATGATTATGGAAGAAGAAGAAGGACATACCTCGGAGGTTGAGGATCTATATCAAGATATACTTGACTGTGCATTATCGTCTGTTGATGCCACGCCTGTGATTGCCCTACCGCCACTATTCGAATGTGCCCTTGGTTGTGGGAAGCACATTGTCAAGTTCGAGGGTCAACCTTCCTTACTTTCGTCATTACAGACAATCATTGATACATTGTTTGCGGTTTTGAAAGAGACGTCTCTCTCTGCCGAGTGGTCATACATGTTAAACGCGATTTGCAAATTAATCTTTAGCCCCAATCTTCTTCTTGAAGAATATCGATCGTCTTATGTAAACAATGGTCGTGGTCCAATGCCAATCAAGGCAGCATTTGAAAAGTTACTCAAGATTGGAGGCACTAGCAAGCCACATATCATTAAGAATGTGGTTAGCCGGATATCAGTTGCATGGCTTGGCCCTCAAGGTCAAGCAGAAGGTGATGTTGGTCTTTGTGCTATACCCTATCAAGAACGACTAGTTGATCTTTTAATTTACAAGGAATGTAAGTTTGATGAGACTAGTGCTCATCTCAGTGAAGGAGAGAGTTATGACTTGCCCGAGACGGTTGACGATAGTTCAATCACCAGGTCTTTTGTTCTCTCCTTCTTGTCAAGACTTCCATTGCCTCAAGCCATGTCAGGTGTTATTCTAGCAGATTTGGTTCATTTTATCATTGCAAAACTGCTTGATATATGCTGCACTGAACCTACCAAAGGCAAGGTGAACATTACGGGTAGCGAGACATACCAACAAATGACCAGAAGCTGGCAAGCTCTCTGCCTCCTTAGTAGATTTGTCACAGAAGATATTGCATCAGATGTAGCCACTAGAGTCTTTTCATCCATGAGCTTTACCATGCACGGAGAAGTTCGATACTTTATTGAAGTGTTCACGTGAGTATTAATTGTTCATTTGTTTGGTGTTTTGTACCTGATGGTAGGCGGTTCATATCTCGTCAATGATTATAAATACATATTTGCTACTCTTGATTTTGGGCCTGGCAGTTCAAATGACGACAGCACTTTATCATCAAGATCTATGAGACGACGAAACGAAGCCCCAGTTATTATGTACTTCCTATTTCTCATATCTTGTGTCTCTAACATCTCTTTCTTCTCGCTCTTTCCCTCCTATACCCATTCAAACCACAAGGATACAATGTACACGAATGCACCCATCAATCTTTGGTGGAAAGTTAATTCAAGAGATCCGCAGGAGCAACTTATCGTTACAGCATGTATCATCTCTCATGATCATTGCTGGCAACTTGACGGCTGGCCGATATGCACACGACTTCTTCACCTCAACTACAGATCCGAAGATTAAGGAGATTCTATGTGGAGCTCTTCCTTGGCTAGGTAGTACCCAAGGCTTCTCTCGAGCTATTGCTCAGCTCCTATGTCACAAGCTCATCCCGTTAGTTGTAAATGTCAATGCAGATACATCTTCTATTGGTCAAGAGAAGGACGATGCCATCCTTAGCTCTGTTTATACCTTCTTGGATGGTAATAAAGACATGACTAGAGCTCGTGAAAAGCAACAGCGTTTCTTCGATACATATGATGTTGATAAAGTATGTTCATTCGAAGGCCTACTTGCCATACCTGTTGATGAGGGAGAAGAAGCTAATCCCATGCATATGATTGATGCCATTAAAGAGGTACTAGCAGAAGTTTACAAGGAAGCTCACGAAGAGGATAGCCCTGTTTGGGCACAGATGGAGAAGCTTCTACTTGATGCCGATGATACAAACCAGTCGGAAGAGGCAGACGATTATGTGGAGAATGAGTCAGAGTTGGTGAACTTCCAGCGTAAGATCTTACCAATTGATGCACTAGATATTGGCATCCGTTCAGTTCAAGAGCAGAAGCACTTCAATGCCGCAGGGAAGAAGAAACAAAACTTGATTGTTTGTGCATCTCTGATTGACAAGGTGCCGAATCTGGCTGGCTTGGCAAGAACGTGTGAGATCTTCTCGGCACAGTCTCTCATCATGCCCAACTTGCTTGTTAAGAAACAAGATGACTTCAAGTCTATATCAGCCTCAGCTAATGATTGGATTGAGATGGAAGAATGTAAAGAGCCGGAACTATTATCTTGGCTACATCAAAAGAAGGCAGAGGGTTATGCCATAGTTGGAGTGGAGCAGACGGCATCAAGCAAGTGCCTTACCAAGATGAAGTTCCCAGACAAGACGGTCTTGCTATTGGGTAAAGAGAAGGAAGGAATACCAATTGAGTTCTTATCAGCGGTTGACCAGTGCATAGAGATTCCACAGCTGGGTATCATTAGAAGTCTTAATGTTCATGTATCAGGTGCCATAAGTATTTGGGAATACACCAAACAAATGTTAGAGCAGAAGAAGTAGAAGTTAAGCTAACTTAATACTGAAAGTTGTGGTTATTAGATAACACTATGCTATCTTATCTAATAACAGAGCTAACCATCGTCTGTCATATCATACCTCTCATGAGCATATGATATGCACTCTGTATCCCTCTCTTTCTCATCTCAAATCTAAAACAATATCTCCCCTAACTTACTGCACCACTTCTTTTGATGTTTCTCAACCCTACCCAAGTCTAAACATCGTCCATCTAATGCTACCACACCCACTTCAAGTAACTGTGCTGCCAATTGAGAGCCGCAACCGTACATAAACACAATAGCTCCTGTACCATAAAGTGAAACATATGACTCCATCTTGGGTATGACACAGCCAATTGCGTTGGGTGTATTCTTGGGTATTGAACTGGCACCATAGAACATCTTTGCTGTAAAGAAAAAGAGGGTAGGTGTAAGAGATGTGTTAGATCGACATGAGGAGGCACATCATATGAGCATATCTAAACAGAACAGACACAGAAACATACCCTCAATCCAATTGATGACAAGTGGATGTACTACTGATGATTCATCCTTCTTATTAGCTTGATTAACACTAGTAAATGAAAGCTGTACAGAATGTCCATCCTTTAGCATAAAATCAGGACTTGGGGAATCAGAAGTTGATCCACACAATGATCACAAACATACCCAAGAAGAGAGGGAGGTAGGGAGGTTAGCATTGTTAGTGAAATTGCGAAACCATATCATATACACAATTCAACTCAATCCACAACCATATAAGTACACATTCATAACACTTATGGTTTCACAATCAGAACCCAAATCAAATGGAGGGCTGTGACCATGCAATTAAGTTCTACTTACCTTGGTGGATCATTCACCATGCCTGCCGCTCGTGTAATCTTCTTCTGCTGCCACTCCTGTAAAAATGGTATATTCTGTTTCCGTAAATATGTTTCGACACATCGTTCAAACTGTGTAGCAGCAGCTTTAATATCCTCATCATTACCCAAACGTAATTGTTGCATACTCAATCTAGGGTTGAGATACTTGAGTTGATTACGTCTGTATGAGAGTGATTGAATTAATGATATTGATACGTTATTATTACTTGTAGTTGCTGATGTTGTTGATTTGGTTGTACGTCGTTGCTTTTGTATAGTGGATAGCACGTTTTGTATCTTTTGTAACCGAAATGGTGGTTGATCTTTCATCATTCCACGTTCTGATTTACCCCAATGTATTAATGTTGGTAACATTTGTTCTATATTGGTGTTGTGTGTATGAGCATATGATTTGAACATAAGATGTGAGAGCATGATGAGCATATAAAAGATGTGAACAAAAGCAAAAGATAAAGCTAGCACCTTTACAACACAATAACAAACAACGTACCCTCATCTTCAATTGCAATATAATGTGTACCAGGATCAATCCATGACAAGGTAGTAACTTTTGTATTCTTATTCTTCCTTTGTATTGATAATGGATTAGCTACTGATGTATCGGATGATGACGATCTTGATACCGTTCTAGAAGATACTGGTTTCCATCCACCATGCCATAATCCTCTACCTCCTTTGACTCCTCGTCCACTGTTACTATTACGGCCACCTCTACCTCTTCCATTTGTATTTCGTTGCATATCAATTTGACGTCCACCTCCTGAACCTCTTCTTTTTCCACCACCTTTGGCTTTGGTATTGTTGTTATGATTACCTGCTGCTTTCTTACCACCTTGGCCACTGTTATCGCTATGATTACCTGCTGCTACTGATCTAGTTCTTCTTGCTTCAACACTTTGATTATTATTACTCTTCTGAGACTTTTTGTAATCTAATACCCATGATGGAGTTTCGTTGTTGTTGTTCTTTGACTTTGACTTCTTCTTTCTACTATTAGCTTGACCGCTGCCACGGCCACCGCCAGATCTACCATCACCAGCATTACTACTATTACTACCCCGACCACCAACCATCTCTTCCCTACTCCTCTTCTTTGTTGTTTGATTTGTCTCCTCCATTATAACAACAATAAGTAATACACTCTGATTTGCACTAAAACTACTAAGTTTTCATGTTTTAGAAAACTCTGTACTTTCATCCAATACCCTAGCGCAGCAATGTTTAGTCTCCACTGCCGATTGAACATACATTACGGCATAGAATTACACATAGAATATGATAGTAGCAAACTACAATCTCTCTGTAGGACTTTGAAATATATTATGATAACTCTTTCAATTGGTGGTGGCTCGCTAAGGATACCATAAATTTCTTTTTCTTCTTGCAAATTTTTGCATTATTGCAATGGCATAAATGATTCAAGCTGGCATAGTACAATCAATAATCATTGCGGTATACCGTCAACAACGTCTCTTCATCAGTTTTTAATGCTCTTTCGACTAGTGGTACTTTCATAGCTGTCACAATTATATACATAACCAAGGATACCGACGATAGTATTTTTCACATACACATTCCACATCTAAAATCTATATCACTCCATAATGAGATCACCATTCTTCTTGGCGTCATATTGCCTCCTCTTCTACTTGATCACTATATTATCAACAACATCATCATCAATATTTGTAGAAGGAGCTAAGCAAAAGACACACTACGATGTATTAGAACTGAAGCAAGACGCTACATTAAAAGATATCAAAAAAGCCTACCGAAAATTAGCAGTACAACATCATCCAGATCGTAATATAGGCAATGAAGAAGAATCTACAATCAAATTTCGTGAAATATCGGAAGCATATGAAGTGTTGTCAGATGAGGGAATGAGACGAGACTATGATAATCAACTAAAGTATGGCACTGGCGGAGGAGGTAGTAGAAGTAAATTCTCTGATTTCCAATGGTCAAATAGAGGACAGGGTAGTAGACAACGTCATCGTAGTAGACCACGTCGTGACCCATTTGCACAATTCAATGACTTATTCAAGAATGATCCATTCTTTGCAGAGGCAGCTTCGAATCTAGATGACTTGTTTAACAAACACTTTGAGACGGGAGGAGGTAGTGCTACTAATCAACAAAGAAAGTCTAACAATGGAGGAGGTGGTATTATATGGAATACAATTAAAAAGGTAATGCCCGAAATGAATATTAATATCCAAACTACATCGAATGTCGGTGGACGACGATCATCAACATCAACTTCCTACAGTACACGAAGTAGTAGTACAACAACAACCACATCCACAAGTAGAGGACGACGAACCTCCTCTTCTAGTAGCAGCAGTACAACAAGCAGTAGTTCCAGTGGTACCTACACCTCCAGATCCACTAAAACAATAATACAGAATGGACAACGAATAACAATCCAATCATTAGAAAAGGATGGGAATAAGATAGAAGAACGATATATAGGTGAAAAGCTTATCGAACGTACGATTAATGGGAGGAAGGAGGATATTGGTAAGATTGGACATCAACAGGGGGATGGTGAATTCTAAAGTTATAGAAGATGTGACCAATATGATAAATAGTCTTAATCCAGTGGTTCATATTATGGAGTCTCGTCGTCTCTGAATAAACTAAGTATTTACCATTGCCCATACACAAATGAACACTCTTTTAACTTTTAGACTTTACATATAGCAAACAAATACGATACATATAATATAATATATACATTCATCGAAAGGGTATCTTTTCCTTGTTAAGTCTTTCGATTCCTCTCTTTTCTAAGTCTTCGATTTAATTGGTTCTTCCTTTGATACACCGTTACACCCTCCGTATCTTTCACTTGAGCCATTTTAACTCCAGGTGTATATAGCTGGGGAAAGATGAATCCGCCTTGTAATAATGCCGCAAGTAAGGACATTTTGGGATCCTGTTGTCTAGCTTTGACAGCCTTATTCATACGCTGATCACCATGCCTGCCGGGATGCTTCTTATACTTCGTCTTTCTTTCTTCTGCTCTGGTTTCAGTGTTTTTAATGGCAGTGCTAACTCGTCGAATACTAGATTGTGGAAGACTAGCTTGTGATGAACTTAGTGTAACTTGTGGAATACTACTTGATGCTGTTGAATCACTAATGTTCATCATACTAATATCGGATATACTGGCAACTGGACTTGTGCTGAGATTACCTGACATTGTATCATTGTCCTGCCCTTCGATTGTAAGCCTTGCTCTGATGAATGCTTCTCTAGATGTATCAACTTCTCCTCCCATGTTTGATGGTAAACATGTGCTCGGTATTGAACAAGCAGCAAGACTCTCCAACACCTTGACGTCTGCTCCCGTATGTATTGTCACGTTTTGACGCAACCGCATTGACATCATGGCCTTCAACGCTGGCGCAATTAGGGAAACACGGACAACGGGTTGCATGTTTCTATTGATTGTAATCGGACAGGGAAATCGTTTCCCCCTGATTTGACCATTGCTTGAAGAGAGGACGAGTGTTCATGAGAGTATATCATAAATAAGACGAATATATTGATCAAATCACAATATCCTTACCTAATGTTCGTTTGGGAGAGAAGTGACGTAGTCTACTATGTTTTATGTTCGCCAACAGAATGAATCCATTCTTCCTCACACTGGGGTTCTCGCATGCCACATGAATCAAATACCACCACACCTGGAGCGTCTAGTAATATCATGAAAATAGGATTGTGGAACAAAACTTATTAGGTGCATGTAGGCATAGACAATGAACATATGAATATGAGTCAAACACTCACCTCCTCTACTTTATCTTCCATCAAAGCGGGATTTGCATAGATTATAGCTCGACCTTTTTCATCTAATACTGGCAATAGAATCATGTATCCCTTCCTTATATCTTCTATTCGATCACTCATTGCTCCTTTTATAATATGAGCATCATTAGAACATAGACATAAGATATGCACAAATAAGAATAAGACCATAAGATGTGCACACATGATATGCACACATATACGACACAATTCTGACGACGTACCGTATAATGTTAGGGGTTGTGTGTACTTATCACCAAATAACTTGTGCCTGTTCGTCCAGTATCGAAGCAATCTCTTTAGCGCAAGCTGGTAGGAGAGTAGAATTGCAATTGCAAATGAGTAATGAGATAAAGAACATTGTAACATACAAAACAATACATATATATCTATATCTCTCTATCCGAGGGCGTACATACATACACTCACATCAATATCAAACTTTTCTGCAAATAGAAATCCAATTAGATGATTATCATCAACTAATTCCGTATTAACTTGTTGTGCATAGACGAATGATGATTTCATTTCGTTTGGTGTAGAATCTAACTTTTCTTTCAGTTGTTGCAGGGAGTCTTCTACAAATGGGGCTGGTGTTGGTATATCTATATCATAATCCTCATTATCGATGTAACGAACGTCTGCAAATGGTTTAAATGTAGTACTACTACCGTCGCCACCCTCATCTGATATCATGTTGTGTCTTGTATATGCTTGCTCTCTTATCCTCTCGAGAGAAATATTTCACAAATTCTACTATACTTATGACACCTCTCTCTTTTCCTACTATTGAATGCTTCCAACTAAATAAGTGGATATATCATCATGCAATACTACTATAGCAATGGCTGAGACCCTGTAGAGCCGTATGAGTGTAAGCTGGCGCGTCTTGCGGCCGGCCAATTGAGCCTTTATATTATGGTTGTGATTTTGTGAGATATTTTTTGCGACAGGCAGATACTTATTTCATAAGATTAAACTAAGTATCGGCCGATTCCTCCCCTGCTTACATTTGGCTGGGTGTTGTTGTTTTAAATAGACTCGAAATAGAGAATGCAAGCACAAAACAATATATTAGCTGGGGTTATATTTGATAATAGAAGCGTGCCATTCTGATCATCCCAACTCGAATAGGAGACGAAGGATTCCCGTTTAGGTACCATGTTGGTTGGGCATCAAGGGGATGGTGAATCTAATGATGTTTATAAGGTATTTTACTATTGCCCATACACAATAAATGAACACTCTTTTAACTTTTAGACTTTACATATAGCAAACAAATACGATACATATAATATAATATATACATTTCTCTCATGCGGCTTTTCCCACCTCTGGTTTAGTCTTTCGATTCCTCTCTTCCCTTAGTCTTCGATTAAGTTGGTTCTTCCTTTGATAGACAGTTACTCCCTCCGTATCTTTAACTTGAGTCGTTTTAACTCCAGGTGTATATAGTTGGGGAAAGATAAAGCCTCCATGTAATAATGCCGCAAGCAAGGACATTTTAGGATCCTGTTGTCTAGCTTTGACAGCCTTGTTCATTCGACTATCACCGTGTCTGCCCTGGAAGATGCGCGTTGTCACGATTTATGTTGGTGAAAAAGAGTATAGATAGTAACTTATGTTAGTACAGTGTGGTGTAAAGGCAGTCAACACACATGCACATGATAAAACAATACTAACACGGACTTTCCGGATGCATCTTAAACTTCATCTTTCTCTCTTCTGACCGAATACTAGCTTGTGGAATACTAGTTTGTGGAAGATTAGCTTGGGAAGAACAAGATGTAATCAACATGGGGCTTGATTTAGCGGAGTCTGAAGATAAAGGCTGTGCTTCCATGATGTCACTTTGACTCATCATACTGAAATCTGATATTGATATACTGCTATTGGAACTGATGTCTACATCTTCATCAGCTCTTCCACTCCCTTCAATGATAAGCCGTGCGGCGACAAATGTTTCAAGACTCACACAAAGATTACCGCCCAAGTTTGAAGGTACACAATAATTGGGCAACGAGCAAGCATTAAGACTCTCCAGCACCCTCTCACTCGTTCCTCTATGTACCATGAGCAATTGTCGTAATCTTAATGATAACATAGCTTTCACAACAGGTGCCACGAAAGGGTAGATGACCATTGGATTGCATAGATCTAACGATTGTAATCGGATGGGAAAGAAGTTCTCTCCTGATTTGACCATTGCTAATACTCTTTTGGGGCTGAAGTGACGGAGTCTCATCTCTTTAATGTTCCCCAACATTATGAAGCCGTTCTTCCTAACACTGGGGTTCTCCATTGCAACATGAATCAAATACCACCACACCTGGAGCGTCTAAGTATTATCAAGATAGGATTGAGTTGAACAAAAGCTATATACTATGCTTAGACATATGCCCATATGATATGAGTCAAACAACTCACCTCCTCGACTATTTCCTTTTCACCACCCATCAAGGTTGGCTGTGAATAGATTATTGCTCGACCCTTTTCATCCAATACTGGTAGTAGAATTAGAAATCCTTTTCTTATACTTTCTATCCGATCGCTCATTGCTCCTTTTGTACATCAGTAGTCATGTGAGAAAAGGATTTCAAATTGAACATAAGATGTACACACATGATATGCACACACATACGACACAACTCTAGACGACGTACCGTATAATGTAAGAGGCTGTGTGTACTTATCACCAAATAACTTGTGCCGGTTAGTCCAATATCGTAGTAATCTATTCAGTGTAAGCTGGTAGGAGAATAGATCAATTGCAAATGAATGATGAGATCAAGAGAACATATTGCATTTGCAACATGCAAAACAATACATATCCCTTTCTATCTAAGGGAGTAACTCATACATACACACACTCACGTCAATATCAAACTTCTCTGCATATAAGAATCCAAGTAGATGCTCATCATTCACTAATTCTGGACTAACTTGTTGTGCATAAACGAGTGACGATTTCATTTCATTTGGTGTAGAATCTAATTTCGCTTTGAGTTGTTGCAAAGAGACCTCTAAAAATGGAACTGGTGTTGGTATATCTATATCATAATCCTCATCGATATGATCTGATTCTCCTGCAAATGGTTTGAATGAAATACTACCGTTGCCATCATCTGATATCATCTTGTGTCTTTTGATGTTTGCTCTCTCCTATCGAGTATTTTGATTCTGCTTATAATGTATAGACACGGACCTCTCTTTTCCCTGCTATTGAAAGCTTCCAGTACTACTACTAAACACAAATATGAGTTGCTGTTCGTCAAAATTGTTCACTGTCTCAATTGTTGGATTCTATCTCCTCAACATAATTATATCTTCATCTACTGACTTTATACTTTATTCCCTGTCTCTGTGGCTTTATACTACTATTTGTTCGTCATTTGTGTATTCTCTCTATAATTGATTAAACTCTCCTCATTACAAATAAGTGGATATACCATGCATACTACTAGCAATGGGGACCCTGCCGACTGATAGAGTCGAAGAGATTTACACTACAGTATGTGTAGGTTGCTTGTTGCCTTTCCCACAAAGACAGGTAGGTACTTATCTATCTACTCTCATAATATTTGTAACTATGTAAGGATCGACCTCTTTCCTCTCGGCTCGCTCGCTTACATTTGGAATAAATAGGTATCTTTTGGTATCTTTTGGTATCTTTTTAAGTAAAGAGTAGTAAAAAGAAGCAAGAGCGGCAAGTGGCAATAAAAACCAGCAGCGGCCTATCACTAATATACCTCAACACAGGATATAATAATCGAGCATAAAGGCAAGATAGTTGACGAGGCCTGACTAAACCGTCTTGTTACGATCGATACATCCTAAAAAGATATCACAAAATATAATAACTGCGCAAAAGATCAAATAAACAACCTACGACAGATCTTAGATAGTCATCCAGAAATATAACAAACTAAACAAACAACAAATCGACTATCAAACAATAATGAGAACTCTACTGCTGAATGTTGCAGTTTTTGCAACAGCAACTACCGCTGTTGCTGCCGCTACCCCCAACCTACATCAATTAGATACTTCCTCATTTGCAGCAGCAACATCTGATGCTACTACCTCCTCAACAGTCGGGAATGTAGCAGTCGATACACCCCTAGGATTAGTAATCGGTACCAATGAAGATCCACGATTTGCAAATTCCAATGGTAATAATAATGTTGATGCCTTTTTAGGATTGCAATTTGGTATCATACCATCTCGCTTCTCAAAATCACGTACATCTACTACACAAGATGATTATACCTATCAACCGGGATTACGTCAAGCTAATGGATCAACTGGTGCTCCGTACATTGATGCTACAAACTTTGGACCATACTGTTATCAAGCTATAGACAATATACCGTTCTATCAAGATCAAGAACAGAGTGAAGATTGTTTATACTTAAACATATGGCGACCCAAGGGTACCAATCCACAATCGGAATTAAGTGTAATGGTATTAATTGGGAATGGATTTAATGTTCAGGGTGCTCCACAGCCACCCAGTTGGGGTCATAATCTAGCACGAGAGGAGAACGTGATGGTAATTAGTATTAATTATCGATTAGGTGTGTTTGGATTCATGGCTACGGATGAGGAGGGTAGTAATGGTATGAATGGAGTGGATGATCAGATAGTAGCACTTGAATGGATATACAAGTTTATTCAATACTTTGGAGGTAACAAGGATGACGTGACATTAGTCGGGCTCGGCGATGGCAGCGCTTCTGTATGTTATCATTCCGTCAACCCCTCCGCCGAAGGATTATTCCATCGTGCCATAATGTCAAGTGGTGAATGCCTTGCTGGTAATGACCGTCCCGGTGGACATGGATTACTTCCCGGTAATGAAGGATATGATATCACGTTAGATATCCTTGATGATTATGATGCCGCTTCTGTCGAAGAGTTGTCTGATCCAGAGCTATATCCCGCATCGGAAATTTCAACAGCAAGATACATGGGTTTAGCCATCTTGGATAAGGAGGTGTTGCCCGACTGGCCACGTGAGCTGTTTCGTGATTCCGAGAACATTATCCCATCACAAATGATTATCGGTAGTACAACTTATGCAGATGAGCAACTTGTGCCTCCGTCTCCTTTTGGTAGCGGTGTAGCTACCAACTTGACGGAGTTTCATCTCTCTATCCAAGCCGATTGGCCTGGACGAAATGTAAATGCCTTGAAGAACATGTACTCTCCCAATAACTATGACGGGTCATTAATGAATGCCCAATCTCAATATCAAGGTGACATGACGAGTTTCTGCCCATCAAGGCAATTCGCCTCATATATGGCCAATGGCTTAGGGTTAACTGGAGGTAGTGTTTACTTGTATCAGTTTGGAGCACTTACAAGTTATGATTCCGTCACTTTACGAGGACTGTTTGATGAGTTTGATAATACGGATGGATCTGAATGGGCTACATTTGGTTCTGATATAACAATGCTGTAAGTTCTTCTTTCAAGAGGAGGTACCTAAAAGACTTGTTATCTTTTTCTAATACAAACTAACATCTCCTCCTCCTTGCCTCTTCCAATCCAATTCAAAGTCTTGGAACTTACAACGAGACGTCTACCCAATGGTGGTATGAAGACACTGACTTTGTTGAACCCACGGATGCAGAGTTGGGCGTAACCGCTGAATTGCAAAGCCGATTTGCAAGCTTTGCAAAACGGGGAAGCCCCAACAACAACGTCTATACTGGTTGGCCTGAAGTTCCATTTACGGGTGCTAACAGCAATGGTGCTGCTACTCGTGTTAGTCAGTTCTTCTTCCCTCTCAATCAAGGAGGTTATGTTCAGAATAGTGCATCATTATTGGCGGCCGGTGCCCCAGTTGATCGATGCAGTGCCTTTCCCAACTTTAGACCATTCTCAGTCATTACGGAAAGTCCAAGCTACGCCCCTACCACCCCATTCCCGAGCCGTAGACCAACTACAAGACGCCCTACGCGTCATCCAACAAGGTAAGCAATCCGATAGGCAGAACAACTTGTGCATATTATGTTTCACCTTTAGGATACCTGTCAATATCGTTTTGGTATCCTTATTTTTTGTGCATAAGATGTGTTCAAATTTGTCATCTCTGATTATCGACTCATACAATATCTTGTATACTTCCATCATCATCTTAAACTGACTTCCTCTTGTTCTGTAAAGGCGGCCCACCCGTCACCCAACGAAGTAAGTTCACTACATGTTCAGTTTGTCTCTAACCAAAACCCCACTTTGTCTAACTATTCTTTCTTCTACTTCTTCTACCTCTCGTTGCTCATTCAAAGGAACCCAACGAGAAGGCCAACACGACGTCCAACGAAGCAACCGAGCAAGAACCCTACACTACCACCATCTCCTGAAAGTTGCCAGTTGACGGCTGGAGATGATCCTAGGATTCCATGTCGTAGTGGTCAGTTCTGCCTCCTCGAGACTGGCACTTGTTTAACCAAGGCTGCTATTTGGTTTGGAGTTTGTACCGACATCCCCGAGATGTGCCCAGCCAATTATGATCCGGTCTGTGGCTGTGACTTTAAGACATATTCAAATGCATGTGTTGCTAATGAAGTACCCGAGAACGTTGCATCCAAGGGGGCGTGTAAAACTGACTCTCCGACTGTATCTCCTTCCATTAAGCCATCTCCGGAGCCAACAAACAGTTGTGGACAGCACTGTGAAAGTGATAGAGACTGTGCACATGGTGGCTTTGTAGAATGTGGCAAGTGTGATTTGACATTTGAGGGAACACAGACATACAAGACTTGTGTTGACAAGATCTCCACCGTAAGTCCTACAATGTCCCCAGTCGAGGCACCAACGACTGATCAACCATCTCCTTCCCCGGTCGAGGCACCATCTCCAATGCCAGTCACTCCTGCTCCAATCACGCCTAAGCCAGTCGAAAGGATAGTTACGGTAAGTTTTCCAAAAAGTGAAGATGATATTATGCCTTGCAAGTAAATGTCTAGACTCATATCTTATCTAACTCTCTCACCATAGCCTCCTCCGACTGAGAAGCCAACTCCTCAACCAATTAGTCCTGCACCTACTGATCGAGATACTCCTCAACCTACGGTAAGTGATGCAAGTCAAATGTCTTATCATCATTCTTCTTAATATCTAACTTTAAATCGTTTCTCATAGCCCAATCCCACCCCTTCTCCAACTGATCGAGAGACTCCTCAACCTACGGTAAGTGATACAGTTCTGATTGTCATTATACATATCATCACGTCTTGTCTAACTTTTATCATTGCCTGTCTATTCCATTCAGCCCGACCCAACACCAGAACCTACGGTAAGTGAAACAAGTTGTGATTGTCATTACACATATCATCGCATTATCACGTCTTGTCAAACTCTCATCCTCGCCTCTTAGCCCGAACCAACTCCTTCCCCAACTCCCGACCCAACGGTAAGCATAGATCATGTGATAAGAAAGTATTTCCATATCATATCATGTACTTACTAGACTTCGTATCTTGGAAATGTTGTCTAACTTATCGTTCCTTGCCTCTATTGTATTCTAATTAGCCCGAACCTACTCCCAATCCAACTCCAGATCCGACAGTGAGTCAACATCAATGTTATATATGAACATGAATGTGAATTGTGTACATATCATGTGTCTAACTTTTTGCTTCTTCTCTAACTTATTTCATTTAGCCCGACCCGACCCCCGAGCCTACAGACAGAGAGACTCCACAACCAACAGATCCTCCAGTGTTGCCAGATACCACCGAAGAGTCTTATCTGAGAGGAAGAAGCGATTCGACTCAGTCGATCATGTAGAGACAGAGATAGGAAAGATTGAGCTTGTTTGCAAAAGAAGGAGGTTTATATGTACACCGCTCCTGTATTGTTGTTTGACTCTGTAGTATGTACTATCTCCTGAATTATCTAGTTTGATGAATAACCTGTAAAAGAAATGCTTGCCTAAGAAGCATATATCGTGTAAGTTTAGGATTTAGCTTTGGCTTTAGCCTAAAGAGACGTACTAGAGAGAGTGAGACGAAGAGGAGATATTTTTCCACCTTTTTCCACAATAGCTATCATCCTAACCCTTTCTTTATATCGCTCTTATCTACATAAAGCTAGGCAGGACATATAGTAGCTTTCAATTGGCGGTGGTCTTATATTGGAGGTCATCTTCTCTTCATCAGGAGTTTTCTATGTGAAAACTTACGTTCATAATTCACAAATCAAATTCACAACTAACTCACAACTTAAACCCGAGTCATCTAACTACGAGTACACCGCCGGCCACCGGCAGATTGACAATGGATGGATAGGCGTTATTATCTATACGTGGTCATAGAGCATACAATCTGCATGATGAGGGCATTCGATATCTAGAGTTCTAGCAAAACAACAAATAAAACAATAATAGTTGCAACGAAGCAATAAATAGTAAAAGTAAAGAAATATAATGACAATAACAACAGATGACAGCGGCGGCAGTACTTCATTCAAACCATTTGCAAATTCTAACCAAGCTAATGATAGAAGTGATGATGACAATGAGATGGATATTCCTTTACCCGTTCAATTTGTAGGTGTCTCTTTACAACAACTAAAACAGAAATTGGATGATGTACCATATGATATGAAATCATCACTCGTATATGCACAACACTATGCACAACTAGTTAATGCGGAATTAGTCAATGATAATCATCTCCTTGGATTCTTATATGTTGAAAAGTTCAATATTGATGTGAGTACACAGTGTTCTAGACATGATAGTCTGGTATGCAATGTTCTCGTTCTCATATTCATTTTATTGTGAATTTACTGTCAGCTTGCACTGCAGAGATTGCTACGATATTGGACGAACCGGCACAAGTTATTTGGTGATAAATACATTCAGCCCCTTACATTATACGGTACGTAGCAACATATGTACTTTGTGCAGTATAATAATGTCGTGCATATCTATGTTCATATCTTATTGTGTGCATATCTTATGTTCTAATGATACTTTTCTCTCATGTCAATGTTTACATCATATAGGAGCAATGAGTGATCGAATAGAAGATATAAGAAAGGGGTTTCTGATTCTATTACCGGTATTAGATGATAAGGGCCGAGCAATAATCTATGCAAATAATGCGCTAATGGGAGAGGAGCAACAGGTAGAGGAGGTGAGAAGAACAACATGATCATATAACAATTGACTATTTCATTGCAAATCATCGATTGAATCATCTCATTGATATTGATACACCCCTCTGATTTCACACAGGTACTTATGGTATGGTGGTATTTGATACATGTTGCAGTGGAGAACTTCCCTAGTGTTAGAAAGAAAGGTTTTATACTATTGGGAAATGATAAAGATATGAGGCTCCGTCATTTTCATCCTAGACGAGGCTTAGGTGTGTATTATATTCATGGTTGAATCTCTCCATATTTGCTCTCTCTATATTGTAAACGCTCATACCTGCCCCCCTATTCATAATGTCGTTTGTGTCCCCCTCCAGTTATGATCAAATCTGGAGAGAAGGACTTCCCTGTCCAATTACAATCAATACATTTGTGCAACCCAATGGCGGTGTTTCCTCTAGTTGCAACAGCGGCGAAAGTTATATTACCAATGCGGTTACGTCAAAACTTGACAATACACACGGGGTCGAGTGATGAGGTGTTGGAAAGCCTTGCTAGTTGTTCAATACCTAGCTCTTGTATACCAATATGCATGGGGGGAACACTCGACACATCATCGTATATAGAGTCTTTTATTACAGGAAGACTTGCCATTGAGAGGCGTCGTCAATAAAGCGGCACAAAGATAACTAATTCATAATCATAAACCGAAATATGTCCATTGACACCAATAGAAAACATTTGAAATGTTTTGTTCTAAAGTTACTTCATAGTACTAGGTATTATTAGTATATAAGATATGGAATGAATAAGATGAGATGACAATAGATACTCAGTCCTTGTCTTCTCTTGACCTAATTTCCCCAACCGGTCGATACTTAGTAAGAATCTAAAACGCATGTATCAACCTTAGACCACTTGCAGCAATTAACACTCAGCTACTGCTTTAAAGTAGTGGCAACTATAGACAAAGGGCCGTAACAGCATTATAAATACCGTTAGTAATAATACTATGAGTAACACTACTATCACTGATGATGGTGGTGGTATACCAACAGTTGTACAAAGAGCATTGGGTATGCAAAATCTTACTACACATCAAAATTATCAATATGGTGCATCTAATACAACCAATAACAATGTTATATGTGGATTGGAGGGATTTCTATTACCTCGATATCTTGCTCTACGATCTGGACGAACTGCAGTACAACAAGTATATGATGATGATAATAGTTCATGTGATATGCTAGTGAGGGCTAAGATTGAAAAATTGCAACATCGTGTTAGTGGTCATAAGCAGCAAGTTGATGCATCTAAAAGTGAGAGCAAGAGGCCAAGGAAACGAAAGAGGAAGTCAGATCATCGTCGTGGTATATCTAGTAATAATAATACTAATGGTAATAATGATACAGTGAGGGGCGTCGGTGCTGACAACGATATCGATATGCAATCTCCAGAATCTGATGCACCAACTAAAAGCAAAAGGCGTAAACGGAGAAGGAGACGAAAGAGTAGCGGCGACCAATCAAACAATACAAACAATAAGGATGACGGGTTACATTATCAAATGATGGCACGGATCATAGTTGCACCATTTACATCATCCTTGATTACAACTATGAACAAATGTAAGCAGATTGAGAAACAGAATCAGAAAAGTTCACATGATGTGTTAGTTAATGATGCCGAGCAGCATACAACCCCAAATGTTAATCAACTTATGCCAAGTTCCACAACATCGAATACAGCTGAAAAAGCAACACATTCAGTATCAACAGCAGTAAAGAATGTGTACCAAAAGAAGAACAATACAAACTCCAATCATTCAAAAAGCAATAACAATTTATTATTAACACTATCCTCACCACAAGAATCACTTGCAACTATAGTCGATGGAGCTGTTTGTACATTAGTTCGTCGTACACATCGACATCGTAGTACTAAGTCGTCTAAAATGTTCAAGAGCAGCAGGAATAAGTGTGTAGGAAAGAAGGAGCAGCAAATCGTTTATAGACGAAGGCGGAGACAAAAGTCCAATAAGGGGGCTCCATCTCAAGTTGGTACAACCTCATCTACTACAATGAACACAACCAGCAGCACCAACAACAATAACAATAATTGGCTATTAGAACAGAATCTATTGTCAACAGGGTATACACTTGGTAGTGGTGAGACATTAACATTCTCCTCCTCTTCACATAACAATTCAAACTGTAATAATCAAAATAATCAATTACTCCGAGGATGTCCAAACATGGCACCAGGTATACATTGTTTACATCCAAATACACTCACATCATATGCCCGATCATCACATTTAATGAAGGTATTACATACACTTATTGGTGACGATGCACTTCGGGAGATGTTGGTGAATGCTGTTATACTTGTGCCTGCCATTTCATCAACAGCAACAGCGAATTCAGAAGGGGAACAGAGTGTGTTTGATCGAGGCAATTATTTTCAATTAAGTGGACCTCCGTTGAACAAGTTGGCAAAGAAGTTTGATGAAATGAGCAGTAGTGTGGTAGTAGCTGCTACCAATGGTAACAGAAAGAGGAAGAGGAATGATACGGTCGACGACGACATACCAGCTGTTACAGATACCAAACAAAACAAGAAACAGACTACCCAGAACG
>Ga0214480_100252_pt1 | contig 26757 bp, 20 predicted proteins | sample M1_20Mar14CPVII9_3_FD_165042 | JGI IMG/M metagenome (GOLD analysis project Ga0214480, IMG submission 165042) | Marine eukaryotic communities from Monterey Bay, California, United States - M1_20Mar14CPVII9sort6BwellE17 | ecosystem: Environmental > Aquatic > Marine > Unclassified | place: USA... | reverse complement strand
CAAGTGGCACCTCAGAGATGAAGGCTTGCCACAGTAGTGGTTGTTTGGCATTGTATAGGTGTATACCAAAGTGATGAACACTCCCAGCATGATTGTAAGTCCCTCTGCCATACTTTTACAGCACCATATGTTGGCAGGTTTCTTGCCTCAGATCTCAATTTTTTGCCCACTCTCAGGTAACATTTGGCCATCAAGTGGCACCTCAGAGATGAAGGCTTGCCACAGAAGTGGTTGTTTGGCATTGTATAGGTGTATAACAAAGTGATGAACACTCCCAGCATGATTGCAGGTCCCTTCAACATATGTTTACAGCACCATGTTGGCTGGTTTCTTGGTTTGTATTAGGGGTGAACTAGAACAATTATTATATGTATTCTTTTACATTCAGTATAGTCAGATATGGATATGCATCAATATTCTTATCATAGCTCAATATATTTTAATCATTTATCAAAACTTTTTTCCTTCTCTGTCCAACACAATACACATAAAACAAATTCGACCGTTATGACATTCTCTTTTACTTTCTGACATACACTTTACAATCCCTCATGCATTCGTTTTCACTATATCTCTTTATCTCTGCTTGGCATTTTATTACAACTATTGAAAAAACTTAGTTCCCCTTGATTCCAATCTCTCCTTTCTGTTCAATTCCCATCACACTCTTGTTAACTCTTTAAGATACAGATAACTCTTGACTCTCTCGATAAACTAACACATTCTAACAGAACCAATTACCATAACTTTTACACCATTCAATCATATTACCATACCGTTCAATCGACTCCTCTGACAATGACCGTTGACTTCTCAAATCATTAATCTTATTATGTATATCCATACCCTTCTCTACACATATACTTCGTTCATCTACATTTGATGCATATAAACATTTACGATCAATCTTATTCCGTAATTTAATCAAATTATTAAATTCACTATCGAATTTTGATAACTTTTGTGTTTCCTTCGTATGTAATTCAGTATAGGATAATGTCATATCTTTAAAGGAATGGAACATTATTGATACTACTTTGTTTGCACTTTTGAAGAATTTTGTTATTAAGTCTGATATTTGAGTAGTGTCGTATAAGGTTTCAACTTTGGCTAATCCCCATGAATAGAATTGACTTAATTTATTATTTGATGGTGGTTGATATTGTGCTACATCTTCCGATGCGGCGGCAGCAATAGTATAAACATTATTGCTACCACATTGCAATGATACACTCAATAAGAGGAGTGCTGTAATTACTAATTTGATTGATCTTGTAAATGTCTTCATATCTTTCGCCGGCGATACGAGATAATAATAAAATAAATATGGTCCCAAGTCGATGTATATTACGGGTAATAATCCCTACTGTTCAAATGCCGCTATATTATTGAGCTAGGTACTTGAATATGACGTCGTCATTTATTTATGAGGGGAGAGAGAGAAAAAAGATATGTATCCTACCCATAGTACTTTTCATTTTAGCTGACTCACAAAGACAACAACAACTAACAATACAACTAACGCAACATTGCACACTAATAACAACTCCATAGATATATTTACAATCAATCATAAGAGAAGAAGAACAGATTAAGTATTAATAGAATAGTAATACTGATAATAATGAAATTCACAAGCACTGTAGCACTCCTACTTTCCTCGACGACAAATGCATTTCATACACCACAATATACAAAGACAATACATACTACTACAACTACAAGTAGTAGTACAAAGTTGAATGCCTTTCCGTCCATAGACAATGCACAAGAAGTTATAGACTCATTATCCAATACTATACAAACCTTTGGACCAACCATTGCAAGTGATCTATCTAACAGTTTATATCTCACAACAATTGAGCAACTAACAACTGCAATAACTAATGAGTTGTTACCAACATTACTTTCCTCTCCCTGGCATACATCAGTAATTGGTATTTTTTCTTTGGGAGCAGCACTTAATGCCTTTATCAATAGTCCAGATGATTACAGTGAGGCACCATTCGAACCCGGAACAAACACATACTCACCAGAATTAGCATCTGAATTCTATTCCAAACGTCCAGGCATGGTAATAAAACGTATATTACGATTATCAACATTAACATTTGGTTTTAATACAGGCATCTTATTCGATTGGTTAGTATTGGGTAAGTTATTTAAAGATGAGGAGTATACTGCATTGCGTAATAATGAACCTCGAAGGGCAAAGGAAGCATTAGTATTGTGTGAACAGCTCGGTCCTACTTTCATCAAGTTGGGACAGGCTGTTTCGATTCGTACTGATTTGATACCTGAATTGTATGCTTTGGAATTACGCCAATTGCAAGATGCTGTGTAAGTAGTCTTATTGATTCATGTGTCGAATGTATAGATATACACATGTCTGTACACAATCTCACCTGCCTCTTCACTCTTCTTATACACAGGCCGCCATTTGATTCAGAAGAAGCTCGTACAGTATTAAAGAGAGAATTAGGTGTAACAAACTTGAATCAAATCTTTAGTGAGCTATCTGAAACACCAGTCGCTTCGGCGAGTATTGGTCAAGTATATCGTGGTAAACTGGCCGAGAATGGGAAGGATGTTGCAGTAAAAGTACAACGACCTGGAATCTTGGGAGAGATTGCATTAGATTTGCATGTTTTACGAATCCTAAGTCCAATTCAGACCAAGTTACAGAATCTTGTCAATGGACTGAAGACATCGCAAGAAGATATTGATTTGGGTATTGCACTCGTGGATGAATGGGGCAGAGGATTTGTTGCCGAGACTGATTATAGATTAGAAGCTCAGAATACAATTGACTTTGAGTCTGCAATGCGTAAGCGTGGATTGGATGCGGTCTGTGCACCGACTGTTGTTGAGGGGTTAGTTCGTGATAAGGTCTTGACAACAGAGTGGGTCGAGGGTACAAGACTTGACAAAGATGCCTCTGAAGACGTTCCCCGATTGTGCGGTGTCGCTATTAATGCATACTTGACCATGTTGTTGGATACTGGTGTATTGGTAAGTTCTATATAGCTGTTGTGCCAATCCATATGCTTTACAACTCAACACTAACATGCATTCCTTCCATCTTCTCTTCAACAGCACTGTGATCCTCACCCAGGGAATCTATTAAGAACAACCGATGGACGGTTATGTATCTTGGATTGGGGTATGACACTAGAAGTACCCGATGACCTCCAGTACGCCTTGCTTGAGTTTATTGCACATATCAACTCCGAAAACTATGACGAGATACCACAAGATTTCATTAACCTTGGATTCTCTCCTGAGGATGTTAGCTTGGAACGATTACAGAGCAGTGGTATCACCGAAGGCATTAGTTTCACTTTCCGTCAGTTATCACAAGGCGGTGGGCCCAAGGCCATACAAGAGAGAGTCAAGGCTGAGTTCCAAGAACGTTATGGTGCTGACTTATCAGATACTGAGCTTCGAGATGCAGCCAGAGCAGACATGTTGGTTCAAATGGAGGAGCAGCTTGCATCTGAAGGTGTGGATGTGAAAGGAGTTACCAACGTCATGGAAGAAATGAGTAAGAGAAACAGAGAGCTCTTTGCACTACCTCCGTATGTGTTGTATGTTGCTCGTGCCTTTAGTACACTCGAGGGTATCGGCTTGAGTATCGATGAGAATTATGCCATTATTCAAGAATGCTATCCTTATCTGGCTCGTCGGTTGTTCACCGACAAAAGTCCAAGGGCAAAGGCTGCTCTTAGACAAATGCTTGGCTTGTCAGCTGATGCTGAAATCGAACAACCAAGTCATGATTTGTCGCCAGGGCTTGCTGCTGTAAAAGCTGGTGTTGACGGCAGTGATGTTAATGACAAGGGCTTATCTCCCAAGAAACTACTGGAAATGACTGATAACTTCTCATCATACACTGCGGCAACAGCAACTGTAGACCGCGATGGCGAGGGAAGGAGTGAGGCCGCCAAAGAGTTTGCCAAGATTCTGTTAGATAAGGATGGAAGTACACTACAGCAAATCCTAGTAGAAGAGACAGCCAAGTTGGGAGACGCAACCACACGGTCACTACTCCGTCAGGCTCTTGTCGAGAGTGCGCTTGCAAAGGGTGTTGGCTCTATCGCCCCAAAACAGATTGAGCTTGTTGATGAGCTTTTGAGTTTATCTAGTGAAGACGAGAAGATATTAGCAACTGCAAGCGAGCTAGGAGAGGTACTTGGGTCTAGGTTCGAAGGTACATCTCTTCGTAATGCTCTAGCTGATAACTTGTCAGATGGAGCTAGTATCATCCCCTCGACGCCTGAGATTCCAGATAGTTTGCAAAGTATTGTATCAGATGCCGAGACTAGAGATTTTGTCGTTGAGCAACTGTCTAATGTACCAAGCTTGGGAAGAAGAATCGGAGCTGGGCTATTCAGGAGAGCAGCTTATAGAGCCATGAACTCTCCGATTCTCCCGGAAGATGCTCGTAAACAACTATCAGATGTTAATACTCGGGTTGCTGATGTACTTGAGCCATCCATATCAGAATAAAAAGTTAGTGATCATATGATATGATTATTTTTGTGTATTAGTATTGTTGTTGTTAAGTTAAGTGATAAGTTAAACAAGTAGATATCATATATAAAATACATATTGAACTTCCTGTGTGCGAGGTCGCGACCAGAGATCGACTCGAGAGTGGTAGTGTCGATTTGGCTTGTCGAATGAGTGAAGTTAATATTGTACTAGATAACATCAACACAGCACTTAGATCTTAATATTCAATACACTATCTCCTTTTATCAACCCACTCCGAAGATTCCTTCCTTTACAAATTGATAACTCAGTAACATGCTCTCATGTCAACCACTCAACATTACCCTGATAATAACTTACAATCTTCCCCTTGAAAATTGAACCAATCAATCGAATAGCTCATCCTCCTTGCCCTTAGCCTTGGCCCTTTTCTTCTTAGATGCTTTGGCTTTTATTGGAGTAGGAGCCAGACTTACTGGTTGATACGTGGGCATCATGTCAATAGTTGTAGGTCCTTTCGGTTTGCCTTGGTTGTTGCCAGTGGGCTTTGAGATATGTATAGATCAAAATCAAATTGAACAGAGTCATTCCGTGTGTGTCAAAGAATATACAAACATATCATATGTGTACTTACTTCATTGGATAAGGATACAGGGATACAGCCAGTATTGACGTCTACGAGCACATCTTCGATCTCATCTTGGGCTACATCTAAACCAATGCCCACGATGATATCCAATAGGTCAAATGCATTCGTATAAAGCGCGGCACATAGAATATCTCCTACGTCGACAGTAAGACCAGTAATAGTGATCTTCAGGTCAATATTACAGCTGTTCACCTCTGTCTTCTTTAGTTTGATGTCAGCGGAATCAGGAGACAGTACGATTCCCTGATTACCATTAGTTACGCATTCTTTTGATTCCGTGATGGCTGTTGCAGCACCACTTCCCGAGGCAGTGACACTCCCATCGCCACTGCCTGAAGCAATCTCGGTTAACCCTAACGGATCAAGGACCGTTCCTGATACTGAAGCGGAGCATATGAGTTTAGACATGGATACATCTCCAACAACGCCAACACTGCCAACGAATGTAGCTGGGCTAATGAAACTATCTGATGATATGCTAGTATATGGGCCAAGAATAAATGATCCATCCCATCCATTTTTTGGATAACATTCAGTGACCTTGACATCGTACTCCACCTTAAACCCAGCGTATGATATCTTGTCAGATTGTTCATAGAGTGGGTAGGCATACTGACCAGGCTGCTTAGGGGCGCCTTTCACCATCCTCCAATTGCTGTAGTCCTCGTAGTTACTTGAACCAGTTTTGCCATTAGCAGTAATTGTACACTTGTGGGGCGAATCGTCTTGATATGAGCAAATGAAACTGTCTCCATAATTGTTATCCTCGGCATATTGTGCACATAGATCTTTGCAACCACCCTTGTTTGATCCGCCGATATTCTTCCACGTATATACTGGATTCTTCCCCCTCTGACCATCACCTTTATTCTTCCAATCTCCCCATTCAACCTCAAAGTCCTTGTTGAAACCACCATTCATAGGATCTAGTTGGTCTTCCAACACTGTAACAATAGCAGTGTTGAGATCCCCCTCAGCTGCATTGAATACTCCGAGAATGACAGAATCGACAGTATCATCTAGCAAGTTCGAGGGTTTAGGCGTGCCTGTCACCATCCTCCAATTGCTGTATGTAACCCAGTCCGCCCAGTCAGAGTCGTCATTAGCATCAGCAGTTTGTACACTTGTGGGGCTTATCATCTTGATATGAACAACGAAATTTTGTCTCATAATAGTTCTCCTTGGCATACTCTTCACATTGAGTTTTGCAATCACCCTTGCCCCCAATATCTTTCCACGTTTGAATAGGATTCTTCGCCCTCTGACCATCACCAGAATTCTTCCAATCTCCCCATTCAACAGAAAACTCGGTAGCTGCCGAGGCTGCTCGTAAGAGAGTTGTTAAGGCGAGGGCTTTGACAAGCATGATAATGAATATCTTATATGTACTTGAATAGTGGATGGTGGCAATTGTTTTGTTTTATGAGATGTAAATGTAATAACTAAACACTAGATAACAACACAACATTCTATCATCTCGAATGGATCACACGAGTCATGAGTGTATCGTCGAGGCGCAACTCCTAACAACAAATCTTGCAACATTATTTCCATCTAAGCATGAGTCCGACTCGTGTGATGTGAACAGTCAACTTGCAAAAGAACACAGTTACTGCACTGGTATGCGACGTTCTCTGACATATCTCCACACATCTACACTCATCAAAATCAAATCGAAGTTGAAGTACACAAGGATAGTAAACCATACAAATACAACCGCCGTCGCCCCCACACCCTCCCACAGATAATACATATAACCAGCAACGACATATCAACTTACCTAATGAAAATATGAATGCAAACTTTTTATGATATTGTGTTGAGTTGTTGAAATCATGTTTATTTCTGAACCAAGGATTTGTCAACTTCCACAATTCATTGCTTACCAACAGCTGCTTGTATAGTGGTCAGTTTGTACAGATGGTTAGATAGTGCGTGACGATTTACAGATTCTAGCCTCCAGTCTGTAAAATGTCCTAAGAACCCAGGGTGGTATCCTGAACAATAATAGCCGCTCACGTCAAATCGCCGAATGCTGTACTGTCTAAGACCCCTATCAGCCGTTTTGGTATCATGAAGGCCTGCAAGATGTTGAATCATAATGATTTGGTTGCCGAGGTTACGAAGCAGTTGTCAGGACGTTGGAGGCTCGCTTATGGTAATAGAAGGTTAAGTACAACAAGATGAGTAACGATCGTAAGGTAGGGCACACGCCAGCAGAGCTCTACTGTGGTGGGAGTCAAGCTAATCACTTTGTCTAACAAGCTAGCCACTACAACCCGTGTCGAATGTGTGGTAGTGAAGTTAATATTGTTGTTAAAAGGTATGGGCAATCTCTCAAGTCTTCCTTCTAAGTCAAATGATGATTGGATTGTGATTACAATTAAAAAAAGCTGCCAACTATCATTATGTGGACAGTTCAGCTTCCGACAACAGAGAACATTGATGATGAGCGCTTGATACAAGATGTCTCTCAACGAAAAGGTATTGTCCCAAGGAATGAAGTTGAGGCCAAGTTTGAGATGTTCAATAAAACGATAGGCAAAGGAAGGACACGTTTAATGCAATTCATGTGGTTCTCCGTACTGATTGCAGTTATTGTTCCTCAACTCATGAGAGTTCTTATACTCAAGGATACAGAGTGGTATGTTACAGCAGCTATAGTGCCAATCCTCACATACGTACCAATGCAAATTTCTATCCTTTTGTTGTTGAGACATTACTGTAATGAAAAGAATCGGGTTAAAGAGATATTTCAGGACTGGCAGAGGTATGGAATTGAAGAGGTTGATTGGGTAGTTGGTAATAAACACTCGCCTCCAAGACTAGGCTTTAAGATTAGCAAGGCAAAGCGGAGAGAGATTGATAGTGAAGTCTAAGACATCTCTCTCCTTTTTACAGTTTGTTTGTCTGGTAGATATCAAACTAAAGTTAAGCACTAGTACCGGAGAGATTAATTTCTCTATCATTCCATGATATTGCTATATCTGATCCATTGGTCTGTTGTTCTTGAATTGTATCCACTGGCATTTGTACATCAATAGTCTCATCCTTTTGTCCCATTGACCATGTCTTCTTTATTAATTCTACTTTACTACCATTCTCTAATGATGCTTCACCGTCCTTATTAACTAAAACTTTTGTTGTTGTATGACTCATTTTCTCATCCTTTTGTTGATCGGCGTTTCTATCAAATAGTTTCATATCACTACCAAATAGATCAACTTTGCTTAAATTCCCAATCATTGTTTCTGGAAATGGATTGACATTGAATGGCTTGTGGCTTAGCCATATATTTACAAGAAACGTCACTCGCCGATGTTGTCTGGTCAAAATCCTCTTTGTCTTTGTATCCATATCACTTGTTGTATCAAATTGACATTGCTTATCAAACAAACCATCTATCATCAAATCAGACGGCGCCGCATGTAAATATCGTCCGTCAAAGGATAAATGTTTACCCCTCTTTGGCCAACTGACATATCCTTCAACAGGAGTATCCATTTCATGTATATACTCTCCTGTCATGGGATGTACTCGTTTAGACACTACCATCGTCGGCGCACCTAAATCAGTAAGATATGTAACTGTTGAGATATGTGGATGAATATACATTGATCCGCCAACCATGATACGTAAATCTTCATCTTTATCCCAGTGAAAGTTTATACCACCTTGCGCCACATCGTCATCTTTATCTTTGCAATGCATTGAATATCTTCCAGCAGGAGGTGACGAACGCTGCATGTGATTGTTAGATACATCATTAAACAATTGTGAGCAAGTTACATAACAAACAAGAGTACCAGAGACTTACCAATTGTACCCACCACTCGGCACCTGATGTACTTTTATCATATACATATCCTTTCGGAACATGAAGATGAAAGACTTCTAAGGCTAGCTTTTCCAGATAACACCTTGGCTTCGTATTGTCAGCAGATATCCAAAAAGTTCGGGGTAATAATCCACTATCGGCAATTTCACAATCAAATAGTAAATCATTCATTGCATCTTTTTGTTGTTGTATTGATGTTATGTTTGATAGATTTGTTTGTATAGTTTTAGATGAATAATCCAATGTTGCAATTGTTGTGGTTGGCACGGATTGCTTTTCACTATTATTAGCGTCCGACGTCTTGGCTCTCTTTGTATTAGGTTCGATATTAACATCATCAGGTTGTTGAATAGCGGCAGGTTTCTTCTGCTCGTCTCCCCCATCATCAATTGCAGTAGAAGATATCGTTTCAGGATCGTATGATGTGCGTCCATCAGTATCTAGTCTGAGACTTAGCTCCATCGTTGTGGTTTCTTCAGTAGATTCCTCCATCGTACAAGTAGGTTGACTATTTAGTTCTCTGTGCCAAGGCGGAGGGAGCCGAGCGGCGCTAAAGGCTGTAGTCTGATAATTCTCTTAGGTTGTTTCCGTTTGAGTTAATGGGTGAATAAAATGTCTGAGGTATCCTGCAAAAATTGAGCAATGGTGCAAATAAGGTAAGCATGCCAAGGTCGGCGACCAAGCACATGGCAATGCCATCAGCAATAGCAACTCTTCCCCCAATCATTGACATTATTTCCATTTGTTATCCTCGGCGGCTAGCTGCTAGATAGATATCACAGAAAACAAAAGTGAAGAGTGGCGAGCATATAAAAATGACAATTGATGATACCTCCTCCGAGGTATCGTCATCGTCCTCTCCAAACAGTAGTGTCAAAAGATGGTCATCTAGCAATTCTATACTGCTAATAAAACTATACATACTATTCGAGGTATTATCATTTATTATATTGCTATGTATTGGAGCTACTAAGGCGGTATCCTCAAGAGATAGTAGCATATCCGAAGTATCTGCCAATCAACAACAGCGACTAGAATTGCAACCGGGGCGTGTCCTTGATATCGAACAAAGCCATAACAGTACAGCTATACAATTACCACCACTATCATCACTTTTGAATCCATCTCATACTAGAGTGATTGGTGATATATCATTCTTACTAGATTTTGCAATCATTGGTTTTCCTAAAAGTGGAACAACTTTCCTGAAAGATTACATTAATCAAACTTCACAAACATATGTATATGAACGAGAGTTATGTATAAAGAAATATAGTGATTTGATATATTTTGTTGAATTATATTATGATTTACATGAACAGTATAATAGCAATCAACAACAGCAACAAGAGCAAGGAGGGTATCCTAGCATGAAAGATACTTCTCCAAGTAGAATAATGTTTGGTCTCAAATGTCCAGGTGTATTATACCGCAACGATTTATCAATCTACAAACGATACTTCCCAACAACCAAATTAATTATAGGATTGCGATCCCCCTCTTCGTGGTTTGAATCGTTTTACAACTATCAAATGACAAAGTCAAATCCAAGTATACAAAAAGATACTAATACGACAAACTTGATTGGAATGTGTGGGAAACATCAAAAAGTTTGTACACATCGTGCACGATTTCATTCAGCATTGGGTAGATTAGGTAAAACTTCCTTGAGTAGTGTTGATGAATTGAATTTGTTATTTGGACGACAACAATCTAGTGTAGTAGAAGAGGAAGATGGCGATATGAACACTGCAATATCAAATGAAAATGTTGGAAGCAGCAGTAGTAGAAGACGAAAGCTCCAAGAAGAGAAAGAGAACGGTATACCGAATCAAATATTGTTATATGAGCTAAATCAAATACACAATCCAAACACCTCACAAAAGTTTACTCAAGCTATCCAAGACTATCTTGACATATCAGAAGAAAGCTTGCCAGTTATATCAACTTATCATCAATATAAACCACGTACAATCGATATATGTAATGAAGAACATGATCAAGTGCGGAAGGTATTACTGGATATTGGTATCGAGTCATCTACCTGGATACAAGAATACTTTATGAAGAGTCATACTGTGAATATTGTTGATTCAGATTCGTTTAGTGAGCTTCTGGATGATTGGAAGATTGATTCATGTTTGATGAACAAAACTAAAGCACTGAGAGGCAGCTAGGTATCATTTAAGCTTAGTAATATCTACGCGAGTTATCATATTGACGACGACCATTCTTTTAACAACTGAAGTATCTTTTCCTCTGCAAATAAGCCTAATACTGTACCTACAACGAATTGTAACCATGGAACTTCTCTGCCTATATCCTCTAAGCTTTGTCGACCATCTAACACTGCCTTGAATGGAACGAAAGAAGTTTGTTCAAAGAATGATTGCAGCTGATTTCTCTCATCCTCGTCATTGTCGTTGTCTCTTCCTTGTTCTGTACCAAACACGGTACCTACACTCCCCTCTTCTTTGATAACTCTCAAGTCTTGAGCATAGCATCCTGCAATAGCGTATATTGACAAACCACCAAAGAGTATCAAATCACATGTTCTTCCGCTAGCCAAGTATGCCGTTGCAAATCCCCACGGCACTACCGGTAAGATTAATGGATGCCTTGTTATTCGGGTAAGTCCTCGGGTAGTGAATTTGAGTGTATCATCTCGAGTAATCCCTGCTATTGCTTTTCCCGATACCCTGGTATTATTATCATTTCCCTCTGCCTCAAAACTTGGCATTAAACCTAATGGACTAGCGTTGAATAAGCTTGCAATGGCAGCTCCAAATCCCAACGCACCAGTACACAGACAAACTCTATATAATAATGATTGAGTTGTTGTATCTATAATAACATCTCCATGAATTGCAGAAGATTGAAGATAGGCAGCAAACGCTGACCCCAAAGTTATAAAGGATACCGTAGTATACAATGCTCGATATACCTGTCGTCCTGCAGTTAAACTATCAGGAAAGATTTGTTGTCCTCCTGTATTATCACCTGGCCAATAGTCTGGTAGTTTCCAATCATCGTTACCCACCAAGTTGAGTTTTTCCATGACATCTCCTAATGATGATATTATATTGGTTCGTGTAGCCGACATACCGATATGAGAAGAAGCGAATGCAACTACCCATAGAGCTAATATCTGATCCGATTCATCTATAGGTAACATGTGTATATTTGTTGTTGTTATTTGATGGTTTGTTGCTCTCTGACGTTTGTTTGTAGTAGTTATTTGACGGTGGTTTGCTCTCTGACGTTTTTTACTTGATATTGATGGATGACGATTTGATATTGTAATTGTGATTGGTAGATTATTTTGATGTTTTGGCAAAATGAAGGCATCACTATTATTATCCGAGAAGAAGATAACTATAAATATACAATATATTACAGATACTTGCTTCATCTTATTGATGAGAGGGCGTGGTATTGTTGATCGCCTTTCCTAAATGCCTAAATGGCAGTCTCTAGAGTCTGAGGGCAAAAAGGATTGTCCCAGCCCATGCTCGTTCGATCGCTAAATCGTTGAATAAAGGATGAGTGACACATTTGCTCGAGTGAACTTGAACTTGGCAAGATGGTCTACGGCTTTTGCTATCGCCTGAGCACATACCATCTACATTATATTCTACTTTATAAATATAATAACTATACACTGAATACCCCGGCGAGATATAATAAAAAACAAAAATAAAATAGCACTTTATTATTTATTCGACGACACTATTTGCAATACGACACATATCTTTGCAACAAACGACACATATATTTATAACATCATGTCATCGGTATCAGCCTCTGGTGTGGGGATGTTAGTGTTCCTAATACTAATCGGACCATTCATTTACCTTGTTAAATATCTCTATGAAGAATATGTATCGCATAAACATGCCGCTGCAAATGTTATAAAAACTGACGACGGTCGAGAAAACTTATCATCGAAGGCGTATCTGTTCGCTTTAATTGGTTATGCTATTGGTATTGGTAAGTAGTTTATGTGTATTTTGTATACATATTGCAAATTAATATCTCCTCTCACTCTATCTCTCTATCAAAACTAGGAAATGTATGGAGGTTTCCATATGTGATAGCTTCTAATGGGGGAGCAGCAGCGGTTGTGGCATATTTAATATGTGCCGTCTTCGTAGCATGGCCATTGTTCACATTTGAACTCATCCTAGGCCAATATCTTCGAAAGACATTCATTAAAACATGGGAGACGATTCGACCTCGTTGGTTATCGTTTGGATGGGCTCAGTTTCTCCTCCTCTTCATTGCACAAAGTTACTTTTCAATGATTATTACATATACCATTCCTTACATTGTGGGATCTTGTAGTACACCTCTCCCCTGGGCAGATGACCCTGAAGCCTATTGGTTCAATACAATCCTAAACTCATACGACAATCTAGATGACAAGCCACCTGGGCCGGGACCGATTCAATGGCGTCTAGCTGTATCTCTCGTCGTATTTTGGTGTATCACATTCTTCAGTGTAGCTTTCGGGAAGAATGTCTTATCCAACATTACATATGTTACGGTTACACTACCCGTCGTTTTGATGCTAATCCTAGTGGTTGTTAGTGCTACTCAAGAAGGAGCAAGGGAAGGCATCGAGTTTTATATTGGCAAGTTTGATGGTAGTGAGCTGACAAAGTTGTCGGTATGGGCTACTGCATTAGGTCAGATCCTTTTCAGTCTATCCCCGGGATTTGGCACAGCAATTACTTATTCAAGCTTTGTCTCTGAGAAGGAGGATGTGTATAAGGCTGGTATGATAGTTTGTGCTGCCAATTCAGCATTCAGTATCATCGCGGGCTTTGCTGTATTCGCCACCGTTGGGCATTTAGCATGGGAAGAAGGTGCTTCTGTAGAGGAAGTTGCCACAAGAAGCGGCACTGGCCTAGCATTCATTACAATCGCGGAGTCCATGAGCTTCTTTGGAAGTGGCATCGAGAATATTATGAGGTAAGCCAAGTTGTGCACTATGGTCTCACAACCCACCCTTAGATCTGGGCATTCTGTGTTCTTATTGTGAAACCGATAATGAATGTATGTATAGACAACATACTCACTTGGCCGCGGATTGAGTTGACTTGTGCCTATGATATTCGATATGGTTTTGCAATTCCACTAACAAATGCTAACCGCCCTACCTCCCTCTCTTTTTGGATAAACTTGTGACCATTGTGTGGAATTAACTTCTGATTCCCTGAGTGTGCTCTTCTATGTTATGCTTTTGACACTAGGTCTAGACTCGAGCTATGCATGGACAGAGACGATTGTAAGCTCAGTTGAGGAGACTCTGGTATCAAGGGGAAAGAACTACCGTACTTGGCAAGTTACACTAGTACTCTGTATCATCATGTTCCTCTTTGGGCTTGTATTTACTACTAGGATGGGCAATGAGATCTTGGACGTAAGTATAATGTGTTGTTGTCTTATCTTTACTTGATGATAACCCGTATCTCACAATGTACATCTATCGATTTATCCTAGGTGATTGATATGTTTGTTGGCACTATCTTCTTGTTGGCAGTTTGTTTCATCGAGTCTATCATTCTAAACTTTGATCTCGGATGGAAAAGATTACAATTGGCTTTGAAGTCAGCAACACATGGAAGTGAACGGCATCCTGAAGGTAGGAATATCTTCCCAAAATGGCTCTGTCGGTATGACTTTGTTGTAACTGTACCACATGCCACAGCATTCTTGTGTATCTATCAGATTGTCTATGTGGCCAGCAATTCTTATGGAGGATACCCTACTTCTCTTCTTGCCTGGGGCTGGACTTTATTGGCATTATGTTGTGCTACTGTCCTTCTTACTATATGGAAAAGAGACGAAAGTAAACTTCCAGCCATTGAGGATGATCCAAAGTTCCAAGAAGTCTTGGGTAATGAAGAAGTTGTTATATCGGAAGATGACAATGGTGATAAGGATGACTTTGTCGAGGAATGTGCAATTTCCTCGGGTAGTGATAAGCCTGAAGCAGCCAGAGATGATCCCGAAAGTATGTCTGCACCACTGTTGCCTGATGGAGAACAAGAACAGGCTGTTGAGCCTAAAACGGAAGAAGCCTCCAATGTTGAAGTGCCCGTTGAGTGATTATCATCCTGTCATATAGTTGTGAACAAGTGCTACATACAATATATGATGTCAGATAGTTAGGTTTAATATTTGTAGAGCTGATTAAGACAACCGCCTGACCCCATAGAGCTTTTAGTACTCGTCATATCGCTGATAGCTACGGCCTCTGCTGTTGTTATCCCTACGACCTCCTCCTCTTCCTCCATAGCTATCTCTACTACGTCCACCTCTTCGATTGTTGTCAAATCCACTTCTCCTATCTCCGCCATATCCTCCTCTTCCTTGTCCCATATCTTGTCCAATATTAAGACCACTCACACGCCCTAAACCAAGAGCCTGGACAATCTTTGGACTCAACTTGGGCATATTACCTTCCTGAAATCCCATTTGTACAGCAAGTAAATTGCAATATTTTACGACCTGATCCTTACTTCTCATTCCAAGGTTCTTCATTTTTGTCGAGTTGTACCCCAGCAATGAACGGTATGTCGCTTTTGCCAGCTTGGATATCTGTGTATCACTACCAGTGGCAGCACTTGACTGTATCTTTTGCAACCGTGTATCATTAATCTCTTTCCGTTTCATATGTCCATTGATACCACCACCCCCGTCACCATCTTGGGCTACTATATCACCATTAAGTAACTTTTGATACCTCTCATCATAAACCACATCAAGTCCCTTGAGTTCTTGCTTAACAAACTGATCCTCTTCACTACGGGTACCACAAATGATGAATCCTTTGCCAACCTTTCCAGCACGACCAGTACGACCTAGTCGATGAATGTATGTCTCTCTCGAATCAGCTGATCCATACTGTATCACATGTGTAACATTCGGGTAGTCAACTCCTCTTGCACTGACATCTGTTGTAAAGAGTATTCCTCTTTTGAACTTTCGAAAGTTCTTACTAACAGTTGTTCTGTTACCCTGCGTCTTCTTTGAATGTATTTCCAGTACTGGTATACGGAAAACTGTATTAAACAAATGACTAAAGAATTGACACATGGCAGTCGTTGGAAAGAAAACAACAACCTTGAAATCATCAGGATTTTGTATCAATGTAATATCTTGTACAATATCAACTAATCCTGTAATCCAACGTGAATTACTACTGTCGTTTGATACTAATGATGGTAATGTAACATATGATTGATCAACTAATGTATTGGTATGAGTAGCTGGATCAATATCATGGACACAATCCACTGTCAAGTAATCTTTCCTCATGTGTGATGCCATGATACTTCTCAAATCTTTAGGCAGTGTGGCTGAGAAGAGCAAAGTTTGCTGTGCCTGATCATGTCGACCTTTGTGACTTAAGATGTACTCCATATCATTGCGGAAACCCATATCTAAGCACCGATCTGCCTCGTCCAGCACGAATACACTAACTCCTTCAATCATTTCACGAAATGGTTTACCCCGTACATACGAACTCTGCATATGATCAATTAATCTACCGGCTAACAATTCAGTACAAAAGTTGAGAAAGTGGGCATGTTATATGCGGTTGTTCAATGAAAAGGATACACATTACACATGACATTTGATACTTACGTGTTGCTGTGAGTATAAAGGGACAATTATCTTCAAGCTTTTTCAAATCAATAACACGCGAGCTTCCACCAAACATTACTTGAGATGTCATTCGTGAAGATCTACTACTTGAGCCACTACTATTGGCATGTGATGAAGTTAATACCTGCGCTTGATTGTGTATTTGCATTGCGAGCTCACGAGTTGGGCTAAGGACTAATATTGAAATTCCACCATTTTCTTTTGTAGGAGGTCCTGAGGTACGTCCTAACCGTAGTGCATTCTCAATAGCTGGAAGTAGAAAAGCGAGAGTTTTACCTGTACCTGTTCGTGCCCTGCCTAATATGTCTTGGCCTGATGATGCAGCAATGAATGTTTTGTGTTGTATCTCTGTCATATTTTTTAGTTTCATCTTATTTTCAATGGCATGTAGTGATGAGGGGTGTAATTCTGATATTGATGAGAATAATGGTAGTTCATTTTCTTCTTCATTATCGGAGGAGTCAGAGTCTTCTTCAATTGCAGCGGCAACAGTAGACATCATTATGTGGGAGTGCTGGGGATAATTACAACATGATATCGTCGAAGGCGCATGATGAGTATTTGTTGTTGCAACTGATGATAACGATCGAGCCACTGCATAATAATTTAGACCACTACTGCTTCGACTGCATGGTAATATATGACGAGTACTGCTACCCCGTAGGATGATACGCCGAGCGGCCGAGAAGGACGCCATGTTGCAATAGATGGGGGAGAAATGACAACTCGAGTGGTGGGAAAATTTGGTATCCTTTTGTTCCTGTGTTGTTCAGAGATAAGGGTAGTCGTACCATCACTTCATTTGCCTTTTGCCCTATCTTTATACTAACGTACTGTATACGTTACTGATATCTCAACAAGGAGGACCTCTGGATTATATTTGCGGCCGTTATTATCATCTTAAATTGCAAATTGCAAACTATATACAATTATAATTGCAATAGAATAATCGAGTCTATTCATCCATTGAAAGTATCTTTCCGTCACCCATCATTAATTATTTGCAATCTATTACAATGTCTTCTATGGATCGTAAGCGCTCATCGGTTGTATCTCCCGACAAATCTAACAAGAAGTTCAAGGAAGTATCCTCTGACGATGAAGATGATATTGGTATCACCGCTGAAACTATTTTGGGATTTCCCAAGCACCCAACTAAATCTAATGGAGAAATCATGAAGGAAGATTATAAATTTGTTCTCTGGGCCAAACATAAAAAGGAGAAAGGCGAAGCTTATGGACGATTGGAAGACTTTGTGGAGTGGGTTGAGTCCGAAGAGGGTCAGGAAATATGGGCTGAAGTATTAAGATTAAAGGCGGAGGAGGACCGCGTTACGGCTGATACTATTTTAGGAATAAAGAATCACGAAAATACAAGTAATGGAGAATTAATGAAGAAACACTACAGTTACATTGGATGGGCCAGAAACAAGAAGGAAAATGAGGCACTTTTTGGAAAGTTAGTGAAGCTTGTGGATTGGGCAGACTCTGCCGAAGGCCATAGAGTCGAAAGTCAAGTAGTATTCAATATGGGGAAACACAAGGGGGAGACTTTTGAGCAAATCGCTCGAACAGATCCAAGGTATCACATTACTTATAGTTATGCTCTTGAGATGAATAATAAGTCGCCTCCCCCTTTGCTAACTGGGTATATCTCATGGTTTGATAGGAGAGGAGCAGTGGCTGCTGCTGCGAGCACCCATGCTTCTTCTTCTGTTGGAACGACATTAACTACCGAGGATATTGAAACATACGATGACATTGAAGCCGGTCCAACATTGTCAACTGAAGAGATTATCAGGAAAAGAGTACAAGAGGCCGAGGCACGGGGTGAGGTTATTGAAATTGAATAATTGGGATGAGGGATGCAATGATGTAAGTGATACGCCGTAGGTTGGTTTAACGGGAGGAGACTAATGAATTGTGTAGAATATGTGATTATTAGAACTTATTTATTTAAATAAATTAAATACTTGTAAGAGTTTGACTTTGCATACTATATACATTATCTACATGGAATACCAAACACATATCTTTAGGAACTTTCATAAATCTTACTCATTGCAACTTCAGTAGCAGCAGTGGAGCTAACATCCTCACCAAACGTCTGAGTAAAGTTACTACCAAACCTCATCAATGTATCGACCATTGTCTTTGATGTCAAAGAAGGTATATACGAATGACTACATGCCTTGGCCATTTCAATATCATTATCATCATCACATATACATACTGATTCTTTTAATAGACTGTGACCAAAGTTGTTGGCAATGTATTGACAGCTAAATGATAGAGAGTAGAGATAAACAAGTAAGAGAGATATACAACACAAAACGAAGTCCAATATACAAAAGTACAACATACCAATTCTGCTTTCCAGATACAACAGGGAAGAAGTCAATACAACCAAGATTCGTACTCATACCAATCTCCTTTGGATAAGAGATCGTACCATCCAACAAGTCATCAAACTTCTTATCATTACCAACTTGATGCTTCCGACTTACACGAAACATTGTCGAATAACTTTTTGTATCAAGTACAAACCCTTCTGTTTCAATAAGATGATTAGCATATTCCCATAAGATACCAGTACGTTTTTCAATTGGTATTGTATCAATTGGAAATCCAGCAGTGGTATCATAATCAATTATACATTCTTCATCATTATCAGAAGTAGTACCATCACAACGTTTGGATAAGATTTCATTACCGCCATATGCTTCGTCACTTCCTACTCCTCCGCTAATCATATGTTCTCTCCATTCCATATCTTCTACTAAACCAAATGATTGCAAATCTTCCTCTTGAGCACCTTTATAATCAACAGGTGTATATACAAACTCCTCTTCTTCTCCGACAACATTACAACAATTATCAACATTTGTAGGATAGAATATTCGACCACCACCTTCACTAACATATACATCCGCTTTTGGCAGGTATGGCAATCGATTTAATAATGTACATGTTCGTGCACCAGTTATCAATACTAGCTTAACATTCTTTTTCATACGTAACTTTTGACATGTTGATAATGTTTGTGATGAGATGACACCTTGTAATCCTGTTGCTGATGGTGGTAGAAATATTAGTTCGTTATCACTACTATTCAGTTTTTCTTGTTGCTTTTGGTTATCATCAAATGTTTTATCATAATGAACTAACGAACCATCAATATCACTAAATACAATCTTAACCGGTACCTCTCTTTTCCTGTTTGGAGGTGTAACATTACTCAATTCTCTTTCTAAATCTAACTTTAACCAATCATCTTCCTTCTTTTTATAATTTCGTTCTAATTCAGCTTGAGAATGTTGACCTATTGTACTTTGACTTTGATGTTGTAATAATTTTGACATTTCAACTATGTTTGCTGTTCGTGGTTTTTTGAAATGCAATACTGTGCATTTGGTAGTGATGGCTCGTCGTATAAGGCTGGTAGAGGGCGAGTAGGACAATATTGATGGATCGGTGCACTTCTTATTGATGGGCGTCAGTGAAAGTTGAAAAGAGTGTATGATATTTATATTTAGGACGAGCGATAGTGCAATCGCCACCGCCGCCGAAACGACCGATGTCTTTATCGAGGGTATCATGATACTAGAGATAGTTATATATAGGCTGCAATAGGAGAGGTTTAATCATCGGGCACTTCTTCTGCACGGCAGAATTTGATGGCAGGCAAATGGCCAATGGCCAATGTCTTTCAAGATTCAAGATCAAGACCTACACTTCTCATAAAAAAACACAACTAACACCACAAATTGAGCCACAATCGTCAGCTATCTGCAGAGATTATTATAGCCAAACAGCACAACAGTTCTCCTCTCTAGACATTCTCTCTAGAGTGTCTATTATTGATCTACTAAGTGTACTTTGTTTACATTGCACTGCCGGCCGACGAAGGTATCCTTATATCTCTATTTTTTATTTGCAAACATGTCGAACAACAATACTACCTCTCCTACTCAATTCATCACAGTGTTACCTCACGAGCCATTACCAAAACAACAAGATGATAATACTACTAAATCACAATATGGATATATTCATATACAAGGATCATTCTTACCAAAACGCAAAGAATCAAAGGATACCAATACTTTAACAAACTCTACTACATTGGTAGATGAATGCAAATGTACATCACTACAATACATACAAACAACACTAACTACATCCCTTACAACTCTCTTTAAATTATGGTATATACCCCCCACAACACTTATAAAAGTTACACCAATATCATCTATTATACCAATAACAGGTGGTACTAAAGTTGGACAAGTAGAAGTTACCAAAGTCCGTCTTACAGTTTTAAATGCAACTATTGCTAGGATTGTTACGTCTAGATTAAGATCTGGTAATTATACTCCCAGAGATTTGATGTGTAGTACTATTCGTGTGTCATTAGCTCAAGGTGGTAGTGAAGATGGTGGAGAGGGAAGAGATGATGAGATGATTGAAGTTACAGTAAATAATGATGGATTATGTACAAATGGTTGTGATGGACGGTATGGTGGCAAAGTCTTAATGGTTACACAAATCACACCCAACACTTCTACTACATCTTCCTCACCATCAAGTATCCCATCACCAAGTGCAGTTGAGAATCCATTAGAAACTAAACGATGGGCAAAAGCGGCACCACCAAAATTTCGAAAGTTACAACTAGTATCACCCTCCACAGCATTAATCCCAATATCAACAGCTAAACAAATAAAGTCTACAAAAATACAAACATTAACAGAAGATGAATTAGAAATTCGTAGGGCTAATACACGATTTGTTAATATAATGAATTTATTGAATGATGATACTGTCTGTGGAAGTGGAAGTGGGGGGTTAGAGGTGGAAGTAGTGAATGATGGACAGTTAGAAGGGCAGCTAAATGAAGAGAAGGTAAAAGAAATGAAACAACATTTACTGTCAATACTATATGGCAAGAAGAAGAAGAGTTTGTCAACTACTAGTAATGGTAATAATGGAGGAAAGGGAAAGGATACAACATCAGGAAGAACAATACAGGGTATGATTGAAGATGATATATCACATGCATTTCAGGATGCATTACGTTCTGCCTTGATACGTGATGGGATTGTATCAGCTACAACTCCTCCTACTACAACTAATGCTAATAATACAACAACCGCTAGCGCGAAGCAAGGAGAACAACGACAGGAAGAGAGTCAAAATCATCATGGAGTAGAACTATTCTTAAAGACCGATACAACCAATGGTATACAAGTATTATATGATTCATTACATGTTGGATTACGTTCCAATATAGATGCATCCACTTTATTATCGAAATGGCAGGGACAACGTGTGGTTTTGGAATTGGTATTGCCTGTTTCGTTTGTTAGGAGGTACACGGCTGATTGTATTATTGATGATGAGAAGAACATTAAAGTCAAGATTACCACAGGGAAATTGTTCATTGATTATGCCGACGTATTACTACCCAATCGACCAAAGTTTCGTCTCAAGAAGAATGATCAATCAACGTCAACTACTTCAAAAGATGGTCGTGTACAAGGTGAAAACGGTGAAGGACCAGAATGTACATCCCAAACATCACAAATCTCCATACCAGGGTTAAAACTTATACCCAACTTTGTTACAACAAATGAAGAGAATATATTATTGGCTGTATTGACTGGACCACATGCACCGTGGTCGCCTCCACAGATTACTAGTAATCAACTGGGATATATTAAACGAAGAGTACAGCATTATGGATATGTCTTTGATTATGAAAGTTCGGATGTCTTACGTCGTGATTGTGATGGAAAGGACGGAGATGAACAGAAGAAGAGATCGGCATGTCCACCATTGCCATCAATGGATACATCTCGTGAGGTAGTATCTAACATGACGAATGAAGAGGTAGAGCAATATATATCGAAATCTGTGAAGAATGTAAATGGTTGGGAGTTGTTGGCTGGTGTTATTGAACGGATACGTCGATTTGACTTTAGTTCAATTAATGACGAGAATGGTGAGAAGTTGAATGGGGAAGGAGGCGACGAGAAGACTGAAAAGAAAGAAGTTGGAGAAAATGAAGATGCTCGTACAACTGAGATTCTATCCACCTTCAACGCCGCAGTGAGCCGTCTTGAAGGATTGGATATGAAAGATCAGGTAGCAGCACTGACCTCGATGATCGATGGATTGGATCAAGATGAGAAAAGATTGACGGCTAACAAAACAGCAGCTCTATCACCAACTTCTGTATCATCATCAACATCACAATCCAACGACGACTGCACTACTCCAACTATTGAAACTTATCCTCGCATCAATCAACTAACGCTCAATGAATATACACCAGGTCAGGGTATCGGATCACATGTCGATACCGAAAGTGCATTTGATGATGGATTATTAGCTCTCACATTGAATGGAGGCATTGTTATGGAGTTCCGTCAAGTCGATAGTGATGGCAATGAACCCAAGAAGAAGAAGCTTGTATACCTACCACCGCGGTCATTACTCCTCCTATCGAAGGATGCTCGATACAAGTGGGAACATATGATTGTAAGTCGAAAGACTGATACAGTTGACGGAGTTGTTGTACCTCGTAAGTTACGTGTTAGTTTAACATTGAGAACTGCCTTGACTACTCCGCAAGTTGGACAACAAGTCAAACCTCTACCAATATACGAGAGTAATACGTTCCCGTTAAGATGGGGACAGCTCTCAGATTCCGAGGCTGCTTCTTCTACCACAACGAATGGGTCTAGTACTTCTTCGAGCAATGGCCAAAGCTTGGCTAGATCAGATCTAATCACACCCTCGACTGAATCAAAGCACGTGCATGATGTCTATGATGCAATAGCTACCCAATGGCATCATACTCGTGGTAAACGTGGAGTATTGTGGCCTGGGGCTACACACTTTTTAGAACAGATCCCAAGAGGTTCAATGGTCGCCGATGTTGGTTGTGGAGATGGTAAATATTTCTCAGCAATATGGGAGTATGGATCGTATGTTATTGGTACTGATATAAGGTGAGTTCGTATGTTGTACGGTACTTGGTTCATGTAGAAGACCAAACTAACTTTCATATGTTCCTTCAACTAACTTTCATATGTTCATGAAATGTACCTCAGTGGGCCACTTTTGAAGACAGCGGCAACATCAGCTGTAGATGACGACGGAGACGACCGCAAGAAGAATATGGATGGACCTCAATATCAACGTCTGTCGAAAGAAAAGAAGCAATCATTGAGTACTCATCCCGCCGTAGCCGTGGCTGATTGTATACATTTACCACTACGAAGTGATAGCTGTGATGCTGCCATATGTATAGCAGTTATGCACCATCTAAGTACCGAAGGACGGCGAATCCGATGCCTTTCAGAGCTAAAACGGATTGTTAAGAAGGGTGGATTGATCAATGTCCAAGCTTGGGCGTTAGAACAAGAGGTTGACAGTAAAAGGAAGTTCCATGGTACAGATCTTTGGGTCCCCTTTAATGCTCAACCGAAGTATCTACAAACATCAGCAGCAGATTCGTCTTCGACAGCAACCGAGAAGACAGAAAACAAGGCTCAAGAAGTGAGCTCTAAGGGGAAAGGAGTGGCACAATTGATGGCTGAGAAGTATGACAATGCCGAATTCGACAGTAAGAAGAATTTAGTTGTTTTCCAAAGATACTGTCACATGTATCGCAAGGGTGAATTAGAATATCTCTGCGGGTTAGTGGATGGGTTGGAGGTTGTGGAAAGCTCATATGAGAAGGGCAATCATGGAGTAATCTTGAGAGTTTGTAATTAATGGCGTAGGGAGTAAGTTAAAGGTCGTTGGGGAAATACATGTAATGAATCATGAGTGTGCAAGACAATACCAAGTCAATCATGGATGCGTCAAGTGCATACTACAAGTCAATAAGTTACGGTTGGCATCATCTACATGTGTATCAGTGGCTAGTAAATGAATACCAAGCAATCTTACCTACAATCAATCGACAATGTCATGTGTAAAGCTTGTATTTGAATTGAACGAAATATCAGTACAACTTATTTGAGTAGATGAGCGACTAAAACAAGCATGAGTGGCCCCGTTAAAACATTGCTGGGTAAACGTCCCCATAATTCGCCAGTTGCTATCAAGGGGAAGAGCAGCAACACCAACAACAACAACCCAGTCAATATTCTCATTGGATAGTAGTGGCTGAGCATAATCTATCAGCATCGGCTGAGCATAATCCATTACTTCTACAACTGATTTGCAACGAAGTTTTCTGCCGCCAAGAAGACATCACATTATCATCATCCACCCAAGTCTACTAGTCAAACAACAAACATGTCTATGCCATCAGATCACCCTTCAATCTATCCCCGTGTTATGCATCATCCTCCTACACATAATCAGGAGGCTGCTCCACGGCAATACCCTGGTGAGCACCATTCAATGGTACACGGGGACGGCATCAACCAGCCTAGACTTCACACCGAATACAATGGTAGTTCCATGATTGGTGGCTATGGTCACTTGAACAACCCTCAAGTATCGTATGCTCCACCACCTCTTCCTCCTCCTCTGAATGATTATGGCTATTATCATCAAGGCAGGATGAGAAACGATGTCACTTCTTCGTCACATGAACCAAGTCATACCCGCAACGCCTTTCATCCAAACATGCATCATCAAGCACCCTCTTCCTATCCGTATCAAACTACTGAACATGCTTTTCATCCTCCAGATAATGGTACCAGCGGTGGTAACAAAGATCCTCCTTCTCTTCCTTTATCCTTGCCTCCAGCTTTGCCGCCTCCTTCTCTTGACGCAAGTCACGATGATGAACCAGCAGTCACCAACAACTCAATCGGATCAAGAGATGAGGATGGACATCCGAATCTACTTTGGCTACCCGAAGATCATCAGCACTTGACTGATCTGCACTGCTTTGTAAGGAAGCACTGTGTGTTCATCTTCGGCGCAACAGAAGACGATGTTGACAGTAAGTAGTAGTTGAAACATGGATGTGATATCCTGTGTATAATATCAAAGACTAGTGTCTAACTAAACTCACATCTGTCTCTCTCACTTTACACAGCACCAAGAAAGGGAAGGAAGAAGGCGTTGACATTGGGTCAGATTGGTATTGGCTGTCTTCATTGCAAGAACTCGGAATACAAACTCAAGGGCTCTACATACTTCCCAACATCCATCAGTGGTATCTACAATGCAACCATGATCATCCAGCAACGTCACTTTCCAGTCTGTCCATCAGTGTCTAGGGAAACGTTCTGTCAATATCAAAGGCTTAAGGGTCTCACGGCAAGAAGTGCTTCCACAAAGGAGTACTGGGTATCAGCGGCAAGGAAGTTGGGCCTAGTAGATACCTCAAAAGGTGTCTTCTTTAAGCAGTCAAATCATGTTGACGAGGCAAGTGCTCCTCCTCCTCAACCTGTTAGTATTACTCAAGATGCATCAACATCAACAGTAGCTGCACAACAAGCACCTCTTGTTCGTTTGGTAGAGCCTAGTGACAAGATATTTGCCACCGAGTACTCCTACTTTGTCATGGAACAAATGACAACCTGTGTCTTTACCGAGGCAGATCGACTTGGTAAGCGTAAGTGTCACACGGTTGGTTTTGCCGGCATGGCATGTAAGCATTGTGTGGGTGGTAATGGCAGTGGTAGATTCTTCCCACTGACTCTCAAGACGTTTAGTGATGTTTCAAAGAGTATCCATGTACTTCGGAATCATCTCATCAAGTGCACCAAAGCTCCAAGAGACATGGCTGAGACTGTAACCTTGCTTTACAAGCAACACAAGAATGAGAAGGTGAGTGTGTATAGTTGATAGTAGTCGAGTGTTCTTTCTTCATTGTACTAATACATCCTCTTCTTCTCTCTACTACTTAACAGCAAACTGCGCCATTTGGATCTCAAAAGATCTTCTTTGATCGTGTTTGGAAGCGGTTACATCCCGAACTAGTTGGCAAGGAGAAGATTGGAAATGATACGACCTCCCTCAAGAAGAAATCCAAGTCTCGCCGTCGTTCAACATCTAAACGTTCCAAACAGTCAAGTAACAAAGATAATACTGTGACCGCATCCTCGCGTCGTGATGTTAATGG
>Ga0214480_100251_pt1 | contig 26757 bp, 17 predicted proteins | sample M1_20Mar14CPVII9_3_FD_165042 | JGI IMG/M metagenome (GOLD analysis project Ga0214480, IMG submission 165042) | Marine eukaryotic communities from Monterey Bay, California, United States - M1_20Mar14CPVII9sort6BwellE17 | ecosystem: Environmental > Aquatic > Marine > Unclassified | place: USA... | reverse complement strand
CACCAAAATGCCTGAGTTTAGTGCTTATTTGTTGCAATATTGCTATATACCCCATTGGCCAGCAGACATAGTCCTAATGCAGAGCCATTCATTTATTTGGCGATAACCAAATCATTAATTCAGCGATACAACGTCACTTGGATCTATTGGGAGTCTGTGATTGTTAATTGGAACAAGGTCTAAGGTCATTGCAATATCAAATTTTCAATAAATTATTGAACATCCTCCATATAACTATACACTCTCCATCTATTAATATCAATCGACAGGATATAGGGATCTCCTATTATTTGTGTTCGTCGTCGTCGTGCGCTTTATCACATATCTGAGTTCCTTCGAAGGGGTTTTATTTCATCACATAAAAAAGTATCTACCCTCGCAGACATTCGTGACTCTCATCATTGCAAATAGAACAATAGATATCTTTAATCAGCCTGCAAGCCAGTTTATAAAATATTGAAGACTTCTTAGTTATATATACTAATTGCAATATATCGGGGTAACTTTATCACTCTGTGAGATATCAACAGGATACAAGCATAGGTATCTTACAAAAAAAACGATAGGGACTTTTATGCTAAAGATCTTAAAGCACTCGATATAATATAGTATTTACCGACGAGACTGAATTGAACAACTTTAGTGTTATCAGAAGCAGTATACACTACACATTTCCGTCCGTCCATAGGCATATAAAACAAGGATATCTTGAAAGATACTCTGCTCATATATCTGAAGAATTCAATAATACTACAACAAGACAAGAGGAAGTATATATCTCGAACACAACGCTATAAAAAGAAGAGATATTACAACACAAATACACACATTATCAAACAATGTCATACTACGATTCTCCATCGGAGAGGATACGGATACAATTAGAAATCTTCTGTGAGAATTTAACAGATTGTATCTCGTCAATATCCAACAAAAACAAACGTAACATTGTAATACTATTAGGATTGGCTGTGTTATTTACAATGAGACGAAATTCCAAGGGTATTAAAACTATCAAACCTGGTATAATGGGTAAGCCACCAAATATGATGAATAAGCCAAAGAAACCTAGTTTATTACAACGTTTGACGGGTAAGGCACCAAAAGTAGCTCCTGTGCAACAGAATCAAGTTCCACCCAAACCAATTCAACCTGTGCCTGGCCAAGTGCAACAGCCTGGTGGATTACGACCTCCACCGGGACAACAACAGATTCAACCAATTCCTGGACAAATAATGCCAGGACAGCCAGGACAACCAGGACAACAATTACAACAACCAGGAGGATTACGCCCTCCTCAACAACCCACAGGAGTACAAGGCATACCAAATGGTAAAACAACAGCAATGTTAGCAGATTCCAATCCACAACAAATCATGACATTAGATACATCAATCCATTTCTATGATTATGGAGGTGCACAGTCCTTCGCGGGTCAGATTGAAACAGTTCAAGCATATGACGCCCCTAACTTTGTTTCACAGATATTAAATACACCTGGCCAAAATAAAGTGTTAGTTATTGATGGAGGTGGATTACGTCCAGATGTTACTGCAGTATTTGATGCAGATATGGGCCAGGCCGCTGTTCGGAATGGATGGAAGGGTATAATTGTTAATGGTGTGGTAAGGAAAACATCCCAATTATCAAGTTATCAACAATTGGGTATTAAGGCATTAGGAACAAGTCCAAAGAAGGGTACGAACACAATGGGACAGAAGGGTATGCAAGTAAGTATTGGTAGTACACAGTTACAGCCAGGTTGGTGGATATATGCCGATGCTGATGGTGTGATTATTAGTCAAACTGATATTAGTGGAGGGATGCCCGGTGCTCCGGGTCAACAAATGCCAATGGGGCAACAGCAGATGCCAATGGGACAACAACAGTTGGGAGCTCCTCCCCAAATGAATCAACCTCCTGGAATACAGCCAATGAATAATCAATTTGGACAACAAAGTCAATTTGGGCAACAGAATCGAGGTACCATGGGACAAATGAATCCTCCAGGGATGCCACAAATGAATCCTCCTCCACAGCAAATGGGAATGCAACAACCGAATACAATGGGAGGAATCCAGCCTATGAATCCACCACAACAAATGGGACAACAACAGCCTCCACCGGCATTAAATGCTCCGAAACTTGGCCAGCCTGCACAACAACAACAACCGCCAAGGTTGGGCGTATTACAAGGTGGCTACGGAGGAGCAATGGGTCTCGCTCAGAAAATGCCAGGCGGTGCACTAGGGTCATACAGCTCTCGGAAATCATTCTCATCATCTCCATATGCCAACAACTTTGCCAAACAACGGAAGAAGAGGAAGATGTTTAAAATGTTATTGGCATCGAGTATTGCTGCTATTTGTTGGCTAGTTTTTCTTAGATAACAGGTCGATTGTTGGGTTTAGTATTGTTCATGTAGGATAGGGAGAATTGTGTAATGTCATACAGTCATATTAAGATTATTGTTTTATACAAAGAAGATCTCTAATTCTTTTGAGCTGCCTCCTTTGCAGCCTTTTCTCTGAGCTTATCCTTCTTAGACTTCCTTCTGCCTTTGATACCGCCATGCATACGATCAAATGCCAATCCTTTAGTGGAATGTGATGCTCCAGGTGCACTCATGGTTGAAGCTCTAGACTCAATCATCCAAGCTGACTCGTTGGGCGGAAACTTGTCTAATGTTTCTCTCTTTATCTCTTTATTACCAACACTTGCAAGCAGCTCGGTTCTTTCAATGAGATCAAAATGTGATTCTTCCTTTGCCGTGACAAAAGAAATGGCTTCTCCACTCCTGCCAGCTCTTCCCGTGCGGCCAGTACGGTGTGTAAAGTCAGCAGTCGATCTTGGTAAGTCGTAATTGACCACGACAGGCAGCCCCTCAACATCAATTCCTCTAGCAGCCAAATCTGTTGCAAGTAGTACACGAGTTTTTCCAGATCGAAAGCTTTTCAATCGTCGCTCTCGTGCCTCTTGATCCAACTTGCCATGCAACTCGGCTGCGGGTATCCCATATCGTCTAAGTTTCCTTGAGATATGTTCAGTGAGATAACGAGTTGAAACAAATACGAGTACTCGATCCCAAGCTCCCTGTTTATCTTCATTCTGTTCAAGTAGAAACCTCAGTGCCTGTGTCCGATCTCTCTCATCTAATCGAATTACGCGATGCTGTATCTTGGGTGCAGTATCACTTGCCACATTTGTAATGGGGGTTGTATGCGCAATGTGCTTCTTTTGTCGATTAGACATTTCCTCTTCTCCTCCTCCATCGTCCTCTGAAAGCATTGGTACTCTTTGCATCATTGAAGCGGTAGTTGAAACTCTGATAGGAGTACCAACAGCAAGTCTTGATAAGACTTTGTCAACCTTCTCTTCAATCTGTTCAGGAAAGGTAGCCGAGAAGAGCAAAGTCTTGAGTGTAGTTGATGTTTCACCTCCACCTACCCAGGGAAACATTGGTAGCAAACTTGCCATATCATCTTGAAATGTGCCCCCAAGTAACCGATCAGCTTCATCCAACACTAAATAGTTCAAATCACCCAACATTTCATCCATCGAAGCTCTTCCATCGTCGTCAATACGATCCAAGTCCATTTCCTGAATATCTTGAAGTGATAAAGATGACGCCATGGGATCGGCACCTCGTTTATTCGCCTTGCGTCGTTTATTCCTCTTTGTATTAGAGTGCATATCGTCATCATCGTCATCATCCCATGCTTTATTATCCAATGCATCAAGAAGACGACGTTCTAATGCTGACATTGTTGGATCAGCACTCTCTTTATGTTTGAGTACATCTACTAATCGGCCGGGCGTAGCAACTAATATATCAATATCTTCTCCTGAACGTCTTTTATGTGCCAAGCGTGATACCTGTGCCTCCATTGGTACACCACCATAGATCACATCTATAGATATGTTTGAATTACCACGTCGTGTACCTCTACTTGCACTACTATTTGGTAAATGACTAACCAACTTTTGCAATACACTGCCAGTTTGAGCGGCTAATTCTCGCGTTGGACATAGAATCAATGTATTGATTTTGCCCTGTCCTTGTATACTACCCCTACCTGCACTAGTTCGTTTCGATTCAAGTATTAATTGAAGTAATGGCAATGCAAATCCGCCAGTCTTGCCCGAACCTGTAGGTCCTTCACACCACTGGAAGATGCGCATTATCAGATTTTATGATGATAAAAGAGAGGAGATTGAAAGGTATGTCAGTGCATACGATATACAAGGGCAATCAATAAAGGTGAGCTTAGATCGAATTAGGCGGCCAAATCACAGAGACTTTATATTGAACACCTGCATGCACATATAAAATGATACTAATGCGGACTTTCCAGAGCGGTATTAACATCTGATATCTCTTGTAATATGGCAGGTAATGCTAATTGCTGCACAGGAGTGGGTTTGTACCAGTTCATACGTTGTGTTACTTCTACTAATTCTGATGATAATCCTAAGTCTTCAAATGAAGCGCTACCACTACTGCTGATATCATTCTCAGACTGAGAGCCATCACATAATTTTGTTCTTTGAAAATAAGTTGATGTGTGTTGAGATAAAGGCGTAGTGAATGCGAGAACACCACCACCGCTGTCACTACCAAAAACTGCCGATAATATTAGTGCTACTGCTTGCATCATCATTAAATGGAGAGCCGCGAGGTCGTTGATAATACAATCTCTGATATAATCTCACAAGTAAAAGCTTGAGTGAAATAGGGTATCCTTTTATGAGAGTGTAGTAGCTGAAGATCATACTGCCATTGCATACTAATAATCGTAGTCAATCAATAAGAGCATGAAGAGGAGGACAAGGGTAATAGGTATTGTGGCATATTACTAAGAAAGATAGTGCATTATTAAAGTTGATATACTTACCATTGTGGAGAGCCGAAGGGATATAAGTGGCTCTATAAGACCTGCAACAGCTTTTACACAGAGATGTGCATTCAAATCTGAGATAACGCGATTGCTATTGTCTATACAATAAAAGATGAACATACCCAAGGTACCTACAAACGAAGAAGAAATTAAACGCATGACAGATGAATTGAAAAGTTATTTACACTCCCGTATTTCGATAGAGGGCTTACAAGAGAAGACAAAAGATATACCGCCCGAATCTCTTCGTAATATTCACTTCCTCCAATTGCTATGTATGAAAGGAAAGTATATTACTTTGGATATGGTGAAACATATCCTACAATTCTATCCCGAAGCACCAATGGAGTCGTTTTACTATAATATGGGGTATGATTATTACAGCTTTGGAGAAAAATGCAACTGGTGTAAGAACTGCAAATCTAACCAAAGTTGCAATAATGCAACTTCAAGTCTTTTGCATGTTGCTTGCCAAAATGAGAAGTGCCCTTCTTCGGTGTTAGAGCTACTACTATCAAAGAAACATCCTTCGGCAAGGCAACGTCCATGTGTTATTGAGAATATTTTTGGGGGTTGGGGTTTAGTTGATGATTTACAAGTTAAGGGACTTCCTATTACTTGTTACCTTGCCCGAGAAACAAATAATGTTGATATTAAAGTTGTGAAATCCTTGGTACAGGATTCAGAGGATTTATCTACCCCGTTTGGGGAAACAAAGTGCATACCTCTCCATATTGCTCTAATGCATCATAATGTAGCGGATATGTATAGGATTATCGAATTTATGGTCGAAGCAAACTTGTCTTCCCTTCGAGTGTCGGATGTGTTCAATAGACTTCCTCTTCACATTGCCATATCAAATGACAAAATCAGTTTGGAAATAGTTCAGCTTCTAATACGGCATTATCCAGAAGCGGCAAGTATGGGATGCAATTGGGTTGCAACTAAACGAAGGCAAGATTCACGTCTTCCACTTTATTATCTTGCTGAGCACAAAGAAGGGACACGACCTCGTCATGGGAATCCTCGCCTTAGTGAAGAAGTGATGATTGGTATTTTGCAACTCATACTTGATGCATATCCGGAGGCTATCTATATGGAGCCTCCTCCAGAGGATCAACATTATGTCTTCTTTAATGAGCGTTTTAGCCAGCAGTTTGAGGGGCACCTTCCTACTGATATATCAAAGAGAAACAGAGATCCAACTTCTGCGGTGCATACGTTTCTTGAAGAACAATTTTCAACAGCTCTCAGGGTATATGATGAACGTGGTAGACTTCCTCTTCACAATGTATTACACAAAAAGACTGAACTTTACGTTGTATACCGGCTAGTGAAAGAGTATCCTGCTGCCCTGCAATGTACAGATAATGAGAATAGATTACCGTTGCATATTGCATGTGAGGTCGGAGGCATGGATGGTGTTATTCCGTTCTTGTGTGAGCCTTTTGGTGCTGCTATATGTGATGTAAACAAGAACACTCCTCTTCATTATGCATGCAAAGGTTCCAATCATGATGCTGTTAAGTGGTTGTTGGAGAAGTACCCGGCATTAGTCTCGAAAAGGAATATTGAGGGAAAGTTACCTGTTCAATTGCTTTGCGAGAAAGGCGCTACTAGCAGTGACGACCTAGAATACATCGAAACAACTTTCATGTTGCTACGCATGTTTCCAGATTCTATAAGATGATTGGATTAACATATCTAAACATAATAGAGAATGCAGTTTCCGGTAAACAATTGTTTACTTATGACCAAAGTTGGCGTGATAACCCGCAATCAATATCAAGTCTTCTCCCTCTTCTGCTACTAACACATATTATATCTAAAGACAAAGAAGAGTGTCTAAACAGATGTCCCCATAAGTGTCGAAAACATACTCATGACCGCAACAAAGAGACGACGTCCACCGCTTGCACTACTGTCATCTTCTTCTTCAGTATCAGATTCTGATTCTTCTTCATCCTCTGCAACCATAGAGTCCACATCAGAGTACATATCATTGCCGCTGCCCTCATCAGTCTCGTCGGTATCAATAGATTGCTCCTCCTCTTCCTCATTGGTGCTCTCCCCTTTGCTTGTGATAGCACTGGCCGAGGAGGTAAATCGTTCTCTTCTTTCCTTGCAAATATCATTCACCTCTGTTATTGTACCCGGCACTTCATCAACGCGAACCATTTTAATGTTACCATAACCAGTATCGGCTTTTGCAAAGTCTAGAACCTCTGCTAAACCAAGTGCCTGTACGTCATACCAACGATTACCGTCTGGATAGAATTGCCAGTGCCCAATACATCCAGTAGATGTTTGAATATCTTGTGAACTATCATACGTTTGTCGGAACTGAATCCTCGTTGGATCATCGCTGTCCTCGGCCATGAATAGCTGTGTACTATCTGTATACCAACTAAGAGTATTATTCACATCATCATTAGTGGCATTTACATCAATATCATGACGATGTAGTGATGAAATGAAACTGATAGGATGATCGTTGGGATCATCGCTGTTTGATGAGCGTCCTGGTAAATTATGCATAATGAAGAGCCTAATAGTAGTCAAGGATGGTGGTAATAGTTCATCAATTGCAGGTAGATGATCACCAAACATAGAAGTAGGTTGACATTCATCGGGGATGCTTTCCCAGTCAACATTTTCACTCATTGGAAACGTACAATTCGCAGATGCTGGTATCAGGTTTGACAAGGCAAAGTCTTCGCTGCAAGCCAAGTACATGCCGGGAATGTCCTTGAACATCATCTTCAGTTGTATGTTTTAATCTGTTTTATTCTCCCCACTCTACTAATATCTTTATTGTTTGTTTATTGGTGTATTGACAGTCAAGAAGCTATGACTAAGTCACAAAGTGAAATTAATGTTGAAGAGGAGATTGAACATGTGAAAAGTCGTAGGTATACAATATTGGAAGGCAGCCCAACAGGCTAAATCAAATGCAAAAGGTAGTTTAAAGAGAAGTAGTAATAGTCCAAAGAAGAGTAATACTGTTGCAAGTAAGAAGCGTGGTGCTACAGATACAGAATCAACAAAAACATCACAGACAACAACAAAACAACCAAAATTATATCACAAGGATGGTATATCCTACACTCGTAAACGTTGCAGTTTCGAAGGGTGTACAAACAGGTCTCAAAAGGATGGACTTTGTTACAGGCGTAAGTTATATTAGTTATATCATTTGCAAAGAAAAGTGTGCATGAGATGTGTTACTAAACATTTTATAGAAGAATGCAGTACAGAAGGTTGTACTCATAAAGCTGTAAATAATGGCGTTTGTATCACTCATGGTGCTGAGAAAACGCCTTCGATGCTGCGCAAATTTGAAGGCTGTTCGAAGTGGAAACAGATAGGTGGGTTTTGTTACACCCATGCCAATCCTGAGGATAAGAATTACAAACCGGCACCCTTCTGTTCAGTGGAAAGATGCACAAAGAAGGTTCAAGGGAAAGGCGTTTGCCTTGACCATGGCGCCCCAAAGAGATTATGTAAGTTTGATGGTTGTACTCGTTGGGCAAGAGGCGGGTACTGTCAACAACATGGTGGGAAAAGACCGCCAAGGAAGATTTGTAGCCAAGAAGGCTGTACCAATATTGTTATCAGCAAGGGAGTATGCGGACGTCACGGAGCAAAGGTGTCAATTAAGATTTGCAGCCACGAGGGATGTACTAATCATGTACAAAATAATGGAGTTTGTATCAAGCACGGAGCTAATACCAAGATTTGTAGTCACCAAGGTTGTACAAATAAAGCAAAAGAGGGAGGTGTATGTGGTACTCACGGTTCCAAGAAGTATTACAAGAAATGTAAACATGAAGGTTGTACTAGTATGGTCGTCAACGGCGGCGTTTGTATCAGGTAAGCAGAAGTTAGTTATTAATTAGGTAGTTTGTTTTGCAATTTGCAATATTAACCTTTACCCACCTATTCTTGACCTCTTAGGCATGGGGCTGTCAAGCGAAAGTGCTCGGCTGAGGATTGTACCAACAACGCAGTAAAAGATGGAGTTTGTTGCCGACGTAAGTTCTATGTATGAATTATGTAAGTTTGCATTAAACGATTTTGACTTCGCCTCTCATTTACCCGTTAAATCCTTCTCATCAATACAGATGGGGCGCCGAAGAAAGCATCCAAAACATGTAGTTATGAGGGTTGTACGAAGAAGGCTCAAGCTAAAGGACTTTGCCATAGCCATGGGGCACCGAAACACGGTTGCCGACATCCTGGATGTTCGAGCTGGGCTAGACAAGGTGGACTTTGTGTCACTCATGGTGGACGGGCACCGCCAAAGAAAGAATGTAGCCACGAAGGGTGTACTAGAGGGGTAATTCGTGGAGGAGTTTGTAACATACATGGAGCTGCTGAATTATTACAACAGCCGAAGTATCAACAGCAGACACAAGGTTATCCTCATGCATACAATCCATACTGTCATCCATTTCAATACCATCCATATTTTATGGGACAATATATTCAACCAGGGTATTGCCCTCCTCCTAACTATCATCAAGGCCAAGTTCCTTTCCCTCCTCCTTCTGTTAAGACAACAAATGTAGCACCGGCAAAGCAACTCAGTGTTGGCAAAGACGCTACCAAGATATCAACAAATACCAAGACATCAAGTCCAAAGTCACCAACAACCACCAAGAAATCGAAGGATACATTGGCCAAAGAATCAGAAGCCAGTTAAACTCACAAAAGTAAGACGTTTAAGCAAGAGGAGGGAAGAAGAGTACTCTGATAGTATCCTAGGAACTCATTCGTATATTTATTGTAAGAGACCTATTATTGACGACCTTAGACTAATATTACTTTTTACATTACTTCATTAATAATAGGATACCCTGTTCAATATTGCTAAAAAGACAGCAATAACAATTAGTACAACTGCTTCCTACTAAGATTGAGATAGTCTCTATTGACGGTCAATATAATAGGTGTTTTGGCTTCAGCAGTCTTTTCTGTTGCGTCTTCAGTGGAATAGAATAGAATCTGGTCATTTATATTAGTACCGCCCCCTAAGAAATAATCAGAGAAATATCATAATCGAAGGCTGGTGAAAAAATTGTCCTCCTAGCCTACAATGTGACATGATGATAGATTAAACTGATGATAGGCGGCGGATTCAATTATATCTCATTGACATATGCATAAATAGGGGCGCTACTGCTGCTAAACACGAGTATCATTTTATCATTGATTGAATCCCGATTGTGATTAAAAAGCAACTCCTCTCCACACCAAGCAAAGATCAATAAGCACATCTTATGCTCATAATTTTACAACAACATCATAATACAATCATTGCAATTCAATCTATATCATCTATATTGAAATCGAACACATCTACTCTACTTTACTACTACTCAACTCAGTGTATAATCATCAATCATGAAGTTCTCTCTTGTGGCGTTTGCCCTCATCGTCTTTAATCCAACCACCATCTCCGCTCGATATACCGGCAATCGTGACTTGCAAGTTCCATTCATCGAGGACGAGAATGAAGAAGTCCTTCCATTTGGTTTCGACAAGGAACGTATGATGATCAAGTACGTGAATAAGAAAGGAAGGAAAGCCGTATCCACTGCCGCCAGTCAAGTGCACCTTGACATTGTGAATCTTGACTTAATTGTTGCAACTGTTCCAGTTATTGCAATGAAGGGTCTTCAGAACAATCCCAATATAATCTCAATTGAGCCAGATCATGTTAGGTATGAAGAGTCTCTTCGTGGCTCATCACCTTCTACTACTGATAATGGCTCATTCTATCATAAACCTATCATCAAGAAGAAGCCGATGAAGGATGATACTACTACTACTAAACGCAAACTTCAAGGTCAAGATCCTCCTTATGGTATTGCAATGGTCGAAGCTGATCAAGTCACCGATCTGCCTGGCAAGAAGATATGTATCATTGACTCAGGTATCGATGGTGATCATCCAGATCTACCACAACCAGGCAGTAATAATCCTAATGGAGTAACAGTTACTGGACAATCTGAAACTGAAGATGGATCACAGACTTTTAACTGGTCATCTGATCCATGTTCCCATGGTACTCATGTAGGTAAGTAGAATCAATTCATCGTTTGTTTGTTTGTTGTCACTGATTGATCTATAGTATATTCTTACAGATGAGAACTCACACACACCTGCTCGTTTGTTTTCACATTGTAGCTGGTACAATTGCTGCTCTAGACAACTCCCAAGGCGTTGTTGGCGTTACTAAGAACACTGACTTACATATCGTCAAAGTCTTCGGTGATAATTGTGCTTGGTTTTACGCGTCGGGTCTTATTGCCGCTATTGATGAATGTGCTTCAGTGGGCGCGGATATTGTAAGTATGTCGCTTGGTGGTGGCGGATCAAGCGCCTATGAAAGAGACGAAATGCAAAAGCACTTTAACGAAGGCATGCTCCTCATTGCAGCGGCTGGTAACAGTGGCAATACAGCTAAGTCATACCCTGCCTCGTACGACTCTGTCATATCAGTAGCCGCAGTCGACTCTGCCGGCGACCACGTCTCATTTTCTCAAAGAAACGATCAAGTTGAAGTGGCTGCTCCAGGTAAGTATCATTCTAATCACCCTTCTGTGCACATCTTGTGTATACACGCTCTTGCTCACAACATATCCCATCTTTACATTATCCATGATATCTCAGGAAGAAGTGTCAGGTCGACTGTTTCATCTGGTGGATACGCAAATTACGATGGAACGTCAATGGCCACACCTCACGTCAGTGGTGTAGCTGCCATTGTATGGTCTCATAAGCCAGGTGCCTCCAACTCTGAAGTTCGTGAAGCTTTAAAACAGACTGCAACTGGTGGTGGTAATCGTATCAACAACTCGTTGGGATATGGTATTGTCAAGGCAAATCAAGCTGTTGATTACATCCTAGGTTATACCCCGTCACCAACTCCTGCTCCTACTCCATGTGAAGGGATGATGGTGCGAGTAGATATAAGGACTGATGATTTCCCTCAGGAGACAGCTTGGTCTATTACGAACGACTGTGATGGAAATACTGCCGAGACTAGCCCCACATACACTTCACAAGGCACTCCCTACACAGTTGAATACTGTCTTCCCGAAGCGGAGTATACGTTCACTGTCACTGATACATATGGCGACGGTAAGTTTTTGCTTTCAGTATAACCCTCCACTTTGTTTCGTCAAAAAGATTGCTAATATCGACTCTTGACATCTCAATAGGTGTGTGCTGCGGTTATGGATCTGGATCCGTCAAGTTGACTGTTGATAGCACTCCTGTCATGACAACTGGAGACTTTCGTAGCTCGACATCAACTTCGTTTGGATCATGTGCATCCAATCCAGAGACTGATAGTCCCACTAGATCACCCTCAAAATCGCCGTCTGTATCACCCTCTTCTAATCCAACGGAGGTGCCAACCGGATCACCAACAAAAGAGGTAAGCTATTACTTTTGTTCAGTTTCCAGTTTCGATCATATCTTTTGCATCAGCACCTCGAGGATACCAGTGTATACTCTCTCTCATGAATATCAAACTCACTCAATACCCCCTCTCTCTTGTTTATGGACATTAATTTCATAGCCGACTAAGGCTCCAAGTCTATCACCCTCAAAAAGCCCAAGTAAAGAGCCGTCATCATCCCCTTCATCATCGCCAACTAAGGAACCTTCAGTTTCTCCTTCAAAGAGCCCAACATCTGCACCCACGAATACTCCTGAAACCACGACATCATCAACTGGAGCTAGCACCACTTCGTCAGCAACTGAAACAACCAGTGGCACTACATTGCCTCCTGAAACCACGACGACATCAACCGAAGTTAGTACTACTTCGTCGACAACAGTAACTACAACTTCTACTTCCACTATTGCCAGTACAACAAGTTCAAGCACCACAAGCAGCACAACAACTGAACCTCCCGCATGTAATATCGACGAATGGTACTTTGTGTCAGGTCGAAAGAGTGGCTACCGCGTCCGAGATTGTTCTTGGATAGCCAAAAAGCCAAATAAACGATGCGGTAAGAATGGAGGCTTCGGTGAGTGTTCCGACGAGACGTTGTGCACTACCAGTCCAAGATATGACACGGTTTCATGTGATAGGATGCGTGCAAGAGATGCATGCCCCAGTATTTGTGAAGGATTTTAAATATGCACAGTCTGGGGGATGAGTGTAAATCCCCTTGTAAAAGATGAAGTTAATCAATGTCCGCTTAAATAAGTAACCAAGAATCAATACCCTACTACCTTGTCAATACAATAAATGTGCCGTGCCAAACTCTAAATCAACTTGACTTCCTTGATAGTTGACAATCGTGGAAACACTTTATTGAAGTACTCTCCTCCATAGTATGCTGCCTTGCCCTGTGATACTTTGCCTCCATATTCAGAATTCAATTTTTCTACTACTTCCATACCTCTCGTCACTTGAGCAAATGGTACAAATCCCTGCTGATCCAAGAAGTTTGGTATACCACTATTATCAACCGTATTGATAAATACTTGTGTTCGTCGTGTATTCTTCCCACTACTTGCAAAGCTTAGTGTACCTTTCTTATTAGGTACTACTCGTTTTTCATCTGGTAGTGGTTGTTTGCAATTCATACTACCCTCTTCACAATACAACCATTGTTTATTCAATTCTGTATTAGTACTGATACCAAATTGTGCTATAAAGCCAGGTAATACTCGAAAGAAAGGACAGTTATTATAAAAACCAGATGTGCATAATTCTTTAAATCGAGCTGCAGCTAGTGGTGCCCATTCAGGATGACATTCAATTTCGACGTTTGATAATTCATTCGGATTGGATACTGGATCTAGTTGAATTGTAAATTGTACAGTAAATGGTGATGTATCTTCTTCTTCTAAAGCAAATGTTTCTTGTGGTTTAAGTAGAGAAGCAGATGCTATCGTCGCTGTTGATAAAGTTGAGCTAATGATATCTCTTCTTGTTGATGGGCAGTCTGAAGCTCCGCCATCTCCAAATGAAAAAGAATTACTACAGGCAATTAAACTTGCAATAAAAACAAGTAATACTGAGATCATACTTATCATGATTGCAATATCGTAGTAATGGATGCCAAGGCCAACGCCATAAATAATAAAACAATTTAATATCCCAAAGATACCGTGACACCAATTGAAATATATACCTATATACTAGTACTAGAATTTGCGATGAATACTGCTAATTGTAGTATTGAGCTTGCTTCATTGTTGTTGTATAACAAACCATTGGACAACGAGTACAATTGTATCAAGTTTACAAGTTGCTAAAAGGATACCGGGCACCGACCAATAAATTTCAGGTTGTCAATTGCTCTCGTATCTACGGGCATTTGCAATATAATGAAGTTGTCCTCTTATACGTATTTGAGATTTGCATAGATATTGATTGATAGCGGTGTCGGCATTGCAAGTGGTATCCTACACAGTCAAATTATATCATCCATCATTTTACTTTCAAAGAACAATAGATCGATAGCATAGCTATCATTAGATAGGTATCATCATCAAACCTAGTGACAAAACATATTGCAATCATGAGACGATCTAAAAGTAATCCAGCAAAGTATACACGAAATTATAAGAAGATATCCCAACGTCACATGACAGGATATGGTAATAGTATCGATTCTACAAAGAATGGCAAATCATCTACATCAGAAGAAGATGTAGAACAAAAGCGATTAGAGGAGATATTAAAACAATCGGAACGAACATGGAAACGTGGCTTAGCTGAGAATGGTCATAGTGTATCAAATGATGATATTAATAACAGTGGGGATACCTCTGCTAATAATAAGAAGAGATCTACTACTAATCAAGCATCAGCAGAAGACAGTAAAGAGAAAGATAACGATATGCTATCACTACTATCACCAGAATTACAAGCACAATTCACAGGTATGTCAGGTGGCAACCTCCTCATTCTCCCATCCAAAAAGAAGAAATCCAATAAAAAGAAACAATTACCACCATTAACACCCGCTGAAATTAAAGCAGCTAAATCCTTATATAAAAATACTAACCGTAAATTACAACAATTAGCACAACGAAAGTTACAAAAAGAACAACGTACAACATTATATAAACAGTTAGAATCCAATAAGGTATCCGATAGTAATCGTTCCTTATTATTAAAGAGTAGTGAGTTGGGTAAGAAGTTAACTAAAAAGGAGCAATTGAAGCAATTGCATAAGAAGGAGTTAATGGGGATTAAATTAACTAGTGATGAGATGGATGTATTGTATGATACACATGAAGCCCCTAGTACTACTGAGCTCAATATGAAGACTACCGTTGAGGGTGGTACGGATACGCTTGGGGGAGATGTGGATGCAAAAGAATTGGTGGGTATTAAAGCAGTATTAGAATCTAAGAAGAGATCTAAGAAGAAGAAGAAAAAGAAGAGAAAGAGCTCTGATACTGATGGGAAGCAGCAGGATACTGATATAGATATTGAACAGGGTGAAGAGAAGCCAGTGGTTGCAAAGAAGGCGCGGTTGGATACAAGAGATGCTGAGAAGAAGAAGGTTGACTCGTCGGCTACCTCCTCAAAGATAGATGAAAAGCAAGAGGATACCCCCATGGACTCCTCTACACTTACCACAGCCGACAACATAGAAACAGCATCAACTGCTAAACCAATAGACTATTCATCAATGATGTTAGCAAGTATATCAACACTCAAAACTAAAACAGATACATCCAATACACAAATTGCAAATGAAAAACTCAGAAAACATAAACAACAACAAGAAGAGATTGCAAAGTTGGAAGAAGAAGAACGGAAGAAACGCAAGGTTTATGTCCCTACTGAAACTGTTACTGTTTCTTCGACAGTTTTAGGATTAGGAGGTGGAGTTGACCAATCGACATCTTTATCTTCCACCAAGAACTCCACATCTAAACTCAAGAAACACAAAGTAGTACAAACAATCAACAGACCACAAGAAATACAAGAATCACGATATAACTTACCAGTATCAACAATGGAATATGAAATAATTGATGCTATACGATCGAATGATTGTACTATATTATGTGGTGAGACTGGGTCAGGTAAAAGTACGCAAGTGCCTCAGTTTTTGTATGAGGCTGGCTTTAGTCAAAAGCAGCAGCAGCAGCAGCAGCAAGGTCGAGATGGAAGCTCAGAGTCTACTTCTGCAAGCAAAAAAGATGATCATCTCTTAATTGGTATTACACAACCACGACGAGTAGCGGCAGTATCAACAGCCAAGCGTGTAGCATACGAAATGGGATGTGGCTCTGGACAATCTATACCACCCAATAATCTAATATCCTACCAAACTCGATATGAAACAGCTGGCTTAGGGTCATCGACACAAATTAAATTCATGACAGATGGTATATTATTACAAGAGATACAATCTGATTTGTTGTTGAGAAAGTATGGTGCCATTATTATAGACGAGGAAAGTCCGCGTTAGTATTGTTTTTATCATATATATTCGTGTTGTTCAATAATGATGTCTTTGTGATCTTGCCACTTTGTGCGTACTCTATTTGCCTTCATTTGATTGCCTTTACAAATAAACATGTTCTAACAGAACCTTACAATCCCCTTCTCTTTCATCTTCATAAACCGTGAAACGCGTATCTTCAGGCACATGAACGAAATCTCAATACTGATGTATTATTGGGATTACTAAGTGTGGCATTACCAATGAGAAGGAAGGCAAGTGAGGAAGGATCATTACCACCATTGAAATTGGTAGTCATGTCGGCTACATTGAAAGTTGAGGACTTTACTGATAACAAGCGGTTATTTCCAAGAGTTGAGGATAAACCGGCGTTGGTTACGGTACCCGGACGAACGTATCCAGTTAGTATTCATCATAGTAAGATCACTGAGTTGGATGATTATGGTAAGTTGGTGGCGAGGTATTTGTGTATTTTGTATGGCCAAGTCTATCTAACATCACATCCTTAACTTGATCATCTGCACCACTATACAGAAAAAGTGGCAACTGAAAAGATATGCAAGATTCATCGCAAGTTACCAGCCGGTGGCATACTTGTATTCCTCACTGGCAAACAAGAAATTGTCCGATGTGTCAATCGATTAAAACAGCGACTAGAGCCTGGTCATTTCAAGAGGAAGAAGGATGGTAGACCTTCAAGTAAAGAGCAAGAAAATGGTGATGTTCATCAGACGGCTGAAGGTGATGCCCTTGATGGCGGTATCCGTGATATGGACGATGAAGAAGTCGATGGTGATTTGTTCCAAAAGGAAGAAGAGGATGACTTTGACCAGCTTGAAAATGAAGAAGATGTAGACATTGGCATTACTTCCAACATAAAAGATGACGACGATAAACGTCCAAAGAAGGTTCGTATCTTACCACTCTACTCCATGCTATCAGTGGATGAACAAGCCAAGGTGTTTGCACCTGTACCAGATGATACACGCTTGATTGTCGTTGCCACGAACATTGCCGAAACGTCGATTACCATTCCGGGTATATCCTATGTTGTCGATAGTGGTCGTCAGAAGTGTCGCAATTATCATGCTGGAACGGGTGTGGCATCGTATGATGTCATGTGGATTAGTAAGGCTGCTGCAGATCAGCGTGCCGGTCGTGCAGGACGTACAGGTCCAGGACATTGTTATAGATTGTATTCAAGTAGTGTCTACTCACGATATTTGGATGATTTTGCTTTGCCAGAGGTATTGACACGACCATTAGAGGATGTTGTCTTGGCAATGAAGGCAATGGACGTGTCGAATGTAACATCATTTCCCTTCCCGACACCTCCAGAACAGAGTCAGATTAACGCCGCTATGAAACTGTTAGCAAATTTGGGATGTGTTGATGTATCTCGAGTAGAAGAACAAGGTGGAGATGGAAAGATTACATCACTTGGTCAGGCTGTTGCCAAGCTACCTCTTGGAGTACGCTATGGTAAAATGCTCTTGGTTGCTGCTCAGGCGAATGTACTTGATTATGCCATTGCTTTAGTGGCAGTCCTTTCAGAGTCTACTCCATTTGTGTATCACACTGAAGAAGTTGATAAAGAAGACGAGAAATCAGATCCCAAGCTTGAGGATCTTGATGAGGTTGATCGGAATCAAATCACAAGACAAGAAAAGGAACTGAAAAAGGAGATGAAATCGAAATGGAATCACGATGGTGGAGATGTATTAGCAGCTTTAAAAGCAGTCGGAGCATATGCCTATGCTGGCCGTGGTGCAGGTGGGAGCTCTGAAAAGCTAGCTTGTCGTCAATTCTGTGAAGAGAATGGACTTCACTTGGTAGTCATGCAACGGATAGCTAAGATGAGGCTACATTTATGCAAGCTTGCCAAGGGAAGACTACCTCATGCCGGCGGAGTGGCGGCTGAGACTGGCAAGTACTTGCCTTCGATGCCTCCCCCAAAGAGACTACAAGAGAGCTTGTTGCGCCAAGCGATTGCCTCTGGCTTGTTGGATAATGTTGCAAGACGAGCTCCACCTGGTGCTGTAGGTCAAGAGTTTAGCGGTATACCAAGATCAGCATACATCTGTGGCAACTCCAAGCTAAAAGAGCCTCTCTTCATTGATAACAACAGTACCATGCACTCGAAACGACCCGAGTGGGTATGTTTTGATTCGATTGTACGAAAGACAAGGAAGGATGGAACCACCGTCGCCACGATACAAAGAGTGACTCCTCTTGATGCTGATTGGTTAGCCACACTTTGTCGAGGCAGCAACTTAATGACACTTGGCTCTCCTCTTGCCACTCCTGTACCTCGGTATATCAAAGAGAAAGATTCTATCCAATGTGCAGTGGAAACCAAATTTGGTGGTCATGGGTGGGAGATACCACCATGCTTTGTAGATATGTATGATATGATTCAGAAGGAGAGTAAGAAGACTGATCAGAGGAAGAAACAAAACTCAGCAGCCATGCAAGATGATTCGTTCCGTTGGTTTGCTAGATATTTATTGGAAGGGAAAGTTATACCGGAGTTGTCTGGTCTATCATCCATGCTTAATGATGAGCCTGCAATTATTACACGTCGCAAGCCAGCAAAGAAGGTATTGATGATAGTATCTGTACTCTCAGATGCCGGTGTTGATAGTGCGGCGGCATTGCAGAAACATTGGGCGGAAAAGGATAACAAATTCTTGTTCAAGGCACTCAAGCCTTGGGTGAAATCAAATCTTGTGGAGGAGGCCAAGCAATTGTGGATAGCCGCAGTCACATCAAATGTAGATGTTTGGAAGAATAATAGATGTTAACTAGATTAAAGCGTTACTACTAACAGACATAAACTTGGATATCTAACATTTACAAACTAATAACACTGCACACGTACCATACCATCGACAACTACATATACTATGTGATGTGTTATCGGGACCACCACCACTTAAGAATCGATTATGAATAGTTGTTGCATCTGTAATCTCGCTCCATATCATATCTAAATATCTAAGAGGCCACTTCTCTCGTGCCATACGGTAGGTTAGGTACAGTACAATGCGACATCACTAAAGCCACAACTAAACTCTCATTGTACTGTCACTAAAGCCACAACTAAACTCTCATAATAAAATCAGCAATGGGCAATGACGCTAATTAATTGATTATTGATGCATTTACTATGAGTTGCAAATGCGATACGAGGTAGGTTAGTATGAACTACTCATCTCAAAACAACTTAAGATCTCGACCATCTAGATCCGAAAGTCCAAAGCAGCGGTCATCGAGCTACATCATACCATCTCCTTCAAACAATAACATTGCAATTATGAGTAAACAAATGAATGGTAATCAAAGTAGAATACGACATATCTCCCCACTGATCAATAAACTCAAATTAAAGATTGAACATATACTATCCAATATACAAAAGCTACACACCCAAGCAATACAAACATCACCACGTTACTCATACATATGTCAAAAGTCTAAACCAATTCTAATTCACATTTACAAACTACTACACTTCATACTACTCGAACTACAATCAATAATAAACGATATAATCTTCAAAACTACATATCTACATAAACTATATCTACTATTTATAATAATTATATATTATACAAGTTATTACTATTACATTCAAGTACCAATAATACAATATGAAAATGAATGGCATGAATGGGAATTATCAAGACAACATTCAGTTAGTGATTTGATACCATCCAAGTTAGATGTTTCTGAAATGAATAGTATACAGTTGGATAGTAGTTGGAATGAAAAGATATTACTAGAATTTCCATATTTGATTGACTTAGAAAGCAGTGATAGTGATAGCGTAAGAAGAAGTGCGAGTGAGTATATAGTGCCAATACCAAATTATGAATTGGTGAGTATAACACGGGGTAAGTTGGCAAAACGATTAAGAAAGCATGCTATCCAATCATGTCAAGAAAGTCAACAGCAGCATTATGAAAACGAAAATGATAGACCAAAGCAACAGAAGCATTCGATACCAGTGATTGGTATAACCGTAGCAAATGATACACCCACAAATGAATATCTAAGACGGTTATTACACACAATAGACTTGGATATAGTTGGTTCAATTGTTATTACATGGTATGATGAACAAACAGAAGCACAACTAGTTGGTAAACAGGAAAGTAGTTTAAGTCATGATGTAGTAGAGAAGACATTGAAAGAGTATATTGAACGGAAAGGTTTCAAGGAGATTTCATGGAGAGATGATGAAGTAGTTGATGATAATGGTCAAGAAGAAGAGAGTCTTGTTCAATTAGCCGATTTCAAGTCTTTGAAAGTCTTGTCACGAATAACAACATCCATACAGCAGTTTTGCATCTACGATACTACAAGTCAAGATATTCATCAGAATAAGAAGTGTCGCAATGAGCTCGTCATACTCAGATATTCCACAAATCTCGGATGTTCCTCTGGCGTTAACAATCCACTATTTACACATCCCACTGCTCCTTATTGGTTAATTGCAAATTACGACATTGCCTATCCACCCAAAGTACTACAAACAATGGCAACTGAATTACAAAAGACGAAACACCACAAACCAAACTTGGCAGTACATACCTACGGATACATCTACGGACGAGGTCAAATTGAAAATCCATGGAGTAACTTTATAATAACAAGTTGTGCAGTGGCCAATGTAGGTGTTTGGGATGAAAACATCTTCCCCGCATATTATGAAGATGATGATTATAGAGATCGGATACGATATATATTAGGTAAATGGAATGATGTTATTGGTGATCCAGATGTATATAATGATATACCACAGCACTTTATGAATGATACACATTTGATACGATATCAGACTGATCGGAATGTTTCGGTTGTTCATGGACCATTGAATGCTTCGACATATCTAAGTGGTACACATGAAACATTACAGAAAGTTCGTGATGAAGAGAAGGCATATGCAAACAAGTCATATTGGGAATTGTTCTGGATGTGGCTACTACGATCAAAAGCAAATAAACCAAACAGTCCATATCATTATGAAAGTCAAAGATGGAGTTTAGCAAAGGAGGTGTCGAATGGAGAAGGGTTCTTTCGATGTAAACATGGATCAATTCCTGATCCAGGAAAACATGGCGAAGACTCAATACGATACTTTGGTTGGCATGAAAGATTCCTTGTACCATTTGTGAATAGGACAAGAGTAACGAGATTGCAAGAAGCCATGAGTATATCTAATACAACGAGCCTAGTAGGCAAAGGACTTTCTAGCGGCGGCAGCAGCAGCTATTCATCTCCATGGGCTGCTTGGACTTTCAATTCCACACGAAGAAGATGTGTTCATAATGCCTTGAATGTATTACTGACTATGCCTGATTCAAAAGAAAGAGAAAATCTAACACAATACTTCAAGGATTCATGCTCAGTATGTTGAGAGAATAGGATAACCTACTGACGCCAAAGGAAGGATACCCAAGTATACAAAGAGATGCACCGACCGTAACATATGGAATTGTTAGTGTTGAGTCCAATGCTGAGTAACTACGGAGTAACTCACTCTCCGCTGCATGATAAAGTGACAAGGCCTGTCCTCTCGTGAAAGGCTTGCTTGTGCCCTCATCTACTGCCAAAGAGGGCATTATTTCCGTTTCGAAATAACGGACAATTTTAGGGGCAGTATTGCAATCTGAAATTAATCGTATCTCTTTCACTAATCGGGATGAGCTACTCTCCGATCTATAAATCTATTCCATTGCAATAGCCCTCCTCTCATAATCTTGGAAGTTGTTCGTAACCAAGCTTATCTCCAAAGTTCATATCTCAAACTCAAACAAAAGCAAAGTAACTATGAAACTCTCTTCAACTCTAGCCCTAGCGTCGCTACTCTTCGTGGCCGCTGCATCTTCCTTATCAATCGTCACCGCCGCCGCCGCCGATCCAGAGAATAAGGTACTAATCGATGAAGATGGTAACCACTCGATGATGCCATACAGTCCACCTACTACCACCGCCGATGAGGATACACATCAATCGAAACGATTAGAACTCTACCATCGTCTCCTAAAGTTTAAGAACAAGAATGGTAACAACAAAGGCCAGCTCAAGAAGTCAATCAAAGTGAAAGTTCCTAAACCAAACCAAAATAAGATTGATGGTATTAAAAATAAGATGAAGAAGGCTGTGACGGACGGCACGCCTCTCCAAGTTGGTTTAACGGAGGTAACATCGGAACCTATCCCTCTTGTTATTGATAACGAGAGTGGTGTATCCGAAACATGTATCCAATCTGACGATGCCGGTGGAATTAACTTACATCTAAGTAATTTAATTATTCCCAAGGGTGTTGAGGTTATTATTACTTGTCCTTTGGCCGAGAGTGAAACGGTATATGATGTTAATGAATGGACGTATACTTGTCCCGGTGATGAGGTGTGTGTTAATATCGTATCAAAAGAAGGATCATCGTCGTCCACGTCGGGAGCAGGAGATATTATCGGGTATGTAACCGAGATTGGTTATATGGTTGATAATACACCTGCTACTCCATGGGGTGTTAGACGTCGTGAATTGTATGGCTGTGATTTCCCCTCATGTTATCAAGATGCGTGTGATGCTAGCGGTGTCCCGGAGAATCTATATCCAGATGCCGTTGCCGGTATGCTTTATAATGTAGATGGCAGTTGGTTCGTCTGTACTGGATCTCTTATTAACAACCCGGATAATAAGTTGTACTTCCTCACGGCAAATCATTGTTTGAATAGTCAGACAGTTGCAAGTACTCTCCAGGCGTATGGTGGTGGAGTATCAGATTGTGTTCATGGAGACACCTGTCCAGGTAGTACTTATAACAATGGATTTCAAACCTGGCAAACAAACGGTGCAACATTGTTAGAAACATCTGAACTAACTGATGTGACTCTCCTCGAACTAAGTGGTTCAACTGATCCTGATATGAAGTGGCTTGGATGGACACTAGGTTCAGTTTCAGTCGGTTCCACACTTCATCGGCTATCCCATCCTTCCGGTAGACATATGACTTATAGTACCAATGTTGTGAGGAACCGAAGTTTCAACTGTGGAACGTTCAATTCACCCACTAACTTTATCAATACCCGAAGAAGCACAGGATCAATGAGAGGAGGGTCAAGTGGATCTGCAATTACCAATGATCAGGGTCAGATTGTCGGTCAACTGTTAGGAAGTTGTGGAACTTGTAACCGCACCGACGTTACAAGTGATTGTCTTGATTGTCAGGTAAGAAAAAAGTTTTATGTATTATAGCGCCTTTCTATATTCTCTTAACTTATTTTGTGCATCTCTCATATTCTTAACATAAACTCTCTCTCTCTCTCAGGATGTTGTTGATGGGCGATTAGCAGTGTCTTATTCCACCCTTGATCTTGGACGGTATCTAGCTACCTCCACTGGACCATCCCCGACTTCTGCCCCCACGCCAGTTCCTACACCTGGACCGACAAGCTCTCCAGTACCACCCCCAATAGTAGCAGTAAGTTCTAACCGAAGCTGTGAGAGATTAAATCTGGCTTTGTATATTATTGCTCACATCTTATGTTCATTTTCTCTTTACAGCCCACTGGACCATCCCCGACTACTGCCCCCACTCTTCCTCCAAGTCCATTGACATGTCAAAGTGAAGTGATTGCCTCTACTATCGGCAAAGAATCTCAGCAGCGGGGTACTTGTGGAACTTCTGATGGATCGGGAGGGGGTGTTTGGTACAAATTTTATGGAACCGGAGTTACCACAACCCTTACTACTTGTGCTGCTGAGACCAACTACGACACCAAGATCCGAGTTTTTACGGCTTCTGGTACATGTGTTGGTGGTAATGATGATGATAGTTCATGCCCAAATTCAAGTCTTCAGAGTACATACACTTTTAACTCTGTGGCTGGAGTTGAATACGATGTCCTTGTTCAGTAAGTTACTTTCACGGTGTGATGTGTGTTTGATTTAGTGACCAAGGAAATTCTAACACTTTGCTTCCTTGCTTGGCTCCCTTGACATTGACAGTGGTTACAATACAGCAGAGGGAACATTCAAGTTGTCACTTGATTGTGCCACATCCAATCCGACTCTCAGTCCTGTCACTGCAAATCCAACGGAGGTGCCAACCGAATCGCCATCAAAAGAGGTAAGAAAGTACTCTGTCCTGTTTCTCAATCATATCTTGTGCATAGTCGAGGATATCAGTGTATACTCTTCTATAATATCAACTCACCCAACTTGCGCGATCCACATCATTCATTTCACAGCCGACCAAGGTCCCAAGTCTCTCGCCCTCAAAAAGCGCAAGTAAGGGGCCTTCGTCAAGCCCGACCGATCCTGATGTGCCACCTGAACCAACCGACCCTCCGATATCAGGCAGTCCATCATTCTCACCGTCAAAGGGACCCTCAAAGGCTCCAACTGATATTCCTACTCTGTCACCATCAAAGCAGGTAAGACTTCTGTTCTGTTTGTATAATACAATCGCTGTGTTGTATCGAAATCTATCTCTCGACTTTTTTTTAGGATACCTTTAACATCACACTTACTCACACTTGATATTTCCTGCTCTCAATCTTCACTACAGCCGTCATCTAGCCCCACGGTAGGGCCTAGTGCATCGCCAACAAAGGAGGTGAGCAGCTTCTTTTGTGCCTGTATTTAAGTTGGCCATCTTTTGATATGAAGATACCACGGTATCCTCACAGCCGTCATCTCACAACACATGATAATTTTGTTCTATATAGCCCACCTCAAGTCCAAGTCTATCTCCGTCGTCAAGCCCTAGTAAAAGTCCGTCTGTGTCACCGTCATCTAGCCCCTCTTCTAGTCCAGTCGTTGAGACCGAGTCACCATCAAAGAATGTAAGAAACAACGTCTATTGTGCTATATGATGCCTGTGAAATGTATCTCACTTTGGAAGGATATAAGAGTGTATTGTTGTTGTATTTCTTATACTCAAAATCTCAACACATGTGGTTACATTTTTGCTCTCCACTTCTTTACATCATTCATCTCAACAGCCGACAACGAGTCCAAGCTTGTCGCCCTCGCAGAGTCCAAGTAAAGGGCCATCAGTTTCGCCCTCTGTATCGCCCACGAAGGCTCCAACTGATAGCCCGTCATCTACGCCTACCAAGTCGCCAAGTAAGGCGCCCACTCTTCAGGTATGTTTTTAATGTCATTCTTTGTTCATTTGCTTCTCAAATAATTGATTACTGACATTTATTATGACTGTCTTCTTGTATCAATAGCCCACATCCGTACCAACTTTATCTCCCACTCCAGGACCGACTCTTCCTCCAGATTCTTGCGAAGGGATATCTGTTCAAGTAGACTTACTAACGGATGACTATCCTTCCGAGACAGATTGGACTATCGTGAACAACTGTGATGGAAGTGCTGTTGCGTCTAACCCTCAACTCTCAGCAGCCACATCCTACTTATATGAAGACTGTCTTCCCGAAGCTGAGTACACGTTCACCATTACAGATTCATATGGAGACGGTAAGTTTCGCTCTTTAGTATAAACCTTTACTCTGTTTCATCGAAAAGATTGCTAATATCTACTTACTTTCATCTTCAGGCATTTGCTGTGGTTATGGATCTGGTTCGGTAGAGGTGATTGTTGATGGCACTACTTCCATGTCATCTGGAGATTTTGGTAGCTCGACATCAACTTCGTTTGGATCTTGTGGTTCTACTAGTCCTACTAAATCGCCAACACCCAATCCAACTCTCAGTCCTATCACTGCAAATCCAACTGATTCGCCCTCATCCAAGCCAACAAATAGCCCAGTGTCTCTTCCTCCTCCAGGCACTAACGATGAGTTTGCCGTGTATGATTCTGCAAATGGTGCACCACACTGTGAAGTTGTTGGCAAATCTTGTTCATCTGGTAATCTTTTGGTGGGAAGATTTGGTTTGAGCGGAGGGAGTGAACCCAACTCGTCAAACACTCTTGATGACAGTGAAGATGGTTCATCAGGATCATACCAAGGTGATGAAAGTCTTGATAAGATTACCGTTTCCTCACTGAATGGAGGTCCACTCATGGCAGGAGAGCTCTTTAATATCAAGGTAGATGTTTGGGCATGGTCCACTGGCTCATCTGATAGTGCTGACTTCTATTATACCAATGATGCAACTGCCACTCCTATCGTTTGGACTTATTTGAATACACTTGGTGCTGGTGGACCTGATCGTCGAACACTTAACTTGCCTGCGGATCTTTATACCCCATCGGATCCTAATTATGGTTACGTACTGTCCAACGGGCCAAATCAAGCTGTTAGGGTTCGTTTCCGTTATAGTGGTTCAGAATGCCCAGGTGGAGTATGGAACTGTAACAATGGCAGTTATGATGATATTGATGACTTGATGTTTACTGTTGCGCCCGCTAC
>Ga0214480_100250_pt1 | contig 26841 bp, 15 predicted proteins | sample M1_20Mar14CPVII9_3_FD_165042 | JGI IMG/M metagenome (GOLD analysis project Ga0214480, IMG submission 165042) | Marine eukaryotic communities from Monterey Bay, California, United States - M1_20Mar14CPVII9sort6BwellE17 | ecosystem: Environmental > Aquatic > Marine > Unclassified | place: USA... | reverse complement strand
TGTAAAGCTTGATGATAATTTATTCATTTGTGATTGAGTTGCAATTGGGATTGATGAGACTGATGCCATTCTTTAGTTGTTTAGTTGGTTGTTTAGGTGGTTTGTTTCGTCTGCGGTACTACTCTCGACTATTTATTTATATGAATCGCATGTACGATTATGTTAGGTTTTTACTGCAATTGTCATGTATTTGAGGAGATAAGCAGCGCCATTCTATCGTGTTGCCATTGAGCTTCTGTATTGTATTTATGGGATTATGATATGGGAGTGTGTAGTATGGGGGTTTACTGCTTGTGGTTGAGAGGAGCGTACTCCATTAATCCAAAGTAGATATTAGATTTATTTATTGTGTCGATTGTTTATTTTTAATAATGTGCATTATTATTGAGGATGTTGACGTGCTTTAAATATTATGAAACTTTGTGGGATTGTAATGTATATTATAACCGAACTACTATGTAAATATGAAGTGTTTATATTGACGTTTATAATTGATGGCTGATACTACCCTTTTATTAATTAGAGGTTGTTTGTTTGTGAATTTTATGTGGTTGGTAAAATGTTGTTGTTGGTTAGTAATGAAAGCGCTGATGATCATGCCACTTTATAGACGTATTAAGGAGGTATATAAGAAGCATATAATAATGATATAATAGAAGAGGTGGTCATATTTGCACAGAATAAGAGGGTAGTAGTGGCGGCCATTGTTCAACTCAAAAAAGTGATTTGGGTTTTACGCGAGATGCTTACAAGTGTAATATTTCTTTCTCTTTTTCTTCTGAGTCTGAGCAACTACATCACTGCTACCTTTCAACCCCTCTCAACCCCATCTATCTCAACTATATACTATGCTACATGCTATTACACTAAGTATCACTTGTGTACTTCTAGCATGACTGTGGTGATCTCTTGAAGGCCTCCCGCAGGGGGAAAATTGTAGCCACCCCCCAATCTGCGGCTTTGCCTTGATTGTTTGGGGATGGCTACAATTTTTAGTTGTATTTAGTTGATTTGTATTACATATATGCAGTTTTGTGTTGCAGATCTTATGATGTATGGGTGAAGTACATTGACAACTATGAGAGAGGAGAGAGTGCTGAGAGGTGAGAGAGAAGAGTGTGCTGTGATGAGTTAGAGGATGAGATGCTTATAAATGAAAGGGGTAAAGGCATCTTAGACATGCAAACTTGCTTATGCCATTCATATCTTTTGTGTCTTTGAAAGAGCCCCCTGCAAGGGCAAAATTGTATCCACACCCCAATCATTCGGCTGTGCCTCTGATCTTTGGGGATGGATACAATTTTGAGTTGAGAATGGTTATTTTGTAGTATAAATAGCCTAATACAGATCATGAATATTAACTAATGTTAGCAGTAAGTGAGGTATGTACAGTTGATGGCTGACAACAAGTGAAGAAAGGTGATGAAAGAGAGAGATGAGAAATAAGAGTGGACACTCACAGCTCACAGTGACAGTACAGCCTCTCTCTAAGTAAGCTCACAATACCAATACTGCTGAATAATCAATATGAGAGATGGAGGAGATGATAGAATAGTTGATACACACACAAGAGCAACTACAGTGACAAGAGAGAGAGAAGAGTAGAGGGAGAGAGAGAGCAAAAAGCGAGAGCAGAGAAAGAATGAATACCGTATCTCTCTAAGGAGTTTTCTTCTACATGAAAAAGCTATTTGTTGCAAAGAGTGAAGAGATAATGGTGGTGTTTAATAATTAGGAAGAAGAAGACGGCCACAGCAATCTACAAAGCACGGTAATACCTTCTAAATAGTCTGTTATTAGTAGTAATACGCCCGTTTATCCAGTGGTCAACTGGAAGCTGTTATAAGGCACACAACACACAAATTAACACGCGAGATGGTAAATACTACAAAATGAAAAGGTTGGGTAAATCAAAAGATTAGGGCATCAATCGGTAGAGGAGGATCAGGGCTATCTCCTACGGGTATTAACAGCCTCTAAATCCCTCTCAATCAATAGATATTCAATGATAAAGTGTCAAAGTTGCAGACAAGAGAGGGGGTTATATAAGGGTTGTGCACAAGAAATACATCATTTTACCAATGTTGTCTAAATTGGACGTTAAGCCCATCAAAAGAATCCTCTTCTTCTGCTGATCAAGATTATGGTATTAATAACGCAAATAATCAATTAGATGCTAGTGAAATTGCAACGAACGTACAAAAGTGATGATGGTAGTTTTAGAATCGCAATTTAATTCTCTATCGATTTCAATATCGTGCTATCGCACTAATTTTTTGGAATTGGATATTATTAACAACAATAATCATTAATATCATTATTATACTAATAATATGAAAGAAATTGATTGAAACTGATAGAATAACCATACACATTCCGTCTTCTGATCCTTCTTTTCTGGTTTGGATAAGGAGGGCGAAGGATCCTGGATCTGCTGCTGATGTTCATTAATGTTAATGGTTGAAACTTTGGCCCTAGTGCTGTAAAAATGATGGTAGTCGTTGCTACATATTCATCTAATCAATACCTATGAGATGCAAGTTGTCCGGTAGCTGTAGTGATGATAATGGTGGAGAAAGTATACTATAACGTGTGAGGGTAGTATGTAAAAGATGAAACAGGATCAGACATGATGAGTGTTTAATATGCAGCACACAACAATGACACTGCATCAATTCCCACTTTAATTGGAGAGATTAATCCTGTCGATAGTGTCAATCTAATGCAAGTTGTCCGGTGGTTGTATCATCTATTGTTGATGAAGTATAGTGGTGTGTAGTGGTAATGGAAAGAAGGTGAACAACAATAAGACGTTATGGCCACACAATCAACCCCCACCGCCGATCACCATTTGAGTACATATAGTAAACAATAACAATGGCAATCTTCTACACAGCGTGTCGGTAGTACTAGATCATTAATTTATTATATTGGGGAGAAGAGAGTCACTGTCTGGGTAGTCTAGTGTATGTGAGGCACTAACAACTCCTCTCCTTATCATCAACGTATTGTCACCTCTTCCCACAATTATTCAATATGCGGCAGTATAAATGGTGTTGGTAAAGTGGAGGGGTTGGTAGCATCGTTTACGTCACGAGGATTAACATGTATAGTCATTTTTGAGATTTTGAGGGTGGTTAAGAGGATGGTGGTAGTTGTGCACCCGGCTTGGAAAGTGTGGTACACGTGGTTTGAGCATATTACCATCTTCTACGATATATCCACCACCTCCGTACAAAGTGGTAGTGGCTGAATCATCATGGTTGAGTTGCAATATTAGTAATTGGGTGGTATTTTTTACGTCGAAAATGTTGGGATACCGAGGGCGGATGTAAATCGTGCCCTCAAGGGAGAGGGTGGCATATGTTTTGAACATTGAACACTGTTCTAGTACATATAGAGAGGTAGTATACAAAGTTATACGGCCGGGACGAATGTTGTGTGGGAGTACTACCATGTCTAGCCTCGAGGTGGTGTTTTGAGCCGATGGTCGGGATAAAATACGTTGGATGGTCATTGTGCCCTCAAGGGAGAGAGTGGCAGTATGTTTTGATGGTGGTAGTTGTTCATCGATATATAAAGAGGTGCTGAGTTGATTTATATCGTCGAAACTTTTTCATTGCAGTTCCCTAATTTATATTCCCCATAAGTATTTACCCCATTATATACCTTGTTGGTATCGTGAATTGGAGGTCGATACTGAATTGTCACTTATCGTTGTCATCTCTGGAGGAGGACCTCTCCTTTTCCCTCCTCTTCTCTTTCCACTACTACCACTCTTGCCACCATTGTTATAATGACGCTCATTCTGCTCTGTAGTTGACATGGTGCTATCAGATATACTATCCGCGCCCGATATACTCTCAACACCCACAGAATTCTGTTTATGATCATAGGTATCCTCAGCAGACAACATCATTGAGTCCATGTCACTACCCTCTAGTTCAATGGTATCACTCTCTCCTCCTCCTTCTTCTGTATCGTCTTCCTCGTCATATTCGTCTTGACTAGTGTACTCTTCCACATCCTCTTCTTCTTCCACATCCTCCTCTTCCTCTTCAGAATCTTCATAACAAACTTCTTCTGTACCCTCATCTTCACTCTCACTCTCGTCATCATCGTCATACTTGCCATTGTCCGGTGTAAAGTATTGTACACCTCCACCATACACACCACGGCGATTCGAGGCCACGGTATGCCTACTCTTCTCGAAATCATCCTTGGAATTATATGTTGATGCACCAGATGTGGTAGTCTCATCTCCATACTCACTTGGGGCATCGACTGGTCCGTCATAATGATCAGAACCATCGGTAAGCAGCAGTTGCTTCCCCACTACATTATCATTACCATAGACATTCAACTCATTAGCGGGAACGCCCTCCATGATTGCCAGTAGGCAACGTTGTTTCTCCTCCTCTTGTTGAGCTAGGAACTTTTCCGAGTATGACTTGTAAGTGCCGCGGATTGTTTTACCTAGTGAAGTACGTGAGGTTTGTACAGATGTGTCGGTACTTTGACTTGAGTATAGTGAAGATGAGCACTCGGTTGATGTTGATTGAGTATCCTGGAAACTTGACATGGTAGATGAGGAGCTCCTTGTTTTCTTCTTTTTCTTGGTCTTCTTCTTCTTCTTCCTTGGCTTGGTAACAGTATCCACATATGGATCGGCAACAGCCGGGGTATCAGTGATTGTCTTCTTGAGGATCATGACAAGTTTTCCCTTTCGATATCTTTGCTTAACCTTCTTCTTGGCTCCGCCCTGTGTATGTGTATGGTTGAGGTGAGGAAGATTTGTGAGACGTTGTTGAACAAACGATATGAGGATTCTTCCATCTACTCCAATAAAAAACAACACAAACGTACCTTAATAACACCATGTGCCTTACCCAACAATAACTTCCACTCCTTCTCTTCCTCACCACGCATTTTACAATATCCTCGTTTGGCCATATAACCAATGGCATCCTCAATTTGATGAAAGTAGATACGTGTATCTAAATCTTCACGAACAAAGTAATTTGCTTTTTTATATCCTGATGATATTGTTGCAATGCGTGTTCGTGGATTGGAGAGTATTGTAGATGGAGTGTTGGAGGTGGGTGAAGAGGTGGAAGAGTATTCAGTTGAGGGTGCCGAGGGTGGATCAACTGCCACTACTAATGCTCTACTCTCCTCTCCTCCTTCATACGGACGACTACTATTCTCCGCACCATTATCATTACATCCGGTCAATGTTTCATACTGTCTCAATACATTATAATCAATATCATTCTCATCTTGGATAGTCTTTGGATCAACCCATGTTACATCACTCCTTCTTCCTCGTCCACTATCACCACTATCACCACTGTGATAACTTCCACCAGGATCAGAACTACGTCCGCTATCATTTGACTGTCCTGAGTATGCCGATGGTGCATCTGTTGCTTCCCACCTTCCTCTTGAATTATTATTATTGGTAGTATTGTTATGGGGTACGATATCCATACAAACTACAGGACAATCATTCGGACTTTCACCAGGAGGGTCGTTCGGGCCATCGATGTGTAAGAATGCCTTGTTGTGTATAATTTCTGTTGGTTCTATACCCCTCGACTGTTGTTGTGGTTGTTCGGAAGAGTGTAATACCAGTGCTTGACTATGTTGATGATGATTGCTCGACGTGGTAGTATCATTATCCAGTGAGGCAGTATCAGTAACTGACGTTGGACTTTCATCCGTAACGCCACTTTGTCCATGATCTAATAATACCAATGCCTTGGAGTTATTTAAATCATCTTCATTTAGACTTCCACCATTGTGAGTTGATCCTTGTGTTCCCTCGTAATAGTTGGTAGATGCTGCCTCGGATTGACCATCTCCATGATCTGCTGTTGTCGAAGCGTTAGTGGTGGGTTGAATCTCTTGACATAATACAATCTGACCTCCTTTTCCATTGCAATCCATCCCAGTAGTCAACTTTTCACCACTCAATCGTCGAATCTTCTCCTTAAGTACATTCGCTGCCTCATTCAATAACAAATCTGTATCACTCTTTTCATAACTCTCTGCTACTCCGCTTGGTGTTTCTTCGCTATTTGCAACACTTAGCATTGGTTCACTCCTTCCTAACAAAGCTTCACTATTATCCTCCTCCGTGATGGTAATCTCACTCTCCTCCTCCTCCTTGTTGGTAGTAGCCTCACTCCTATCCTCTTCCTTTAAATCAGCCTCATTCAATGTACTATTGTACATTTCTCTCCGTCTTACACTCTGTCTACTCCCTCCCTTGCTATATTGGGATTGGATAGTATAGTACGATTGACTGGCAACTGAATAATTATCTTTCGATACACTTGCCGAACTTCTGTGAGAGTATCTACTTATAACTGAAGGAGATTTGGAGTATTTACTACTTGCCTTGCTTGACGCCATTGACGCATCATCTTCAATACCACGAGGATAAAAGTTGGGTAGTGAATTAACATCACTACCTGTCACCTTATGAGTATAAGAAGCTGCTGGCGGCATGACTTCTGACTGTGTATCAATTGGTGATGATAATATAGTCATTTCACGTACTGCATTATTATTCCTGGATGCAAAACTACTACAAGTTGTGTTACCGGCGGCACTTTGTGTTTGTGATGATTCATGTGTTGTTTCAAGGTGGGTGTCTAGCCTATTATCCTCTTCGATACTACCACGTCTTTGTGTACCAAATGGTAAGTCAGATTGCCCTTCCATTTCCTTAACATTAATATAAGCCTTTTGTTTACCACCGTGAACAGCACTTTGGGGGGTTAACGGGTCTTCCATATTAGTATCCAATGTTAATGCTGAGATGTTAAATCCTGTTGTACTACCTCTCCTTGTTGCTGGTTTGAAGGGTGTTAAATTGGTATCTAATGTTGAATTATCCTCAATTGCTATTGATTGACTCTCCTCATCTTCGCCCTCTTGTTGTGCTTCTATCTCTTCATCGTGCTCTTTTTTATTGTGTTGGCGATCACCACTGCCACTATTGTTACTGACAGAAACACCAGCAGCAATTAATTGTGCCTCTGAATAAGTCATATCAATACCTAATTCATTGGCATGTTTTATTATTGAATTAATCGATGGTGCTGTATTATTTGTTGCTTTGGATGTAAAGCTTGATGATAATTTATTCATTTGTGATTGAGTTGCAATTGGGATTGATGAGACTGATGCCATTCTTTAGTTGTTTAGTTGGTTGTTTAGGTGGTTTGTTTCGTCTGCGGTACTACTCTCGGCTGTTTATTGATTAATATATGAATCGCATGTACGATTATGTTAGGTTTTTACTGCAACTAATTGAGGAGAATAGCGCCATTCTATCGTGTTGCCATGAGCTTCTCTATATTGTATTATTGGGTGGGCCATTCTAAATGAGCATTCTATCCAATGAGAAGTAGGGGGCTGCTGTCTTTAAGTCGCATCACTGTCACAAAAATAAAAGAGAGATACTAATAATTGTTTAGAAGAGGAGCTTTAGGTGTTATCATTGTAGAGTTTCGAGGCACCGCCGCACGTTCATGACGATAAAGAGTGCTTTGTGGCGATATAATTTGTGCACGTATGTGATCAAAATATTAATCGATGCTACATAGATTATAGAAGCCTCTCAAGAAGAGAGGTCAGTGGTATGATCCTCTTTGACATTAACTAGAGGCAGATATTAACTACATTGCCGGCGGCGGCGGTTGATATTGAGCACGTGATGAGATCATAATAAGATACCGAAATTTGTGCACACGATGTGATCATAATTCGGATGCTGTGGCGTGATATCATCGTCGGCTTGGTGTATACTACCCTACTGATTAAGTTGTTCATTCGATGATTACACTACCCTACTGCATATCAGAGAGATTAAAACTTACAATGAAAAGATTTACCAATCTCATTTGGAAAGCAAAATGATTGGAGAGAGAAAAAAAATCACAACTGATCAGCTCATAAAATTATTAACACAACATCATCTATCAGTTGCAATAAACACGCCAACTTATACCCAATATATCATATCAATCAGCTTAATATTATTATATCAAATACGGATTAATTGGTAATCGATAGTAGTTGCCAACAACCGTGCTAAGAGTCTAAGGTATCCTTGAAAGTTTTTTTTTATATGTCGAGATTTTTATCACAACCACATTCTATCAGCAGTCAGTAGTAACAAATCTCAAGCTATAAGTACACGACAATTCTGTGCATCATGTCCGCCGTTGTGAATAGAATGATTGGAATATCGAAGAGTCTTCGATCGAAATATAATCAGCGGTGTCAGAAGTACACAAGCTCAGGTCGGGAGATACAATTATTAGTGATGCTAATATACCGTATGTCATCTTACTTGATGTTACAAATGAAATGGATTTTATTAGGGATAGGGCATATGTTATAGGAACATCATCAGAAGATATAAAACATCTGTCCTATCATGCTAGGAAAATGGGCTTTGATGAGATGGTCTTTGATAGTTTGGAGAAGGAGATTGATATCGAGGAACGTAACCGTGATTTATATATTAATGATATTAATTTAGCCATTGATGATATGCGTGAGGAGATCATGGAAGTTGACGAAGAACGTTTGGGTTTTGAGAGTCATTTGAAATGGCTTGAAGAGAAGGAGGATGTTCCTCCTTATTCGTATCACTTGCCATCTTATGTTACTGGCACTGCTAGGGTTATTTATGATGCAATTCAAAGTGTACGTTTGGAAATTTCGGATCTCGACTTTCATCATAGTATTATGAATTCTGAGCTGGAATATCTTCATGAGTTAAAGGCAAAAGCTATACATGATAAGAAGTTGCATGTGGGTAAGGCAAGAGTACTTTATAGGCTTGCAAAGTGTGCATTCTTAACTTTCCGAACATGTGCCTACCTGAGTGAGAAAACCCTCCAGTACGGATTAGATAAGATAACGGATGATGATAAGGTCAAGATTCTTCAGGTCAAGGAAACTCTTCGGGACAAGGCAAATGATATGTGTAAAGAATTCCTTTCTATGCAGTGCATCTATCGACAGTGGTATTCGAGTGATGGCGAGGTTGAGAAGATTAAAGATTATGAAACGGTTATCAATAATACAAGTTTCCCGACTGCAGAGGAAGTTGCAAAGTTAATTTATCATGATGAGGAAGCTATTGTTGCTGCCCTCAAACGCTGGGGCTATTAATGTATAAATTAGGAGAGCTTCATTATAACGTACATCATTATAACTATCTAGGCACCTAGAGCCAATAGTCTCCAAGTAATCGAAGTCGTAATGAGAAGATACTAGCATCAGTGAACTATATTTTGTCGTTACTAATTGTATCTATCTGTGCTTGGCGTAGAGCAGAACAGGAGACTAAGTCTAAGTCCCCTCGACAGCTCTGCCCTGTGCCTAATGCAAAAGATCAATACCTAAACAACTTCCTGATCACTTGTTTGGTGATACTTTTCTCTTCTTGAACTTTCGTGGGTCTGATTCTTCTTCCATCTCTTCCCTCTCCTTCTTCAACCCTTGTATCTCTCCCCTTAACTCATCCACTACAACCTTATTATCTTGCTTGAGTTGACTCTTCTCAGCTTGTAATCTCTTAACCAACAATTCCATACTAGCATTCTTTTCTTCCAACGCTGATATCTTCTTACCAAGTCGTTCACTCTCCGGGGAGGAGTTATCAAACAAGGCAGGGACATTCCAATTCCTCAGAATATGATATAACTTTCGAAACCGAATCTCCTCACTTGGAAATGAACTCCGCATGGCAAAGTAGGCAAGGATGTGTGGCATAATCTTGACACTCTCCTCGAGTAGTGGTTGCATATCGAATTTATCATTATTAGCCTTAAAGAATGTCTTCCATACCTTTTCTTTGGCAGCACGAGCCTTGGATGGAGCGGTCTTGTTCATCGTTAACAATGCCGTAACACTTGCCGGTTCTGTTGGACTTGGTGATGATCCAGCAGCACTCCAGTCTGCCACACCAAATGATTTGAGAGTGTGATTGGACGTATGGGTAGCTTCGATTCCCCTCTTGTTACATAACAAATCCGACACATAATCCCATCCAACTTCTGTAATGCTGTTGTTGTACAAGTCCAACGTCGTGAGTGACTTATTCTTCTGTAATGCCTTGGTGAGTATGAATATACATTCATCATCAATTGAATTTTGTCGTAGAGACAACTTCTTGAGTGGAAACCTCCTCTTCTTTAACAACTTTGCCAATGCCTTACACCCTGTGTTACCTATGTTATTGTCATCCAATTTCAATTCCTTCAGATTCGTCAACAGATGTAACCCGTTAGAGAACCCGTCCCAGTATAAATCACATCCTACCAACCTATTCTTGTTCAAATCCAACTTTTTCAAATCAATCAAGGGATTACTCGAGAGGTGTGCATTATGATTGGCAGATAAACTATCCAAACTACGCCGTAGTGTAAGTTGTATTGGATAATATCGCTCCAACTTAAGAACGTAATTCAAATCACCAACCTCGGGCTTAGCATGATCAAATCGTAGTTCAGTACGATCCTTGAGAGAGAACTTTTTAGAACCCTCCGAATACAGGATTTTACGAACACTATCTCCCGGACGGATATGACCAACTAATGCAGCCTTGAGTACCTCATTATTAATATCTGACATTTGTGTCGGGGAATTCTTAGCATCGACCTTGATAATATCTTGGGGTAAGTTCAATTTACCAAGTTGGACCATTGCCTCAACGATGTCGTCGGGAAGTGCACTACCGTTCAGTTGGGTTGACCAGGCGTCTAATCCGAATAAGGAATTGGTAGCGGCACGTGTATTATTGGAGAATTTAAAGACTGGTGAGTTCTTGGCGAAGACAACTTGTTTCGTTGGTGGTGTCTTGGCCTTGTCGACGTAATTGAAGGGTACTAGACCTAACTTTTTATCTTCTTCTTTGTGATGTATTTCAACAATGGATCGAGCCTATGATGTGGGTGGGTAGTGTTTTGGGGTATGAAAAAAGAAGAAGGATATGATGTGTGAGATGTCAAAGGAAATGTCATAGCCCACGTGGCCTGGCTTAACTCGCCCCACATAACAAAAAAAAACACATATAACGTACCTGACAACATTCTTCATGCTCCTTAGCCTCGTCATTATAACTATCAAACTTGGCAGTGAAACAAAAGTCACATTGCCATGGTCCTTTTTGTGTACTACTTGCTGTTGAATTGGATTTGGACGTTGTTGAGGTAGATTTGGCAGCAGCAGATCGTGCAGCATTCTTGGCAGCCGTTCGTAATTTTGATAAGTTCTTTTCTATTGCCGATGGAGATTCTGATGATGTATCAGATTCGGCGGTAGATGCTGAAGTAGTAGATTTGGTAGATGCTGAAGTAGATTTGGTGGAAGTTGCTGTTGAGGAAGATGACTTGGCTGCCACCTTCTTGTCGACAGCCTTATTACAACCAACGTTTGATAATGAACAACCACCAGAAGTTGATGATGATTTAGCACCTTTTGACTTTTTAACATTATTAATTGGTGGTTGTTTCTTCTCGGCAGCAGCCTTAGTACCAACACCCCAGGGCTTAACGGTCTTCTTTACTGCTGCCTTGGTACTACCAACACTATCCTGATAGCTCGAACTTCTTTGTGCTGCCGCCGCTACATCCAATGGATCATCATAGGACTGTTGTTTCATGACCCCTCCTCTAACACTTCTTTTACCACTCCCATATGTAGTTCGTCTTGTATACTTAGATGAAGAAGTACTACCAACATCCACACCACTCTTTTTAACCAATTCACCTCGTCCCAACGAACCTCGTCCTATTGGTATATCATTGAATTTTCCACCCTGTTTCTTAAGCTTAGCTGCAAATGATTGTTGTTTACTACTTTTCGAAGCAGTTTTAGATTGCAATGCAGCCTTGATTGACGATTTGTTAGCAGCTAATTGAGCTTCCTTGGCCGCGGCTACAATATCTCCTGATGAATATTTATGTTCTTTTGCCACCTTTGATTTAATTGATTTTGCAACTTTATTATAGTGTGGTTTAGGATATTGTATATTTGTGAGTATAAAGAGAGTGCATGTGATATGATTAGCGGAGAATTTTGCAATCGGTACACCCAACAACACTACCACAAACATATCAAACAATATCAATAACAATAACAACAAATAACTACTTACCCTTATCACGAGCATTATAATCACTCTTAACACTACTTTGTAATAATTCATTTTTTTTAGATAACTTACTTTGGGTTGTGATTGATTTTAATGTTTTAGGTGGTGGTTTACGTTGAACTTTTGGTGGTGCAGCCTTGCTTGTTGCTGATGTAGTAGTAGTGGTACGGGATGACGGAGATTTTATCCATATATTATTAGTACGATTTACCTTGACTTGTTGTTTCTTTCTCTTTGGTGCTGCTTTAACTGTAATAGGTGCCTTCTTCTTAGTTGCAATGACTTTGGTGGCATTGGTTGTGTTTGAATTAAGTTTGGAATTTGATCTAGTAGTACGGCGTTTAGGCGGATCATCATTAAAGTCTGACAAGTCCATTTTTTTAGTAGTTGATTTGTCTTGATTTTTAATTGGTATATGGTCGGTCGGTTATTGTGTGGTTTCTTTGGCTATTAGATAAGGTGCACCATCTTATTATATTGAGGAGAATTTGTGGCGTGCCCTTGAGCCCTTGAACACCACCCGGGGATAAAATATTCCAAATGTAAGCAAAAGAAGAATTACTCCGGTATCTTTTAACGTACATATATATCCTACTTACAAGCCTATGTATGTACAACAAGCTTAAAAAATGACATCAAAAGTTGGCGGCATTAAAGCGCTAACCAACCCATCTTCGAAGCATCACCTGTTAGATATACTAACTTTGACTACTGTTATACTTTATCGTTGACGCGGGTCTTTATTTGGGTATCATCAAGGCCATCCTCTATTGCACATTGCACTTTGCAAAATTGAACACATCTTGTGCATCAAACTCGGTTCGGCATACCAGTTTTGTACTACTAAGTTACTGCAACCAGATAGTTACCCAAAAAGTCACTCAATCTTCTTTGAGTGATTATTAAACCACCTTATGTATTGACTATAACCAAAACCAATGTATTAATGGAGCCTATATGGTCCTGGCGTCAATCGGTGTATTGGGTTTGATGATACCACTACGGCAACCTCCTCGATACAAGCCGCCGATAAGTAGTCTGCTATGAAGACGGAAATTTGCTAAAATTACAAAACTCACTCAATCTTTTTGGGTACAAACAGGGAAGATGTGGATAAAATACTCGCTTATCGGATAGATAGCCGCTCAACTAAATCGACATCATGGCCGTCCTATTGCCACCACTCCTATGGTCTCTATTCAACAATGGCAGTAGTTCCACCGCATGAATTCTATCTATTACATATATATCGACAATAGGATCCACTTATTGCATTGCAATTGCTATGTTATTGCCTCGTAGGGAAGACCTAAAGTAAAAGTATGAAAACAGCCGCCATGGCACAATTCGACGATGTTGTGGACTATATAGACCTTTAGATAGCGTATCAACCGCATCTATTGTTAGGTCATACATAGATATAAACATAGACTACCAGTTTTGATCTAAATTACTGCTTGGATGTCGTTGAAATGGATGATGTGCACATCTTATGCTCAATCGATGATCAGCCCCCTATCGACAAAGGCTCTACCCATTATACCGTCCAAAGCACGTTATCTCTGACAACTGATTGATATCCCAACTATACAATTCCATTAGAGACGCTGGCTGGTCTTAATGGAAGGCTATGCATGACTGTGGACTGGCATGTGTTGCTGATACACCCATCAACACAAACAACAAAATAAAGACTCTTTGAGTGTAATTTGAAGGCCATTGTACCATCTGACATACAACCAGCTATGCCATGACCATTCTGATACATAGGACTATCACTGGTTGATTGGAGAGGAGGAGGAAGAGCATGTATAATCAAGGAATATTGCCAAGAGGTGGTGACGGCCCATCGCTCGATTGCAAAAAAGATTGAGTGACTTTTTTTTTGACTTTCTACTAGCCTCTATCGTACGTAATTTTAGTTACTTTAGCGGAGCCGAAAATTGTGTAACTTAGTAGTACAAAACTGGTATATTCTATGCAGTAATGTCCCCCAGAAAAAGAAATAAAGGAAGGGAGAGAAAAGCAAAGAAAGAGGCAAAGAAGGTGGAGAATGAGCAAGAGGCCGAGACCAGAGAGATTGGGATATCGAGGAAAGAAATCGAGATGATGGTTACTCATGCAATATGGGCAAAGCTGGGCAACGGGTATGTATGGTGTCGATAATGAAGATGGTACTAGAAGTATGGTTCAAAAGATTACTTGTGACCATGGGTGTGGATGAAATTTGGTACGAGATGATTTAGTAGATCATCCCGTTTCAATTTTTTTGGATGATTTGTTTTGCAGTATGGAAAAAATGCCATTTGTAAATGCGACTTTGGTGAAAGGATTCGAACAATACAATGAAGTATGGAGCAATAATGAGTACAGAAAATCGGCAGTCGATACTTTGATTAGCATAGGGACAAATCAGCTGTTATTGAGAAAAGAAGAGGTAGATATCAAGCAGGTATTGTCGATTGCTCAATCTATCAAGGTACTAGAAAAGTATGACGGTGCGTGGGGGGTATGGAATTGGTCCTAAGTTTACTTGATGCGCAGAATTTGCCGAGGAGAATTTTTCAACGAAGTGTTAGTAGCGATATGCGTGATGCTTTGAAGTTTTTCCGCAAACGAACGGCGTGTAAATGTTTGAAGAAGTTACATTTAGAGGCGAGGAAAACTACCCCAAAGATGGGTCGATGTGGTAATTGCAGTCAAGAGAAAGAGCGTGTGTCTCTCTCTGTCTGTAGCAGATGTATGGCCACTCAATACTGCTCGAGAGAATGCCAAGTTGCCGCCTGGCCCAAACATAAGAAAGGTTGTGATATACTTCTTGCCTGCAATCATAATAAATACACGAAAGAAGAGACTTCGGCAGTGGCACACAAAATTAGCGATATTGGATGTGTTAGGATGGATCTGTTATGATGGATTATCGGGATGAGCATAAAAGGTAGAGGCTAGAATATATAACATAAAACTTTTCAAACAATGTGTAGTAGATTGTCGTGGTCATCTATACTTCTTAAATTCTTATTCTTATAACTTTAAAGAATGAAGTCAAGTGGTTAAGTGGCATCATCATCCTTTCAAAGCTCCTTCTACTCTAGCCAGAATTAGAAACTTGTTTCATTGCAGTTTTCCCTAATTTATATTCCCCATAAGTATTTACCCCGGCAACCATCCGATTCGGTGTGAAGTCTCATCTGTAACCCATGACAGTATTACGAAATATGGGCAGAATATTGTCTAGTACCAATCCCTCCACACCAGATGTTGCATATTAGTAAAACTGCCGAGCCTTTGATCTAACAGCAAGAACGCTCAAGGTTTCCTTTCAGCTTGTTTATCTCTCTACGAAGATCTGCCATCTTCTCATTTTCTTTTGAAAGCTTTGCATTTTCTTCTAGAATCAATGGGACTATATCAGCAGCACAGCTACGGCATCTATCTCCACCCCCTTTCTTCACACTATCAAGTTTGCATTCAACGCAATATTCCCAGTGGCACTCCTTGCAAGAAGTGATATTGTATTCTTCCTCATTGTTACAATCATCACAATATTCCTTGGAACAATCCTTCCCTCCACAACGATTCATTCCTACACAATCCTCACATTGGGTTCTATTGCAAATATCACAAGTATGCAAACATTTTGAACATCCAACTTCCCCACATTCGCCACACGCTTTCATATCCTCACATTCCTCACATATCCTGTCAGAGCAACATACACATTCAGGTACAGGGACACAGTCCGAACAGAAAGTTTTCTCACAGCAGATACAACATTGTAAAGAGAATTCTTCACTGTTTGCCTCATTACTACAATCATGGCAGATGGGTTCCAGACAATCATAACAAATTCTGTTATTGAGCATCCGTTTACATCTTGTTTCAGGATACCAACGATGTGTATGATATTCCATCCAGTGACTGACGTTACTCATATCCTCTTCACACTTTGAACAATTTATATCCCGGGTATTGAATAGTTCATTATATCTTTCAATAAAATGGTGTATCTGTGTGTATGATGAATCCCACCACTTCCGAGGAAACTGGATATACTTCAATGAGCAATCATTAGCAGAAATAATACTCTCGAGGATGGGTACAATAACTAAATGAGAAATCTTCTTTGACCACGGTGGATCCCATAGCTCTTCGTGTTTCGCTAAAAGGCTTAAATCAATCTGCTCCAATACTACACTACCCCGCAATGGATATAGTCCGTGCCCTTCAATGTTGAGACATCCACACAATTTTAGCTTTTTGAGCACATCATGTGCATTTATGCACTTCAATATTGCAAAGATATCATCATCAGTCAGTTTGTTTGCAAGTTCTCTCTCAATATCCTCAAAATCTAATGTATCCCATTGTTGTGATGATACGACGGCTGTACTCATAGGTGATAGGTGCATCAAATCCTTATCTTTCCAGGAGGACGAAGGCGCACTCAAAGCTACTGCCAATAACGCCCTCGATGGCTTGGTTAAATACGCCGATACATCAACTATGAAACCAATAGGTAAATCGCTAATATATAGAGTATCAGCGGCGGTTCGCCGACGCTTATTTGTGCTACTAGATGCCATCTTTCCACTCCTTCTCTCGTATTAAACACTACAATACAATACTTTCTCTATTACCGTTTCATCGCCATTTCATTCCGTCATTTTAAAAGTGTTGTGGTGTTAAGTTTGTGTAGGTAGGTGGCGTACATTGTTTTGTTAAGAGGATGTACATAGTATCTGCTGCCAAATACCCAACAGCAGAGATTTTAAGATCTTCTATCAAATAACCATAGTGTAAGTCTGTTAATAAACTCATCAATTACATACACTATTTGACTTCGTATCCTCTGGTATCCTCCTCATCATGCATTGTTTTACTCTTTATAACTCGCCCACATACGGCGATTGATAATAAATCTACCAGACAAAGCGTGGTATTAATAATGCAATTACTTTAGCAGAATAACTGTACGATTGAGAGGCGTATATCAAATTCTCTAGCGATTGGATACCTCATACAGAACAATCAACACATAGGTAATCGTCACTATTTCACCAAATACCAATGACTGATGATCAATATTATGTAAAAGCAACTCATGAATGGGTACTACATATGCCAATCGGACTAGGTTTATGTCCATGGGCTATTAAATCAAATAATAAAGGATTAATCAATATCATAACCTGTGAGAATGATACTGCATCAGATGTCGCTGACATGGTAAAAAGAGAAATCGAATCATTAACAAAAGAAGAAGGTTCACCTCCGCTAAGTACATCATTAATAGTGTGTCCGTATGTGAAGGAATGGAAAGACTTTAAATCATTTGATGAGTATGTTAAATCAGGAATTAAACAACAATTGAAGAACGATACAATACTAGAAGATGCAACACTAGTGGTATTTCATCCAAAGTTCTGTAGATGGTACGGTCTACCACCCAACATAGGTATAGGAAGCGTCATACAATCACATTATGGTATTATTGGACAAAAGAGTAAACAAACTGCCACCTCTACAATAATTGAAACAAATAATAAAGCATTTGGTTTACGAAAAGTAAAGGTACGCTTTCATAATAATAATAATGCAAAAGAAGAAGGTAGTATTGATAGATTGGAACAATATGTACCAACCGATTGGATTGTCATCCCGGAGGAACAACGAGAACAATTTACAACAAGACCAATATTACCAGATAATAGTATGCATCAATCTCCATATCCAACGATACATATTATTAATAATAAAGATTTAGGATCATTACGTGCACGGGATGTTTCACGTGTCAAACGGTTAAATTCGAAGAGAATGACAAAGCTTGGATGGGAGGGAGTTGAGCAACATTTGGCAAGGTGAATTACCAACTCTAGTATACATTTGACGACATATCATACTAATCATCTGATGTGCAACCTTCACGGATACATCAAGGATAAATCAATGTATATATGAGCTGATGTAGAGGGTATTACCATTTATCTCGGCATTAATGGGGATACATGAACATTGCAATTGATTGTCAAGTATTAGATTGTTGCTGAAGTGGATTATCAAAACATCATCAATTGAATCAAATCAGTAGTTATTGGTTGTATCAGTTCATAACGCTGAGCACATCAATCACCAGCATAGATCCTCACGCGAGAGAAAGCTAGGCCTTTTGCAGATACATGAACATTGCAATTAAGAGCAAGATTGTTGTACATCATCAATTGGAATCAAATCGATAGCTATCATATCAAAACGTCGAGCACATCGAATCACTTCTTGCGAGAGGCGTAGGCCTTTGAGTGATTTGAGTTCTCACATGCTCATGCAATGTCATTATGGCAACCCCTGGCTAGGCCTTTAGTCACATTCACTAGCAAACGTCATTATAGCAACCCTCAGCGTGGAAGGTTAGTTGTCTCTGTAGGTAGAGCACATCTCTGACGTCATGCCCTTTCTTATTGTAGGGTTAAGCATGTGGAGGGCTAGAGATAACGACTATCAGTAATATCCAAACTTCTCCGAGTAAAACATCTTGGGATGAATGGCAAACAAAATCCAACTCTTTTCCATGAATACCGAATTGGCTGCCAATGACTTACGTAGGCTAGGGCCCTTTCTTTCTATCTGTCTGGCTCGATCGGCGATGTGTCAGACACATTGACACGTGGAATTATTTCTCTATGCAAATTTTACTAGATCTAATCTCTGAGAATCTAACTCAAATGAGTAGGGGAAGCAATATCATATCCAAGACTATAATTTCACTGAATGAGATATGTAAGAATAGGATGTTACTGTAATCAATGGAGGTTGCTTTGAGTAATATACGTTCAGTCAAGATATCATGCAGAGTAAATGCATAAAGATACTCGGTATCTTGCTCGTCTTCAGCTAAAAGTGTGCATATCTTATGTACACTCTCGGATAAACTAACATAAACATACACATTTGTCTGATTAGATATGAATACTAGGTAAATGTAGTTTGTTTCAACTTCTTATACCTGGTTTAATATTTACAACAAAAGCAGACTATATTCTACTTTCGAAAGTTGGAGCATATCTTAGTTATGCTTCAGATGTATCTCTTGACCTTCATTCTAAATGCTCTTGACTTATTCTCGGGCCAATACATCCTCTTTTGATGTTTAAGGGTGTAATCATCAATTTCATTCCTCTACTTCCTTTCGTACCTAAATTTACATGGATGTACGTCTCATAACATATGGATTATAAGGATCCTTCCCGTACATTTCAGAAGCATACACTCGAAGTGCCATACGACTATTCTCTAATCCATTGGTCAATGTACCTCTGGATCCTGAGAAGAAGTCTTTCATTATGGTTGCCTTGTCTGGAAGGGCTGGGAAGGTGGGAGAGATGATACGATTGTTCTCTACAGATGAGGAATCGGCAACAGATACCGGGGATGTATTGCCAAACGACACGGCACGTTGTTGCTCTTGCTCAATCGATGTTAGTACTTGATTACGAACTTGATGAGCCTGGTAATGCTGATGTGTATTACGTTGCATCATTACCTGTCTTCTTGATAACTCACTACGTTTCATGGACGCGGCTAGTTTCTGGAGTGCTTCATGATACTCGAGGGTAGGATTCATCTCGGCTTCCCCCATTGGATCAGATGGCATGGGTTCTTGTAGGATACCCGCACTGCTCATAGCATTGGCAAGGCCACCACTGCTGCTGCTATTACCAAAAAGCTCAGCAAGAGAAGGTGCTTGGTCACAACCTACGGTGGCACGTCTTGGGGGAGGAGATATTTGATTAAGTGATGAATGAGAATGAGAAGTGAAAGGAGTAGATGATGTCAACCCTAGGGTATCCATATCACTGCAACTAACACGACGGCTCTGCTTGTATCCTTCTCTCGTCTTGTTACCTCCCCCCCCCTTCCTCTTCTTGCGGGATGGGGGAGGAGGAACAGCTCCATGAGTATTGAAGTTGATATCATTCACTAGTTCCTCATCCTTGATAATTGCACGACGATGTGTTGTACGGCATGGATTGTATGCATCTAGAAGAAGCATATTATTAGTCTTAGGTTCCTCGGTTGGCAATGCCGGTTCGTTGATTGAGGAAGTGAAAGATGAGTTGATGAATGATGGAGGAGTAGAATACTCGTCAACTTCAAATAGCATGCGTTCCATCTCGGCACGTGAATCGGCGCCGCCGCTACTTGTCTTTGAGGACTTTAGCATATTGTAGAACTCATCGCTACCGTCTAGATCGAAGTGGAAGTCGTCTAGATTAGAGTCTAATGCTAATGGTTCGGAATCAAAGTTGTTCATGGTGAAAGTATTAAGAGATATTTATATGATGGGAACACTGCAAAGCGTTGGATATAAATATAATGTGGTGCTTATCGATGATGATGATGATGTATTGCAATGAGCAATGGTTGGATGAGGAGATGTAGATAAATGAGCTAGCCGATTACTCTTGATTGTAAATGAGTCAATGGTATTGTTGTCGATATAAATTATTATGTGTATTTGTTGTGGCTAATAATAATGATTCAAACACATGGTCGTAATTCTAGGAATTTTGAGGCTGATTACTGTCGTTTGAAGTGGTACTCATATCATTAACTCTAGACAAACGAGTTAAAATAACACTATAAGCTGCATTTATTCAAGTAATCTGAGAGAGATTAGCCAACAAACAACATTTATAGCAAGGCCTCTAGTGTAAGATACCAAAATGACTCTATCTACTGCCATTTCCCCGAATTATTTCTTTCTCGGCGAAGTTGGGCTAATGTATTGCTCCGTACCCAATAGGTTTTTTGTCTGATCGGATATCGTTGAATCTACTGCCACCTACTGCTCAAGAGCCCGCCCTAGAGATTTAGCCTCTCCTCACTGCCTCTTTGAGGTTTGTAAAAAGCTAAAATTCAGGAAGCTATCGCCGTGTTTCATGTGCAACATTAAGAATGTGTCTGCAGTATTCCGCCACACCACCCACACAATCATATTGAGTAATATTTATTAGAATCTAGACATTGCAATATATAACAATACAGTTGCAACCATAAATTGTAATTGCAATGAATACACAAAACACTGTCGCCGCCGGCGGCTCATCATCATCATTAATAAATGATGATAGTCTACGGGCTGAGCGTACATATGAAAATGCACCCACCAACAGAGTAAAGCATGTAGCATTAAGTAAACGACGTGAATTATATAAGAAACAGATGGGAGATGTATCACAGGTTGTGTCTTCATTGACATCGTCATCGTCATCATCCTCGAAAAGAGGTGACGAGAGGAGGGGAAGTAGCAGCAGCAATAGTACTTCATCAGATGAGAGTTCAGCCGCCACCGTCCCGGCAAGTAGTGGTAAGAAGGGTAGCAGTAGTAGACATGAGGAGATTGTTGATCCGCTTGTCAAGAGTTGGCATGGTGGATTTAGTTTAGATGATTTACCGAAGTTACCCTCGGCTACGATTACTTCTATACATGAAGAAGATGATGTCCCGGCGACGATGAGTAAGAGGCAAGGCTCAGCAGTTTCTACTGCCACTCCGAAACCATATTCATATCAACCAGTGCGTCAACAACGTCGTCGTCCAGCACGACGTGTCTCTATGGAAAGTGATTCATCTATATCGATAGGGTCATTATTCAACGATGAGGATGGGAGTACCAAGAAGGTTGTTACTCCTACTACTAAAGATGACTTTAGTAGAAGTGATGCGTCTCTCGACAGCAAGAAGAAGAGTAGCAGAAGGGATACTCATCCATCGTCACCTACTACCAACAAGAAGTCGAATAGACGGAGAGCATCCGATGCCACCGCCGCTACTGCTCCTCTCTATGATTCTGATTCATCTAATCGGGAAAGTAGCAATCTATTCAATTCAGATCCAACTCTTCTTGGTCCTGAATCATCACCAACATCCGTTGCCTCCCCTCAAGTTCAGGTTACCAAACCCAAGGTTCGTAGTCGTCGTGCTACTGTCGATAACAGTGCAGTGTCCGCCCCCAAGGTAACTCTCCGACGGAAGTATCAACCCCGACATAGATCCATGGCAAATGGATCCGTCCAAGGTATTGTCAAACCCTCAAGATATACAAGATGTGGTAGTGAAACTGGTTCTGTAACATCTGTTACTTCCTCCAGGTCTGTACCAACATCTTTTGCATCCTTATCCAAGAAGGAGGAGACTAGGAATGCAGCTCAAGAACAGCCACGTCCTAGAAGACGTATGTTCAAACGTCGTGCCTCACTACCCGACAAGATAAGTCGTCCACAACTTTCTGGATCATTCACTCAATTGAAGCCACGTGAGATTACGAAACTTAAGAATCTAAGTATTGACTTAGAACAAGTTGATCAGGAGGGGGGGAGTAACTGTAGTCCAAATGTTATACCCTCTTCTGATGATTCATCAAGTTCAGGTGATACTACTTTATTATCTGATACGGAAGAGTACAATAATGAAGAAGGAGAGAGCAAGATCAAGAGAATAACATCTACCTCAAGTATGTCATCATGTGCTGCTGCTGTTGATACATCGAATGATAGTTGGATACCACATGGTGTGGACTTTAGTGCATCTATGGAGGTTTATGTATTTGAAAAGTATCAGCATAAGATTTAGGAAACTCTAACTTAGTCTTAATTAAATTCAACTAAATACGAGTACTATGCATATCATATGTACCATTATATTTAGCTGAGGAAGATGAAATCATACTGAATCAAACTAAGTCTCTCACAACAATAATAACGGACAATCTGTCGAGAACCAACTTGCCTAAATTGGTGAATGAAATATTGTAAACGAAGATGAGGGATATCCTTTGAGAGCTATGACCTTTATGTCATAGTGGCAGTGGAATTGATCCGCCAGGCTATAACCAAATCTGTCGCGGTCATTTATTCTACGATTAGGCAGTGAATGGAGGCTCTTTTCTTGAATTGTACTGCCAACCACGCCTTTGCTTGAAGCTGCTTGGGTTTGACAAGCGACACTTTTGCATTTGCATTGGTTGATTATGCATATGTAGATCGTTTGACATTGACATAGGCTTTATTTGACATTGGTGGCATAATATAATAAACAACATTTGCAATCTCTAGCTCATCTTTCCCGTCTACACAACCCATATTATAAAGATGATGGGATATCAACGAGCATCTAATGCTATAGCATCCGATAATATCGAGCCAGTATCATACAAACTCGATCATCAAACAACCGACCTTGCTCAAGTTCAATACGATGGACGATATTTGCACAACGATAATCAACAACCATCAATAACAGCAAACTATGACAACTTTCAAGCAAGTTTAGACACACCATTGAAACCAGCAGAACGATACCTACTTGCAAAAGCACGTAGTGCAACAGCTTATGCACAGCAACAACAACCGATACCGACGATACCAAACAAGAGTAAGGCTAGTAGAAATAGATCCCAAGCTCGAGCAGCAAGGAATGCACATAGAGATAGAGCAAGAAGTTACTTATATGATTCGCCCAATAAAGATTTAAGCTCATCAATAAGTGAACTATCAAGTAATGTCTCATCTCCTTCTTCTGCAGCCGAGAAGGACAACGACTGCAATAACCAACCTCAAACACCAGAGGTACCACGGCCGCAAAGTATCGAATCGGGAGATACATCAGGACATGAAACAAAAGCAGTACGTCGTAAGAAGTATAAACCACGTCATCGTGATAGTACATTGAACAAATCACTAACAAGTGTCATTAAGCCACTACCATGTAGAAGATCGAGTAGTCCAAATACTATACGATCAAGGGATAAATTGTTGGCTAGCTTTGATTCATCATTTAATAGTGTTGTTTCTGATTTGTCCATTAGAAGTGTTGACTTCAGTGCTTCCATGGAGATATACTTCTTTGAGAAGTAAGGAGGATCTGAAGATTTTGTGTACAGCGGACAGCACACACATTCATCAATATAGTACAGCTATAACATGTACAGATAAAACAAAAGTTTTGATGCTAAGTGTAGATCAATATGGCCTTGGACAGCTCAATCTATCTATCTAACTCCCATCTCTCCATGCAATATCATATTCATATGTTCATTATACGAGCGTTCTTTGAGAAGGGCAATCATCGACTCCCTGGATCCATCAACATCCAACCCCTTCTCATCCAACATCTTCCTTAACTTCACTACCCTCATTTTGTTGTAAATTTGTACTATTCCCACCTGTGGCCACTCTCCCCTCTGGACACAGCATTCAAGATATCTGTACACCTGCTCCCAGGAACATTATCAAATGATACTTTCCCAACAATTTCTCCTTTGTCTTTCAAGATACTCCTTGAGTAGTGCAAGATTCCGCCGCTTTATTTGTCCGCCAACTAGACTAATCTTGGGTACCCAATCAGATCATTCATCCCAACCGGCAGGTTTAACGGCCGTAGCTTGGCAACAATATACAAAATGCCACCCAACAAACTAATAGAGATGAATGTCCGTGTCTCTTCTGAAATTTTAGCATCAAAAATATAATACCCCATTAATGCTATCGGGACCTTATTTAAACTGCCAATAACTGCGTACGTAGTTGGGCCTGTCTGTGCTATACAATTCAAACTAGACAAGTTTAGGAAGAACCCAACAAAACCTGCCAATCCATTCTTCACGGCATAACCCACGGAATGCAAGACAGGCGTGCTCATAAACGTTTTGAATTCCCCATTCATTACCGAAACGGGAAATAGGAATAATGAATTCAATACATTGTTGTAGAATACCATGTCAAACTTGGATAATCTCACATTCTTGGTAACATACTTGAGATATAACACATACCCACTAGTAAATACACAGTTTACCAACATCCAGAATAAACAAACGTGGGTAACTTCGACTTCATTCCTTGCCGCTATTACCGCTCCAGCCAACATTACAATTAACGCCACAATAACTAATAATTCAACAGGTGCACCGTAAATAACACAATCACCAAAAGCTGTTATTATAGTTGCAACACTTTTGAATACCCAGATCATTGGTACACTGTTGGTGTGTTGAAGACTTGCCATACCAGTGAAGATTTTACCACATAAAAGTATGTTAACTGGTGCCCATTTTTTTGCAGTACGGAGATTAAAGTTGGGAGATATTTGGAGAATACAACACACAATTATTGTTGCTATTGCTTGGAAGACTACTAGGAGAATGTGCAAATCACTATCATAACTTGTTCGTTGGTATTATTGCAATGTATATTTAGGTACGGTACGATATGTATATAAATATAAGTATATTAGAAGTATAGTAAGCGTGGGTGTCTAGCAGACATCATACAAAACAAAAAATGAACACACCATTGCACAATAAAACATACCTAGATGCCAACATTTTTTGAACAAGGACCATACCAACACTACATCCTGAATACAATACACTAGCCGCAATACTGTTTGCAGCTGACTCCATATTATTATTATGAGAGTCTTGCCATAAAAAGTTGATTAACCTATCTACCATTATGCCATGCTTTACCGACCTATATCATTCGATAGAAGAGCATTAAAATCTCTGTTGTTACTATGTATTTGCAATACGATTCCTCTCATGCCAACAAACAAACAATGTCTCACAAACAACAGACAACAACTACACATCGAGGCAAGTGACGGCCCCCCGGCCGCCGCTGGTGGAAAAGTTTGGCGATACAACGAAGATACCATTTCATTTGACTTTATTTTTGAGATGGCATTTTTTATTAACTGGGGTGGCACTATCATCATCCATACACCATGCCTGAATCTTGGGTAACCCGCGGATGGCGGCGGGTGGTGTTAGGAATATACGGAGCTAGGAAGACAGCTGTTGATAAGAAATCTCGTAGAGTCACCGAACCAAATAAGAAACCAAAAAATGAAGCAGACAAACGTCGTTCGGAATTTGCAACAAGAAATAATAATATTAAAAGATTGAAACTTACATTGGATGATGGTACCCTGCAGGATCAATTACGTGATATACTTCGATCATCAGATAACATTATCAAATATTGGTTATTCTATAATGCAGGTATTTCATGCTGTATACTTACTGGAGGGCACAATGAATTAGAATGGGAACAACATACCCAAGGTTTGGTCAGCGAATTGGTTGGCCTGTACTCGATACCCGGCGGGGTTGAATTATTAGAAAAAGACATTCATAATATTAAAAATTATGATGCCGAGAAGTATAGTGATATCAATGACTTGATGGATAAATTACTAGAGTCAGAGGCGAGTTTAGCCAAATTGGCCAAATCATTGCAAAATAATGATGGGGCGGATGAGTGCTATACAGATGACGATGATCAATCCACTTCACCTTCACCTAAACAACCATCAAATATCAATATGGAAGAGGCAGATGATATGGATTTTACTAGTGAGAATGAACCAGAACTTAGTTGTGATAATAACAATAATGATATACCAATGGATAGTTGTGAGAAGAAGAATGATGGTGTTAGTATAAGAAGTGTTAAAACCTCGCCTGCAGATGCAATGTTTGATGTATCATCATTCACAAATGAGAATAATGTATCACCTACACCTACACCTTTACCTCCGGTTGATAATAGAGTTGATTTAGATGATTTGGATGAAAGAGAAACGGCTACTAAATT
>Ga0214480_100249_pt1 | contig 26963 bp, 13 predicted proteins | sample M1_20Mar14CPVII9_3_FD_165042 | JGI IMG/M metagenome (GOLD analysis project Ga0214480, IMG submission 165042) | Marine eukaryotic communities from Monterey Bay, California, United States - M1_20Mar14CPVII9sort6BwellE17 | ecosystem: Environmental > Aquatic > Marine > Unclassified | place: USA... | reverse complement strand
CAAGAGTTGTTGTGATTTCATGGTCTTTAGTAACAATCCTGGTATTGATTTGCATTTGAAATATCGTGGAAGGAAGAATCATGAGGGCTTGCACTGCGTGTGTGGCTTAGTTTCAGCAAGTACGGTGCTATATAACAACTTTCCAAATTCAAATGCATAATGAAATAAGTAGTAATGACAATGGTTTGATTGATTGAAACATCTTTTGAATTGTTTTTTGAGCATATATGTACTCCCTCCAGGATACCGTGAAAGATACAAATTCTTCTCTCTTGAATGAGCAGCCGTAGTTAATCGGCATGTCAAAATTTCGGAGGAGGGCAGTGTTCTTGGGCAATTGATAGACCCCACCAGCAGTAACGATCCGTGATCGCTCTCATTTGATGAATGATTTAACGATTACAACTCACATAATATCATCTATATCACCTACATAATCATACCATCCCATCATCATGACCACAAACTCCGCCGCTCTTATGTGCTCTCCTCGTGACCTATCAAAGTCAGAGGTCTCTGAACTACGCGGATTGCTACAGATCAATCTGAATATGGATGCATGCAATGATGAAGATATAGAAGATGCCGATATTCTGCTAGAGTATGCTTGTGATATGGTCACCGAAGGACAGAATATAAAGCATATAGTAAGAGAACTAGCATCCTTGGACATGTCTATATGTGACAGGGTTGTTGCAACGAGAATGGGCAATCGCTTGCTTCAGTACTACGTATCACTTGATACCAAGTCTAGTAAACGAGAGAAGATGTTACAAATGAAGTCACCACACATGTCGACCAATATCAAGACAACATCAACAGTAGCAACTACCAAGAGGGAAGATACCAATACCAAACAACATCTACAAGTGCTCTCTGTCAATAGAAATGGTAAAGAAGAATCCATCACTACATTTTCAGTTAAACAACGTATGTCAGCCTTTGAGAACAAGCCCATCAAGATGAAAGATCAACCTACTACAATACGACGTCGTTCATCATCCAAGGAGAATATGACGGGTCTAGAAAAGCAATCATCAGAGTCCACAATTGAAGGACGTCGTGCTTCTTATCGGCAAACTACAAATAAGGACAAGATGTTAAGAAAACAGAAGAGAGAGCAAGCTAAACTATACAATAGAAATTCAAAAACAATGGGCAGTGATCTCAGTCATAGACTATCTGAATATCAGGAACCGCTTCATCTTTTCCTAGGGCTGCTTGACACGAGGTATGCTAATGGTAGAGATCTTTGTTAGGACTTAGACTTAGAATAGGTTAGATGTTGTAAAACAGTAGATGTAATATTCGGTATAGTTAGATTAGCTAGTCAACTTACCCTGTGTATCAAAGACATTGCTCCTGCTTCAAGTCTTCAGCTAGTTTTTCCAAACCAACACTCGTGATGACACGGACATTTCGCTCGTACAACTCTCCCGTGCTTCTTCTGCCCTCTGCAGCTTCCAATTGCTCAGCCCGTAAGACATTGATGACGGCATGAGGAGTTCTTCTTTGCCATGCCCCACCGGCTGCAATTTCATTATCAGTGAGAGGTGACGGTTCCAATTGTTCACTAGATGATGTAAAGTGTTCCTTGTACCACTTTTTCAGACGTGGTAGAGAATGCATATGCCCAAAGCCAGGGAAAGATTTGCCATCTGGCGTTGCATATTGTGGATGGAAGCAAACAACTCCTACCATTTCTTCAGCTTGGACAGCACCAACACAAGTTTCTAACATTGAAAATATTTGCCCTGCCCACAATTTGAAGTTGTCATCATATCCTGGCGCTGATAGTAGAATACTACTAACGCCAGTAGGCCGAGCTTTGATCATATCAGATATGGCCAACCATGCATCAGCCATTAACAGATAGACGTCATTACTACTTCCACTCAGAGCATCAGAATGTCGATACATTATATCAGCGACAGGTACACTCAGATCTCGTAACCCGTGCCCAGATTCTGTAGAAGATTTTGTAAATGGGCAAATTCCGAGTTCGACTAGTAGACGCTGAACCCATGCCTTGGTCCGCTTCTCGGTGTCATCTGCGGTCGGCAATTGCTGCCGTTGTTTTTGAACTTCATTCTGTTGATCTTGATCTATCTTGATTTTGGTGGTAACTGTAAACCGCACCACTGGAACTGTCTCTGATTTTGAATCAAGCTCTGCATGCAGTATGACTTGATTGTCTTCTTTCCCCTTTGTATATTCTGCATACCAATTTAATACATCACATAGATTTCGAGCTACTGACTCTGTAGTTTCGGATAATGCCAAGTACCACATTTGTTGGTCACTATTTTGTTGTTGAGTTATATCTGATGCCATTCGCCAAAATGCAGCACAGGCATATAAATCTACATCTACATCCAGTTCTTCTATTGATGATATCCAGCGTACTTTTTCTCCAGGATACATAGACTCTACTGACTTTCTTGCCCTTGTATCATCTTTGGGTAATGCACTAGCAACACCTTTCAACAATCCATTCATTACATTCAATGGATTATTATCCTTGTCCAACCTTCTTTCATCACTTGTTGATGATTTATCATTTGTGTTTGTTTTTACTAATTTCGTAATGATACCTTGTTGGACTCTTCTCTTATGCCGTTGTTCTGTTTCTGCCTTAGTGCATGAAGTTGACAGATCAATTTTATATCTTTGAAATGTCATTGAGAATAAGGGACATGAAGATTTACTTTTGGGTGGTGATTGATTTGTGTCTACTGCTGCTGCCGCCTCATCCATTCTCTTCAATATCTCAGCAGAGATATTCTGTTCAGTACTAATAGGAACTTTCCGACGTCTCCATCTCTTACGTCGGGGTTTAGGTTGCAAATTAGTATCAGATATTTCTGTCATATAGCATCGTCCATGATATAAGCTCTTGACATGCCGATGTGGTATTTGGAAGGAAAGACATGTCTTCGATTGCCATACAATAAGCAGAAGTGATCTAATAAGATATCGGTGCTTCATAGTTATTCAAAGTCAGTAAGCGCCACTACAATATTATCTCTCTAGAGCCTGCCACTGCCAATCAAAGGATCGTTTAATCAACTGACTATTGTCAAGTATGAATACTGACACTAACAATATCTCTAGCCTACCACTGACTATTATTGTCAAGTATATTGAGATAAACTATAATCTAAGCCTCCCTAATCTTCCAATATTGTGTTGTCTTGAGTCAATCGCCCGCCCTATCCCTGATTAAAGTGATGCTCGCTGGTCGGTATCCTCTCACTATCCGGTCTTTTTACAATACAATGCCCTTTACGCGATAAAGGATCTAATATGGTTGCATATAATCAAGTTCATATGCTAACAATGCTTATCTAATCAGACTACTGACTTGCAACTTCCTAGTTGTCGTTTTGGTATTCCTTGGTAGTGGTCTGGTGATGGTATCTCTTCACACTACGTTTATTTGAGAACAGAATGATATATCTCTCTACATAGGTAGCTAGTGATCATTTCATTTACTTAAACCTATCTTTATCTTTGCCTCCTTTTAAGGTTGGGGGCTTTCTATGTATGCATATTTTTCTTCGTTGTTTTCTCCCTCTTGCAAAAAGCTTAGGTGTGTTCTAAAGGTGTTTAGCCTATCAGCTAATTGATGTCCCGATAGCACATCTGTTTTTGTTGTAGCACATCTGCTTGTTATAGCTCATCTTCTTGTTGCACTGACTACCCCGACCCCGACTTCACAGAGAATAACCCCTTAAATTTGAATCTCTCTTTTTTGGGAACCTGTGGTGATTCTTCCATTGGTATTCTTTGATATTCAGCAGCGATATATAACGAACAACTAGGATCAACAATTTTCATATAACATTTGTCGCCAACAAATTCGTGTGTTATAACTTGAGAACCTACCACTATATGTTTGTTTCCGTCCATTCTGGAAGATGTGCGTTTCACAGTTTATGAAGATGAAGAGAGATGATAGTAACATATGTTAGTACATTCAGTTTGCAAAGACGATTAAATATAAGCATACTAAGGCCAAATAAAACAGCCAAGTCATCGAGACTTTATACTGAACACACGCATTCATGATATAAAACAACACTAACGCGGACTTTCCTGCCATACTCTACATTTCCTGTTTTAACATTTGTTTCTATAAAGGTGTCAGGACCAGTATCTTTACCTATAGATGTGGTTTTATATGTACGACGGTAGCACCAACATACTGATTCCGTCCATGTGTCCTGAATAGTATATTCATCATCACCTAATGGTGTCATTATCATTTCAGCTCGTATGACTTTTACCAAGGGTGTACTGACCTGACTATCGACTAATACCCAACGACCTAGGAATATATTTAAATCATATTTTTCAGTTGGTTCTGTACTATTGGAACTTGCTGCTGTTTCTTCTTCGTTTGATTCTAAAGCTGCTGGTGCGTCTCTTATATCATCAATTGATAATTTTTCATTTTGTTTGTCATATGTAGTACTAGATTCGTCATGTATTACCGCAGTCTCGAGAGCTTCATCATTCTCTATACAACCATCTGACGATGATGTCTTTTCATTTGTTTGTACCATAGAGACATAGAGATATAATACTACTAACTAGAGTATAGCCGGAGCGAACTATTGATAGCTGAGAGAGAGGTTTACACTAAATATATGTTTTTGCAATAACAAGAGAGCGAGAGTTAAAGGCTTAAAATTTCAAGATATATACTACGAATAGCATCAGTAATAACCACCAAGACTCACCTAATTATCTTCTATTGCCTCCTTAACTTCTTAATGTAGTAGATAGAGCTGATAGATAGATATTTTGCTTGAAGTGTTGTTATTTGTTGAAGCAAGGTTGGACTCAAACCCAGACTTTACCTAGAACAAAATGGTAAATACCACTATGTAGTAATATAGAGAAGTGTCTGTATACTGAGATTGTCTTGTGACATTGATAACGCGTGATACCAAACACAGTTGAATCTTCTAGGTACAGCAGCCCCTGATGACGGTTCGCTTCTTTAGGCTTCTATTATTGCTGAGGACAAATGAAAATGATGCTCTTGCTTTATTATTCGTGGGCACGATAGATGATAATGATGACATTAGGGAAAGGAGTTGGCGTATACCTTAGGAGTATCATAACTAATAATGTCGGAGTTGATGATAAACATGGTCAATTCCCTCGACCTAGTTTAGTTATACGATTGCTGGCTGCTCAACTCAGTGCATTGCAATAATATCTTTTCGTATTGATCCCATTACATTATTTGCAATCACCTCCCGTTGCATATTTGTCTCAGTGAATCGATAAGATTAATTGATAGGAGTATATTACATCCTCCTACAATATACGATCTCATAATTCACATTTCAAACTTGCAAAACTATAATCAAAAGTTTGTATTGCAATTCATCAACAATATCATAATCATGTATCAAGCTTGCCGTGCAATCGTTGCATTGGCCATCGTCGTTCTACCACCATCACTCGTCGATGGTCATGGATATCTCAAGGTGAGTTTGTATTTGTTTTATGACCGATCTGTTTGTATTGTGAGGAGTGAGAGTTGGTCGATGGTAGGGTATCCTTTCTGTTCGATAGATGCATGATAATAACTGCCATCATCGGCGTCGGCTATCATCATCAAAGGCGGTAGTGGTTGATGAGAGATGAGGCAGTGGTCAATGGTTGAGATGACGGAGCAAAGAGATAGAGAAGAGACTCAATAGTTATAACATTGCAATTCGATGATAATATCGATCACGTCATCCATGATATGATATGATATGCACAGTCTCTCATGGATCATCCTATCTATATCTATACTACTATTTCCTCCTCATCCTATCTATAAAAAGACTCCTCGATCACGAAATTGGCTGGCACAAGAAGAAGGACCAGGATGTAGAAACGCCGATCCGACATGTCCACCCGCCGAGTACTGTCCACATTGTTTAAACAACAATATCGGGGTTTGCGGGAAGTTCAGCGACCGTAACTATGAAACAGTCAATTGGTTAAACAAGGCCGGCAATCCCATGCCATGGGTTAGTCAATATGGTAATACCGCATCACCATCTGGCACATTCATGACTACTTCGGAGTATTATGAAACTGAATATTATGAAGGTGATTTCATTACCATTGATAGTTATTTAAGTACACATCATGCAGGACATGAAGAAATTCGTGCTTGTGTTATTGATGATAATGATCCAACAAGTTGCACATTACCAGAACATTTCCCCGATGAGAATGAATTGATCTTTGTTGAAGATTTGGTGTATGATACTAATCAGAGGGAAATGTTTAAAGATCCTGCTTGGCCTGGACGTGGATATTACTCCGGGGGTGAAGCTGGTGGTACAAAGGAATTTACACATCGTTATCGTTTACCTGACGGTATCGTCGGGGGAAAGGTTTTGCTGCAGTGGAAGTACATTACTGCTAATTCTGTAAGTCATAATGTTGTGCATATGATATGTTCTGTGTCATATATCTTTCTTCTGACCTTCTTCTTCTTCTATATGTACCTTTTCTTCATACAGTGTAAGCCACCGGGATATGATGACTACTTTCAGAATCTTGAAAGTAGTATCTCAACTGACTACTCGTCCTATTGGAAGAAGACTTTGGGTGATTGTAACTGGCCCTTGAATAATGATGGTGCTACCGGATCTGGCAATCCTGAACAGTTCTTTAACTGTGCCGAGATTACTATTCTTCCTAGTGGCACCCCGTCACCTACAAGTTCACATCAACCTTCTCCGTCTCCTACTGTGTCTACAAGTCCAACTGTGAGTCATGAACCGACATCTCAAGAACCAACTAATGGGCCGACTTTGTCAGCGCCTCCAACAAGATCTCCAGTATCTGGTCCTCCTCCTTGCGTTGCTGAGTATGCAGATTGTACTTATAATGAGTCAAACTGTTGCCAAGGGTTTACCTGTACACAAGTGGATATGGCAGGATATGACAAACGTTGTTTATCCACATGTAATGCACCTGGACCAACAACCCCCATGCCTGTTGGATATACATCTCCACCTACACCTCCCTTTGCTACACCCACCACACTCAAGCCTACAAACTTCCCCTTGCCTCCTTCTCCTACTGAGGCATGTTGTACGTTAAATCTTAAAGATTGCAAGCCAAATGATGAATACTGCAATTCAGATCAGAACACATGTGAAGGATCATGTGGTAAGCTATGGCTACCTACTGGTCCTTCAAATGGATGTATTCCACTTTGGGGAGGAGGGTGTACTATGGACGACGATTGCTGTTTGCATGCCGAATGTCGGCCTGGTGGACAGGTAAGTTCATGTGTTCAATACTGTTTGATCCCCCTTGTGGACAGTTAATACTAACAGAAAACATGCTTACTCTCTTTTCACTTCTATGAATCTACCAGTGTGAATCTGACGATCCGTGGCTACAAAATGGAGACAGTCCAACACCGAGCCCCACGGTATCGAATGCACCATCTCATTCACCCACGCCAGAGCCAACTAGCGCTCCAGTCACGCCCATGCCCTCAGTTTCTCCAAGCACACCAATCCCAAGCAAGTCGCCCAGTCCTCCGCCGTCAAGTGCCCCTACGACGAAGATGCCCAGTAGTAGCCCCACAACCCGCAGTCCAACCTTGTCTTTTGATGCCACTTATTCGGATAAGGTTCGTGTAAATCAAATTGGATATCTACGATATGCGACAAAGATTGGAGTCATCGTTGACGACTCAACAGTATCGAGGGAGTTTCAAGTTCAAGATTCTACTGGTTCTGTACACATGACTGGCACTACTTCTGTGTATGGAGAAGATGGAGCTAGTGAAGACCATGTTCATCAAGCTGACTTTACTGGATTGGAGACCCTTGGTGCTTATAGACTTGTCGTCGATGGCATTGGAAGCAGTTTGGAATTCAACATTGCTCCTAATTTGTATCCAGAACTACCTTATGAAAGCATGAACTATTTCTACTTCCATAGGATGGGTACTATGGACATTGAGGCTGAACATTTGATTGATGGTCGGTATGCTCGAGCAGCTTTACATCCCGAGGATGATGCTGTTCCTTCCTACAATAATTGGTGTGTTGGATGTGATGACTTTGACCTCCAAGGCTCATGGGCTGATGCCGGAGATTTTGGTATCTATACAGTGAACCACGCCATCTCGGCTTGGACGTTGCTCAATCTCAATGAAATGTTCCCAACCGCCTTTGAAGATGGTAGTTTGAACTTACCAGAGAGTGGTAATGGTTTCCCGGATGTATTAGATGAAGTTGACTACGGCTCAAGATTCATGAGGGGTATGCTGCCTTCCAATGGAGGACTTGCTTCTCACAAGGCTCACAATCATGCTTGGAGTGCATTTACAATCACCGTCGAAGACGAGAATAAGGAGAACTCTGCCGGAACCCGCTCAGCAATGGGTCAAAGTACACCAGCAACTTATGCAGTAGCTCGGGTTAATGCTCAGCTTGCGAGAATGTGGTCATCTAAAGGTGGTGATCCTACTTATGTGGCTACTTTATGGGATGCCGCTGAAGATGCTTATGCAAGAGCCACTTCTATTTCAGAAAAGACTTATGATCCAAGTGACTCTCCTGGACCCGGTAAGTACTTTTATACAATCAAGGAGGACGATGTGAGGTCATAAGTCGCTATGTGAAGAGAAATGAAATTTTCTCGTAGGATACGGTATCCTAACTATCTCCTGCATAGTACATTCTAACCTCTTTCTCTCTCTTCCTCCTCTCCACGGCAGCAATCGGTGGAGGAGACTATCCCGATGGTCAGATTTCTGATGACAAGTATGCGGCCGCTTGTGAAATGTATTTGACGGCCTTGGCGTTAGGAAAATCGAATGTTGGAACTTATAAAACTGATGTGACTTCAAGCAATCACTTCCAGCAGATGGGACAATGGGATTGGGCTACAGTAACAGGAGCCGGAACACTGTCACTTTACGCTGTGAATAATGATCTCTCTGCTGCTCATATGCAAACAATCGAAGACAATATCGTAAGCTTTGCCAATTCGATCGCAACGGCTATAGAAACAGAAGGCTATCCTTCCAACTTGAGCTTTCTATCGATTGGTCAATATCCTTGGGGCTCCAATTCTTTCATTATGAATCGTATGATAGCTCTCGCGTATGCCTATGAGATTACAGGCAGTGATACCTACCAGCATTATCTAATGAGAAGTATGGATTATATCATGGGCACAAACGCAATGGATATCAGTTACGTCACTGGCTATGGTGAGAAGGCTGAAACTGATACACATGACCGGTGGGCCTGGACAATCGGGCAAGATGCCTTCTGGCCGAAAGGTTGGCTTTCTGGTGGACCAAATAATGAATTGATCAATGATAATGCCACACCATATGCTGCTGCTGCGAAGAGTTATGCCGAACCAGGCACAGGAAAGTCCGCGTTTGTACTTCTTTATTTTGTTTGAACTATTCTGCCTTCATTTGATTGCCTTTACAAACCACGTACACTAACAGTAGTTACTATCTCCTCTCTTCATCCTCATAAATCGCGAAACGCGCATCTTCCAGCTCCTCAAGCTTGGGGAAGTAAGGAGAATACGATCAATTGGAATGCTCCTTTAGCTTGGGTATCTTGTTATATCGATAATAAAGTCACACCCAACCTCGGAGGTTGTGATGGTAACTGCAATCCCTTAGCAAAGTCATTCAGTGGCAAGCTTCAAATGGATACGTCAATTCAATTGAACCTCGAGGCAAGTGATTACGATGGATCTGTAGACACTTGGGAGATTGCATCTTCGCCAATGTTTGGAAGTCTGTCTGGAGACCTTCCCAATGTCATCTACACTCCAGATAATGGGGCTATCGGTACCGATACCTTCACATTTACAGTCACTGATAATGATGGTGGAGTATCCAACGTTGCAACTGTATCATTACTCGTCCGAGATTGTGATCTACTTGAGGTCTTTCAAGTACCAGCAGCATATCCCGCCTATTCTGGAGGATACAAGTATGTTCATGTATCGGAAGATGGCCCAAGTCTAGGCCAAATGAAGGAGACGGCACATAACGTTCAGTGGACTGGAAGCCAACTTCATCAGTTCAGTTTGGAACCAGACTATGATCCGTACTACAAGAACTTACCAGACGACTGCATGATTAATCAAGCACTCTCCGGTCCGGCTGCATCATTTACACTATCGGGATGTGGCTTCAATGGTCTTGATGGTGACTACTGGATTACTTCTTCAAAGGATGGTAACGAGGTTTGGGTTGAGAAGAATAATGGTTGGGCTATTGTCTTTTCAAATGATGCGAGTTATACTCCCGAGTTTTGCCGCTCGTCATCGCCGGTAACATCAACCTCCACACAAGGGACTGTAAGTACCACCACAGAAGGGTCAACTTCTACAACACAGGCCCCTCCTGATACCACCACACAAGCCACCCTGGTTACCACTACTGCGGAAACCACAACAATCGCCTCGACAACGAGTAGCACTTCAACCATTGTGATGACAAACTCGCCCACTAAGGGCCCTAATCAGCCAGTGACGCCCTCTCCGACTCCTCTGCCAACTAATCAACCGGTTACGCCTCCGTCCCCACCGCCAGTTGGTGGAGGAGAAGTTTGTTGTACCGATCGTAATTTAGGATATCAAACTTGTAACTCAAATTCGTGGTGTCAGGAAAGCCCAGGAAACTGCAGCAATTGTGATGGTGTAATGATGTCAGTTCCATTAGTACGAAACGGTTGTTGCTCATGGTCCGGACAAGATTGCAGTGGGTTTGACCCTTCATCAAATTATGGATGTCAAATGTTGGAGAGTGATTGTATATCGGATTGTGGCGGTACTTGGCAACCTTTTTAAATTAAAATATGAGACGAAGGAAAGAATTATGTCCAAGAAATCGAACTGATATGTCTGCAGATAATTGCCTAGCAGTGGAAGTCGTATGAAGGCAGTCAATGTAATAAAATAAACCAATGTAAAGTGTTTGGCTTGGGAGCTAAAGTCCTTATCACTTTATCTTTAGACTACCTAAATTACGCTGAGATCAGTGACGATTGACGTCGCAGTGGCGATGCGATTGTTATGGCTGATTGAGCAAAGAAGATGACGTCTCGATCTGGGTTGGTCAAACTAGTTTCCTCCTCCAATTGCTTTTCAAGTATTTCAACGGCAAAGTCTATATCAGGTCGGTCTAATAGTAACATGATGGATTCAAGAACCCGTCCAACATTTAGCCTAATGTTTGGAATTGCATCATTTGTTAAAGAACCGGCTATATTGAGTAAAGTACGAATAGGTCGTTCAGTTTCTGTGATGATACTACTGTTTGTACTCTCGTCATCGTCATGTCGTTGGGGAGAGGCGGTAGAGGAAGCCTCGTCTGCACTCACTCGAGGACATAATCCGTTTGTGATTATGATTTGTATCATCTTCAAACTGAGAAGTCTTTGCTTTGAGTCCTCACTTTGACTACATGTTCTTAGATGTGGAATGACAATCATCTTAATCCATTCGCCTCCCGTATCTTCCACGCCATGCCTTGCAAGGCTACTTCCACCAAGACAAAGACATTCGGCAGCAGTCTTTCGAACGGCATCAACCTTGTCATTCATCAGTCTCAAGCACAACTTGGATATTTCATGACGTGTCTCTTGGCGATGTGTACATCCCATCAATGCAGGGACAATTTCTACTGCAGATTGCCTCACTCTCCACTGTGGAGAAGTTGCCAAATTAGCAAGCGTAGGCAATAGTCTTAACACTTGATTTTCACTCAAGACGGGTATAAATACCGGCTTAGTTCGTTCAAAACTGGCGTGAGATTGATGAGAATGATGAGATGACAGTGACACCAAATCATCATCAATGTGAGCAGCGTGAGATGGTATTCTGGTGCTATCTCTTGTTCCACTCCTAGATGCATTGGTAACTGCTCGAAGTGATGCGGTTGTCACTTCTGGGTCGGAATCTTGTAGTAACTTCTGAAGGATGGGTATGAGCGTATCATCAACATGCTTCTTATGTTCTGCATATAAAACGAGTCCACTTCTACCAGGACTTGGTGGTGGCTGCAAAGGACTTATTTCAGCTCTGCCTGGACTCGATGGCTCGTTAGTAATGCTACCAACTCTACCGGGGCTTGGTGGTTCATTAATATGACTGCTTGGACCGCTGTTGCCTAGACCAACAAGGAAAATGAGAAGCTCGCCCGTTGCCGCTGCCAAGGCTGAACGTACCATTGCACTAGTATCTCTTTGTAACTTCACTGCCAATGGTAACAATGATTCTAGAACTGTAATGTTGCCATTGTCTGATGTACCGATAATGACGGACTCGACAAGTCTTGGCATGCATAGTATGGCCTCACTTCTAACTCTATCATCTGCATCTGACAATAAGGCGAGTAACAAATCAATAATGATATTGAACCAGTGCTCACCAAGAGCGTTACATAATCGATCGCATTGCGCTGCCACAGATAACCTCACACTTGCAATCTTATCTTCGGCCAGGTTATTAGCCACTGGAAGTAACTTACACTGTAGTAGATAGACATCCATGAAAGTTGGAGAGTCTCTAGGTGGTAAGCGACGTATACTTCTAGAACCCTTACTAGCATCACCCAAAAAGGCATTTGGTAGGTGTTCAGCTAGATGCCACGTCAATGTCATGGCGGCTGCTCGCAACTGCGGTTCAGGATCGGTCATACTTCTCTCACACATGAGGACTAACCACGGAACTGCTCGTCGATCGAATACCAACTCTGCAATCTCGTGTAGAACTGCTGCCGTTGATTTACGCACGATGACCTCCACATCGTGCAAAGCACGAGTTATAACTCCGCGCAGTTGTAACTGTCTAGGAAAGTCCAAATGAGACCAAAGGACAGGACCTAAAGAACAAGCTGAGACACGTGCAGATGTAGACTTAGACGCCGCGAGACGATGAACCACCGAGAGGAAAGGGTTGCCACTTGTTGAACTACCAACGGTACTTCGTAATGATTGATCCAATGATGATGATTCCGAGTCACTGTTGTTACCATCCTGTTCGGAATGCACTGGTGTAACAATTTCCTCTATTGTCGAACAATTCAACACAATCAACTTTAAGATACTACCAGCAGCACCAAGATCATTTATTGGACTACCTCCACCCTCAGTTGATGACTCGCTCTCACTTTCACTCAATTCTTGTTCAGTATCTAAGTCTAATATTACACAGAGATAATCAATAATCTCCCATCGCAGAGCCGTCGCCGATGTTGAATTCGACTCAACGAGGAATGATCTTGTTCGTTGTAATGCATCTCCAACACGCAACAGGGAAGAGTTGGAGGGTTTCTTGCCCCTCTGTCCCCTACCGCCTCTTCCTCCTCGACCAGCATTTGGAGGACCGTGTTGCTGCTTGCCCTTGACACGGCCGGGTGGTACTGGATAGAATGATGATGACGGCGGTTGAACTTTACCTCCAGCATTTGCGTTATGGTAGGGTCTTCTATCATCGACATCTGGTTGACTCCTAGCATAATCCAGCAATATTTTTGATGTGATCTCAATCGACTCTTTCAATTCCTTCACGGTTAGATGAGGCCGTGCTATTGTTGATCTACTGTCATCTATGGATGCTGACTCAATCTCCTTCAACTCATTATCCATCCCAACAATCAGTAATGCCAATATCCGAATCAAATTCTTACTAGCCTGGTGCATACTCTCTGCACGTGTCATGGCCAGGGGCGGGGCACTTGCCGATGCACCACTGACCAATAATGATTTATTCGATCGTGATGGCCATCGATTGTTCAATACAATATCAAATGTTTCACCAACCGGCTGTCTAGTTTGCTGTTGTTGCTGTTGGTTGTTATCTCTCCACGGTCTTGAATCACTGCTGCCAGAAGTAGTAGAATTTCTCCCTCCCACAATAGTGGCCAATCCATGTCCTCTAATCAATCGTCCCATCTCTTCTCGAGCCTTGCGTAATGTGTCTCCACCGATATGCCTTAATGTCAACTTCAATGGTCGTTGACTCCTTCTCAACTCATCAATAGTTTCAAAGTGGGTAAGGTTCGATGTATCTACATTACCAACCTTGGCAATTAATGATCCCACCTGTGCCCCAGCATGTTTCGCCGCACCATCTGGTAGTAAAGTTCGTATAATTGTTCTTTCTAATACATTCTCAACTGTTAATCCTAACATTTCATTATCTATTAGACATTCATAATCTCCAGACTTATGATGCATTGATGATTGTAATGAAGACGGCGACGACAATCCTTTTGGATGGCTGTCAGGAGATGATATACTCTTTACATTGGGTGGGTTGGGACTGCTCATACTGCTTGTTAACTTTTTACCAATATCAGTAAATGATGTTTGTTTCTTAGGCATTGCCATTTTAGATATAACATTTGAGAATACCGATGATGCCATTGATGAAGCTGAGGTTGTTAGTGATGATGTTCCACCCGTTGTTGATGTGGTAGAAGCTGACGTTCTCCTTGGTGATGATGATAAATCCTTACCAATCAATGGCAGTGGAGGAACTGGCACAGCACTAGAAATACTACCACCTCCACTATTAATCTTCATTGCATCGATATCATCCACTAATGAATCTGAATCAGAAGCAATCTTTTCTAAACCTGAACATGCCGCAAAGAAGGATGTAGTAGCATCCATTCGTTTTACTGAATCATCTGTACTCTGTTGTTGACTATTTGATATTAATTCATAGGATGATAGGATCATACATAATAGTTCAAAGGCACGTCCGGCTGCGGATGTTGCAGCTGCATTCTCGGTATGTTCTATTTGGGAGGTAGACTGTGGCTTTTTATGTTCCTCAACAATAATTGGGACACGTGCAACGATTAATAAAAATCTTAAGAAGGAGTCTGATAATATTGGTGATTCATCTGATGCAACTGCGGCGGTGGATATTTCGCTCCCTTCTCCGTCTACTTTTGGTTCTTCACCTTCTCCCTCGTCTATTGGTTCCGTTTTAGGATCTTCTACTGTTTCTTCAGCTACTGATTTGGTATTATCTTCATTATCTTCTCCTGAGTTTGAATCAGTACCTCCCTCAGCCTTCTTGATACCATCCATCTTATTATCAACTACTTTATCAACTACCCCGTCATCACCTCTAGGTGTATCAAACTTCTCTTCTTCGTCTCCTTTTAACAATTTACAAAAGGCAAACTTAACATCCTCAAATCTAACAGGACGCATTGGCATATTTCTTGAATTTGGCGAACCTGTTAATGGTGTAGGTGGTGGTAATGCTACCATTGTTGGACTATTATTATTATATTGCTTTGGTAGAGTAGTACCAACTCCTTGTCCTTTTCGAGGAGGTGGCGGCGGTGGATAATTGGGATTGCCGGGCAATGAATTGGATATACTCATTACGTCTCCATTAATTTCAGTTCCAGTAACCTTAGTAACTTTATCTGACATCCAAGCCTTGGCAATTCCCGCGGCAACTGATGGTGACATACTTGATGACATATTTGCTGATATTGCCGCTGCTATTGCTGCCTGCTTTTCGGCTGTTTGTACTATATTATTATCATTCTCTGTTGATGTATTCTCTATACTTTTGTCATTCGCTGTACTACTTGGTTGTAATTTAGATTGAGAATGGTCAACATCGGTAATTGACTCCCTCTTTTTCTCTTGTCCTGCTTCTTTATCTTTTCTTTCCTTACCCACATCGGTAGAAGTTGTTGGTACCGATGATGAAGAAGGAGGAGGACTGTGTACAATCTCAATCTGAGCCGTACGTTCCGGTGAATCACTAAAATTCTGTTGTATTGTTGTATTATCATTCTCGCTTATTCTATCGGGTGATGATGGTTGTACTGTTGTTGAGGTTGGTGTTATTGGCTCTGATATTCTTGGTGTTAATTCCTCTCTTGGTGTATGAAAATCTTCTGTAGTAGATGTAGTTGATATATCATCTTCTGTGGTTTTGTCTGTGCGTGTATTTGAAGAGTCATTTATCTCAGTACTATTCTCAGTTTTTACTGCATTTTCTAGTACCTCGTCAGTTTGCACTGCAGGGGTAGGTGTAGAATTGGATGTAGTATCATTAGACACAAAATTAACTTCCTCTAAAGATGATATTGCTGGTATATTATCCATTGGTATTGGGGTAGATTGATCTTTTGCAATTCCAACTGTTGTATCATCTTTGCAATTTGTATTTTCTACCAACTTAGTATCAGACGAGACCTCCTCTTCTTCACTAGTTTTGTCACTATCAAAATAGGACATTAGTGGATTATTATTAGTAGCAGTTGAGGGTATATCACCATTGGTATGAGCAGCAGCAGTAGCAGAGGTTGATATTGTTTCTTCTCCCAAAGTTGTATCAGCCTCAACATTTTTATGTTGGTTATCTTCAGACATAATTTTTGTTTATCTATGAGTGTCCCTCTACTCTATATATCACGCCCCTATGGAATTTCTCTTATTTTCTGCATTTGACGCTATTCCCCTGCTTTCTAGGTATACTAAAAGACGCCGCAACGCGCTAGCATAACGGCTCTCTCATACATATGGTATCGTAAGTCAGAGAGTTAATATGAGGGGCGGGCGGCGGGCGGACGGGGCAAGCGCTAGATACCACGATACCAAGGATACCAAGGATACCTTACAAACATACATATGTACGCTTACGACGGTAAATATGATAGTATTTGTACGGCTTACGCCCATTTTGGCAATTTGTTGTGAATTTGGAATTCAAGGTTCGCGTCGCTTCATTTTGGTATCCTATTTTTGTTCATTTTTGTTCATTGGGTATTCGAACAAACCTCATATATTATTATCATCTACTATTCCACTATCTATCTATCACATTATCTCAAGATGAAGTTCTCTCTCTTTGCTGTAGCCACTCTCCTCCAAGCTGCCGGTTCGTCTGCCGAATGCTGCCTGACTTCCGAATCCTCCTGCCCTGAAGGTTACGAACTAGTAAATGGGATGTCTATTGGTGGCAAAATCTTGTGCAGCCATAATGTCAATGGCACCTCAGTAGAATGCGGGTCAACAGACCTTGAAGACACATCAAAGACTTGTGAAGGTGATGAAGCTACTTCTTCGGCAGGCAAGATTGTTGTGGGCATGAATGTATGGTTTGTTGCGACTGCTGCGGCCGCTTTTGCTGGGACCAATTAATCCATCAATATTCAAATTCACATTGACATCATCAGTATTATAAAATAATTTATTCTTTAATACTACTATCACGTTTTCCCACATCATCCAATTCGTCATCTATTGTTCTTTTGATTTTTTTTAATAGGGTATCCTATGAATTAGGATGGGTGTAGCTAGATTTTCTCTCTTTTGCTTTTTATTTTTAAGTATGTTCCGGATTAAGTTCCTTTGTTGGTAGCTTTTGGTTTACCTACTGCATTGCAACTATTGATATGTGAAGAAGATATATGATATAGATAATGGACCAAGCTGATGATGTGAAAGATGGTGGTCTGCCGTCGGGTGATGACGGTAGAAGTGGAAGTCATTCACCTCAACACCCAACTTTAAACTTCATCCAACATGTGCACCGTCCAAATAATAATATAGGAGTTCAACATTCTAATACTACTATACAACAACAAAACCATCATAGATCACATTCATTAGACAGTCCAACATCTAGACCCAATATGGACCCAACGGGTATGTTCCGTAATAGAGGACGACGGTCTATAAAACGATCAGCTGTAGTTTCTTCGCCTTCTCCATCAAGGATGATAGGTCCAAGTAATAGTTATCGTCCACCACCAATATCACCTACAAACAATAGTAATAATAATACAAGTCATAATCAAAATAATAATCAGCAGCAAGATAGATATCGCACATTATATGACTCACCACAACTTCCACAACAAAGTTTAGTGTCAAATGTTTCTCAAAATGATATGATAGCTACTCAACAACAAAGTATACCTTCTTCAACTACTGCTAATAACGATAATAACAATCAGTATCCATTGCAAACAAGTATTGATAACAATACACCATACGCAAAACTAACTGATAAGTATCAAAGTGTTGAAGCAACACCACTACATACATTGCAAGTCAATAATCATGATAATAGTCAAGATAGTAACACTGATAGCAATGGTGATAATGATTATACTGGCGATGATCAAGAAGCACACTCTACAATCGGTTCAACTGTTTCAGTTATGGGAAGTATAGTTGACGAAGATGATGATAATAATAATAATACAAACTATGATAATGCAAAGCAGTTGTTGGAAGTTAAGATACGTATGATGAGGGATGTGCAGGAGGTTGTTGAGGAGGAAGAAGAAAATGATGATGAGATTGATAATGAAGAGACTGACATTAATATGGATAATCTACAGAATGAATCAAATGTGGTAAGGGTTGCAGACTTTTCACAACAGTCTGGTAGTGTTGATAATACTACAACAAGCACTGATCAAAAGAATATATTCAACGACAGCAACAACAATACCAGTTATGAATCTCCATTTAGAGAGTCACTAAAACGATTAACACCCAATAGAGCAATTTCATCCTCGGCTATAATTGATAAGGCTGCCAATACGGCTAGTATACTACCCCAACTTGCTCGACAGTGTTTTTCATTTGAGGATACAACTGTTGATGATGATAACTTTCTCATTATGCGAGATCAACTACATATGAAGATTGAAGGTGGTGAGATGGGAAGAAGTAGACGACAGTTGGATACACACAAGTATTATGGACTATCGGCGGTTGCATCATTAAGTGACGATGACGATGATGATTCGCCAGTATCATCAATGAGGAATACTACTACAGCAGCACGTGATAATATACTACAACGGAATGCACCGAAATGGTTCCCTCCGCAACGTACTAGATTATTCAATGAAGAGTCGACTGGCACTCCCTTTCGAGTTATACGACATACACAAACTTGGGATAATAATAATATTGATGAAAGGTCCTCTAAGAGAATACAACATCTTGGAGGAAATAGTCTGAGACAAACATCATCATTTGATCCATGGTCGCCTCAGAGAGTGAACCGAGTTGGTAGAGTAGTCCAACCATTGGGCAACAAAATAGAATCATATCCTAATAATAGTGTTGGGGGTGTGGATGGAACCAAAGATTGGAAGGTATGTGTGTTCTATCTCTATTTATTTTGTTTATCTTCTTTGATGATAACTAATACATTTCATGTCACTCCGTGTTTTCCTCAGAGAATTGAGACAGAGAGAAGAAAAGCAATAGATTATCTAACATCCATGGTCAAACAATCCTTAAGCTTTGATCAAACAGAAATAGATGATTACTCCATGGAAAAGGCGACACATATTGCCAACTCTTTGAAAGATTCCAAATCACTATCGGATGATAATGATGAACCAATAGACCATCAAACAAGATCAAATGTTATTGATATGCTGCTTCGCTCGCATGACTATGTAATGAAAGCTAAAGAATCTTCTTTGTCGGCAAATGAATGGCTTAAATCTATCAATAGTAGCAAGGACGAATGTATGAACAGAGATGATGATTTGATATCAAGGCTACAAACAGCTGAAAGCAATATATTGAGCAAACAACAAGAGATTAGCCGTCTCAAGATGGAAATTGGCAGGCTTGAAAGCACGGCAAGGTCAGAGGTAAGTGATGCTGATAGATTATGTTCCTGGTATGTTCTAATTCTGGCTATCTCTAATCTATATTATCGCTTTGCAGTCGCAGCAAAATACAATATCTACAAGTAAGCCAACAATACTTTCCAACTCCTCGTCGTTGTCAATGGACAACTCTTTGGAGTTGTGCTCTCCTCGACAACATGTAGTCAAACCTTGTGAATCACAGGATGATAGCTTTGTTCGTTGGGAACAAGACATTGAAAAACAGATGAACTTGGAGAGTCGAAAAGAAGTTCTCATGCTTCGGGCAGCCTTGGAGACGGCCAATCGACAAATAGCTGTACTAGAGAAGAAGAAAGAACCCTTCTCTTCTGATATTGAACCAATTAATGCATCGATGGGAAACTCTAATAGCAACACAACTGAAGATATATGTATGCAGATTGCAGAAGATATTGAAAATGAAGCTTCAGATTCTACAACGTCAAATGATGAAGAAGATGATGAGATAGAAGAAGGCAGTCGAGTTATGCTCCATGATCCAGTATTAGAAAAGGAGCTTGAAGAATATCGACAGGCTTTATTAGCCACTACAGTGGACGAAAGTAGAAGAGATTGTTCACGAGCAGATAGTATTACCTCATCCGATGATCTAGCGGTTCAAGATGTGTCGATCAAGAGCAATTCATCAGACAAGATGATCAACGTTAAAATGCTTGATGGAGAGAATTTCATTACGTCGTGGAACAATGTCGATCTTCCATCTCCTCCAGACCACGATTTATACTCACCTATTGTTGATACCATCCTCGAGGCTTGGTCTGAAGATCCTGGTACTCGATCAGCTTTAGTCGATTGGATAGAAAATGTATTGAAAGGCTCAAACACAGATTCTATGCCATCACTGAAGCTTTCTGGTTTAGACCATACGACACGAGATGGGTTTGTAATGCATATCTTACCACTACTACTTCGTAGAAAAGACATACATGTTCATCTTACATCACGAGCACATCGCCACACATCGTATGATGTTGCTGTGAAAGTGACCCTTTCCTTTAGCCAAAATAATGACAGAGTGTCAGCTTCAAAAGATGTCGAGACTTTACAACAAGGGTTAATATCTCATACTCAAGAGAACAAGCATCTCTATGCATATCAGGCAACGAAGAGTGGTGCAACATCAATTGTTAATGAGAGTCAGCTTGATGGTATAACAAGCCCATACAATACATTCAACCAGCCATTTTTAAAGAACATTGTCCGAAGCGCTTCTAATGCTGGCTCGATTACCGCCAGTGCTGTTACATCTCCAATATCAAACCGGACACCATCGAGAATACCTTCAATGTATGGTAGGGCTAGGTATACATCGTTGTCTAGTGAGATGAAACAAATCGATGACACATCCTTTACACAAGATTTGTCCGGTGTCGGATCGCCATCGTTAGGAGACGATCTAAGTGCAGCATCAAGTGGTGATGAGGCAGAGGAGGATGAGAGTGCTGATGATGTAACAGCTGATAGTCAGAGGCGGCTTTTGGGTTCTATTAGCGGAGCATTAGGCGGTATGCTGTCTCGTCGAAAGCCCACCGAGACGGCTTCCCAATCTCCGATGCCTCAAATGCCAAAGCGAGGTACAGTCGCACAAGGAGAAGGTTTTCATCGTGTTGTTTCTGCTCCTCCTGGAAAAATCAATATAACCTTTGTTGAGTATCGTGGACATACTTTAATTAGTCATGTGTCTGAGGACTCGCCACTCTCAGGCTGGGTGTTCGTAAATGATGTCCTTGTAGCGATTGATGATGTTCCTGTTAGTGGGCTCCGTACAAGAGATATTGCAAAGTTGTTGACTGATAGAGTAGATCAGCAAAGGAATTTGCGAGTGGTTAGTGCAGTTGCATTGAAAGAATTGAACAGGCCTTGATGTTATTCAATTACTGTAAGGTCGTATTAGTATTACAAGAAACTCTCATCTTAATATTAGGTTGTTTCTTCTATTACTCAAGTAAACTAAGACTCATTCATCTAACGCATTCTTCTTTTCTTGAACGGGGTTGGGTATCGAGTGAGGTCTAACTCGTTTTGTTCTTAGCTCCACGGCAACCACTGCTGGTGAGTTGCTTGATGGAGAAGAAGGGGGTGAAGATAATGGATTTAGTGATGATGAAGTTGGTTCGTCTGTTCTATCTTCTGTTGAAGGGGGTGCTGTTGTTGGAAGGTAGGTCGATGTTGAGGAAGAATGGTCATCATAGCTGTAACAGAGAAGATCGCTGCCATAAGACTGAGCACCAGTTATCTGCCCGTTTTCTCCGTTGTCATCCAGTAGACAGTCGCACCACTTATAATTTAGAAAAAAAATGATGCCAACGAAGGATTCGTCGAACGGATATTTCTCCTTGCAAGCTTCAGCACATGCCTCGACATCATTTACACCATCATAAATTGTATCACACGAATATGATATTCCTTCAGAATTCTCACAGTACCCTTTACCAACAAATGTGAATTCATCAAGTAATGGAATAGACTCGGTTGGAAAAGTTGAACCCGTTGGAGCTGTTGTTGTTGGAGCTAATGTTGGACTATCTGTGATGGGGGCCTTTGTGGGCACTGCAGTGCCAATGTAAGGAATTGTAAATGAAACAATTTCATCATCATATGAATATTCACCAGAGCTTTGGGCTATTGCCGTCTGACCGATCACTATGCGGAAAGAGCCACCATATCCAATTTTAGTGAACTTGTACTCGCCATCTTGTAAGCACAATTCGTATTCATCATTGTATTCATAGACACTGCCTGAATTTTGTCGCTTGCCTTCAAAGACTATTTGTGCATTTGATCGGATGATTCTTGATATTATCCAACTGGTATCATAATAATAACCAATGTAAAATTTGGCACGGACATCATCAGAGCAATCGATACTTGGCATTATTGAAGGGGTCTGAGATGGAGAAAGACTACTTGTGGGCGATGTACTGGGAAGTGAAGAAGGAATTTGAGTCGGTTGCGTAGTCATTGAGGGAGATATGGAAGGGAAGAAAGCCCAGGATGGAGAGACTGATGGAATTGTGCTTGCAACAAATGGGATGGAAAACGGAATGTTTATTTCTTCCTCCGACTGCATTTCTCCTTGAATAACCATATCTCCACCAATTGTTATGTTGTAATAACAATTCCCATCGCAATAATACTCTCGATAAGTGAAGTGGTATTCACCTCTTGACAAGCACAAACTTTCTTCCGAATTTGGAGAATTTTCGATTGAACTTGTTGAATCTACGTTCAAGTCGACTGCCGTGCCAATTTCATTATTGAGAAGATAATGTCCATTTTCCTGGCTAATATATACAGCTGGGATGTCAGGGGTGGGATATAAGTATTGAGGAGTAACCAGTCCAGGGACATCATTGCTGTATATAACTGCTGCTATTCCACCGCCATTCTCACAGTTGGAAATTTGATCTGAAAAGTCACCATCCCCTTGCTCAATGAGACAAACTTTTTCTTGACAGTCATCACATTGGCTCATGCCTAAACCACAGTCACAAAGCTTCCCGGTGACATTTTCATCAGGTACTGAGTATTCAAAAATAGCAGCACTGTATAATGAGCCATTTAATCGCAGTTTTACTAAACTGTTGTCAATGATTAACTCATCCCGTGTACCATTAATATTTGAAACCAATGAAAGAGCCCAAATGGTGTTGGAAGTGACATTAATGTCAAGGTCAAAGCATGAAGTGGGAGCCATTGATACAGATGGCACGTTACTTGGACTGAAAGACAATGTTGGAGATGATGTGGTTGATGGCATTAATGACATGGACGGTTGATGAGTTGGCAACATAGTTGTTGATGGCGATAATGATGGCATTTCAGTAAAATCTAAGGGGATGGAGAATATGTTTGATGCATTGAACTCTTTAAGTTCGCCACCTTCCATAATCACAGTCCCTCCAACTGTTACATTGTACTGCCCACCTTCTGTCAGTCCATCTCCAAAGCTATCATAGATTGTAAACTCATATTGAGTATTTTCCAAACACATGGTGGTTTCGTATTGATATTCCGTATATTTCACTTCTGCAAACCCTCGAAATATGACTTCTGTAGTATTAACTTTTGAGAGAGCCCATGTTGTTTCTGAAGGATATTGGTCACTTCTAATATTGAAGCCAAATTCGACATCAATGCAGCCTGATTCCGTTAATGATATTGTTGGATCATTGTAGCTGTAACAAAGCTCGTCGCCGCATCCACCAGCATACGTTATAGCCCCATTGTTCTTTTCGTCCATCATACAGTTGCAAAGAGTCCATGTTGGCTGAGATAGAAAGTTGATACCAACAAAGGAATCATCAAGTGAATATTTCTCCTTGCAAGCTTTGGCACATTCTTCAATATCATTCGCTTCATAAATTGTGTTTGTTGGTATGAGAGTTTCGCCAGAATTGCGACAGCATCCTTTACCAACAAAGGTATATCCATCAATCAGATCTGATTCAAGAATAGTCATATTTGGTGAAATTGAAGTTGTGTTGGAAGAGGGACTCAATGAAGATGATGGAGGTGAAGATGATGGACTGTCAGTCGACTGAACTTGAAGTGAGGAGGCTTCGTTGTCAAGCTCTGACAGTGGAGTAAAAAGTTCATATACTGCCCCAATACCAGCATCATTACTGTCGTCATGACGAGCACCAACGTAAATACTATTGCCATCCAACGAAACCGCAAATCCAAATTCAGCAGGGTGTTCATTCTGCACAACTCTATCCTCCTCCTCCCATATGTTATCATTGACACGCCTAAAGACGTAGACCGAGCCTCTTTCCATGTCATTAAAGGGGGCACCAATAGCAATGGTATCCTCGTTAACAGCCACTGAATAACCAAATTCGTCAGAAAAATCTGGTTTACTCGGCTTGAGTTTGGCAACTTCTGTCCAGTTGCCTATTTTGTTGTTGGTATACACGTATGCAACCCCAGAAAAACTACCCCTGTCAGCACCTATTACAAGAGTATCTTCTGATAATGCTAAGGAAGAGCCAAATCGGTCATCTTCCTGGCCGTTGCTTGGCTTGAGTATTTGGTGCTCAGTCCAATTGCCATTATCTAAAATGAAGACATATGCAGAACCATTGCTACCATCGGTCACCATTGGTGTTGGAGATTCACTTTCATTGTTCACTGTTGGTGGCAATATACTTTCGCCGTCCACCGTTGGTGAAAACGTTGGATACTCAGTCTCCAAACTAAGCATTCGCATTTCTCCATCCACCGTTGGTGAGTAAGTTGGAAAGGAAGGTGTGTTGGAAGGTAATTCACAGGAATAATCTTTAACTGAATAGAGGGCCCCAACTACGATTGTATCACCATTTAATCCCAGCGAACAGCCGAATCCTATTTCCTGACCACTTGGCATCAGTGTAGCAGACTTATCCCATTCCCCATCATTGCTTGTATAAACATAGACCGACCCGTCGCTTAATCCTCTGGCACCAAATGCCAATCTATCACCGTCTAATTCCAATGAAACTATATCTTTGTCTTCATTTGGTATCAGTTTGTCTTGCGGAGTCCACATTCCATCTATTCTCGTGTAGATGTAGACGTACCCACGATTGTCATCATAGTTGAAACTGGTACCTTCTATTGATGGAGCAGTAGATGGAGGAACACTCTCACCTGCAACTTCGTCACGAGAATCCTCATCTAAAGGTATTGCAGCGATTGCTAAAGTATCTCCTTCCAATGCTATTGTGGATGTAAACATACTGCCTTCACTGGCTTTAAGTTTGTCTTGTTGCTTCCACTTCTTATCGACTTTGATGAAAACGTATACTGAATCTTCATCTGATACAGCCATTGTATTTCCGTCTACGGCAATTGTTTTACCAAACTCTTCGAACTTCTCTCCGTCTTTTGGTAATACCTTTTGTTCATCCCATAGAGTGAACTTGAATTCACGCTGTTCTCTTTCGGCACTTATTGTAATGTTGCTTGCTTCCATAGTCTCATTATTATTGCTCGACACAGCCACACCAACATAGAATTCTGGATTTGAAAAGCGAATATCAACCTGTGGCCCGTATTGGAGCCATTCTCCAGACTCGTCAGGCTCTTTGTAAAAGGAACTAAACTTGTCTTTCTCTTTAACGACTCGGAGCCATATACTACTGTCGTCCGACGGTAGAGACCCTTCACAGATCGGCACACCACACTCTTCCCAACTACTGCCATCTAATGATGTAAAACACCATGCACCGCGATCCCAGCTATCGGGATTTCGACAATAATTACTATTCTCTCCTAGAGATGCATTAGGAAAGTTTCTGTAGAATATTGGATTGTCAATAACATCCCACTGCAGACACTCCGTGTTATTTATTGTTGTGCTAATCGTTCCCTGGTAATCAGTTTGATTGAGACTGGCACAGCCACAGACTTGTGGATTGCTGTCCTCACACACATATTCTGTTGAGGAGCTTGTAGCAGTGAGACCCAGTGTTTCACAACCAGCACATGTCCGACGATATAAGTTTTGCAAACCATCTTTTCCCGTGAATAGAGAGTAATATTTTGAATCCGGATCTAATGTATCTCGGAACATAATTCCACCTAAAGCGGATCGCTCTGTGCTGACTTTAACTGAGAACGCAAAGTCGCCACTGAATTTAGTATACACGTACTGGAAGGAGTCGGAGTTTCCCAATGGCTCCATTTTAGCACCAACCCCTAATCCTGAGCCTTCTATAATCCAAACATCATCATCTTCAATGTCGGATGTATAATTACCGACAACATCACCCACGGTAGTTGAAGAAAATGTCAAGTCAGATATGTCAACACTTTCCATTGCAGTCCCAATAGGAGTAATCTGGTCAAGATCTAGAGTCATTGCTTTTTTGCCATATGAAAGGGAATACTTTGCAGACTTGTCTGCCCAGGTCGTGAACTTGTATGTACCCGGGTTCATGCATACTCTGTGGCTATTGAGCCTTGACGACAGTGGACCTAGTTTGTCTCCCCTTAATATCACACCATTCGATCCAGATAGCTCCCATAATATTGCAGAGGTGACGTTTGATGGAACAACGAGGTGAAAGTTATTCATGCAAGGTCCTTGGAGAGTTGTCTCAACTTCTCCCAATATGTCCTGCACTATGAAAGTAAATGTATCGTTACTACATATTGATCCGCTGTGTATAATTAAATCGTTTGTTTCATCTTTGAGGAGCTTGAGATCTCCGCCAACGCAATCGCCTGTATGATTTTGAAAGGTATATGT
>Ga0214480_100248_pt1 | contig 27024 bp, 17 predicted proteins | sample M1_20Mar14CPVII9_3_FD_165042 | JGI IMG/M metagenome (GOLD analysis project Ga0214480, IMG submission 165042) | Marine eukaryotic communities from Monterey Bay, California, United States - M1_20Mar14CPVII9sort6BwellE17 | ecosystem: Environmental > Aquatic > Marine > Unclassified | place: USA... | reverse complement strand
TGGAAGTTCGTGTTGCTGGGTTATCTATTGCAGTGAACTAAGTAATGAACTTTTATTCTTAAACTTCTTCTAATTTATCTAGGTGACAAGTTAATAGTTCATCTAAATAATGACAATTCTATTGTACAATCTCCTTCTCAATTATCCCATACTATACAAAGGCACAGAGTTGCAATATATATATTTTAAAAATCTCTCACAGTGCCTCTCGTAATCTTCGGGATCTAGGATCTCTCACCCATCTTGTTCTATTTTACACTTTTCTTTTCAACTTGACCGAGCCCCCTTCTATAAGGTGATAAGGGTTGGGTTACAATATATTCTTGGCATATCAATCCCAATCCCGAAGTACTTGTAGAGGTTCGAGTCGCTTGATACCAAGAAATGCCATGACATCCACTTCGGGACGGGCAGCCTTGTACTCTTCGGGGATATCACATTGCTGTAGTAGAATATGTAATGCAAAAGAATAAAAATACCAAAGGGTTAGTAGCAATCAATGGTAAAAGACATATATGATATAGATCCAAATTCATTGCAATAATAAAGGAAGAATAATATCTAAAAAAAATACTCACATCAACATCACCACATGAATCTCCCGCACACGGAACTAAACTATCATCACCAGTCCAATCCATCCAACTATCTAAAACAACTCTATCTTTACTATTAATTAATGATGCAGATTTATCTTTCGTATCTATATCATTAAATATTGCCTCAAGTTTTAGAACTGATGCATGATGATCAACTTCAGAGGAGAAGAGTGGCAATCTATCATCTTCTTCTCCTTTATTATTATTATTAGTATCACCTGATGATGAAGATATCTCATCAGATTTATCAGGCATATCATTATCATTGGATTTATTTGCAAATGATAACAATATCCTTCGCCTACTACAACTTTGAAAATTTCCGTATCTTGTTGTTAATCTCGGTATCCAACCAAAGGCTGTCGATGAGAGTGTTAAAATCAATGCTAATGCATAGAGGAGCAGTATATCTCCCTGTCTATAATGGTGGACTATTGTCATTGTCTATTACTGATGGCAAATGGAGTGTTATTTGTCCACATATCTGCTATTGCATGCTTTTGCATGCGGTCTATGTGTTTGAGTTGTCAGGCTAAATTAGCAAAGACTAGCACCGCTTAGTGTCGTAGTTCAAGAATCACCACCAATTGAAATGATGGATATTCCATAATTGAGATGCAATGAGCAGTACCTAGAGTATATGTATCTCCCCGTGATAGATAATAGTCAAATTATGTTAATGACGGCAAGGTAGCTTGTTGAAAAATTAGGATATTGCATGAGAAGAAAGCAGATAACAGTCGACAGCGGATTAATTAGCGATCGAGTCAACCAGTACTGTTGCCATAATATCATTCTTAATACCCTTTCGATCGGTAGTGGTTTACTGCGGTTATCATAGTCATCATTGAGTACGAGAGTAGATTTATTCGACCATAACAATAATTTTTGTGCATGCCTTAATACATTACAGCTCAACTTTATACTACACAGCTCAATATCAACACTCTAGGTATATATTTACCATAAAGAGCAAGAATAGTACTCGTATACAATACTCTGATTATCAACCTGACTGGCACCAATAACCTACGGCAGAGGTGCATATTAATACTCACAAATTTGGTATTGCAAAGAAGATTAGAAACCCAAACTACACCTACGGACTCTCTTACAAGTAACAAACAAGGACTCTATTGCAATATGACGGATGATCAAACAGTAGATGAATGTGGTATATGTTTGGAGACATTAACTGCCGCAGTAATATTACCATGCAACCATAAGTTCTGTGCCAGTTGTTTGGATGGATGGAAATCAAAGTTTGGTGCTGATTATGACAAGGAAGAGAGGAGCAAGTCATGTCCTTTGTGCAGAAAGAGAATCCCACCTTCTAAAGAAATGATCATTCAAGTGGAGTATCTTCGTAAATTGAAACGTGACTTGGAGGCCAGAGGCGAGACATTTTCAGAAAAGTACAGTACTGCAGTAAGAGAGATGAAACTTTTGGAAGCAGAGATTGGCGATTATGAAGGGGAAGGCCTAGATTATGATAGATGCATGGAGCTACCTAAAGAAATCTTCAAAGCTGTGAAGAAGAACAACATGAAGATGGTTATGAAATGGTTGGGATCATCTCCTGTTGATAAGAAGAAGTTAAGTGCAAGATATCCGGATTTTGTAAACGCTACACTTGTGCACTTTGCGGTTGGTTTTGACAATTCGAACTTGCTGTCAATCCTGCTTCAATATGGAGCAGATGTCAACGCATTGGATGCCAATGGATGGAATCCTCTCATGGCTGCAAATCAAAAAATGGCGAGTGGATTTGAACAGGCTAAGATATTGCTCGAATGGGGCATTGAAATAATTCTACCGCGTAAAGTTTTACATATGCAAGGTGAAGCTGGATTATCTGGTAGGAATAGGGAAGCATTTATGCAAGTGATATCTGATCAAAATACCAAATTAGCCAATCTTATTTCATCGGAGTTTGGGGGTAGAAGATGTGAGGTGATAAACTTACCGAACCATCCACAATTGAATGGCAAGACATGTGTAGTAGAAAAGTATATTACCAAAAAGGAAAAGTATAAGATTATATTCGAAGGATCGGGTAATGCAGCACTTGTCGGTTCAAACAATCTTAAACGTCGGGATAGAACACCATTGGATTGCGGGTATTACATCACATTCAAGAATAGAATGTCTAGGCGTGAGTTTGCTACCAAAGAAGAATGTCAAGCATATGTAACCTCATTGAGTTGTGGAGATGTAAAAGGTACTGCCGAGGAGTTGGAAAGTTTAAAGCTATAACCATGCATATGCTAGCTTTTAATGATGAACATATTTTGTACTCTTAAACTTAAACTCTTAACCCTACATATATTAAGCAGTGCTGCTGCAATATGTATTATAAGTATAGTCTTTCATTCATCATCACTACTATCCTCATCAGCCCATCGTCCTTTAAGGGCGGACGATTCAATCTTTGGCGGAGGTGACGTAGTAGCTTTCGTAGTAGTAGTAGTCGTATCGTTAGAGTTTAGTAGAGTACTTGCCGGTTTAAATGTAGGCATTGGCTTGTTGTCACTGTGATGTTGCTGTTGATGATGTCTCTGATGATTATTCCTCTCTTTAGTTGGAAATCGACTGTTCGTGTGTTGTTGATGTTGCCTTCCTCCACCATGACGATTGTTATTGGAGTGTCTACCACCCGCATGAGCATTATTATCTCTGTAATCATGTGCTCTATTACGATTGTGTCTGTCTCGGCTATTGCTGTTGTGATGAGTATTGTTGTTGTTCGTACCCTGTGCCTGTTTTGACCAAGGAGTTGGCATCAATCCGCTTGAGTTCGTCGGGGGTGGATGATTGGGTTTGCCTCTTTCCTTCGCGGTGTTATTATGTCCACCACTTCTCAAGCCTCGTGTATCATTTCGATGTTGACCACGCCCTTTGGCATTATTCCCTTGCTCATGATAATTCCTACCTTCTCTACCTCGAGGATGATTACCACGATCATGTCCGTCTCTGCTGTTTCTTCCTCCCTTCTCATCTTGCCCTCTACCCCTATTATGTCCCCTACCAGCCTGTCTATTTCCCTTCTTATCATTCTTCTGCTTATTGTTAGTATGATGATGAGCTTGTTCACCATCCATAATAACTACTACATCAAAGTCCAACTCATCAACCTCATCGTGACATTCACCTTCTTCCAAATCTTCTGCATCGTTATAACAAAAGCCATCATCATCTTGAAAATCTCCATCAATATTATCATAATAGTTATCTTCTTTGTCAAAGTCATCATTATCATCTGTCTCATCATTATACGAATCATCTGGTATATCACATACGAATACTATTGGCTCTTCTTTGTTTGTTGTTGTATTATTGCGAGATTTTGTTTGAGATTTCTTATTCTTCTTATTCTTTCCCTTCTTGTTTGATTTACTACTAGATACTACCGCTGTGTCATCTTTCTTGTTATCTACTTTACTCTTGATATCATTATGCTGCTGTTGCTTTACTTGTACTCTGTTTGTATCATTCTTCTTCTCGGGCTGATTTGACTTGGTGTCTAATTTCTTCTTTTGATATTGCATTAATGATGATGGACGGGGTGGCGATGATTGATCAGCGGCGGCCTTCTTTTTCTTCTCAGGTATATCGTTGTTGGTTGCAATTGTAGATGCAGCAGTAGGTGTAGAATTCTTCTTTGTTGCAGCTGCTAGGGCTGCTGCAAGAGAGGAAGGCATTGTACAATAAAATTTAGGTAGGTATGTTTTGCTCAACTCTTCCAATCTATACCTCTCTACAACCGGCCGCCGCTCGGCAACAGAACAATACTTCTGCACTCTATATCGGTAACTTATATGGTTGATATATCCCGATTCCAGAGACTATCGTAGCATTAAACTAGATAACATACAGTACTCACTTAAAATGTATGTACGCCCGGGGGCGACTAAAAACCTATTTATTTTTTTTACACAAAAACGCTACCTACAACTCTCTTATCACGCTTTGATACTGCTCCTATTCATCTCTCCTAATCAATAAAGACAATGTTGGATATTGACTCCTCAATACTACCATCATCAATTACTGATGATGATAGTAGTTACAATAACTGCGTTGATAATGAAAATAATTCACACGAAAATAGTAAGCAACGTCGGTTGCACCTCTCAACCACTAATTTACAAGTAACCGATAATGATGATACGCCACCAACTTCTGATGAAGAATTATCAGAAGAGGAAGAGAGTGATAGTGAACCAGATGAAGAAGAGGGAAATTTGCTATTACAAGAATTGGGAGTTGATAATTATTCGGATGAAGAAAGTTTGGAGTATATTACAAAAACCAATGACTCAACTTTATACAATTATAGCGATAGCGAAGAGGAAGAAGAGAGTGATTGTTCCACCTCCGATGAACAGGATGATTTATTAGAAGAAAGTGAAGAAGAAGAGGAAGAAGAGAAGCCATTCACGGAAGATGAATTACAAGATTATTTAGAAAATATGTGTGATTCACGTCGTGAAAGTAATTATGAGGCGCAGCCTTCTTCATTGTTGGCAGCTGTTGAACAGCCACAACAGCTAGATGAAGAAGAGAGTGATATTGATGATGAAGAGGAGGAAAATGATGATGATTTGGATGATGAAGATGAGTATTATACCGATCGTAGCAGTCAGGAAACTGAATCAGTCACGTCTACTACTGCCAATACACCCTTGAAATTATCCCAGGTTTCATCCACGTCTGCTAATAGCAACAATTACGATGATAAACCAGATCATGAACTATTCCTACCATTATTTTGTTCTCCGCGTACTGAACGTTTGAATATTCCCGATGAAGGAGATGGATTGTCAGATGTTGATGAATCCGATTATTTCTACAGTGGACAATATTCACGTAATAGCACAGTATATGGAAGTGGATCTGGAGCACGTACCGGTGGTTACGGTAGTTCGAATAATCCATACTTACATCGGACATACATGATTGGTAATCGTATCGTGGCGCCGACACGTCCACGTTTGTGGGATGGTTATGGTTGTAATCATTATCAACAGCAACTAGAAGAACAGAACTCACCAACTGTTTCGGATAGTTCCGAGGAGGATAATTTATCCCAAGCTAGTATTGACTCATCATCTTCTTCATCCAACAAGGATGGCAATAATGAAGAAGAAGCTGGCAGTGGAAAACAATCAGTATCATTCGATACATCCGTAACAGTCTACCCCATCTATGAAACATCACAATATTCATCTGATATGGTCCAACAAATGTATACCAACCGTGAAGAATTACGTATCAATAAACTACGTAACAAACGTGAATATGCACATGATTCATTCAATTGGTGTGATGCAACTGAAGAGGATGGTATGACTGTTGATGATACGAGTGGTGAATTAGTTCATCCTGTTCATACTGTGGCTGATGTGAAGAATAGGAATAAGAAGAAGCCATTGGGTTCAAATATCAAGGTAACTACTGCGCATGGTCCTGGACCGAGTATACGTAATGTAGTACGGCAGACGTATTCAAGTGCGTTAGGGGGGTATACTAGTATGACAATGGGTGGTGGTGGACATCGAACTAAGAGGATGAGAATGTGCTGGTAGTAGGGGTGTACCAGTACTAGTACAAGCAGAGTTATGACTCTCATGATTCTTGGGGATATACACACACCACACACATACAAGCAGCAGCTAGAGATGGGTTTACGGGGTGCTAGATATCAAATCCCGGCCATATAATTGCAGATGCTATTACACTATACTTTGGAGAGAGAAATTGAGAGTCTCTCAATATCAAGCCATCGCTTTCGTTGGGATGTATACTTCTTGTGCATTCTCGGAAGAAAGCTTGTCAAATTCATATCAGAAAAGAGGAAGGAGATTAAAATTAGCTATTTGATTTCCAACTCACAAACCATATGCCTAGCTACTAATACCCTACACTTTACCGCCGAATGTTGTTTCATTGGCATTTAAAGCACGAAAGGAGGTTCCTTTAGTTTTATGCAAGGTCTATGTATCGACCTCATATCTTTATTCCCATTTTCAATTTCCCCACTCAAACTCAAACTGCCATCAAGCATGCTAGCTTGCGCGGCGTGCCGCTAACTCTCTATCATATATCGTAATTTGTTACGTCTACCGCTTTCATCACTCACAATCCTAGCTCCGCAATATCAGTGGTGTTAATAATAGCAGCAAAGGTTTGTTGAAAACAGGATACAAAATTAAAACACATCCATAAGATCTTACTACTTACTCTTGGTGCTTAACTTATTGTTCACAGTCACCCATCATCACAACATCACCCATCATCATGCGTATATCTATTCTACGAAGACTATTTCTACTACTTCTATGCTGCTACTACCATAATTGCAATGGAGCACCAATACGAAGCCGAGGCGACTTTGACTTCACCGGCGGAAGCAGTAGTATTACTAAATCATTATTCCGTAGTAAAACTGCAGCTATCATCGGCGCAGCTTGTTGGTACTCGTTATCCTGTCTGCAAATCGTAACAAGCGGTGACGAATGTTTGGTTGAAAGATTTGGGAAGTATAATCGTAAGCTTTCTCCTGGGTGGCATCTCGTCTTGAAGCCTTTTGAAACTGTCAGTTTTCATGTAACGACAAGAGAACAAGTATTAGATGTGCCGCCTCAGCAGTGTTATACCTTGGATAATGCACCATTGGTAAGTTTACGGGGTGATATGTTGAACGATGGTATGCACACATCTTATCACTTATTTCTTCTCACACAAGAGAGCTGATGCAGTAGTTTATATGCGGATAAATAACATAGAAATGGCTCGGTATAATGTACAAGATGTAATGAATGCAATACTCAACTTATGTTTAACACAACTGAGAGAAGAGGTTGGTAAATTGACGTTAGACGAGTCCTTTTCATCCAGAGAACGGATTAATAAACAGCTTTTGAAAGATTTAAATGCAGTCACAAGTGGATGGGGTGTAGAAATAACCCGAGTAGAGATACAAAACATGGAACCATCGAGAGAGATATTATCAGCAATGGAGTTACAGATGGCTGCAGAGAGGAAGAAAAGGGCACAGATATTAAAATCAGAAGGGGAGAGAGCAACTTTAATCAACGAGGCACAGGGAAGAGCCAGTGCTGATGTTGCTGATGCCGAAGCTCAGAAACAGACGGTGTTACTTCGAGCCCAGGCCGAAGCAGAACGACAGATGCTAGAAGCAAATGGCTTAAAAGTTGCTATCCAAACAATTGCAAAGACATTATCAGATTCATATGGCCCAGGGTATACTGGTAGTAAAGAGAAGGATAGTGTAGAGGGTGCAATACAGTTCTTGAGTTTGATTAGATATCTTGAAACACAAGCTAGATTTGCAAGTAATGATTCAACAAAGGTACTCATGTTTCCAAGTGCTAAGAATGCACTTCCTATGACCTACGGTGGGCTGCAGTTCATGTTGGATGATGAGTAGGTAATAGATTAAACTTTCTACAGATAGTCTTAGCTCAGTCACTACTTCCTAATATTAGGTTATTCGATCTTCCGGCGTAACTCTTCGTTCTCGGCTTTGAGGCTAGCAACTTCAGCTTTGAGGGTTGCATTCTCTACCTCAAGTTGGCGCCGCATCTTCCTGTCATATGTTTCGAAACCACAGAGATCAGGGTAACTCTTTATGATACGGTAGAATGCAGTGGAACATGTATTAGTATTACGATCCTTTCCAATCCAACCGAGAAGATTAGGCAATATCTCTTGATCCGTACCTATGAGAGAAGACAACTTCTCATCGTCATTCAAGTGATAGCGGAAGATCTTTCTTCGGATAACTTTCTTTTTGTCCCTAGTTTGATTTAATTTCAAACAAAATGACAATTCATCAGGTATGTCTGGCGTTGCTCTACTAGGGTTCCACAATCTCTCAAGCGAGTGGTTAGAATTCAATGTTGCGTTGATATTTGATGTGCTGCGTAATATACTAAGAAAGGAATCCCATCCAATTGAAGTCATTGTGGCAGTATCGGAAGAGAAGCCAATAACGGCCAACGTTTTGAGTTTCTTATTGCTGACAAGTGAGTTGGCAAGAACTCTAGCCCCCTCATCATTCACTTCTGCTAACTCTAGATATTTTATACTGCATCTTGGGTCTTCAAGAAAAGTAGCCAAGTAGGTCCATCCCCGAATTCCAACAGTTTGATGGCTGTAAGTCAAGTCAAGATGCTGTAGACGAGGACAGTAGCCACAGATCTCAACAAGGATTGGTACTGATTCATCATCAATATTAATACCTTCTATTCCGAGGTGTTTTATTGAAGTAGGATTTCTTCTCTGGCTGAATGCGGCGGCCAGCATTTGCAGATCGTGTTGACCAAAACCGCAATTCGTCAGTCCCAGCTTTTCTATGTTGTCATTTTCTATTATAAATGGGTGAATCAATTCTAATCTTGCTCTACTGAAATCACAGTCTTGTATTTCAAGCTCTTTGATCGATCTATTTCGGGCAATACCACGAACAAATGCTTCTAAATTATCGGTAGTTGCAATGTCATCTTCCTCATCTAATCCATCAGCACATACATACAAGTACTCAAGAGATGTACTTGTGCCAATAGCTTGCCCTAAATCTCTAAATTGGATAACCGATGGAGTTGGATCGTGGGGACACGCTTCGAGCCCGATGTCGTTATTGGATTGCAAATCATGAATGAATATGATGTGTTCATCGGTATTATATGTTGCTATAACGTTTTCGTCTATACTTTCAAAACTCGATACCGATGAGTCATCCATTATATTATCGTATTTGTTTCAGTTTGTGGTTTATTGTGTGATAGGTAGTTTTATGTGTGTCTTGCCGTCGTAGTTGATTGATATACCATTAGGTTGATGAGCAGATTTTATTGGTTGTTGAGAGTACTATTATTCTTATCATTTATGGTTATACGTAGGGGTGATATTGAGTTATACTCTCATATAAATTTAAGGTGCATACCTATGATGTGCACAAAAAAATATGTCTGGTCGAATTACTCTCGATCGTGCTCAATAATGACTATGATAAGCGCCACTAAACTCTAACCGATCGAAAGGGTATTAAAGACTGATGCAGTGACAGTACTGATGGTATATGAAATTCTTTTATTGCAATGGAACAGCAAAAGGAGTGATATCTCTCGATCTCAACTATTTTGATGAAGTTGCGTTGATTATTGAAATGCTTACAAGTGGAATACTAAGGAGTGTATGTAAATAAACCCGGCCGATCGAACATAATACGATATCGTAGGTACTACATAATTTATGTCCTCTTCTCGTGATATATTCTTTATTATATTCTTTATCTTAGCATCCCCAAATATAAGAACTATGTATTACAATACCCGTAAGCTCAACTCTCCTCTCTTGCAATCTCCAATCTATGGAAGATAAGACATCTTTCCGTGGATATTTATGTTTCCTCTGCGCCTACTTTGCATTATATTATAGTTTCAAACTTGACAACTCCTCCGCGGTACCTTCTGCATCTCCACTACTACTATCTAACGAAGCTACATATGTTTGACACTCTTCTTTCGTGGCAAAGTCTCGACGAGAGACTTTACCATTCTTGAACAAGATATAATACCCACAATCCAATGGTGATCTGTCCCGACGTTTGAGATTGTTTGGGCCGACAAGTGCAGCATTTCCCGATCCCTCGAATATGATCTTATACTTGTCCTTTTTCGTAATATATTTTTCTACTACACATGTCATGCCATTCAATTGTGGATGATTCGGTAAGTTGATTACCTCGCACCTTCGCCCTCCAAACTCTGATGAAACAAGGGTGGCTAATTGGGCGTTATTTCCATTTCTAATTACAAATTGAATGAATGCATCCTTGTCATTCTTAGATCCAGACTGAAGAACAGAACGGCAAAAAGATATCTCCGCACCCCATTCCAGCAATAACTTAGCCTGTTCTAAACACGTTTGCGTCGTAATCATGAGGGGGGTAGTTCCCTTAGCATCCGATGCATTAACGTCTGCCCCATGTTGCAACAGTATCGACAACAAGTCAGAATTGGCCGCATAAACTGCCACGTGTACTAAGGTGGAATTTAAATGACCCGGATCTCGTGCACTTAATTTCTTCTTATCAACAGGAGATCCCAACCATTTAATGACCTTCTTCATCATTTTGTTCTTCTTCTTCAACGCCTTGCTAATTTCCTTAGGTACGTCCATGCACCTATCATAATCTATACCCTCTCCTTCGTAGTCACCAATCTCTGCTTCTAAATCTTTAATTTGCTCCACATGAATCTTGTATTCTGCCGACGTAGTATCACCTCTAGCTTCGTGTTTAAGTTTCTGTTTACGATGAAAATCTAATTGCATGATCATTTCTTTTGACGGAGGGATCTCCTTTCTACATAAAGGACATGACTTGGGCGATGGGCAGATCAGCCTATCACGATACACCCCTCCGATCAAATTTCGGCATATATTTGTGATAACATATACGTATGTATGCTTAATGGAATGCTCTCAGTGAGCTGAGAATGAATATGATGTTAGACAGTTATGAAAACAACTTTATAAAAAAATCATTTTTTACTAACAAGTTACTAAGTAAATCGGACTTGACTACTCATATTCACCAACCCTCGATAGAGCTAGCTCATAAGTAGAATGATCCATCTTCCATACAAGCCCATACTCTTTATTATGCCAAGCTTCAAAAGAAGTTTGGTTGTCTTGGCGGGGTCTTGCATAGTCTCCTAAACTTGTCGCCGATGTAGTTGCACTTCTACTTCTACCTCCTCTAGTAGTTGATCTTTCCTTCGGCACTGGATTTCCGCCTCCGCCTCTTGTAGTACAATGCATATCAAATCCACCATGAACAAAGTAATAGTTGCTTTGTACAAAAGGCTTTACAAGAGTTCTTGATATATGATAGTTCAACTCTCTAGAGTTGACGTCGATTCGCTCGTACCAAATGATATACAGTGCCGTCTCTTCGGGATTGACTGTAATTGTTTCATTGAAGTCATCTTTGTACCTAACCACTCGATTGGAATTATTTGTTTGCTTACCGGCTCCATCCCATTCAGGATTTGACATCACCCTACCAAGCCAGAGTGGTTGGTTTGGATCCGTACTATCGTTTAATACAAAGTCTCCAACAACTAACTCTCTAGCCATTTGATTCCGTGATCGTCTGTCGGCTGCTCGCTGCTGCAACATATTTGGGCCACTTAGCTGAGTAGCATGACCTTGGTCAAACCGATATAAGTTTGGTACAGCTGCTGAGGAGGTTGAGGTGTCGTCTTCTCCTTCATCTTCATCTCCATCTTCTTCTCCTTCTTCACCTGCGGCGGTATCTTCATCTACTACTGCTACATCTTCATCACCATAAAGAACCATTTCACAATATCATCAGCCTTCTTTTTACCATGAGAATTGCCACCTCGGCCACCTTTGCCTCTACCGCCACGGCCACTAGGTCGATTTCTACCGCCCCCACGCGGCATGATATCTAACCTATGTATTGCAATAACGTCTGTATTCGATTAGGATCGATAGAATGATCACGTGATGTTTATATCCCTTCCACGCGTAAACCCACCAAAATTCCTGAGTTTAGAAATTAAACCCTAGAATTTTAAAGGAATAATCTAATGACTATATTGAATGCCTTATACTACCTCAATGGCCAAATGCTTGCGCAGGATTTGAGTTGAGATGCATCTGATTGGACGTACGGGTCCGCCGGGCTTCGAGCGGCGGCGTGGAGATATCTACGTAGCTGTCAAATAGTGACTTTGGGTATGATTTAAGCTAAACTGTAGTACTTTCGTATTATGATGGCTCTTCGTGTGGTCGCCTTCATACCATGCCATATACACAGCCTATTGTATTAGCGAAGTACATCGGATTTGAGTGGCGGTAGTTATATCAAACATCGATCTTGACATAGGTGAGTGGGGATACCTGATGCCTTGTTTTTAGTGCAATTTTAACACCTAATTATCGTATTGTGCTCATAATAATGCATTACCATCACCCAATCAATGTTCCTAGTTCGCATATTGGTTATATTTATGCATGGGGTGAGTTGTGGGGTTATTGTGTGGGGTGTTATAACTTCGAGAGGGCAAAAGGGGTATTAATTTTACCTCTAAATTGGGTGGTAGACACGTAAACTATAGATTGGGATTGGATAAGTGGATGATAATAACGATTTAGACGATGAATAGTGCAGTTAATTAGGATATTTGTTAGTATTTGCCGTGGGGGTAGTTGTTAAGAGAAGATTATGGATATACGAAGCTACTCGTGTGGTGCAATTATGGGTTGTTTTCATATCCGAGAGTAGAGCGATGTTATAGAGAAATAGATTGGTTATTGCAGGATACATAATAGTATAGTTTAGTTGAAATATATTCTTCATACTTATAATCTTTTTAAATCTATGTATTCACAATTGAAGGGGTATATTGTTCCCTCCACAATAACAACAATATGATAACTGGGTATATTATGTTCCCTTCGCCGAGGTTCAGCCTGTAGAAGCACTGTTCCCTTATGAATTGTTACCATTATTATTATTGCTGTTGTTGTTTCCAATTGTTGTACTAGTTGTTGCTGTTGCATCTTCCTCTTCTGAGGTATTTATTGTTGCATCATCAAAACTTAGATTGCTGTTCACATTGTGTTGGCTGGGATTAAACTCAGCCGTAGACACGGTGGTGATAGATGTTGCTGTGGTACCAGAGTATGCTCGTTCCCGAGCACAATGATGCCACTTATCAGAGCATGACATTCGAGTAAAGAAGTCAACAAATTGACCCTCGGCAGTCCGCTTACGGCCATCAGGAGGCAAATGAGATGCCGCAGCCATCAGGAGAGGTGGTTCTCCATTCGAGGTCTTTGGGGCACCGCCATGTAGGAATACACGGCATTGGGTACACCACCAGGTAGCTCCCGATCCGCCACACTGTGCACAATTTCCACCGGCGATTGCTCTGCCAAACTGATCACATGCAATGCCTACACTGCAACCAAGACAGGCGTGACGTCGTTGGAAGGCTTGCAGATTGGCATTAGCAGAATTTATATACCACTGTCGCCTACTCCTGAGGGGAGACTGTCCTGTGGCCTGGAATGCACCATGCATGGTGTAAGTTCCTGCAACAGCCAAGTTGGCAGCAGCAGCGGGTGGTGGTGGTAAAGGTGGCTCAGGGTTGTAAGCATTGGCCATTGAGATCAGTATCGAGTCGATTTCACGAGTAGACTTCCACAGTGATGTCTTCTTTCGTGTGTGGTCACGGTATTGGTAGATGGACTTGAATGTTGATGGGTCACGGGTGGTGTTGAATAGTTGGAAGAGACGATGGCACATGTATGTTGGTAGTTGATGGGCAAGCCTTTTCACTAGAACAGCTTGAGGGTTCGATACCGGTGAGTAGTACATCATACTCCAAAGCATCTGTGTGATCATATCACCACTGGGCTTGTTGATATTCCACCACGACAAGGCAAGAGCTAACAAGTTCTTCAATGGCGGCAGTGGTAGCTTGGTTTCACAGTCCGTCAGCTCCCTCCACACCTGGTAGGCTTGCAGGAATCGGTAGTATTCGATGTAAGTCTTCTTGTGTTTCTTGACTGCCTTCTTGATACGAGCCATCTCCTCGTCACTTGCTTGAATATCCTCATCTCCCTCATCTCGGTAGAAGATGTTGAGTCCACTATCATAGATGAACTTGATAGTCCGCTCGTAGCTTGCAAGTAATGTTGGAGAGAAGTTCATCTTGCATACGGTGAAGATGTTCTTGGTATCACCCACAGCATGGATACAACTCGTCTTTGAGTATGTATAGGCATGGTGTAGAGCTTGAAGACGTTCACCAGGAGAGGCAATGCCCAAATGAGAATGTCGATGGTCAGAATTCATCTCAAGGAAGATGGCATCTTCATTCAGTAGACGTTTACGGCGGAGCTTCTCGACTCTATCTTGCTCTTTTTGTATAGTTGCTGCTTTCACTCGAGCCTTCAACTCCAGAAGGTGAAGCTCCCGCTGAGACTCCTCTCCATCACCCGTCTTAACCCCAAGAAGACGGTCGACAGAAGTCTTGACATGTCGCTCTCCAGTCTTCTGTACAGTACCAACGGTAGAGATCTCCTCCAAAGTACCGAAAGGAAACTGTCCATCCTTGGCCCTCTTCATCAACTCAGCGGCAAATACAGGCTCCATCTCGTGTCCTTTGGTACAACTTTCGTTGGCATCATCAGACATCTTGGTTAGGACACTATTGCCGACGATGGCATTCATTACATCTTGCTCAAACGAGGAAGGTTCTTCCGGTGCCGCTTCCTTCAAAATCTCCTTGATGAGAGTGGCCGGAGTCCAGGATGCGGCAAATGGCTTCCCGTGCTTGCGGGTGTATTCCTCTTGAAGTTTATCTTTCTTCATGAGGACATACTTGCGTCTATCAGCGGGTGCCTCGATCCACTTCTTGCATCTATTCTTCTTGGCAGAAAGAGCGGATGCAGTACCACCTCTTATTTGTCTTAGAAACTCATCCAAGTAGGGTGTGGTGGCATCCATGACAATGGCAAGGAGATCCTGCTCGCTAGCATCAAACAAGTCTATGATAACATAGGAGAGAGACGGAAGAAAGAAGACGTGAGACAAGAACCGGAAAAGAAATGAAATTTGTATGTGGTATCCACATTCCAAACAAAAAAATATAAACTTACTCTCGTGGCACATGTGGATGTGGAGACGGACTTTCTCCTCGACAGTACGATCATCTGCATCTGCTTCCATCAACTCTTGAATAGTTCTAGTACTTTGATATGTAATTGGATCCTCGGCAGCTTCATTATCAACTGCTTCAGCTGCCGCCTCCGCTCGATCTTTCTCGGCCTGCCTCTCTTCTAGGCTGTAATTGCAGTACATAAAGTTGAACACTTCTTGGATGTAATCAAGATCCAAATCCTTGAATCTCTTCTTCAATACTAGTATCAACTCGTATATCTGCTTGGATGATAGTGAGAACTTCCGCCCGAGATGAAATTCCTTACCACCGGCAAATGCAGTGACTTGATCAACAGGAGTGTCTTGGAATAGTTTGTAGTACTCGGTATGAATACTCTTTGCCACAGCTGATTTAATACTACTACATGCCGTTTGTTCCAATGAAAACCCGAGTTCCTTCAACTTGGGCCTATCGTTGGTGTACAGATCACCCATTCTATCCGATGTAACGTAATCAAACTTGAGCGAACGATGGACGGTAGACATGAACAGTACAACATTATCCGTACCAGTAGCGAGTGCACCTGACGCCATCTTCCGATTGTTGATAGTCTTCTCACTAAGGTAAAGAGCCATTATACCTTTTGGATCGATGTAGTGCCGTTTGTCATTCTCTTTTGGCGTCTGTCCAAAGTTGTGGGCCGCCCAATCGGCTCGTTGTGTAGTGCATGTTGAATCGGCATTGGTAGGGGAATATAAATCACTGTGTGCTTTTTCACCCGAGAAACCACGATCAAAATGTAATTCCATACCTGATAAGTCGGGTGCACGCATAGGATTATTACCAAATGCAGAACCATACAACTGTTGTCTTGATGCATCAATTTGCTTGTCTCCCCGACGATGGGTGTAAACATTGCATGGCATGAGAAGAGCAGGCATACAGAGAGTATCCAATACGAAACCCCACCGGTTGTCACGTTGGTGCTTCATTGTCTTCACATTCCACTCCCTATGACTGCGTGATGTGCTCTCGTAATGCACCTTATCATCATCAAATAGATAGATTTGCCTGCCATCCCTACCAACAATCCTGGCGTGTAAAAAAGTATGAGAAAAGAATGAACATAAGATGTGAGCGCTTTGCTTATAATCGATCGGGTATGATGATAAACGATATTAAAATGATCACAATACACATAAAAAGGCACCACACCGGTTTAAATTGAACCAACAAACAATATACTCACGTTACTCTGCGTAGCATCTTGTTTAGTGCAGTCTCTACCTCTTCCCAAAACAATTCCTCAGCATTGGCACCACTAGATGTCGTAGATGGTTTGCCCACCTTACATATCTCATCCCAACAAGCAGTGTACTCCTCTTGATCTAATATACCGGATGTATCAATTAGAGTAGTTGGATCATATAACTCTGCAGCACTACACCTGCCAGCGGACATCCTTTGGTTAGTTGCCATGAATAATAAAAATTTCTTATGAGTCCACCCGAGACGATCCCTAAACACATGCCATAGAAGCGACATGCCACCGAAGAAGTACTCCACTATATGATAACGGGTAGGATTTTCCGTATTAAACACCTTTATACATTGTGCCTTCACCTGACGTAATTCTTCTTCACATAATTTCCACTGCCGTCGTTTAGCAGAATTTACGGCAACTCCTCCAAAATCTTTAACAGGGATCCATCTTCCCGTACTGCCCGGATCAGGCATATCATCACCTTCATCAAGTGCCCATTCGGATTCTAGATGTGATCTACTTGCACCAATTCTCGTATAATCAGGCTCTTCATCAAAGGTATGCTCTTCATCCACCTCCTCCACAACAACATTATCTACTCCTACCTGCCGACCCTGTGTACCACTCCCCACAGCGCCCACACCAGCTGCTAAATCAGAATTACCAACGGGTGGTCCATCGGATGGTGCCGATGGAGGTTGGGCTGCTGACATGTGACTATAGCGGCAATGGCGTGTGGTCTATTTGCATGTATTGTACGATAAAAGATGAAAAATCTTAAAGATTGTCATAAATAAATCGCTGAATGTAGGTGCTCGGAGAGCAAATAGACCGACCAGTATCGATGGTATACTAGTTGACGAGGTGGGGATAGTGGTTGGGCAGCCTAGAACGGCGAGATGTGGCCTCCTACTGGTTGGTAGTAGCCATGTTCCTAAACCCAGGAATTATAGGGGGTTTAATTTTTTACCTAGGGCGATTTTACTAGGTAAAAATCCGAAGGGATATTGAGCATAGTAGGCCGCTACGTCATTTCGCTCCAACTTTTTTGTGAGTTCAGAGTAGGCTTATGCTAACTACCAAAATTATCCTTATTTTTTTATTGCACAAAATTATACGGACTAAACAGGGCTTAATAACCTTAAAATCGACTTCTTTAATATCAATATTCATTTGCGTCTAACTAGATAGTTGAAATGCCCATCTCGCGAGATTTTTTTTGATGTGCTCAGGTTGATCAGAGGTCGAATATTCGCCGAGATTTGATATCCATGATAGGCTGATCTGCCCATCGCCCACTTGCTCTTCTCTTTCTTATTCAGAAGAGAGGAACCGAATTTCGATTTCCATCCATCCAAACAATCAGCACAGAACTTATGTGTACATGGTAGTGTAACTGCAGCGGTTAGTGTCTCTAAACATATACCGCATTCATCATTGACTGTTTGGTCATCCGTCATATTATACTGTCTTTGTTTTTATGTACCTAATATGGTTGTGTGTCAGTATTTGGTTTGTGGTATCTTTTGCAATACTAAAAGTGTGATTGATATACCGCTCAGGATGATAAACTGATTATTGCTTGAGAGTACTATTATTCTTATTATTCTTTATGATAGGCGTAATATTGAGTTATACTCTCATATAAATTTAAGGTGCATATGATGTGAACAAAAAAATATTCTGGTCGAATTACTCTCGATCGTGCTCAATAATGACTATGATAAGCGCTACTAAACCCCAATCGTCGATCAAAAGGGTGCTAATGACCGATGCATTAAGCACCAATGGCTAGAGCCCTTCCATTGGCTGACTGGACAATGACCCTCCCCTATGCCGAACTGTGTCCAGCCTGATTCGGTGACCTCTTTGTGATAAACCTTTGTGACAACTGCCTAGCCCTGTTGCATCCAAACTCCAAGAGAATACAATACTACTGAATTTTTAAGCCCATCAATGCATCAAAATCTACCCCTCCTCCAAGCTTTACAAGGGAATCGAGGAAGCCATCTGCGCCACTCACAAACAACCACCCGTTTACAATGTCATCCCAAATGGTTGGACCGAGCAGATTCTAAATACATCATATTGTTCAGATAAATAGAGAGAGAAGGACAACAAAATATGAGAGAATTTGAGCGTAGAAATGGGATAATTGTGTCTGGTATGATTGTTTTGACCCACCTCGTCGCCAATTAATCCAGCAGCAATAAAGTGTATAGCATACAAGACCGCCTGGCCAATATTCAGCAATGTAAAATCATCCCCTTCAAACCCCGGGAACAAAAAGTGGACAAGGACATCCATAGATGTATGCCCAAGAACACACGCCAAAGATGCATAAACCAAAACGTTATGGCTCAACTCTCCTCCTGTTCCTCCTTCGCCACCTTCTTCTACTTTTGGACCCAATCCGAGCGCACCAAAGAGGGCAGATAGTGCTACCACGAGGGATACAAATGCTTTTGTGATTTTGAGTGCCATGTGCGTGGATTGGTAGGTATTTGTTGGACGGTAATTCCCTAGGGCTGTTAATAACCCCATACTATTGTGATGCACCATATTATGACCATTGCTGACATTTTCTATACAGCCATCATCTCGGTCATCGTCACCATTCTTAACACCACCTGAAACTGACTGCAGTTTATTGTAATCCTCGCGAAGACTTGCCAGCCTCAAATGATGCGCAAGCGGCACACAGAAGAACACAGTCACAACCGCAAACGCCAACACGGTCAGCAATTTGTTCCCCGTCGGATCAAACAATACAATAATACAATCGGCAGGTATGCAGCTACTCACAGTCAATGCCACATAAAGCTGTGCTTTGCGCAAGGTTTTGGCGTGCATGAGGTTCCATGTCCAGAAGTAGGCTAGGAGCTGGCTTATGATAACGTAGCTGGCACCGGCTGTCATTGCAATAGTTGTGGGAGTGTAGGTTTGTGGTCTTTTGACGAGGATTGTTATGGCGGAGTAGAGGTACCACCAGTACGTCCCCAAGCTCATAATTAGTGCGTGTTTTATGGCTATTCGCTTGTTGACGTCGTAGTGGACGCTACTACCGTTGCTGTCAACCTTTCCGTCATGACTTTGGGAGCTAAGGGCATCGTCGTCACCTTGAAAATGAGGATTCTCGTCTGAGGTCAATGCAGACTTGAATGATGAACACGATCCTTCGTCGTTGCTTGATGGTTCGTTGTCATATTTGTCGCCACGATCGCCACTTGGGAACCAGTAACTCATCATTATTTGCATCGGCTGATTGTAAGTAGTAGTTATTGGTTTATTTGCAATAAATAAAGCTACGATATCAATTTGCAATTTGCAATCAATGATCTCATTTTCTGCCCGTCACCTTTTTTATATTCGATAGATATTTGATATTCTACACCATTAAACCTGATCATACTATATATAAAACTGTCTCGACATCAGATGATGCTAAGTATTCACCATATCATTCTCTAATAGATTCTAATTCATCAAATTTTCAATTGGTGGTGCATATTCATCGAGTGACGGACGAAATATCGACGGAAAATGGTGAACAATCAACACCCTATGCCGCCGCCGCCAGGGCCACCTTCGGCTCCAAACCAGGCCTACAATAATGCTAATGGTACTATGAATGGTCATGGTAATAATAATCGTGGTGTAGGATCTGCATCTGTAAATAATACACAATCTGCAATGGCTAATATGACTTTGCAACAAAATAATTCTGTTGGCCAACATTCTCATCAATCTATACCAACTAATAGAATGCCACCTCCTCCACCAATGCCAGCTATACCATCACAGCAGCAATATCAACAGCAGTCGTTAGCACCACCGCAGCCCGTTAGGCAGGCACCGTCTGCAATGCCAGGGCGACCTCTAATGATGCACCATAATAATAATAATAATAATAATAATAACAGTCATGCACCAACGAGTAGATCAATGGTACCTCCTCCCAATAGTACACTACCCCCACCTCCTCCTTCAGCTATGCATCAACAACAACAGAATTATAACGCTTCTTCCCAACTGCAACAAAATCAACATCAAACGATACCGTCATCGGGTATGCAACAACAACAAAGTCAGACATATAATAATTTGCAAAGTAGTAACACAAGAGCCATACCTCAACCACCCTCTACATATCATCAAAATGTAGCAGCGAATGCTCATAATAGTAATCTACAACAAAAACAGTTTGCTGGAGCAGCTCAGCCAGCACAGAGTATGCCTCCGCCACCACCGCCATCGCAAATGATGAATCAACAGCAAGCAAATTATCATCAACCAACACCTCCTCTTCAACAATCTTATCCAACTCAACAACAACAGCAGAGCTATCCTCAGCCTCCACAACAACAGCAATATAATAATCAACCACCTTCAGCCCCTCCTTCTCAACAACCAAAACAGCCACTTCCAAATTACAATGCTGCATACCAACAATCACAAAATCAATCGCAAAATCAAAAGCAACAATATGAAAAGACAAGGAAGATAAATCCAGAACAAATACCAAGATTGCCATTACCAACTCGTCCGTTTCATTCTCCTGCTACCATTTGCTATTCATCCTCAACATCCTCTATTAATTCAAATACCAATAAAGTAGTGTCAGCATCGAATAATCAATTGCCACCTGCAGCTGACTCACGGTACATTTTCAATTCACTCCCAACAACTTCTTCTAATACATCAAGCAGTGGTAAGGAAGTGAATCCCCGATTAATGAGATGTACAACACATACATTCCCGGTAGATAATGCAACCTACAGAAAAGTGGGTGCCTTACCATTAGGATTGGTAATTACTCCCTTGGCTAGCTTGACGTCATTATGTGGAAATGAGAATGGAAGTGAGAGGATTGGACAACAGCAGCAAGGGATAGGAGGGTCTTCTTCTCAATGGAATGGAAGAGAACAGGGTGACATATACAACAGCAAAGATCCACGTGATAAACCAATGATACAAGACTACATTCCACCAACTTCTGACGGCACTAAAGATCCAGAACGTATCCCAGTAATACATCGTCAACGTCCCTATTCAGCGGCCCGATCCCAAAGTAGTCCCGACTATCATGAAACACGTACCGATTACGGTGTTAATCCACCACGATGTAATAAATGTTATGCATACTTGAATCAATATTGTACACCATCCACACCATCAACATCATTAGGCAATATGACCCGAGGCATATATTCACCAACTACTTATTACAATTGTAACTTTTGTGGTGCATCTAAATCTATAGAATTGAATGAAGAAGATGTAATTAGTGGACGGTATGATAATGTAACACGTGTGGGTACAGTTGAATATGAGGTTGGTGGTGAATATTGTGTGAGAGAACATGGTGAAGTTGAGAATGTGCATTTGTATGGTGTTGAGTATACATCATCGGATTCTAAAGGTGGTAGTAGCAGTAGTGGGAATGATTGTGGACAGAATCATCATCATCATCATCATGGACAATTGAAAAGTCATGGCTGGCAAGAAACTTTAAATGCAATAAAGCATGTTGCGAAAGGATTAGCACAAACGGCACCACCTGGTAACAATGGTGTTAGAATTGGTATATTTGCCTTCCATGAGGATAAGTTAATCTTTCCTTATTGGAAGAAGAAAGGACATCAAGATGATAACAACAATGAACAAGTGTACCAAGAAGAGGAGGAGGATGCAGAGTTGGCAGTAGCAATAGTATCAGATGTTACCGAAGATCCATTCAGTCCATTGCCATTACATGTATGGACATATAATGTTGGTAACGGTGTACAATCGAAAGAATATCAAAATTTTATTCAATTATTGGAATCATTTACTGATATTATGGATCAATTATTAAAAGAAGAACCACAATTTGACGCAAAGGGAGGAGTAGGAGAACAACGGAATTGTGGTGGTGCGGCATTATCAGTATTATCAAATGCATTACATAATTCGGGAGGTAGAGCAACCTTGATAACAACACGACGACCAAATTACGGAGTAGGCGCTCTCCGTGATCGTGAAACAAAGGAGGTAGTAACAAGAGGAGGACGAGAGGCACCCAAGAAGGAATCACCCTACCGTCGTTCCCAAGATGAAGAACGATTATTCACACCATTACAGCATATATCATCCCGATCAAGGAGTAAATCAATCAATATTAATGAAGTAGAATTGAAAATGGATGAGAAGGCATCATTATTTTATAAGACGTTAGGTGATGTATGTGCCAAACAACGGATATGTATTGATATTGTTGTTACATCATCATTGGTTAAGGTAGAGTCGTTGGTACCAAATTCGGCATCGAATATGGGTGCTCGGGCTGTACATCCGAATCCACGTGAGTTTTTAGATGTTGCAACACTGTCGGAGCTTTGTCGTGTAACATGTGGTAAGTTTAAATGGCTACGAGTTGGGAATGAATGTGGAGTTGTCGTGGGTGACGATGATGAAAACAATAATAAGGACGAAGGTGGTAGCATTACTTTTACTGGCGAACAGCTACGAGAGGAGTTGAAACGCTCAGCATTAGCATACATGGGAAGTGATGCAGTGTTCAAATTACGTTGCTCGAATGGAGTGCAAGTCAAGTCTTACTCACCGACACTTCCCGTCGGTACATTGATTGGTGATGGTATCGTCAACTCTGCCGAGTTGGAGCTGTCGAGTATAAACTCCAGTACATGCATTGCCGTCACCCTCGAGCATAAGGTAGGAGGAGTTCAAGATACAAGAGGTGGTCGTAGAGGAGTTGACTCTCCCATGGTATTCTTCCAATCGGCTGTACTTTACACTACGATGACTGGTAAACGTCGTGTCCGAGTCTCGACAATGGGCTTATTAACGACCAAGGTACCCGCTGATGTATTCCGTGCATCTGATTTGGGAGCCTGTGCTACGCTCATGTTACGTCAAGCCATTTCTGACCTAGAAGATCCGAGTCAAGGCTCACTTCATAATGCTCGAACAAAGGTCTACGAGAATATGGTATCCCTTCTTGCAAACTATCGAATGAATACCTCTGCTCGGACTTCTCCTACTGGACAATTGATACTACCCGAAAGTCTACAACTCTTGCCATTATTCTGCTTAAGCTTAGGCAAGAGTCGATTGCTTCGTAGTAGTAGTGTTCAATTCAAGGCACCATTCCCAACAGCGGATGAACGAGCATATCACATCTTCTACGGACGGATAGTATCACCCAATACCAGCTTGCAATGTGTACATCCAAACTTACTCAAAGTTTCAGATATGAGAACTCGTGATGGAGAGTGGATTACACCTCCCGTGCTTGAAACGAACAAGTATGCCGGTGAAGAGGTCATAGCCGCATCTATGAGACCAGTATGTCAGTTACCACGATCAATGAATCCAAGTATCGCCTGTCTAGATGAGAAGGGAATGTATATACTTGATGATCGGTTTGCATTTTATCTCTTCATTGGGAAAGATGTACCAGAGAAGGAATGGCAAGATTTACTCTCGGTATCATCACCATCTGGTGCGAATCGAGTTGATGGTCAGTGGATTAACAATGTTCCCATGGGGCCGATGGCACTGTCATCTACTGATTCTGGTAATAAACTTCGAAATATACTCCATCAGCTTCGTATACTCAACTCACCCAATACAACACTTGCCATGAATGCTCGGAATACATATGCACCCCTTATCTTGGTCTTTGTAGGACGAGGGAGTGTATTCGAGGAGGAGATGGATAGTTTATTAGTGGACGATGCTACGACTGGTCATGATGCCACATATGTGGATTTCCTTTGTGAGCTACACCAATCGGTTCGAAAGAAGATTGATGAATTAAGGAGGAGCAAAGTCATTGCTTAATGAGGTTTGATTTAACTATCTAGCTTAAGACTTTTATATCTACCTCTAGACGCTTATCTTGCTGCTGTCTATCTCGTATATTATTGCCTTGTCTCTTAGTATGAGCGAGGCTCAGTGACTCGAGTCCACTCCTGTACAATAACCCCTACTATTCATTATGTTATAAGCTCTAATATTGAGTATCTCCCACAACAGCACACTACACAAACTACAACATACATTCAAATCCCCAATACCTTCTACTTTTCACATGCCAACTTTCCCTTCGATCTTTCTAAAAACGCTCTCCACCACTTTGCGTCCAATACAATCTTCTCCTTCTCCTTTATACTCTTCTTCTGTAAAATCTCTTGAGCAACCTCTAAACCCTTATCTCTCGTGACAGAAACGCCTTGTCCTAACAACTTATTGATATCTTTTACCTAAATCATATACACAGAGAAGATTGAATATACTCAGAGATGAAACGAAAACTTAAAAATGTCAGCTTGTACTTATTCAATCTTCTACACTTACCAGTTCATTATCAATAACATTCGTTGGATCTTGAGTTTTAACAACTAGAGACTTTCTGTTAATACGCCCTCTGATACTTGAACTTGGCACCGCAAACTATGAAGACAAAGAAAGACAAATGTATTAGCACAACGTGTATCACATACAAGTTTGGCAAAAGGTCTCAAGACAAGTTCACATCATATTACCTCATGTATACCCAAATCATTCTTCGTTTCTTCAATAATTCGTTCCAATGTTCCATCCGGTAGCTTCTTCTTAGATGCTTTCATTTCGACATATCGAGCAGTAACCTCATTTAGTAACGTTTGTCGTCGACTCTTTTGCTCTGCTGTTAGGTTTCCAATCGCTACAGAACCGTCGATGCTTGAAAACTCGGGATGATTCTTGGTAAATCGTGCTTGTACCTTTTGTTTCAAGCTGGACATTTTAATCTCTTGTGATATTGCATTTTCTGTAGGTGGAGATGGATTTATAAAGAGTGTTAGCATACTTGCTATAATATATATATATATATATATTTATATGGACATACATGTAAGCATAAAACATACACATACCCTGTTTTACTACCTCAATAATTCCATTAAGAGTACCGGCAGGTAGCTTGCCTCCGTTTGCAATCTTTGCTCTCTCATATCTTTCATAAATTTCATTTTCAAGGATCTTATTCTGACTTGGTTCATTCACATTCTCATTCTTCATTGTCCTACCATACATTCGTCTAATCTTCTTATTTAAATCCACCATTGAACCCAAATCTAAAGTTTCCAATTGCATATCCTTCTTCGTAGCATTAACCATTGCCTCGAAGAAACCATTGGGAACTCGTCCATCTGATACTTCCCTTGCCTCGCCATAACGTTTTACTAGTTCTTGAATGAGATTATTCTCAGGTGTGTCTTTCTTATCCTTTGAATAGGTTAATGGTCTACCCCTTTTAACAATCGACGGTGCATCATCACCCTTGGCAGCAGCTGCTGCGGCACTCTTACGTGACTTCTTTAGTGCATCAATTCTCTGTTGATAATCATGCATCCCTTCATCTACGATATTGACAATGTTACCAAATTGTAACAATTCATCATCATTACTATTACCCTCATCACCAACCGTAGTATTGAGTTTACCAATCTCATCAATTAATAACTTGTAACTTAACGCTGGATATAATGGTTTATAATGTTCCACAAGCCTATCTATCAATGACGTAGTAGTAGTAGAACTTTCCCCTTCGTCATTTGAAACTACAGCCTTTGCAATATTCTTCATTAACATCTTTGCTGATAGAAAATGCTTTGACGCATTTTGGGATATATCGGTAGCTGATTGTTTCTTCTGTTTGCTGCGTGGTGGGTGTGGCGAGTAATACAATAATTTAGCTGTACTATTGTTGTTAGTAGTAGTACCTGTACTATTAGTATTACTAACGCCACCACCACCTGTCTTATTATTGAATGCATCCAAACTTGACGATAATGACTGAATCAATGCTATTTCTGATTCTCGGGTCCGTTTCTTCGTAGGACGTAATTCTTTGGGTAGATGAGTATACATTATTAAATATTGTCTATTGCAGCTTGTAGAATTGTTATTAGCTGCTTAGAACCGGATATGTGTATGGGTTATTGCAATTGATACACAATGAGGTAGTAGATGTTGATAGTTGATAGATTGCGAGTGTGCTTGTCAAATTTATGTTTGCAGAAATAATTGATATGCCGCTAATAAATAAAGTAGAAGGAATACAATTGCAATTGCAACACAAGAGGTAGACGATTACTCTCTCTCTCTCTCTCTCTCTCTCTCTCTCTCTCTCTCTCTAGTGTAGACTGAATGAAGTAGTAGAACCACGCCGTCTCTCGCATTTTTCATTACGCCAAATCCCAAAATTTCATTTTTGTATCGTATATCATTATTATCGTATCCAGCTCACACAGAAGGTATATCCCTTCGGATTTTTACCTAGTAAAATCGCCCTAGGTAAAAAATTAAACCCCCTATAATTCCTGGGTTTAGGAACATGGCTACTACCAACCAGTAGGAGGCCACATCTCGCCGTTCTAGGCTG
>Ga0214480_100247_pt1 | contig 27167 bp, 18 predicted proteins | sample M1_20Mar14CPVII9_3_FD_165042 | JGI IMG/M metagenome (GOLD analysis project Ga0214480, IMG submission 165042) | Marine eukaryotic communities from Monterey Bay, California, United States - M1_20Mar14CPVII9sort6BwellE17 | ecosystem: Environmental > Aquatic > Marine > Unclassified | place: USA... | reverse complement strand
GTACTACCATTGTTGCTCATCATATATAAGCTTGTATAATATATTATTGTTTGTTGAAACAAGTTACGTGCACCCTTCTCTGGATATAACAAACAAAGATAAAAGTACCGAGCTATCCAACTCCGTGGACGAAAAAACTGCTACCACTGTACCTCAGGAGAAGATTAATGCTTCCGAAGAAGATGAAGAAGACAATGATGATATTGAGGATGGTTACATAGCTCTATAGTTTAAAAAGATAAACCAACTAAATCCAGCAACTGTATAAACTAAAGATACTGTAAGATAGCATTCTTGACTGGCCCGGGCACTTCAATACGACATGCATCACGATTACAGTAGGCCTCATCCACTTGATCCAACTTTGCTTTCCACAATGCTAGTTCGAATATTATCGTGGCTTCTTTTATTTCATAATATCTAATAAGACGACTGATTGTGGTGAGCAGTTCTCTAGTTGGGTCCCAGATCATACCGTTTCTTATTGGTATGGCAGACACTAATAAGTCAGTTCCGTTCCATTCTACAAAACCTCCACCAAATACCACCCAATTTCTAATTAACAAGTTTTGACTGTCTTGGTTGGGTATTTCAACCACCCTTCTGATAATTTCCACATGACCGGCCTGAAAGATATTGATGAGACGTTCTGTAATGCTGGGAAAGATGAAGCTCTCTAGCGTCATGGAACAAAGGAAAGCACGAGGGCTAATAGTCTCCGGTAGTTCCCTAAAGCTAACTTGCCTCAAACTACTGCAATTAGTAAATGCACCCTCACCAATCTCAGTAACCGAAGGAGGTACAATCATGTTTTCTGATAATTTGCATCCTTGAAATGCAAACTGCCCAATCTTCTGAAGACCATTGTTTAGCAATACCTCTCCCAAGCTGCTGCAATGACCAAAAGCATAATCACAAATTTCAACTAATGTCGATGGAAATGTAATACTCTCTAATGATTCACAACGCTCAAATGCGGCACCTCCCATTTTCTTCAGCCCCTCATTCAATACCATTTCCCTCAAACCACTGCAAAGGGAAAATGCATTGTCATTGACTTCAGTGAGAGTAGATGGTAACGTGATACTTTGTAATGATATACATTTCTGAAATGCACCTTCCGAAATCACATTAAGGCCTTCATTCAATACTACCTCCCTCAAACTGGTACAAAAACCAAATGCATAGTTTCCAATCACGACGAGAGTAGATGGAAGAGTGATGCTTTCCAATGATTTACAGCCATGAAACGCAAATTGTCTAATCATTTTTATTCCTTCTTGTAAAACTACTTCTCTTAAAGATTCACAGCCTTTAAATGCATTTAAACCTACCTCTTCAGTTGAAGAGATTATGACACTCTCTAAAGATGTGCATTTAGAAAATAGCTCGGGCCCAAAGTATTCCAACTGCATTCCTTCACTAAACACCACCTTCTTTAATTGGGTACAATTAGAAAATGCACGACTTTCAATCTCCGTAAGTGTAGAAGGCAATGTGATACTTTCTAATGAATGGCAATTGTAAAATGCATTATCACGTATCTGTTTTAAGCCATCATTTAATACTACCTCCCTCAAATCTTGGCAATCACGCAGAATGCATTCATATCAACTTCAATAACATCAGGATGAAATTTTACTCTAATTACATCCTTAGGTACAGACTGCCTCTTCCCTATATACTCAAACGACGACATAACTGATTGATAATTCTTATATGGTAATGTTGTTCTATATTGAGGATACTAATGTATGTTTTTGTTGTTATAAATTGATTGGTGGTCTTTGATGGTCCTCCTAAATGAAAAAGTGTGCACAAGATGTGTTCTAAAAGTGATGCGACAAAAAGGTAGGACGCAAGTATTGTACTCCTCTCACCACCTTTCCTCTTCTATGCTATATCTGTATATCCAGGCTTCCTTGGAAGGCTAGAGCTCTATGGGCGGCTAATTTTTGATTTGCATTTTGTTGTTGTTGTCTCACTTTATTGTAATTGGGAGTCTTTAAATTTAAATGGGAATTGAGATAGAGAATCTTATGTAGGACGATAGATTATTATGATATGAGGTGTTAGATAGAGGTATCAGATGATAGATGACAAGAAGCCTGCAGCTGCCGCGTAACAATCTGTGGCACTTGGTGAATACAGCACGTACTATTGTACTAAAGATTATTTAGGACAACAATCGATAGTGTCACGTATATACCAATAACAGCCAAATACAAATACGTCTATTACAAGAGGTATATTTTCATCATTAACAGGGTATATTATACCGGCGTAAAGTTTACACATATCTTGTGCACATTTTTTCAACAGGGTGCACGTAACTTGTTTCAACAAACAATAATATATTATACAAGCTTATATATGATGAGCAACAATGGTAGTACAAAGAAGCGTAGGGTGGGAGGTGGTGGTGCCCGAGTATCTATTAATGGTGGCGGTGAGAGTGGTGGTGGTTCGGAACTGGCCACAATTAAATCAATGATGCAAGAATTAATACAACAAAATCGTACACAAACAAACATCATTAATAATATGCAGGCGGAGATTACACTGATATCAAATAAGTGTAATATGTTGGAACAAGCTTGTAAGAACACTGTTACATTGAATGCTAATATGACGAGGAGATTTGATGCTGTAGATGAAAAATTAAAGTATCACGATATACTATTGCAAAACCAAGGATGGAAGTATTCAGCACCTTCTCCATCTGCAGAATATTGGAGTACTTTGAATGAGAATGAGAAACGAGTGGCTAAAGATTTCCTAAGACAGATACAATATTGTACTGAAGATATGAGAAATTGTCAAGGAGATGGAGTGTTTGTGCTAAATGTCAACTCTGATCTTCCATACAATGAAGTCTTTCTTCCTCATTGGAAAGAGTTTGCAAATGCATTAATACAATACCATTACCATCTAAAGAACACGTCTGAACAAAGAAAAGAATCAAAAACGAAACTCTGCTTGGTCGATCTAGAGCTACCGAATGAAGTGGTTGATCTCCTATCCAATGGTCTTGAGTCTACCCACTTCAGTAATTTCGGTTTGAAGGGTAATAACTTTGGTCAGAAGGGTATTGAGTTTGCATTGAAATATTTGATGAGCAATCCCATATTGAAAACCTTCTCTCTTGTAGACAATCCCATCAATATGGGTGATATCGAACGACTCTACGAAATAGTGAAGAATCATCCTTCCATTAAAAGATTATACCTTATTAGGTGTAGAGGTACAAACTTGGAAGGATATGACATGCTAACAAGGATAATGAATGCTGGTAGAGACAAATTGGAGGAGATTTATCTATCGAATAATAATATCAGCACCGTAAAAGGGACATTCATCTCCAACTTTTTGGCAACAAATCCTTGTTTGCGGACTCTTGACCTAATGGGCAATAAACTTGATGATAATGATGCAGTTAACATTGCTAGGTCACTAAAGCACAATGCAGACTTACGGTTTTTGCGTTTGACACATAACAACTTTACAAAAACTGGATGGGCAGCACTACGGAAGGCGGAGTTTGACGATACGAGTTTGAATGCTGCCTCTGTCTGCAATCATTCATGCAATATAACCTATCCTCCAGATGGTAGTGACGAAATAGAGGGCTTGGATATTATTGAAATGAACGGGAACAGGAAAGGGAGCGTGTCATTTGGTTCGAAATGTGTTAGACAGAAGAAGATCTACTCAATTCTCTCTACCAGAAATCGCGATTGCTCAAATGTAAAACACTTTGAAAAGGTTCCTGTGGAAATCCTACCCAATATGTTACATTCTATTCAGAAGTGCTCAAGTTACCGTGATGAAGAAGACGATATAATTCAAGTCAGAGATCATGCCCAATCTCTATCGATTGTATATGAGGTATGTCGGCACTGGGATGAATCACTTGCTGCTTTTGAAGCATTGAGCTCATAAGTCATAAGATACACGAGGAGGAAGTAAACATATTACTAAGCAACATTTTGGCACGGGAATAAACTAAATACCTCTAATGACTATACTATCTAGTTGGTTGCATATTAAATTAAGCCTTAGAAACTAGACTGACACTGAACTTGATAATGTTTATAAGTACGTATCGAATCTACCGCCGAAGTTCCCCCCATGAATGTTAGGAATCATAAAATGTCCTTGATTTCTTCGTCAACGCAAATGCAAAATCGCCCTTGAAAGATAAGTACTGCACACAATATTCTCCTTCACTGGTCCAGGCACTACGCATATCGGTCCTTTACGATGTCATCGGATTCCTCAATATTTGCCTTCCACAATGCCAATTCAGGATTCAACAGGCCGATATTTAAAAAGGATACCACATATCTTTCCAAAAGTTGAATCCTTGAGCTGTATTGTCTACATCACGACTGAGTAGAGAGAAGAAGCTCACCTATTCTTTATATTTATAATGTATTACTTCTCATATATGGTTATGAACAAGACACTTTGCTCTCTGTAGTACCATCGCCACTAACTCTCATCAAATGTTATATTCGTGATTGTGGTTGATTGTGCTTGTCAATAATGGCATCGTTGGAGCTAGAAGAGTAGATATGATATTATGGTGTGCAGCAAGAGCAGCAGCATCGTCATTAATACTTTCGTCGTCAGACACACTGTCGTTATCATTCCCAGCGTCCCATAGAGTAGGATATGCAAACTGAAGTATCGAATCCTTCACTGGTCCAGGGACTTCAATACAATATTCGTTACGCTCCTTTGTGATAACATCATAGGATTCCCAGGCTTGCTCAATCTTCATCTTCCACAAAGCAAGTTCAAACGTCGTGGTTGCCTGTTTCATTTCATAATAGGTTACTAACTGCACAATACTATCAAGGCGTTGTTTAATTCTTGACCAACTTTCTTCCATGATAGTTTCAGGATATATAAACAACTTGTTTTCTCTCCAATGTAATAACTGACTATTTTCTATTTGGTCAGCAGCCTCGTTAACTCTTGGGTAATGCCCGGTTTTAATAATGTTCTCCAAACGAATTGAAATACCAGTGAACTGAAATCTTTCAAGCCACGAAACGCGTATCCTACTTGTCCATTCTCTTCGATAATTGATCTTCTCATGCAGTACTATCTCTTTCAAATTATTACAATTTCTAAATGGATTAAGACCAACCTCATCGAGTGTTGAAGGTAGATTGATACTTACTAAAGACTTGCAACTGTCGAATGCCCACCTGTCTATCTTTGTGAGACCTTCATTCAATACTACCACCCTTAAGCTACTACATTCCTCGAATGCACTACGACCAATCTCTGTGACAGTTGATGGTAATGTAATGTTTCCCAATAACTCACATCCATAAAATGCATTTTCCTCAATCTTTTGCAACCCTGCATTGAACACTACCTTCTTCAACTTTTTACACCCCTTAAACGCATTACCTTCAATCTCAGTAACACTGGGATGAACTTGTACACTTATCACACTCTTTGACACCTTTTGACCCTTCCCCGTATATACATACGATGACATATACTCTAACATCGTATCTGATGTTTTCTTAACCACTTTATCATACACATCGGTTCTATTGTTTTCACCGTACATATTGATTTCTTATTATTGATATTGATGTTATTAATGGATGTGCTTTCACTTCTTTGATATAAAAATAGAGCCAATAGTAGAGGTAGTAGACGCGGAGTTTGAAAAAGATATCGTATCTTCATTTAGATGCGGTGTCCAAAAGTAGATCCTGGTCGACAAAGTTACCGACTTCTTCCCAAACACAAAGAATGTATCATATATTGTTCCAAAGGAGATAATGGAGAGGACAGCCTATCATGAGGCGGCTCAGCGGCGCGGCGGGGATGGGAGGAGAAGATAAGGATACCAAAATATCTTTTTGCGGTATCTTTTTTCTCCCTAATTACTATCTTTGTTTGTTCCTCTTATCGATATTTACTGCTTATATTGCTCCTAAAGTAGAGATGATGCTATTCATAGTCATAGCATTCAATATCTGGTTAGTTTCGGTTCACATCTTATCGTCAGCTACGGCCTTCCAAAACTCACAAAATGAACGCATCAACAATTTATTGCAACATCGTCTTCTTCGCCCATCACATCATTGCAAACATCAGCCACTATACTATGCAGCCACAAAGGATAAGTACATAGTACAACAAAACAAGCAGTATCTCATAAATACATTAGACTTTACTGAAGATAAGATACAAGAGATTAATCAAACTACAAACATATTGACATTAGATGTCGGCATTTTAGAAGAGCGAGCAAATTGGTTGCAGCATCGACTTGGCTTGGATACTATTCCTCCTGATAATGACGATGATGATACAACTAATCACCAGAACAGAAAACAACTCAAGAAGATATTGCAACAGCATAATATACTCGGCAAGAGGAGTGATACAAATCTAGCTCCGACACTCGACTATCTCCAATCTAGACTTTTGCTGGATGATAAATCTCTTCGAAAGTTGATACTAAGTGCACCACATCTACTCGGTTGCAGTATCGAGGAAAACTTACAACCAAAGTTAAATTGGTTACAACAACGTTTATCATTAACAGACGTACAATTGAGTAGAATGATCTGTCGACAGTCATATACACTCGGTTGTTCTGTCATTGATAATCTTGCACCTACAATCTCGTGGTTGCAACAACGTCTATCATTAGACGACACGACCATTAGCAAGATGATACAATCCAATCCACAGATTATACATCTCAATATTGAAAGTAATCTTGAACCAAAGTGTGATTGGTTACAACAACGTCTCAACTTTGACGATGTACAACTTAGTAAAGTGATACGACAAATGCCACAGATATTAGGATTGAGTATTGATGATAATCTTGATCCAAAGTTGGATTGGGTACAAGAACATTTAAACTTGACAGATGTAGGATTATCAAAGTTAGTACAAAAGTCATGTACCTTCCTAAGTTGTAACGTCGAGACGAATCTTAAGCCAACATTAGACTTTTATATAAATGCCTTGCACGGAGATAAACAAGCGGCAACATCACTCGTTATTAACAATCCGACTTTGTTTCATTATAGTTTAGAACATCGATTAAAACCAAGATTAGAAGAGGCACTTAGTACTGGTATGGATATCGATGCAACGATATTACGTCAACTGGGACAATGTAATGATGATAAGTGGTACAAGTTACTCATCTTATTCATGATGGAATAAGAAAGTTGATACTTGTCAGGGTCTATAAGATTATCATCGGATTGGTAAAAGTTGAATTCGGATACTATATGTTAGTTATCTACAAGTCAGAAACTTTTCGGGTCAATGAAGCAGTACAGGTACAAAACAAGCGGGTTATTCAGAAGAGAAACTTAAACAGGATGAATGTATCATCCATTTCTCTTGTGGCAACAGGTAAAGATCTGACGCACTACCAACCATCACCAGACCAACTTGGTTTGGAGTGATGAGAAGAAGCTTTAGACCACGATGCTTTGGAGTACGACTTCTTTGAACTCTTATTTGATTTGGACCACCATCCGTCTCCGCTCCAATGTCCGTGAGATTTCGAACTCTTGTTTGATTTGGACCACCAAGTTCCATGCCATGACTTTGAGCTCTTTGACTTGCCACTCTTGGAGTGCCACTTTCCATGGTGATGATCAGATGACGAGGATGAAGATGATGAATGCCATCCACCATTATGAGGCTTCTTAGGAGGTGAAGTATAATCATCGTCTCCGCCACTAATACCGCCACCCGAAGGTGGATAACCATCATCATCTCCATCACCACCGCCGCCAGACGGTGGAGGGATGAGAACGGTATCAATTACATGAATTACTCCATTACATGCTTCTATGTCTGGGATGATGACAGTAGCATCGTTAATCATGATGATATCATTTGATACGTCAACCGTAACACTCTCGCCATTGAGCGTGACGACTTCACCACTAACAAGATCTGCACTAAATACCTCAGTGTCAAGAACGTGGTAGGTGAGGATACTTGTCAACAGAGGAATATCATCAAGAAGGGCCTCAACAGTGCCAGGGGCGAGACCGTTAAAGGCATCATCGGTAGGAGCTACACAAGAAAAGTAAAGATGTGAGCATATGAATGAACGGATCATAGAAGAGAGATTGAGTATCTTAAGAACTTACCAAAGACTGTGAATGGTCCTGGACCGGAAAGAGTGTTAGCCAAATCAGCAGCCATTAGAGCAGCAAGCAGAATTGTGAATCTCCCGTCCTCCATGGCGATATCAACTATCGTTCCGAAACAGTCAGAAGCGGGTGGCCTTGTCATTGACGGAGAAGGGGCTATCGTCTTATTAGTACCCCGTAGATCCTTCTCTTGGCACCAGATGCGGTCGATTAATGGAGGTAGATCATCAGTCTCCATATCTTCAATTGGACCAGGAGAGAAGAATACATTGCCCTTCTTTGAGCTTTGGATGTATACCGGGGGTTAGACATTAGACCGAACAACATTAGCACACAAGTACAAAGAAGAAGATGCACACATCATATCATTGCAACAAAACCAAAAGAAAAGAACAGACATTACTTACTAACAACCCTTGGTAGGGTATTCGTCTCCGCCTTTTGCAGAGTAGAATCCGTCATTAAATCCTAAAGATACACCACGAGCAAAGCATTCATCCGAATCAGAGCATGCTACATCCTCGCCGACGACAGATGATACGATGATAGTGAACGATGCTAATAATACTTTTAAGTTCATGGTTATATTGTTGTTTGATTGGGGAAGTTAGTTATCAATGAGCCAGAGATCAAATTATGAGCATCATCCTTATCCAATGCCTTGCCAATACATCACATTTTAGTCATCAGAATGGGTACAACGCGCTCACAAGAATCATCAGGGCTCAATCGGATGATGATGGCTCAAACTAAACCCTATCATCAAGAACTTTATGTAACATGTGAAGAGCCCCAATGGCTAGATTTACAAGCAAATATTCATGTGTATCACATCCCCGAATTACTATGTGCTAAGAAATAATCTGAGAAAGCTTTTCTGCATACCTCTCGTTGACATGTAGAAGAGGAGCTGAGGAGCTGCTACTTCCTCAATAATTGCAACTATGCATAGAAAGCAATGAGAGAGGTTCACATCAAGTCACTCGATCGTTTATAGTAGTCTTGTAAAGATAGTCTTTGGAATTGAGCTCGGGCATTTTTATGATGAGAAGGAAATTTCTTGGAAAAGGGTCTAGAAGTTCTAACTCGGAGAGCTCATCATCATCATCCGCAACGACAACGACAACATCCGGCAGTACGTCAACATCCGCTGATCAGTCAGCATCTAATATACATGATAGTAAGCATAGACGAGAAGAAGTAAAAGTTAGAGCAGAGGTAGAGGCCTTAGTTCGACGGGTTGTACCAGAGGAGGCTGATAATATCGATGAGATGTTGGCACAGTTCAAAGGACGAGAGGAAGAACTCGTTGAGAAATTGCGACGTATGCAGGAACGTGCTATTGCAAGAAGAGCACGACGTGCTGTTCAAATGGTAGCACGAGTAAAGGCTAATAGTCCACCTCGAAGTTCTTCTTCTAGTACTAGTGAGAGCCGTTCAGAGATCAGTAGGGAGTACCAAGGCTGAATTTTGAAAGAAGCAATTGGTTCTAGAAAGATTGTCCAAGGTAAAGACAAAGATCTAACAATATCATGCCAGCGTGTGTATCTAGTGCACGTGATATGTGCACTCATATGATCTCAATGTGGTAATCTATGTCAACTTTTGTGTTATCAATTTTGTGATGAGATATATCACACATTTGTATATTTAGCACTGATGATATCACACATATACCTACATTAAAAAATAGTTCTTTCGAATACACCTATAAGACTTAGAGGGAGTTTAATCTAGTAGCTCTTGGATTTGGATCTTGTTTTGCCTTGTATTTGAGCTCAAGCATTGTATGAGAAGAAAACAGGTTCAACACTTATCTAGGCTGTTTGTACAATCAATTTCTATACAAATATGTAACAAATAAAGAACAAATGAGCATACTAATCCGAATACTCTTTCGATTGGTGGTGAGTGGTGGATTGAAAGAGTTTGTATGGTATACAGTAAGTTACACCGAACTATACCCCCCAAATTTTACTATACCCCCCCTCCATGAGGTAAGCCTAGTGTGAAATCTATACCCCCTTCCCCAGTTTACTTAGTGTGCCTACTAAGGAATTGAGTTATACCCCCCTCCCAAATCTCAGCCTTGTCAAAAACACTATACCCCTGGGGGGTATAGTTCGGTGTCACTTACTGTAAAGCCCATGAATTGCAAAAAAGTCCGCCTGTGGTATCCTATTTTTGACTTTATACACAGTGGACCCTCACTCACAAAAATGTCGAATGATCGGCCATTGCAATAAATTGAACAGGAATATTGGCCTAAAATTATACAAGGCTCCTCTACTACATATTTGTAGTTTATATGTCGAGCTATATGGTCTAGATAGGCCTGGAAAAAATTCGCCTATTTTTTCTAAGTAGCACTATACAGTAAAAGTAGTAAATAGTGAATAACTTTTTTTGTATTGAAAATCATCGCCTATACGTACCATATTCGGAATCAGCATGCAAATCTGCATAAGATAGGATATTTCCACATTCATAATTCGACGATTGGAAGGCTTTCATATTTCAGATTTGTTAGTGATTTTGCCTCATTTTTACTTGGCCAGGCGGACTTTTTGAGGATACCGGTATCATTCATGTACCTGTTTTATAAAATTATGATCCGGGTTGGGACGGATGACGGAGATGATGCAAGGCTAAGGCCAGGGTATGTGTGTGATTGTTTATTAGTGATGTTCCTATTTGAACAGTAATAATATGGGTAGACAAAGGACTATAATATCTCCTTGGACTATTGCAAAAGTATCCGCTATTGTTGGTTTAGTTTGTTATAGTATTGGAATAACAAATAGTTGTACAACCTCTCAATGGCTTAGAGATAGTTTACCGCAGTATAATGATATGCCCTTAACTCATCATATATCGTCGGCTGCTCGACCAATATCAGAACGATACAATAATATAGTAGATGCCAATGATAGAAGATCAATAACTCGAACAAATGTACCATACAACTGTGGAGTAATCTTCTTCTATCACATCCCAAGCACGGGAGGCGCCTCTATTAATCAATGGTTTCGTAAATATCAAAAGGCTCAATTTGGTAACATATCATATTATCAATATTGGTCCTTAGAAACACAAAATAATGGTACCTTCCCAAAAAACCCGGAGAACCATGAGATGAAATTTGCAAACGGAATGAGTGAATATGTACAGAATTTACAACCTAATGAATGGAAAATTGCCCATTCACATCTTCTAAGTACCTATCTGAATGAATCCGAAGATTTGTTATACAAATGGAGAGCAGATGTAGAAGCACAAGGTTGTGAAATGATCAATACAGTCATGCTCAGAGATGGTCTCAATCATGCAATGAGTTTATACAAGGTTATCGAAAGGAAGAATACCAATCGAACTGAATGGATCAAGTATTTACATTCCCCAACGGGCACTGGATTATGGTCAACAGTATTAGATTTCTTCTTATACAATACTCATGGATTACGTAACCAATCTTCCTATCCAGCAGTTGGTGGTCGAAACCCCTTCAACGTAACAAAAGAAATCAAAGTCAAACGTGCAATGGAATTATTACATAATCACTTTGATATAGTAACAATGACTGGAGATCATACTGACTTTATATCCACAATACAAAGTTGGACAGGATTAACATCTAAAAACAAATATCAAAAGGGTAATATACATAAGAAGCAATTAGACTATACCAAGAAGGAAGTTGAGAATTTGTATAGATTGTTAGAGATGAATGGTGATATTGATTTTATTGATCAGGTTAAGATGGACTATTATGATTATTTAGGTTATCTGAACAAGTAGTAGTATGGGGTATTGCAAGGATACCGGAGAGTGAAGTCTCTAAATTGAATCAGATGAGTCATGTTCAATCCTGACATGAATGACCATGAAGTAAACCAACTGCTCGGATCATATACCAACATCTCACAATATATAATATCACATAAAGTAAAATGGATGTGTTTGAGTATAAAGGGAAGGGTCAGAGAGTTCCAAGGGATGTGGTCAGTGTACGGTTTCATCCGAGTGTTATTGAGGTAGAGGAGGCGGCATTTCAAGATTGTAGACAATTGAAGGAAGTAGTGCTCAATGAGGGTCTTAAGAAGATTGGGAGGATGGCATTTAAGACTTGTATATCATTGGGAAGAATTATCTGTCCATCTACTGTTACTGAGATTAATGGGGCTGCATTTTACGATTGTGATAGTGTGAAGGCAGTAGTACTAAATGAAGGACTCGCTACGATTGGGAATAATGCATTTCGTGAGTGTACATCACTGGAGAGTATCAACTTCCCTTCCACTCTCATCACGATTGGTATGGAGTCATTTAAACACTGTATCAAGTTGAGAGGTGTCGTGCTTAACCAGGAGATTAAGAAGATAGGCCATCTTGCATTCGCACATTGCAAGTCACTAGAACGTATCAATCTTAAATGCACAGACACTGACACTGTTCTTTCGGGTTATGTATTTGCCCATTGTACTAGATTGAGAGACTTAGATCTTCGTTGTACTCAACTCTATAAACATGATAAACCAATGGAAAATAAGACATTCCATGGCTGCTTATTAGAAAGGATCAACTTTGTCACCATGTCTGCTCGATTGGAAACTATCATTCAGACTGGATATACTGGAGTTGAGAACAAGATTGATGAAGTCCGTGGTGAAGTGGAACGAAATGGTCATGAGTTGTTTGTATCCAATTCGTCTGAATTCGAATCAATTCAAAGAAGCTTTGGTCAGATTGTGGCCTTGATAGTTTACTATGAAGTAAAGGAGGCTGCAACATTATTCGAATTGGCATTATGGAAGGCTAAACTTGATCAGGCAGAAGATGTAGTCAACTCCACTGAACGTGCAGCATACCGTATTGAAGTACCTGGACCGATCAAGGATACTATTCTGCAGTATCTTGGCTCCGCCAAAGATGATGAGTGATGACAGTCGTGTTGCTGTGCTCTCTATAGTATAGATTATGTAGGGGGACCAAGCTGGATCAAACTGCCATAGAAGTCGTCACTCAGGTTGTTCCTGAAGAGTAGCAGCTTATAAACATAACACGTTGCTATCATTACATACTACCCCCTGCTGCTACCAATACCTCCTCATCTTTGTTCACCACCGTATCTTCTTCCTCATCTTCCGCAATATCATTTCTTAAACTCTTCAATGCCAGAGCTGCCTTTTCAATAGTCTCATCTGTCTTGCAAAATGCCACCCGAATAAACTCATCACTAGCCCCCTCCAATGCTCTCTCCCGAGAGAAGAATGGACTAGACGGAATACACAATACACCCTTCTCCTCCGCCATCCATTGACATAATGCCCAATCTAATCGTGCCGTACCACCCGGAGCCGCTGGATTAGAACTAAATGGTTCCTCTAGCCTATATGCCGGTAATGCCTTCTTCAACTCAGGTGTTATCCGTGCAAATATAAAGAATCCACCACCACATGTCTCATCATAATCTGGTATTGCAAATCCAGCATCTTTAAGTGCCGAACTTAGTAAGTCACGTTTACGTCTATACTTTTCATTTAAATATTCATAATATGATGTATATCCCTCGTATGGTTCATCTGCTAATGGTAATGAACGTGCTAGTGCCTCTTGTATAACTGTTGATGCACAGAATTGTACATATGGAAGCAGTTGATGTATTGGTGATATCAAGTGCGATGGTGCGATACACCAACCTACTTGCCATCCGGTGGCACTGAATGTCTTGCCTGCCGATGAGACTGTGATTGTACGTTCCCACATGTTGGGTAAGGAGGCAAAGTGTACATGTCCAGGACAAGATTTTGTCTTTTCCATATGTTCATCATCCTTGGGTGGTGAATGTACGATATACTTGTATACCTCATCTGAAATGACTACACATTGTGGTCCAGCCTTGATAACATTATCGGCAATCATTTGCATTTCGGACAATGTGAATACTTTACCAGTAGGATTATGTGGCGAGTTGAGTATAATTGCACGTGTTTTTGAGGATATCTTCTCTTCCAACTTTTCTGGTTCTAATATCCATGTACCTCCCGTTACTTCTTCTTCTCCTCCATTTCCATTGCTGTTCCCATTTACAATTTCACTATTGTAAGGAACAAACGTCAACGGAACAAACACAGGTGTACCACCCGCCAACTTAATCTGATTCACATACAAATCAAAGAATGGTTCAAATAATATAACCTCATCACCCGGCTTAACCAATGTTTGTAAACTCAAATACAATGCCTGACTTGCCCCCACTGTAACTGCAACCTCATTCATTGGGTCTATACATTCTTTACCATTTGGATGTAAATGTTGTGTATATCGTCGTGCCAATTGTGTAACGAGCTTTGGATGTCCGGCTGTACGTGTATATTGATGTGGTGATTTAGTTGAATCGATTGTGGCTGAGACGAGTGATTCTACGGCGAATGGTGGTGGTAACCAATCTGGGAAACCTTGTCCTAAATTTGCAATGGATGGGTTTTCAGCTGATAATCGGCCGAATTCAGACCAGACTGTTGGTCCGGTCATACTGCCTAGTCTGTCGATTGCCTCGCCTGTATATTGTGTTGATGATTCAGAGGAGGATATAGAATCGCCATTTACTTTTGCAATAACTTGCTCTTTATCAGTAGACTTATCAAGAGATACTGATTCATCTTCCTCATCATCGGGAAATGTTGCACAAACGCCATTATCAAAACACGGGGCTCTATCCGATGCCACTGCTGATGATATTATATTATCATCTTCTTCTATGCTATTTGCACTACTTGATAATTGAAATTTGGTATGCTGAGTGTGTGTTCTATATTGGTATGATGATAAATGAGTTGTTCTTTGGTTGTTTTGCAAAGATAAAGAGGGTAAATTAAATGCATATGATGTGCTCGTGAGACTGAACACCGCCGTTGTCGATATCAGTATTTGTTGAAACATTATTATAGTTGTTATGAAGGGATATATTGTTTAATATTGTGGTCTCTATTGTTCATTTATTACAGTCCTATAACATCGTCATCATGATGAGAGATGATGAGTTGCTCAATAAAAATTAGTCAGTCGTCTGTCTGTCGTCTGTCTCTATCATTGGCAAATCTCTTAATCTAACAATGATATGGTGATCAATAATGCAATGACAAACGTTATCAACACATAGAATAAACAGCATATAACTAAATGATACTATCGGCCACGATAAGTATTTAACTTGTGATATTCAATTGGTGATGAAATTTATTTGCTAATCGACTGATATCAATATATCTATCTCTCCTCTCTATGCCTTGGATATCCTCTATACGCCGAGAGAAGTAGTATATAGAAGCTTTACATATCATGATAGTCCTTGGTCCAAGTATATCTCCTCATCATCTCTTGGAAAGCAATGATGGGGGTGATACTGATGAGCAAAATTATGAGAGTACACCAAACTCATACACTGAAGATGATGTGGAATCTATTCCTGATAACTGTGTATCAATGCCATTGGTACTACAAGAGGATGAATTGCAAATAATAGGAGAAGATTTGATACATTTATTGAATGATATAAGGATAAAGTGCTCACAAGAATTAGGATCGATTGGGGCACCTTTGTCTTCTTCAATAGGCAACCAATCAACAAAGCAATTGACTAATACCAATATAACCACCTTTAATGATGTTGATGTTTCTTCTACTATATCAAGAGGTATCAAGACAACTTCTCAATCATCAGTAACATATCAAGCTAATCTAAACCGCATATGCAACATGGCAACTACACATACAAACTTGATACAAAGAATGAATAACATATTAGAAACTATAAGTTTGGGTACAAGTCTTCGACTAGGATTAGGGCCAACTAATGAGGGTATTGGTAAAAGTAGTATTGGAAGTGGTAGATTGGTTGCGCGTGTTGAGAAGAATTGGGTTGCACGACAAGAACAACTAAAGCAGCATCCACAGTCACATGAATGCACATCAAATGCACAATCTAAGAGCAATCCTATTGCCCAACAACAAAGGCGTCAACCGGTACGATTGACATTGCAAAAGATACGAAATATACTGCATCAGACAATAGTAGACATTGCCACATCATTGCAAGAGACATTGAAGCATGCCATCGAAAGTTATTCACAATCTGCTACGACAGAGTGGGATGACTTTGTGTCAGATTTACAACACTCAATGAAGAGCAAATCTAATCCACACATCTTGACTATATCACAACTTACCATATGGATAAATAATCTTGGCACTTTTCTATCATTTATATTATCCACAATACTTGATAGAGATGGTAGTATAGTGCTATTGGTTTCAAATAGTCTAATTATGGCAAGTGTCAAGCAGTCAGTACAGTTTGCAAATGAACGGATTGCATTCCTCCATTCTGCATGTCCGGTAACTCGACCACAAGATGATATCATGCCCTCACACACTGACACTGACACATTAAAGAGCAATACATCAACAGGAAAGAACAATAATGCATCAAATATAAGTAGAAATCAAAAGAAGAGACAGGCTAAGCAACTCATTCAGAATTTACAAACTACATTGGATGCGGCACGTGTTAGTTTATGGGCATTTGAACAATCATATGCTGAACAAGATGACATTGGTGATGATATTGTAGATGCGTCGTCTTCTGATCAGTCAGAGAGTAATCATGATACCACCGAATCAGACGATATGGCATGGTGGTCTCAGTTCAAGGACTTGATGGAAAGATCTCAGTCCTCTATTCCTGAATTTGAAAATCAATTCCTATCTACTGTCGTAGATGAAGATGCTGAACAAGAGAGTGTGGTAGAGATGGATAACAGTGATCTATCAACAGCTAGACAGGTTGCCACTGAATGCTCAGAACTGATAAGTGCCGCTGAAGAGAAATTATCCCCAACAACTACGGCTGAATTAGAGTCCAAGCATCCCTCCTTGCCTGTCAACAAGACATTAGTCTTTTCTGGCAGTGGTACAAAGTCATTAAACAAGAAACGGATAGTTATGTCTACCCCAGCGGAGCAAGACTCATCTCCACCTACATTCAATTCGGTAGATCAAATGAGGCTACTACAAGATCTTCAGACAAGGATAAAGACAATAGGATTAGCCGAGGAACATGAGGTTGTCAATACAGATCCACATGCCGAGATGATCGATACCGAGGATAGAGTAGAAGAAGAAAAGGACAAAGGCGGCGCCGCTATATCGTCAAACAAAGGTAATGACAAGAGGCAGGGAAGTCAATCGTGCTTCCTTGGAGTATCGGGATCTCTTCTTGCTGAATTGTCAAGCACCATAGGGAAGGAGGGAATAGAAGGAGATGATGACGAAATTATATGATAGTATTAAGAATAGATAATCTCATCATGCTTGCTTTTATTATTGTTTATAAACAAACCGGATATATTATTGTATACTCGCTCAATTAAAGGTATTGCAAGATTGCTTCCTTGACTGGCCCGGGTACTTCGATTCGGCATCCTTCGCGACTTTCTAGTATGCTACCATCCGCTTGATCAATCTTTGCCTTCCATAAAGCTAATTCGAATAATGTTGTAGCCTCCTTCGTTTCGTAATAGGTAATCAGCTTAATTGTTCGATCAAGACTTGGTTTGATCGTAGCCCAATTATTGCCTTTATCCATGGCGGCAGCAGATATAAACAGCTCATCATCATCTAATCTTTGTAAAATTTCAAACCGAAGGAGTTCATCGATCTTGTTTTCTGTTTCTATTGACCCCAAATTGATAATTGCCTTCATACGGGTTGAAAGGCGAGGGAATTTGAATCTCTCCAATGATAAACAACTTGCAAATGCATTCCTTCCCATCTCCTGTAGACCATCGGGTAGTCTTACCTCCCAATTGCTACAAGAATGAAACGAATATTTGCCAATCTCAGTGAGAGTAGACGGAAACGTTATGCTTTGCAATGAGGTGCAGTCTGCAAATGTATAACTTTCAATCTTCTGCAGTCCATCAGGAAGCCCTACCTCACGTAAATTGTTGCACTTCCAGAATGCATCATTACCAACCTCTATGACCGTAGAAGGGATTGTAACAGTTTGTAACCATTTGCATTCATCAAAGGCGCCATTACCAATCTTCTGTAACCCCTCATTAAGTACAACTTCCATCAACCTTTGACATCTACTAAAGGCTTTATCTTCAATCCCAGTGACAGTCGATGGCAATATGATACTTTGTAATGCTATACAATTTCGAAAGGCATCTTCTCCGGGCTACACGTAGGGTCACAATCCGGTATCCTACCCCTATGTCAAATCTAAGCCCCCAGGGGACTTATGGTAGGCTTAAATAGGCTTAATCGAATGCTCTCAGTGAGTTAGGAATGAATCTACAGTGCCCTTAATTTTTTATTTGAAAAAATTGTTAGTGATTTTGTTAGGGCTAGTTAGGGATTATCCTTAACCTGGGGGAATTGTTCCAGCTGGCATACCTTTTACCCCCAAAATGGGTCATAAAATCACACGATGTTTAAAACTAAGTAAGGGCAACATGGTTTTGGACTCTACTCATCAAGGGCTTTCCAATGATGTATCAACCAACTTTCAACTCCATTGCAATTTTCAGATTTGACAATCGTAGGATCCTGACCCTACGTGTAGCCTCCGATCACCTTTAATCCCTCGTTGAAAACTACCTCCTCCAAACTACTGCATCCTTTAAATGCCTCAAAACCAATCTCAACGAGTGTAGATGGTAATGTAATGCATTGCAATACGACTTCCTTCAAACTTCTTCGGCCGTAAAATGCATAATCTTCAATCTTAGTAACACCGGATTGAATCCGCACGTGCGTTACATCCTCGGGAACATGACCTTTTCCCGTATACTCAAACACCACATCAGATAATTTGCTTGTCATTTTTTTCGAGTTATTGGTACGGTATTGTGCACCACTATAATAGTTGTCTAATACTACCGATACGTGAACACGCTATTATTGATAAAGTTTGCATGCAGCAGTAGGAAGGATGAAAGAGAGCATCCCATTACAATACTGCTCATTGCTCTATTTTGCTGGAGCAACTAGGTGATGCTCAGTGTTCGATCTCCTTGCCTCCCTTTAGCTGCTAATAAACTTCCAATGTATGGTTACGTTCATATTAGTCAACATTCTAAATACTCTAAAGAACTTACTCGTGTATATTGCTTAGCTTATAAATGGGTTATTGGTTAGCTGATATTTCTCTCGCTGACTGTGCGAGGCATCTCCTGATCTGACTGTCCTGAGGCATCCTGTACATACTTCAGAGCTTCCATACGAGATCGTAATAGATTCATTTCATTCTGACTTTCAACCAATTCATCAACTAATCGCTTCACCTCTGAACGATACTCCTGTCGACTCACATTACTAAATGTTTGGAGGGTACCAATATAAACTGCCGAGATCATGTTTACTACTACCAATATGACGTATAAGAGTAATTTATGATGCTTTTGTGGTTTGAGTGAGGTTGCCGAGTCACCTCCTTCTGTTAATGAGGTACATTGAGTAGAAGGAAGCTTCTTCTCCTGCATGTCTGCTGGATTGGTACGAAGTAATTTCCAAATTGTTTCCAAATGTTCACTTCTTCCATAGTTGGAATATATCAGCACTTCGTCGATCTTACCATGTATGAGATGATGGGCACAACTGCTTAGTAAATAGACTGGAAGGTCGCCGTCGATGTTCCTCCTGGTGACTAACTGCATGCTCCTCGTCAAAAGATAATTGATAACTTTGTAATTGTTTCCCAGGCATGCATAATGCATGACTGTATTGCCGTTACTATCACGAATGTTCAACAAATCATTGTCTATTTCTACCATGTGTTTTACTACCTCCACCGACGAGTACTGGCATGCAAGTTGAAACGGCACGTTCCCCTCATCGTCTACTATGTTCAACGCCCCAGGAAATAATAGGAGAAGAGATCTGATTATAGAGAGATTATCGATTTCAGGGTGCGTTGATATCTCTTCTTTCAGTGTACCATGGAGTAGAAACTGAATCCTATCCGTATTCACACCTTCTGGGTAAATCCTTTCCAAAACGCTGATGGCATCTTGAGAAATATCAACCCCCAATGCAATTCGCAAGGGATGAGTATCCCTTTCGTCTCTATATATCATCCACACAAATACAACGACCGAAGAAGCGATAACATGGGCACCCATTAGAACCAATTCTATAAATCCTTCATCGAAGAAGCATGCCGATGTGAAGATGAAATACGAAGCCACAATGGAGAAGAGCACATAGCATAACCACGACCTTTCATTATCATATTTTTTGTGTTTACTATTGGACCATATTCTTTGAATCAAAAATGAATCAATGAAAAGGTTATCCATATAGGAGTTGGTTTCGCCGCACCAATGAAATTGTTGGATAACTAAGGGAATGCTTATAGCAATCGGGAATATCAGTACTCTAATATCACCAGCCAATACTACTAATCCAATAAAGAAGAATACGAATTTGGAGAACCCTTTTACATTGATTGTATAGTAATTCTTTTTATTGGTATAATCTTCTTCATCTTCTTCTTCATCATCAGAATCTTCATCATCTACATCAAAATCTCCTGTCGAAAGCCAGGAGATGAATAGCATCCATAGTACTGAAACGTATACTATTATATTGTTTGCTTGATGAAGGCCTTGCCATATAATCCAGAGTGATATTACATATATACCAATACAGAAAAATACAGAATATACAGATTGGTAGAAGACTGTCCATGTATGAGTAGCCTTTTGGCGGATGGCGTCCAGCATGAATGGTATACCGACTGTACTACAGTACTACCTCTCTAGAGTATGTGGATGATGGTTATCTGCTGATATAATATATGAGTAAGATATTATTTGTGCATGTATAGAGTGGTGATTCTTTGATTTATGACCTATAATATACTACTCCTTCACACAAACCCATAACTTAGCTGCACTCAACTTACTTGCAGTAGGCTTCCACCATCCAACTCTCACGAAAAATGACAACGGAAATTTTATTCCTAAAATAGGATACCGTCATTGCAAGCCCAGGCAGAATGCTCTCTTTCCGCCTTCTACTATTATCACTATACTAATACCTCTATTAATATAGTACAAATGTAGACAAGGGAGGAGAGTGTGTTGGATAGCCGGCCTGGGAGATCTGATAGATCTTTCAAAGTGGTATCCAATATGGTATCCTTACTTCCTATCTCTCTTCTACTTCCTCTACATATTGTGGATGGTTGGAGAGGTTGCAAAAGCAGCCTAACCTATCTAATTTATAGTTAAGTACATAACAGTCAACATTGAGTGTGTACAATTGCGTCATTTTTCTAGATAATTACAATATTTTGTGGCTACATATCAATAGTTGATATTCTAGTGTGTGGGTGTCGGTGAATCTAAAGTGTGGGTGAGATAGTACAATATCTTGATGATCGTGGGGTGATAATGTGAGTGTGTGGGTGTGCGATTTGAAGTACAATTGTTGTACAAGAGTAAAGGCTTGAGGGTGTAAACCTTACTAAATTGATATCCCCTCTTGAGCTTGCCCATAGATAAGTAGCTAGTCTACTGTATCTACAGCATATGTGCTAATGATTCATCATATATTTGATGATCATATAATCTTGATTTCTCTTGAGGGGATTCTGGTGAAATAATGTGGATGATGTGAGATGATGCTAGGATGCATTGTCCTTCGTAACTATACAATATAATACGAGACTTGTTACAAATGGAAGGCCACGTTCGTAGCATCTCTCTTCTATATCTTGGTGGTGTCATCTATTTTGGGTGTCAGGTCCGTAGGTATTGGTCGATACTTCACTAGGACTACTGCTGACCAATGGGTGTTGCCTGATCCCTTCTTGGGGTGAATACATCCTGCTGCTCTTGTTGATCTTGAGGCATTGCCAAGACATAAACTCTCTTTAGTAAGGCACCACATGTCTCAACTTCTCGTGAGTTAACTTGCAAACTTGAGGATATGTACTCTCTACACATCTTTCCAAAAGACGTGCGTACATCTTGGGGTACATTGAAATGATCAAAGCTATACATAATAGCCGCGAATGCAATAGACGATGGCTTAGCCTTGATGAAGGGATAGACACAGACACTAAGTTCAGCTAGGAATCTTGATAATTCTAAAGAGTCTTCAATAGCCTGTTGGACATGTAGACTGTAGGCATCTTGTTGTCTAACGCCAGTGTTGGCATTACCACAACAATCAATCACCAGGGTAGCAATGAGTGGGTAAAAGTTCTCAATATAGTTAACAACCGTGGGTGGATTCATATGCCAATTTAAACAATCATTCATGATGGAATATTCCATTGCCTCGATCTGTTCAACTGTTATGATACCATTACCCGTGCTAGCGATGGAACTTATGCTAACCTTCTTCTTGCTGTGTACCTTAATGGCTAGGTATATAGATGCCATGGCAGCAAGTTGGAAGAGCTGCGGTGTTGTGTAGGGGGAGAGGGAGATTAGAATATGGGGGAGGGGATGAGTATCGGAAGGATTTAGAACACAAGATATACACAACATATATACGGCATCTTACCTCCTCATCAACATAGTGCTTGGAAAGATATTTATCAAGATAGAATGTCGAGATACTAACAATCTCACGGCTTAGATCTAATATCCGATAGGGGGAGGGGAGGGGAGAGGAGAGGAGAAAGATACGAAGGGGGGAGAGAAATGAGATATAGAATTGCAAAAGATACTGACATCGGAGGAACTAACTTACCAAACCGATCAACTACTTGATACTTCCATTCAATAATCTTCTCTCTCCATCGTAAACAAATCTCCGAGGGAGCAGTGGGTATATTGGGAGAGTGTTGATATACGGCGGAGGCGGCGGAGGTATCCTCGGATGTCATCGGACCATTCATAATCGATGAGGGTGATCGACGTGCATCTGCTGTTATAATCTTTGTTGGTGTGATTGGATGAGTGGATACGCGAAGGTGCATCGACGATGCTCTGCCTTCTCCTCCACTTTGTTGCTTCTGTATCTCATCATGCCATAGATTCTTCTGATGATCTAATGATAAATAATCATCACGACGGTAGATATCATATCGTTCTTTAGTATGTAAATCTTGAAGATATAGTAGATGATTTGAGGAGGAGATCGTGTTTGTAATCGTCGACGGTTCACCCATTGCAACAAAAGATATTGTTGTTGTTGTTGCCTCCTCTCTTTATTGCAATGATGAGAACGATGCTGCCACAGACAATATCAACAAATAGTCAGCGAATATGTAGAATGCACCTTCTATGTATGGTGTTGAACTTTAGTATGAGGTGGTGCATTGTGTGGCTACTATTGCTCTCCATCTGGTCGGTCCATTCAAATTAAAAGCGTAAAGAATATCAAACAGCTTTTGCGACACGGAGAAGGCCATGCTAGGATATAATTAGTGACTTGTGGTATGGTATCTAGATACCAAAAGAAACTTCTTTGCTTTCTTGCTTCGGATTGGAATTTATTCGGATGTTCACCTAAGTATATAAGTTCATTAGTAGGGTACCCACCTATTATAGTTTAGTTAAGACCTTTGCATTGCTGTCATATGCGAACCACAGGCTCATTGGCTTTTAGGGGTCCTTATCATAGTTTAGTTAAGAACCTTTGTATGACCTTGTAGCTGCATGAGAACTTGAGTTGCACGTGTCAAGCCAGCTATCTACACACATAAATGAAATGTATTCTTATCTGTGACTTGCCTAGTAGGGTAGCTAGAGAAGATGTTGTAGTCAAGAGAAGAATAATTATATCACAAAACATCTAAAAAAGTTAGTGCACATGATGTGTCTAACTAAAATAGAGCTCCTTCCCCCTTAGTAGACTCAGTACAATCAACACTCACCACCAATTAGTTGAAAAAGTTCTTCTTGCAAGGACCGCAAGTATCCTGCACAGTTGTCACATCTTCCAAGGCAAGTTCAGCGCATACTTCAGTGTTATTATCACAACAACCGTTAATACAGGTAATATCATCACCAACACCAAGAGTCTTAACCTTGGCAAGGCTCCTTGCTCCTTGAGTGTTTGGATCAACATAGGCTAGTTTCTCACGTGTCTTATCGTCATTACAACCAGATGCAATGAAGTAGATGTAACCCTGCGACAAGCCTGGCACTGCCGGTGGATCATAATAGGCTGCACCTCCAGAGGCGGCAGCATAGCAAGAACGTGTTTCATTCTGTTTCATAAAGAGTAGGGGGTAATAAGAGAGTTGATATTGATTAGATATATGTTGACACATTCACACTTCAAAGAAACACAAAGACATATTTATATAACTTACACATGATGATAAGATCCCGAGAGTAATAACTCCGTTACGAGCGGCATTCTTGCATGTCTGGGTGGGGACAGGACCAAAGGGAGCGATTGTGCTGCAACTGTCGACTACCGCACCAACAACTCCTTGATCAGCAGCAAGATTGTAACACGATTGTTGACCGAAGCACGAGTTCTCAACCTCACCAACTGCCCCGCCGTTAGCGGCCACGTTTTGGCAGACAGCTGGTCCGTGACAACTCCCTTCAAACAAACTAATGTAACCTTGATTGGCAGCAGCACCAGTACATGCTCGTGGACCTAAACATGAACCTTTCATTGATCCGATGTATCCATTTTGACCAGCACCCTCACAGGACTTATAACCCTCGGCACAGGATTGGAATACAGAACCAATGTTGGCGTTTCGGCAGGCATCAGTACCAGAACAGGAGCCCATAAAACCAGTGGACGCATCTGCATCTCTACACACGAGACCAGTGAACCCATCACATGCATTTGCTCCTACACAACAACCACCAACGCCATACTCATCTTGACAAGCTTCTGCACAAGTCTGGGTAATGTTATCCCTGTTTACCCCTCCGGCACAATCAACTGTATCCTTCCGCTTACATCTAGCAGTCTTGGCAAGAAGCCTGCTTCTCTCAAGAATGCCAACATCGCCATTGGTTGCTCCATTGTTGTGAGGGGATGATTCAATAGCTGAGACGTCCTCGGGTTGATATTCTTGAATCTCACGAGTCGTACGACGTTCAATACGTCTCTGTTGTGGTGCATGTGAAGAAAAGATATGCATCAGATAGATATCATAAAATGAACATATCATGTGTTCACATCATATGTTCATGTGATATCGATACATCACAATATATAATAAACTTACCAAACTACCGGTGGCCCAATTGAGCATTAAGCTGATGAATAAAGCCGGTGTAAGTTTCATGATAAATAATATGTTTGTTGTCTTTATGAAGGAAGATGTTACAATACAACAAATGTTTGATTTATGGTGGCCAATTTTGTTGCTTTTGCCACGAGATGCCAATGAATCTCCCTTCTCCTCCAATATCTACGGCCGATGAGTATGTGGTTCGTCATCCCTTTCTTTAATGGCAAGGACGATGGCATGATATACTCGATGAAGAGAAGATTGGTATCTAGTCATTTGATAACAGCCAATGTCATCAAATAACGAACAAAGATCATTGATACTTCACCCACAGGAGTTTGTGTATGTGTAGAGTAATCGGGGCATGCTCGGGTAGTTATATTTGTCTCTGATGACCCCCAGGTATCTTGGGTTGTGGCAGAGATGGGCAATTTTATTTGTTAGATGATTTGGCTTGGCGATGGAGAGTAAAAAGTGGGTAAATCCATACCGTACTCCAATAAATACTCAAAATTCTACCGATCATGACTCCGATAATGTGGTGGTTCACGTGGCGAGTAGCAGCTATTCCATCATGAATAAGATTAGTAATTTGTACCACTTATCATCATTATACTGTCCCAATTGACGTAATATCGTTGCATCTATATCCATACCAGTACTAATTGCCTCTTCTAATCTTGGTTTTAATCGATGTTCTAAACTATAATGAAACAATGTCGGATTGTTAATAATGAGTGATGTAGCCGCTTGTTTATCTCCGCCCAAGGCATTGATATAAAAGTCTAATGTTGGTTTGAGATTTGATTCGACATTACAACTTAGGAAGGTACACGACTTTTGTACTAACTTTGATAATCCGTCATCTGTCAAGTTTAAATGTTCTTGTATCCAATCTAACTTTGGATCAAGATTATCATCAATACTCAATCCTAAGATCTGTGGCATTCGTCGTATGACTTTACTAAGTTGTACATCATTTAAATCGAGACGTTGTTTTAGCCAATCACACTTTGGCTCAAGATTACTTTCAATATTAAGATGTATAATCTGTGGATTGGATTGTATCATTCTGCTAATGGTTGTATCATCTAATGATAGACGTTGCTGCAACCACGAGATTGTTGGTGCAAGATTATCAATGACAGAACAGCCGAGTGTGTATGACTGACGACATATCATTCTACTCAATTGAACGTCTGTTAATGATAAACGTTGTTGTAACCAATCTAACTTTGGTTCAATGTTTTCCTCGATACTGCAGCCGAGTAGATGTGGTGCACTTAGTATCAACTTTCTTAAAGATTTGTCATCAAGCAAAAGTCGAGATTGCAAATAGTCGAGTGTCGGTGCTAGATTCGTATCACTCCGCTTGCCAAGTATATTATGTTGTTGCAATATCTTCTTGAGTTGTTTTCTGTTATTCTGATTAGTCGTATCATCATCATTGTCATCATTATCGGCAGTATTAGTATCCAAGCCAAGACGATTCTGCAACCAATTTGCCCGCTCTTCTAATATGCCGATATCTAATGTCAATATGTTTGTAGTTTGATTAATCTCTTGTATCTTATCGTCAGTAAAGTCTAATGTATTTATGAGATATTGCTTGTTCTGTTGTACTATGGATTTATCCTTTGTGGCTGCATAGTATAGCGGCTTGCAATAATGATGTGATGGTTGTGATGGCGATGGGCGAAGAAGATGCAAATTGTTGATGTGTTCATTTTGTGAGTTTTGGAAGGCCGTAGCTGTCGATAAGATGTGAA
>Ga0214480_100246_pt1 | contig 27223 bp, 24 predicted proteins | sample M1_20Mar14CPVII9_3_FD_165042 | JGI IMG/M metagenome (GOLD analysis project Ga0214480, IMG submission 165042) | Marine eukaryotic communities from Monterey Bay, California, United States - M1_20Mar14CPVII9sort6BwellE17 | ecosystem: Environmental > Aquatic > Marine > Unclassified | place: USA... | reverse complement strand
TAGCTGTTAAGTACTCCCAACAAGCGAAAATTGAACTACTTGCAAAGCAAGGAATGACAGATGATAATCCAAATTTAAATGAAATGGATGAAGACGAACAACAATTGTATTTAGAAAGTGAGGCCTATGGAAGCATGATAGATAACAAAACTCAGATTCGTAACAGACTTGGTAACAAGGAAGTTAACATTGGTATAGGACATGATTGGACAGTTAGAACTGTGAACCCTTATGTTGACGTGGATGGGAGAAACTACTTAAACAAGTTGAGCGATGACTTCTACAAAAGCATGAATGAGCCGGTAACATCACCTGAAATGCTAAGATTACCAAGAAGACAAGATGGGGAAAAGTACAATGTTGAAGACTGTACCCAAGAACAAGCGACAATTGTATTAGCAGCAGTAGACACTGTTATTAGGTTCATCACTAATGACAAGGAATATAAACCATTGCGAGCGACTGTAGTGGGCGAAGCAGGAACAGGCAAATCATATGTTATCAACACCTTGACCACAATTGTTAGAAATCTAACACAATGCAACGACACAGTCATTGTTGGGGCGCCATCAGGAGCATCAGCTTATAATGTTGGGGGCTGCACATTACACAGGTCACTAATGATTGCAGTAGATGAGAAAGTATCTAAACTATCCGAAGATAAGAAAAAGGAGCTCCAGTATCAATTGAAAAGAGTGTTAGTTTTCATAATTGACGAAAGAAGCATGGTAGGATCTAAATTGCTCGCAAATTCAGAGTCGCATCTACGACAATGTGCTTTCAATGGTAACAATACAAGCGAATATTGGGGTGGGGTACCGGTTGTTATACTCTTCGGAGACGATTACCAATTGCCACCGGTAGTACAAGAAGGAGCAATATTGGGCTTTGCCAAATCGAAAGGAAACACCAAAACCGACACATCACGTATGAGAAAGAGCGATCAACTATCAGCTAATTACGGGAGTAAACTCTTCATTGAAGACTTAGTTGACAATGTTTTCATTCTAAGCGTAAACAAAAGAGTCAAGGGAGGTCATGAACAATACAAGAATTTACTGAGACGACTTAGGGTGGGAAAACCAACCGAAAATGACGCTGACAAGTTATGCAATTTACATCTAAATGAGTACCCTGCTGAATTTGAGAGTGAATTAGAATCAAAAGGCAAGGTAATGTACTTGTGCGCAACACACAAAGTGAAGGACCAGATTAACGAAAGGAAGCTAACAGAATTGTCAGATAAAGCAAAGGTCCCTATAGCAGCTTTCCTTGATTGTCATTTCACCAGTGAGTACAATGGAAAGATGAAAGACGACTCAGCCATAAGACGATCACATTTCTTCCATAACAAATATGTCAGAGAGGTTAAATATACACATCTATGCGTAGGAGCAAGAGTAGCAATCGACACTGTAAACTTCATACCAGAATTGGGTTTGTACAATGGAGCAATTGGAACTGTCATTGACATAGTATACGACACAAGAGAAGGGCCGAACGGAAGGAAAGGGTCTCATCTGCCTGAATATGTAATTGTAGACTTTCCATCTTTCAATATTGATAATGCTCCGAATCTGAAACCTTGGGACGTCAATAATCCAACACACGTTCCCATCCCAATGAAAACTCAACCATGCCAATACAACTGTTGTAGAGTGACATTTTGTCCCTTAGTGCCTGCATGGGCATCAACAATACATAAATTTCAAGGAATGCAAGCCGGACAAGATGATGACGATATAATCAACTTCCTAATAATTGACTGCGGTGATATGAAAACTGAACAAAATAGCCCAGGAATGTGTTATGTGTCAACGAGTCGTGCAAAAACTATCGGAAATAATTTCGACGATAAACACCCTAAAGACTCATCATTATACTGGATTGGCGTAGGAATGTACCAACAGAGATTGAAAGATGGTGCCATGAAATGGGATGATAAGAAAACAGGTCAAAAAGTCAATTGCAAAAAAGTTCAAGATAGAGATGAATGGGTGGCCTACCTAAACAAGAAAGCGGAAAAAACAAAGCAGGTATATAATTGTGACAAAATGCAAACTATTCTTAATACAACATTCAAGGTTGCATTGAGTAACAGTGAGACTGATAGGTATGATGCCAACCGGGTTGACACAAGCATAATGAATATGATACACTATCCAAATGAAGAATGGAAGAAGGTAAAGAAAGACTCCAAATATACCGTGCCTAGATCATTCTATGATTAGATTAGGTACTTGTAGGAAAGAAGTTAATATAATATATATATATATATAAATAACCACCAAATATATACTCTCTGATAGTCGCTAACTTTAGGGTTAAAACAACATAAGCCAGCATTTTAAAAATACGGATTTCCAGTAATTATTAAAACGACGTGAGTACCGCTTTTAGAAGTCATCCTTTAAGTGGTACCCAAGACGTATCAATACCATATCACTCAACTTTGAACAGCCCTTTTCCTCAAGATACCGTAGGAACTCCTTTGTACCTGATTTTCTACGGTTCTATTGTGACACCTTTCTCGTATTTGTACTAGAACCTACATAGGAACTAGTAGAAAATGGAGTAATAAAAAGTAACAAAATGCCAGATATAGAGTCCGCCCAGGGGCTCAGGTCATTGAGTGAAAAAGAGCGTAATGGAGCCCCGAGGGCGCCTTAACACGATGGACATTGAACTCCAATAATACAATAACTGGATATATATCCAACTCGTCAACTATTCAAGATGGTAATAAAATAACAACATCGGTCATTACAGGTAGTACCAATGGCGGATCAATTGTGGAAACTAAAAGTAATTCCAAGTATTATCTAAGTGTTAGTGCTGTTGTTCCTAAAAGACAAGGAGGGTTACGAAGTAGTTATATACCAAGTTCTGATAATGTAAGTGTTGCATCGAGTTTGAGTAGTGCTGCATCGTCAGTACAATCTCGTGCATATCAAGCCATAAGAGGAGGATCAGAAACCGCTAGAAAGTTCTTCAAACTACCACCCAAGATAAGAAAGCTTATACTCTTCAGTCTATTGATACTCATTGCAACATTGGTTACACAGAATCTACAAAGAGAAATGCAATCATTTAATATCATTGCCGCTGAATTATCATCAATTGATAAACCAATAAGTATATGTGATCGAATGGCGCCAATCAGCCACGAAGAAGATATTAGAATAACACAAAAGTATAACTCGCAATGTATGATGAATAAAAGTCCACCACAAAATACTACATTATTACTACTTGGTAGTGAGAAGTCAACATGGGGACGTACCGGTAATAATCTAATTGAATTCCTCCATGCTATGCAATATGCAAAAGATAACAACATGATAGTCGGCATTATGCAAGTATCATGGCCTACCTATATGATTACACAAATGTGGATGTCAATACAAACTAATGTTCGTAATAGAGGTAACCCAGAATGTATAGATGATGGTACAATCCAATCAGCTAGAGCATGTGAGCGTGCACTTGTTCGATCAAAACAACGAGTACAAGCTATAGACGAATGGATAACATTATTTGAATCATCATTCTGTATTAAGATATTAAGTGAAACTGAAGATAATGATTTATCACAATACAAACAAGTTGTTACACTATCAACTAAAGATTTATTTGAATATCAACATGAATATACTGTAACTGCTACTGATAATAGTGGCTTTAGAGAGTATGTCGAATATCAAAGTCATATCATACGTACATTATTCAAACATTATAATAACGGCATTGGTATAAATATGCATAACGAACCTGTGGGTGACATGTGTTCAGTATTGAATGCAATGTTTGGTAAAGATAAGGATACAATCATGTATTCCGTTATACATTCACGATCATTGGAAGGATTGCCTGGACAACGAATGTTAGCCAAGATAGCCGAACGAAGTGGGTGTGATCCAATGGCGGCATTAGATATGAATCCCCATTATGTCAAATCAGTATTAAAGCCTGCGGGTATGTTGGGATATCCAATTATATTCATTACAGATAATCAACGTCCAGAGATATTACAAAAGTTACTGGAGGATGTACAATTAGGACCACATATACGATTAATACCCGAGGAAGCAAGTTGGCTTGGTGGTGATATTACCACGGCAATCATGTCGACGGTATTTATTGGTAATCCAGCATCAACATTATCAGGATTTATAGCCAAATCTAGGGTTGCATTGGGATATAAAACAAACTACTTGTTTAGAAGAAAGGTTGATGAGGGTACACAATGGTTCGAAGGGAAATGGTTTGATGTATGTGATCATGAATGTATCTTTAATAAGAATGTGATGAGAAGTATGGCATGATGATATGGCGACGTCTTGATTAGTGTGATCTCAAGTTGTAACAGTTCGCTCTGAAGGACTATGCCTATGCACTTGATTTGCAGGGATACCCCCTGGAAACTGGATAAACCATCATATCCATCTCACTCCATATGAAGTCTCAAGTTCGCTAGTAGAGGCTTTACTGTTGTAGCTTTTAGTCCTCTTCTCAGGATGCTCCCTAGCCTCGGGCATTGAAGACGAAGAGTCCTGGTGGGCTCCGCATGCCAAGAATTGTATGAGTCGAGGAGCTAATCAATGTCAATAGGTTGGGATAAATATGAATATAGATCGAAAGATTTTACATCGTCTACTTTTATCTTATCGTGCAATCTCACATCTACACTACTCTGCTAACCATATCCATACATTTATCTTTCTATGTTCTTGCAATGGAAACCCTCACTCATCCATCACTGAAGTCTCAAGTTCGCTCCGTTTTGGCCTGGGTAATTGATTCTCTTATGCAGGGATAACCCTGGATAAAACTAGACTCATCCTCACTCATCCATCATGGAAGTCCAAGTTCGCTTAGTTTTGGCCTACACTAGGCATCATCAAATCACAATTTGAATCAAACTCTAGCAAATGTATGAAGAAGCGGCGATAATTCCATTAAGCCTGAAGAACACACGTCTAGATAGGATGAAAGAAAGGAAACCTGGATACCAAGGGCTTGGTCCTCCTTTGAGACACTTCATTCATTGCCAAAAAAAGATCGCTCGATATCATAATTGCCACCTATTGCCATGCACTAAACTATTCTCCTCGCATAAATTGCATTGCACAATACATCAAACTATACTCTCTACTACTCTAGTGCTCAACCATCATGAAGCTCCTACCTGCACTCGTTATTGCTAACAGTCTCAACTGGTCATTCGGTCGATTGGTAAGTCGTCAAATTTAGAACTATAATTAGAACGCTGCACACAGTAACACACGTCAATCTCAAATGATATGCTCATATGATATGTCTCATGTATTGCCCTCCCCGATATACCCTCTCCTCCATCTCTCTTGATACGATGTTGCATATGATATGATGCATAGAACCGTATTGAACGTCGTCGTCCGTTTGAGGCACGCGAGATTCAAGAGTACCAACCCGACGTCCCCATCGAAGCATCATCATCTTCTACAACTCGTGGTCATGGAGGTGATGTTGGCATCCTCTCCAATGAACACCAAGACTCGTATGTTGACTTCTATGAAGGGAGCAGGATCCTCCAGGCTCCTCCTCAAGAAGATCAGTGCCCCTCTGGCTATGTCCAATGTGAGAATGGATACAGTGTAGTTGATGGCGAGGTCACAAGCGTGAAATGTGAAGAAGCGTGTGGCAATGAATATGATCCTGATTACGCCCAGTCGGGTTTTCCTTTCTACCGCAGTGTTGGTGGTTGGGGTGGTGGTGAATGCTGCTCTGGTGAAATATACGTTTATACTAGTCCATGCCAAGGATTCACAGGTTCTGTATGCAGAGATGGGAAGAGCTGTGTTGGCGACATTGCCTGTTTCTCTGCCAACATAAGTTCAGTAGTACGATCGTGTCATGGTCGAACTTCCTGCCAAGCAGCCGGTGCCAGAGATAGCAATCTTGGAAAAGTTATCGACTCATGCCAGGGCGACTTTTCATGCACTTTTGCTGCTGGCTATAAGGAGTTTTCGAATATACCTGGCTCTATTGAGGAGATTATTGGATCTTGCAAGGGCACTAATGCATGCCAAAGAGCCGCTTCTTCTGGTTCTATTAAGTCCATTATTGGCTCGTGTATTGGAGAAAGTTCCTGTGAGTCTATTGCTCAGCAAGGCTCCATTGAGAACATATACAAGTCTTGCAATGGAACAAGCGCGTGCACAGCTGCCGCTGAGGGTGTTTTCAACCAGGGTGCTAATAGTTCATCCATTGGTGGTGTTGGTATTCTCAATTCATGCAACTCCGATAAAGCATGCTATGATCTTGCCAAGACAAATTCTACCGATATCTATAATTGTACAGGTACACAAGTAGCTCCTTTCTGCCCCAATTATTGCCCTGAGCCAAGAGGTAGGTTCGGCAACATCACTGCATACAATGAATGCCTTGATGCATATTGTCCCAACCCTTTTGACAATAGAAATTGTTACAACTGCACGGAAGGTGCCCAACAAGTATATCCTTACTGCCCTACATATCGTTTTCTCGCCTATTATGACATTGACAATGGTCTTGATTCATGTTGCAACAGCGACTTTGAGTGTGAGGGTATCAAGACCCAGGATGACCTTCCTGATGATTGCTCTGTGTCTGCTGATTTGCCAATCGTGGCAACCGACATCCTGTCAGCTAAGTTGCCAGAAGACTTCTCCCCCGGATCAAATAATAAGAAAAAGAACAAGGACAAGAAGAATGCTCCTTGGAAGAAGGGAAAGGGTGGTGACTGATTAGGTGACATGGGTGACATGGGGACGGAGTTAGTTGTGCACAGTGGGGAAGAGGTCAGAAGAGAAGATTATGGTAGGATGTAATGGGGTTGTATAATATAGATGTGTTGGTGTTTAGACTACGCAACTTAATTGTTGGGGAACTATGGCACCTAGGGAGTAGAAGAAGGAACTTTAAAAGATTTTGTTTAAGAATACCTCTTGTCTTGTATTGTAATTGTATGTGATGGGAGAGCTGAAACTCAAGTATTCAGGATAGATGATCATCTACTTTATCTTTCACAACTAACTCATTACTCATAACAGGAAGAAGCAATATCATCCAGAGTACACATTACTAACTAACCTCTGTCATTACACACTACAAAATATATCCATCTAACGTTTCTCTACGCCTTGGTAACCTTGACAGTAGCCGAGCAACCAAACAAGGCCTCTAATTGACGTAATCGTTGGAATGTCTTTTCACCCATATCCGCCTCATCCTCATGCCTATCCCTCTTCTTCTTCTTACTAGCCTGCTTCTTGTCAAAGGTATTCTCCTCTTCCATCAAGTCAGAAGTGCCATCCAATTGTGTTGAGACATTTGGACGATCAGCGGCCATTGAACGGCGATTGTTGAGGATACGTTCTTCAATCGAATCTTTGATGATGAGACGCTTGACGTGAACAGGACGTGTCTGCCCAATGCGATGAATACTGTGGGTAATATGAGTTTATGAGACGATGAGATGTGTATGATAAAGAAGAGGGAGACCATACATATGCGTCTATTCTTACCGATCAATAGCCTGCTCCTCTACAGATGAGTTAGGAGCAGGATCCATCAAGAAGCAGTAGTTGGCTGCCATCAAGTTCAATCCAGCGGCACCCGCTGTGTAATAGAAGGATGCCAAAGAAATGTTAGGAAGACGAGTGGATACCAAGACGAGTCTCAACACAAGCACTTCTTCTTACCTCTCATCGATAGCAATAATACCTTTGTCTTGGGATCAGTAGTAAAGCTCTGAATGGCATCAGCACGGTGATGCTGCTTCATCATCCCATCAACCCTTTCGAAGTTGACTCCTCGAATGGTCATCTCTTCACCGATAACATTTAGCGTGCCTAAAAACTGAGAAAAGACAACGGCCTTAGAAGTTGGATCCTTCTGAGTCATCAGTTTGACTTCCTCAAGTAGCCGAGCAACCTTTGTACCGATGTTGTTGTAGCCAGTATTCTGTGTATTTGATGTAAGGTAGGGAGAGAAGAAGGATTAGAAAAACCCGAACACATCAAATGCACAAAAAAGGATACTGAAAAGGTATCCTCATTTTTTGTGCACATCTTGTGTTCACTTTTAACTTAACCAACAACCCCCCTTCTTAGGCCGACCTAGTCCGGAGCATAAAGACAACAACAACAACAACAACTTACCCAAGCCGTGAGAAATTCAGGTGGGAGAGTATGGCAGATGGCTCGTTGTTGTCTTTTATCTGATTCATCTAATGGTTGGTAATTGATACGACGATCAGCGGCCCCAGAAGTCATGGCTACTATTGAGTCTTTCGTAGTTAGCTGGAAGCCATTGACATCCACATTAGACTCCTTACTCTCCTTTGCAGCTGGCTTTTGATCTTCGTCAGACTGCGCTACTGGTTTGCAGATATCCTTGGCATCTCCCAAGAATGTCAACTCACTCCTCTTGATCTTCTCACGGCATTCTGGACAGACACCTGTAGGTTCCCGAGATGCAGACATAGACGAGAGACAACCGAGGATACACTCTGCACAAAACTTATGGGCGCAGGGAGTCAATGCAATATCAGCCTCCCCAGTGGCCTCAAGACATACTGGACATTCCATCAACTCGACATCTCCCTCTTGAAACTGCAATACTGCCTCACGCATACGAGACTATGGCATGAATGATGTAACGAGAGAGATAGGTAAGTTTCATAAGCAAAGAACGACCACCAGTATATCATACACAAGATGTGTCATGATATAGATGCAAGAACTTACAGTTGCAGAAGGCCGAGCTTTAGAGATTGCTTCATGAAACACTTCCGCTCTTGTTCCACTGGCCTTCTTTTTCTTCTTCTCCTCTTCATACCTTCCCTTGCCAAGCGATTTCCTTAGCTTCTCCTGACGTTCACGTTCCAGCTTGATGTTGAGATTGTTGAGTGAATCCAAGTTCACTAAAGAGGCATGGCCACACGATAGCCTTGCCGCATACATCATACCTTGCAAGTCCATGTACTTGCCAAGGACGGTGGTAGGTGACTCCGACCGAAGCTCCATAAAACGCTGAGTGTTTCTCAACTCGATGTATTCATAGATCTTCCTCTCTGCCTCAGAACCAAATGGCAGAAGTAAAGTCTCGACATTACGAGGTGGCAACTGGACGAGGGCGTCACCGCTTTCCAACGACTGCTCCTTAGAATGCCTAATGACCATACGAGATAGTAGAGAACGAAGGACATTCAAGGCGTAGACGTTGTGCTCCGAGTAAGGCTTGTCGATACACTGCTTCCAGAAGTCTTCACGACAGAATTGTGGTACTCGAAGGAAGCGTAGTTGGCCGTATAAATCGGCTAGACTATGCCCAACTGGAGTACCAGTGACACAATAACGATGGGTAGAACTCAATTGGGCTAATGATAACTTGACCCTTTCTCCTGTGTTGTTGTAATGACTCTCATCCAGGAAGATACGATGGAAGTGGATCTGTCTCAACTTTCGTAAAAGAGCTCCAGATTTGCCATTAGGAGATGACATCACTGGGTTATGATGATGGAAGAGAGGCGATTGAAACTTCTGTTAGTGTATGAGGGTTACAAAGGCGATCAAATAAAGGCAAACTAAGGTCAAATGAAGTAGCACATGATAAAACAATACTAACGCGGACTTTCTGAATGTTGAGACGACTATAATGTCCTTTGATGCAATTTCAGCAGCCGAATTTGTCTCCTCATTATGGAGTGTCAAATACTTCATCCATGGCGCAAACCGTTGTATCTCGGTCTGCCATTGAGGACTGATAAGAGATGATCATAATATGAGAAGACATGAACATGAGTCATGGAATAGAAGACTCAACTACAAAACCATACCAACTTACCACAAAGTCATGGGGGCAATAACCAAGGTGGCATTACTAAGGAAGGCTAATTTGCTATTAGAACTTGTAACCTTCTGAACAGACGGCGGTGGGACATACTCAGGATGATTGATCTGTGTCAAGTGTTCCCGAGGCAATACACGATTCTCAAGAGTGGGTGGAGAGGCAACCACAAGTGAAAGAGCAATCACTGTCTTGCCCAAGCCCATTTCTTGTCCAATGATTGCGCTGGATGGGAAGGTATCGCCTCCACTCTTCGAGGCATCCTTCTGTTGAACGTCTTCATTGTAATTGAATATGTTCTTGACAATTGTACCCGTTAATTCACAGTAGAAGAATGATTTGTCACCAGCTCTTCGATGAGACCAAAGCTCACCGCTACTACCAATACCCGTTGGATTGTTCTCCTTATCAAGTAGCCATTGAAGAGATGTCTTTTGGTAGTCACGGAGAATGAGTCCATTATCAGCAAGAAGCTTTGGGGTTTCAGCCGAGGGTTGGTTTGAGATGGGGTAATGACAGTCTCGTACGAGCTCTGATAGGTCAAATTTCTTTGTAACATCTGCTAAACGTTCTTCGGTATTGGGACGTAGTACTACTGAAGAGGGTACCGATGGACGGGAGACTTGGAATGCATTATTTCTTGAATCACGAGATAACATGGCCATTAGATCACGTTGGGCAGACCTAGTACCTGTGTTGTTTGACAAGATTAGAGACAAACATATCATGTGTCAGAAAACTTCAGAATAGAACACAAGATATGAACATATTTCACACTTACTGGTTGGACTAAAATCCATTGGCAGCTCGACATCATTCCTCTCAGAGCAGAATAGTTTGTCCGTTCCGAACAGGTAATAGCTTAGTCCACTCTCAACCGGTTCAACATCGATACTAATCGTTGAATTGTCAACAGGAATTGCAAGTACAAGTTCTGTTGGTTCAGACAAGATGTTTAGTACACGAACATCAGCATCTTCCAACTTAACAACACCGAGGAACATAGGGTCACACACTACACGAGATTGGTAGTTCTTTTGTCCCTCAAAGTCAAGCTTTGGCTCAGATAAGAGCTTGGCAAACCCGAGCAGTAGAGACCTTTTGTCTTCTTCATCCAAGTCCGGACGTTCCTTCTCCTCACTTTGGGCTTGCTTTAGCTCATCTTTCAACTCCGTAAGTCTAGCTTTGGCATTGTCATATGCAGCCCTCTCTGGGGCCGCATTTAGCTGTGCAGAACAAGCTACGACTTTTCTGTAGTAACGATTCCAATCTGGACACTGTGTTGTGGTGGAATACCCTCTGATCTTTCTAACAGTACCAGTCGTTCCATCTTCCCGACGATAATTGATATGACTCCTCCCGAATGAATTGATACTCCAACCTCTCAGACCATGCCGAGAGAGGATGCTATTCTTGACCGAATTGTGGTTGTGTCTCTCACTTTCACATCTCGCGGTGGCAGCTTGAACATTATTTGTCAGGGTAGTTATACGTTGTTGTGATGATTGGGCCAAAACTTTTTGATTCTCTTCCAAACGATCTAATGCCAACTCTTTCCTCGAGATCATCTCTTCCCTGAACCTATTCTGAGCCTTCTCGGCAAAAGCCAGCGTTGACGAATCCAACTTGGGTAAAGTTGGGAGTTCAGCCTCAATCGATCGTCTCTTACCCTCTTCATCTTTTGGACAGTCGGCTGTAAAGCTCTTCTTACGAGCATCCAATACATCTAGACACCCATCACACTGAGTGGGAAAGAAAGGCATACAGATATGAGTATGCACAATAAAAAGTGCATATGATATGTGCACAAAAATAAAAAGTACACATGATATGCACAACAGCAGCAAAGAGCGTATATATCTGTCAACTCACTAACCAATCCGTTTCTGGCAACTCGGTAAGGCCGGCACAGCTCATATGCATTTCAATATCACATCCATCACAAAGCAAGATTTCATCCTTATCACCAGGTTTTTCTAAAGTCAAATAAGAAGTGGTTTAGCAACAGGATGGGTAGACAAAGGAAACAAGAGGTTAATTATATCAAACTTACCCTGCTTCAAACACTTGGAACATGTGGCCATATTAGCTACCTCCTCGACGTGATTGTCAGTTAGCTTACTCAGCTTCCATTTAGAGCACTGTCAATATATGAAGTTGACAAATGAACAGAGATAAATGTTTAGTGAAATGAATAAGGACGAGCTATGCACACACACAATAAACTTACCAACTGAGTGGGGATCTTGATGATAGTTCTGATAAAGAGATAAGATGACATATTCGTGGGAAAAGCAAGGATATATTGATATATACAACTTAATCCACCTCAAACTTTAAAATGAACATAAGATATGTCTCTCTTCCCCTCGTCAATATATAACCTTATCCTCATATCTCAACACCCCAACGAGGAATCAATCATACATCTAAATCCCCAATGATACCACTCTAATCCAAAACCAATCCATAAACACCCACCATTCCTAATTCCCAATACAAACTACTAACACTAAACTCACAACAATTTTACAAACACAAATCAACTTACCCACGTTGAAACCTCTGAGTACCCTTCAACACACCATAAAACCTAACATTAAATTCGACTAAATTAACATCATTAAATGCCTGCCAACGATCACATCCGACCTTCTCGGCAATACTGTAATAACTATCTCCCGAATTACATATATAATAATTATTATCGGGAGAGACTTGTCCATAGTTGGGAAAACCTTCTGTTATCATTTTCATGTAATGTTCATCATGTTCCCATTCATTTTCTTTTTTAGATTTCTTTGTAGTAGACTTCTTGGTTGACTTTGTTGTGGGTGCTTTCTTAGTACTCTCAACCTTTTGTTTCTTACTTTTAGTAGTTGTTGTGGAATTATGCTTAGTGCTATCCTGAAACGCATTCTTAACACCCTTCTTCTTCTTCTTCTTCTTTTCTTCTGCCTTTTTAGTAGCTGCCACGGTTGATTTAGATGGTTTGGGAATGTATGTTGTACCCGCTAGTGCTGCTGCCTTTGCGTAGATATCGTGATGACCATTAAATGTTTTTTTTGCACCGGACATATTAATTTGTTGAGAAGAGGCCAAAGAAGCTGCTGCAGCGTTACCACTCGGAACTAATAATGACGGTACTGTATCTACTACCATTGGCATACTTCCACCACCAGTTGATAAAGTAGCAGCGGATTCAACAGCAGATTGTTGAGGACCAACTAAATTTCCACATGCACCATTATTATTATTTTGTGATTGTGGTGCTCGATATACCACCAACTTACGCTCACCACTACCAAACGCACCAAATAATGTAACCCACGCATTAACACCACCATCACACTCAGCTAATTTGATACCGTTCAATGATATAATAATATCATTAATTTGTTGCCAAACGTGTTACCATTTGTTCTACCTGCTCTACTAATATGGGGGGCTCTATTTCGCTAATTATTGCACACATATATGATATTCTTTTATATAACATTTTGACCATTGAATAGGGGTACATAGATCATACCTATATCGCTACGTTATCGTCAATAATTAATCCTATCAACATTGCATAATAATACACCACAAACCAAACTAGAAAGTGTATTGATACAGCCCAAGCTAGAAAGTACATTGATACACAGTGACGTGTGAATTAAATTAGTTTTATTATATCATGAATCGACACAATAGTCAAATTATACCTGCATCGCAGTTGATTAGTATTGGATATACAGAAGATGATGCTCAAAAAATGGAGAAACTTCAGAATGATATGAAGAAGTATTGTGATGAGGATGATACAACTAATGTAGATCTTACGGGTGTTGACAATCCTGGTCAATTTTTTCATGATAGTAGTTGGATGATTCCTCATTGGATAGAGTTGTTTAACGCACTACACGGACGAACATCTGTGGAAGAGATACAAATCAGTGGCATAAAGCTGCCTGTCTCGATATTGGATACGATATTTCCGACATTACAATCAATGCATTTGAATTGTTTAGGGTTATGTGTAACGAGAATAGGGAACGATGGATTCAATCAATTATCATCCTTTCTCAAGGAGAACACAAGCTTGAAATATCTTACTATAAGTGGGGATAGAATTAATGACCTTTCAGTTGCTTCTTCCTTGTCAGATGCATTGAGCAATCACCCCTCTCTTGAACAAATTGGATTAGTTCAATGCTTGGGCTACACTGATATTCTGGGGAAGTTACTTGAGGGGTGCAAAACAATAAAAAAAAGGTTAAGATACTTTCACACTATCTCGAATCCGAGGCTGTCGCTCTCATATCGGACTTTATACACAGTAACCATCCTACTGAAAAAATGTCTTTGAGTCATAACAGCATTTCAGATAATGGTGCATTAGTATTGGCATCTGCATTGAAGGAGAACACTCGTCTGAGGAGGTTAGACCTTTCACATAATGATATTACAGAGGAAGGCGGTAAGACTTTACTCAACTCTGTTTTCAATCAAACAAGCATGGATTCAATTATTGAATCCAACCATACATGCATTATACACGCATGGGACTTCACAAACAAAGAGTCTTTTAACCAACGTTCTGATCTCGAATTAGAGGCGTTATGTATTAATGAGGATGACATTAGTACCAAACAAAAGATTAGGAAGAAAGTAGTATTGGCATTATGTGGAGTAGACGGAGAGCTCTTTGATCTATCTCAATTGAATGATCTTCCCCTTCCAATAATGCCTCGTGTATTAGAGTTGATTCAGGAACATACACGAATGAGAACTATGGAATGCTGGAGTGAGGACACACCACAGCAAAGTACGCCATTACAGTTAGAGAAAGACGCCTTGACTTGACTCTTTCATACTTTGAGGGGTTGGGAGCTGCCTTTGTTGTTTGAGAACTCGCACAGCCCATCTTCTGCATAGAGAGAAGTACGGCCTGTCGCAGTAAGTTGACTTTCAGGGGTGCATACCTATGGCTTTGGTTTTATTTACTTGTGCACATGATATGCACAAAATCTGAATACATACTGTCTGACTTACTTCTCGGAGTATGTCAAAGTAACTAGAGATACAACAGTAAGGCTAAAAGATGATAAATTGAGCACTGGATCGTGTTTTATTACTCAAGCTTCGCCCAATACACCATCTCTGTGACCTTCTCTCTCAAAAAGACTTAAATTCCCATTTAGCGATCGAACGTCTACAACTCCTTCCTGATTGTGTGTGATGCTGACTGCCCACTACTATGTAAAGAGTACATAGTTAGAAGGCCGCTACCGAGAATAATAAACCGGTTTATTAGATAGTGTTGTTGTTGCTGTTGCTGCAGTGGCGTATCAGCAGGAGGAGATAACGATTTTAAGTAAAGTTGTGAGTATAAATGTGAGCACATCATGTGCACTTATTTTTGGTACCACCAACAGTGTAACCAATTTATTGTACCTACTAATATCTCATTTCGTTATTGCACACATATATGATATTCTTTTATATAACATTTTGACCATTGAATAGGGGTACATAGATCATACCTATATCGCTGCGTTGCCGTCAATAATATTAATCCTATCAACATTGCATAATACACCACAAACCAAACTAGAAAGTGTATTGATACAGCCCAAGCTAGAGAAAGTACATTGATACACAGTGACGTGTGAATTAAATTAGTTTTATTATATCATGAATCGACACAATAGTCAAATTATACCGGCATCGCAGTGGATTAGTATTGGATATACAGAAGATGATGCTCAAAAAATGGAGAAACTTCAGAATGATATGAAGAAGTATTGTGATGAAGATGATACAACTAAAGTAGAACTTTTGGGTGTTGAAATTGGTGATCAAATTTATCATGATTATGGTTGGATGATTCCTCTTTGGACCGAATTGTTTGACGCTTTACACGGGCGTACATCTGTTGAAAAAGTCAATATCAGTGGCATAAAGCTGCCTGTCTCGATATTTCCAACACTACAGTCAATGGATTTAAATCATTTAGGATTATATGCGACGATAATAGGGGTTGATGGGTTTCATGCATTGTCAACTTTCCTCGGAGAGAACTCAAGCTTGAAATATCTTACTCTTGGTGGGGATACAATAACGATCTTTCAGTTGCTACTTCCTTGTCACATGCATTGAGTAACCACCCTTCACTGGAAAGTGTGGCATTTATTAATTGTGCTCTAACAAATACTGATATTCTGAGGGTGATCCTCGAAGGGTGCGCAACAATAAACAATGTTAAGATTGAGGCGAATAAACTCGAATCCGAGGCTGTCGCAATCATATCAGACTTCATACAGAGCAATCCTCCTCCTACTCCTACAGAATACATGAACTTGAGGCATAACAGCATTTCAGATGATGATACATTATTATTGGCATCTTCATTGAAGAATAACACACATCTAAGACTGGTGAACCTTGCACATAATGACATTACAGAGGAAGGGGAGAAGCTTCTATTCAAAACAATGTATGATCCAACTAGCATGGATTCTATCGTCGAATCCAACCATACATGTGTTATACACGCATGGGATTTTACAGGCAAGGAGTCTTTAGTCCAACGTTCTAACCCTGTTGAAGCAGAAGTCATGAAGATCAATGCGGACCATGACATTAGTACCAAACAAAAGATTAGAAGGAAAGTAGTACTTGCACTATGTGGGTTTGAGGGAGAACTCTTTGATCTTGCTCATTTCAATGATCTGCCACTTCCAATAATGCCCCGTGTGTTGGAGTTGATTCAGGAACATTCACAAATTAGAACTCACTGTCATTTAAAAGGACTATACGATGAGAACCAATTGGAGAAAGATGCCTTATCAAGGCTCTTTCATACTCTACGGGGTTGGGAATTGCCCTTGTTGTTTGAGAATTTGCACAGCCCTCCGCCTATAAAGACTGGAGGACGAAGTCATTGACTTATCATTACAGGGGGTAGACGGTTTAGTTTAGGCTTAGGGTCTTTGTTTTGTGCACATGATATGCACAAAATCTGAATACATACTATCTGACTTTCTGATACAACAGTAAGGCTAAAAGATGATAAATTTGAGTACTGGATTGTGTTCTATTACTCAAGCTTAGTCCAATTACACCATATCTCCATCATAGACGCTCACACCTCTTCTCGTTCTCAATATTAACTACTCTTTAAAGAGTTTCTTACATGAAAACTCAAACGAATATTGTTTGGGAATTTATTTGCAATGGTATCTATTTGTTTGTGCCGTCATATCGAGAGTTGGCAGCGCCTCAACCTTCAATGCACTTTAATAGAGTGAGTGGTGATATAGTGGCAACTTAGTGGCAACTATTCTAAAGGAGGCGGCGCTACTCAAGAATAATAACCGGGAATTGTTGTTGTGGTATATCTGACGAAATTCAAGTATATAGTATATTATTGTGATTGAAAAGTTGTGAGTATAATTTGAGATAACATAATATGTGCACTTACTTTTGGCTGCACCAACTTTAGTATAGTTTATGTTGTATTATTGCGGGATATGATGTTGGTTGCTCACAGTATATATTCTTCTTTTTACAGTATTTTATTAACCATCCATCCTACATTACATTATCATCTGTCGTTGCAGTATACTCAAAAACAAAAACATCTTTAAATTATATAAGCAAAGAAGTATATATTGCACCACAATTGAGAGTCATATATTGGTTGATAATAATAATAAACATGAATGAACAAAATAATAACCAACCAGCGGTACCTCCTCGACGTTCGATGCGTCTAGCTACAATTATACCAGCCTCATATTGGATTAGTATGGGTTATTCACAAGCTCAGGCAATAGCAATAGAATGGTTACAGAATGATATGAAGAAGTATTGTGATGGGGGGGATGAGACAGAGGTAGATCTTCGGCAAAGGGGTTCTTTGCACACTGTCGATCAAATTCTACTTCATCATGAACTAATGCTTCCTCATTGGCAAAGATTTGCAAATAATTGAGAGGACGGGCAAGCTCTATGACACGTGTACGAATACGGGGTATTAGTCTCCCTCTCCCTGTGTTAGATATTGTATTTCCGGCATTGCAGTCAGTGAATAGTTTGATTTTCCTGACATTATGTCGAAATGGTTTGGGTAGTGAGGGGTTCATTCAGCTGTCTTCTTTTCTCAATGGAAATACAAGGTTACAAAAGCTGGTTGTTATTAATAATGTTATTGATGATCTTTCCGTTGCCGGTTCATTGTCAAATGCCTTACTGAATCATGTTACGTTGAAAAATTTGGCACTTAGTAAGTGTGGACTGAACAACATCCCCATTCTAGGGGAAATACTCAAAGGTTGCAAAGGGATGGAGGGTTTGGGAATAGTAAATGATAATCTTGGATCGGAGGGGGTTTCTCTCATTGCAAACTTTTTACGCAGCAACAAAACTGCAATCTTCCTTCAATTTCATGGTAATAAAATTACAGATGATGATGCATTAGTATTGGCGACATTACCAAGGGAAAATACAAATCTAAGACTCATTGATCTGAAGAATAATAACATAACAGAGGAAGGGGAGAAACAACTGCTCAAGGTTTTATATGATCCAACAAGTATGGACTCTATTGTTGATTCAAACCATTCATGCATTCCATTTACATTTGATGTTGAAAAGTCTTCAATAGCAGCTCAGAGACCCTTGGAAACAGCAGTGTTCGCTATAACGCCGATGACATTAGTGTTAAGCAGAAGATTAGGAAGAAAGTGGTGCTTGCATTATGCGGAGTAGATGGAAGTCTCTTTGATCTTTCTCATTTCAATGATGTACCTCTGCAATTGATGCCTCGAGTATTAGAGTTGATCCAGAAACATACTACAAGAAGGAGTAGTAACACACCCGTACAGCTCGAGAAAGATGCTCTATCAAGACTCTTTCATACATTACGGGGATGGGAGCTACCTGTGCTGTTTGAGAATCTGAACAATCTATCCACTAACGCTGGAAAGAGGAAGAGGAGGAAGACTCGTCGTTGATTTTCTTGGCCGAGGGAGGTTTTGTGCACATGATATGCACAAAATCTGAAACTATGTCTGACATACTTCTCGGGGTATATGAAGTAGCTTTGACACTACAACAGTAAGGCTAAAAGATGATAGATTGAGCACTGGATTGTGTTTACATAGAATACTGGCTTTAACAACATTGGTACAAAGGTAGCACGGCTACTTGAGGAAGTCAAACTGATGACTCAGAAGGACCCACTTCCAAGGCCGTCGTCTTTTCCCAGTTTTTAGGCACGCTAAATGTTATCGGAGAAGAGATGGCCATCCGAGGAGTCAATTTCGAAAGGGTAGATGGAATGATGAAGCAGCATCACCGTGCTGATGCCATCCAGAGCTTTACTACTGATCCCAAGACAAAGGTATTATTGCTATCGATGAGAGGTAAGAAGAAGATGCTTGTGTTGACTTGTCTTCGTATTGTACACGTGTTCCTAACCTAACATTTCTTGGCATCCTTTCACTTAGCTGGTGCCGCAGGATTGAACTTGATACTTGATGGCTGCCAACTACTGCTTCTTGATGGATCCTGCTCCTAACTCAGCTGTAGAAGAGCAGGCCATTGATCGGTAAGAACAGAACATATGTATGGTCTCTCTACTCTTTATCATATACATCTAATCGTCTCACGAACTCAATATTACCCACAGTATTCATCGTATTGGGCAGACACGTCCTGTTCACGTCAAGCGTCTCATCATCAAGATTCGATTGAAGAACGTATCCTCAACAATCGTCGTTCAATGGCCGCTGATCGTCCAAATGTCTCAACACAACTGGATGGCACTTCTGACTTGATGGAAGAGGAGAATACCTTTGACAAGAAGCAGGCTAGTAAGAAGAAGAGGGATAGGCATGAGGATGAGGCGGATAGGTGAAAAGACATTCCAACGATTGCGTCAATTGGAGGCCTTGTTTGGTTGCTCGGCTACTGTCAAGGTTACCAAGGCATAGAGACAGAGAAACATTAGATGGATATATTTTGGTAGTGTTGTGTATGACGGAGGTTTGTATTAATGTGTACTCTGGAGGATGATATGTTGGATGATAGCTTCTTCCTGTTGTCGTTGTGAGTAATGAGTAAGATCTAGTTGTAAAAGATAAAGTAGATGATCTATCCCGAAACTATGTAGAGTCACATACAATTGCAATACAATTACAATACAAATACAAGACAAGAGGTACGATACATATTCTCTAAACAAAATCTTAGTATTAGTTCCTTCTTCTATTCCCTTGGTGCTATAGTTCCCCAACAATTAAGTTGCGTAGTCTAAACACCAACACATCTATATTATACAACCCCATCACATCCTACCATAATCTTCTCTTCTGACTCTGACCTCTATCCCCACTGTGTACAACTAACTCCGTCCCCATGTCACCCACTTCACCCAATCAGTCACCACCCTCTTCATCTTTCATGAAAGGAGCATTCTTCTTGTCCTTGTTCTTGTTATTTGGTCCAGGGGAGAAGTCTTCTGGCAACTTAGCTGACAAGATGTCGGTTGCCTTGCTTGGCAAATCAGCAGACACGGAGCAATCGTCAGGAAGGTCATCTTCCGTCTTGATACCCTCACACTCAAAGTCGCTGTTGCAACATGAATCAAGACCATCATCAATGTCATAATAGATTAAAGGTAATTGGGGACAGTAAGGATATACTTGTTTGGCACCTTCTGTACAGTTGTAACAATCTCTATTGAAAAGGGTGATGGGACAATATTCAACAGTGCATTCATAGTATGCAGTGAAATTGCGCCTCAACTCATTAGGGCAATAACTTGGGCAGAAAGGAGCTACTTGTGTACCTGTGCAATTACGGACAATGGTAGAATTAGTCCTGGCAAGATCATAGCATGCTTCATCGGCATTGCATGAATTGATAATACCAACACCACCAATGGATGAAATACTATCACCCCCGTCCCCTTCTGCGGCAAAACTGCATGCTCTTGTCCCATTGCATGAGTTGGTGATTTCAACAATTGAACCACCACGAGCAGCAGCACTCTCACATGCTTTCTCCTGGTTACAAGAATTTGTAATACTTCCTATGATGGAACCACCACCGACGGTGCCACCACGAGCAGCATATATACATGCTCTCTCCTGGTTACAAGCATTGATAATGGACTCGATGGAACCACCATCAGCAGCACTGATGCAGGCATTGATCCCATTACAAGAGTTAACAATCTCTTTAGTGGTACCATACCGTTGAGCAATGTCATAACATGATCTGGACCCATTGCATGAATCAACAATTTTTCCAACAGAAACATTATTGTATTGAGCAATACTTCCACATGTACCACCAGGCCCTGTGTCCGGAGAAGGCCCTATGCAAGATCGGACTACTGAGTCAATCTTTGAATTTAAACATGCACCTTTGCCCGAGCAGCTACCATCTCTGCACACAGAACCTGTAAATCCATCACATGGATTAGTGTATGAACCCCTGAACCCACCTAATCCTCCAGAGCAGCATTTGCCACCAGACCAACGACCTGGGGCGTAAGGATAAGCCAGGGCGACGTAATTAGGATCAAATTCATTGCCACACGCTTCTTCACATTTCACACTTGTGACCTCGCCATCAACTACTTCAAACCCCTTGTAACAATGGACATAGCCAGAGGGGCACTCCCCTGCATATGTAGGTGCCGATGACGGTGATGCAGACGTAGGTGATGATGCCGACGGTTGTTGTTTCTTCATCTTGAGTACCCTGCTTCCTTCATAAAAGTCAGTATACGAATCTTGTCCTTTGAGAACAGTGGATAGGATACCAACGTCACTTCCATAATCATGAGGTGTCGATGATGATGCATCGATGGGGGAGTTGGCGGCCGGTTGATACTCTTGAATCTCACGTGCCTCAAACGGACGACGACGTTCAATACGGTTCTACATATGCATCATATGATATGCAACATCGTATCAAGAGAGACGGAGGAGAGAGTATATCGAGAGGGCAATACATGAGACATATCATATGAGCATATCATTTGAGATCGACATTGTATTTGTTATCATTATCATGTGTCAGCGTACTAAATTTGACGACTTACCAATCGACCGAACGACCAGTTGAGACTGTTAGCAATAACGAGTGCAGGTAGGAGCTTCATGATGGTTGAGCACTAGAGTAGTAGAGAGCAATAGTTTGATTGTATTGCAATGCATTATGCGAGGAGTAGATCAAGTGATCTTTTCGTGGCAATGAAGTTGAAGTGTCTCAATCAAAGAGGATCACCATGCCCTTGGTATCCAAGGGTATCCTTTCTTTCATCTCTATTTGTATCTATGACGTGTGTTCAGGCTTAATGGAATTATTAAAGCCACGCCATACATTCGCTAGAGTTTGATTCAAATTCATGATTTGATGATGCCTAGTGTAGGCCAAAATAAGCGAACTTGGACTTCCATGATGAGATGAGTAAGGAGAGTCTAGTTTTATCCGGGGTTATCCCTTGCATAAGATTAATGTACGAATTAAGATACTTAGGCCAAAACAGAGCGAACATGAGACTTCAGTGATGAATGAGTACTGGTTTTCCATTTCTTACTTAAACACAAAAAAGATATGGATATGGAGGGAGAGAGCATAACACGCTGAGTAGTGTAGCACAAGATTGCACAATGAGATAAAAGTAGATGATTAAAGTCTTTCGATCTATAGTCTACATATATAGTAAACAATGTCCCTACCTATTGCTCTAGCTCCTCGACTCGTACAATCTTGGCATGCGGAGCCCACCATGATTCTTCAATGCCTGATGGAGCTTCCTGAGAAGAGACTTTGGCACAAACTGATACAACAAACACACCACTTTGGAAGAAGGCAATCCGTGCCAAATGAAAATGACTTTTATCTTGATCTTCATTCTTGTCAGACAGATCAATAGTTCTTCGTAGTTGACCACACCACATGTATGGCATTCTACCTTCATTAATAGACGAGCTATTCCCAGGCTGTTTCTCAGCACAACAGAACTCAAGAGTGACTTTACACTTGGCAATTACATCTGCCGGTACCCAATCTGTAGATCCGTAATATAGAAAGTTAGTGCATATGATATGAGCAAAATCATAAGAACAACAGATTTCACTAACCTTGAACAGACATATTGGCATCAACTTGGATTGCTGATCCAAGAGGTAATGAAAGCTCCGATTGATTTGATTCGCCACCAACATTAACACTCAAAGATACCGGAGGTTTACAAATACGTGAAGCGAATGATTTGTGCTCGACGATAATCTCCCTTAAGCAACGGGATGGAATTCTAACCCTGCCAGTCCTCTTAATCTTTTCTGTTCCATCTGCTCCCTCCACGGCTTCACTCTCCCATTGTAATGCAGTTCTTGACACAAGCTCGGCAGCAAGATCTGTCACTTCTCCATCTTCATCAAAGCGGTCAATACGAGGTATAACGACGGGGATCTTAACACTAACACCCGATGTTATCCGTACCGTTGGCATTGGACTGCCTTCGAATCCACCAACTAAACCTTTCCTATTTGACAATATAATCGTTGAGTTTGTTTCATTGGCCACTGCCATGAGCAGTACTACCTCATCCGAAGAAACATGAATACCCTGGTCCATACCCACTCTATTCAAGATGGAATCATCAATTTCATCACTTGAAACTACTGGTTCTAAGTCGCTCACATCTCGTGAACCGAAGGAATGAGATCGAGAGAGTTCTCGATGCCTATTGTTGCTACTTTCCCATTTCGGTGCAGCATCAAGACGTCGTCGTTGCTTCACTAATGAATTGCACAATTCCGTGTACGAACTTCCCCAACTAAGATCAGATCGGAAAGTCAATGATGATATCCTTGGCCCTTTGACGCGGATGATTCTTAAGCTAACCTCTCTCTTCCTCCAAATCTCAGTTGCTGGATTAGGAGAGGGACCACGATATCGGAAACGAATCCTAACATTGCCACCGTTGGCTAATTGGTCGCCCATATCATGTGTGGCTGCCATCTGAAACTTGACAATGCTTCCCTCACCCTTATTCTTACTCTTATCATTGATACTCTTGAGATTTAGACCCTTTGCTATTACATTCATCTTGAGAGGAGGGAGTCCATCACACTCCATCATCTCTTCAAACTCTTCTTCATCTGCTTCCGAATCAGTTTCTGTTAGAACATCTTCCTCCTCTTCAAGTTTAGCGGCTAGAGCATCAGTATCGAACAATGTTTCATCGGGAATACCTGGGAGGCCCACTGCGAGAACTTGTAGACGTTCAATCTCTCCCATACCACTCCTGCCAAAGTCATTCTCCAATCGGAATGGTGGGATAGTAAAGATCTCACCATCACTCAAGTGCACGGGTACAGAGGCCTCCTCATCCATTGGAGATTGAGAGGCGGCAAATGAGATCAAGAGATTGGGCTGTGCTGGAACAGATTCGAGACGGACCACCATCTGCTGCTCATCCTTCTTTGGTTGAGTATGCTTGCTTCGTTGGTATACAGAAGCCGATGGAGGAAGTTGAGGAATTTCAATCTCCTTGTCAACCTTCTTGACTTCTTCTTCCGACTTGCCCAATCGAATTGGAAATGTACGGTTAAGACAGGTTACACGAAGTCCAACAACATCAAAAATGTCAGGATCTGGAATGACCACCTCTTCTTCTCCTTCTGTCTCTTTGCTTTGATTCTTATCCTCCCTAGGTGTATCTGTCTTTGAAACGGACACAATAAATGGGAAGTGCACGGCAAATGAAGTAGTCTTGGCCGGCACCGTGAAGGAAAGCGGAGGTGCCTCGATACGATCAGCTCCTTTCCCTTCAAACTCAAGCTGACATGATGGCACAACAAGGGGAACTGCTAGTCGATTCTTAAACTCGATCATGATGGTTCTCTCTTCACCCTCGGCGATTAAAGTTGTTTTGATTTCATTCTTTTCCTTGGCATCCTTCTGTTTCTTGGCATATGGATTAAAGAAAGTGGACATTGAATGTGTTGCAAACTTGGCAGAGTAACCAAGTGCTTTCGTCCTCTCAAGTAACAAGTGTGCATCACCCTTGACAATCTTTGCCGATGTAATGATAAGTGGAGGAGGTAGGGATGATTCGTCATCATTCCCCTCGTCGTATACCCCAATAGTTCCAGCGTCTTGATCCGAGGAGGCTCCCATTTGTTGACGTATATCTTTAATGTTTGACATACAAATCTGTTGCACTCGTGCACACTTTTCAAAGTTGATACGAGCTGTTACACAGCTCATGGAAGTAACAGTGGAGGATAATGCAGCCGATCGGTCTATGAAGGATTTGTTCTCTGCATTGATAGTTGCCGTCATCATGTTGCTGGCATTATTATCTCCGAATGGTAACAGCACATGAGGTACCGGCTCATCCTCCAACCATTTGGATTGGGATAGAGTAAGAGCAGATGGGGGTGCCTGTGTAAAGAAGGGTGTTTTGTTCATGGATGCCAGTGGCCTTGATACATGTTTCTGTTTAGCATCTGATTGATTTCCTTTCGTGCCATGCTGAGAATCATCACCAATGGATAATTCACGGTTATAATCACCTGAATCAAAACTACCACTGGCCATGTTGTAATTGGTATGGTCTTCACCAGGCATCATCTGGGGTGGTAACAGAGGTCGTTGATTTGCCGATATTTCATTAAGTAGTGCAACAAGAAGCTCCGTTGCCGCTTCTGCAACCTCCTTATCAGTAGGTTGGGATGAAAGACCTTGAAGTGCCGCGGCACGAAGTGTTGCCCAACCATATCTCGTAGCACCCTCATCACCATGTTCGAACTCATTCCCCATTCGAGAGTATAAATGCGATGCAGCAAGGTATAAACTTGATGCACGTTCAGCAGCATCATCACTTTGACATCTTGTCATGACCTCTGCTCCAACCAATGTAAAGAATGCAGCCTTACGAGGGAAATGAAGACGAGATTCGGACTTGTCATTTACAGAATCACCCCATTTCGTCTCCTTAGTCCCCATCAAACAAGCACGTGCACATGCCGCCGCAACATCTGCTCGACTACGATCATCTAATCCACCAACAGAAACTGCCCTATGTAACAATTCCGTAAACTTACGTCCTCGTTCAATTGAATCCAGTGCCAACATATCATGTACTTCAGTACCCCGTAAATCAAGTTTAGATACACTGGTTCGATCCCATCGTGGTGGAATACAATCACCCGTCATACTTGAATTTAAATCCCCACCATAACAATACTGACCCTCACCCCATCTACAACGTAAATGTCCCTCCTCTTCTTCCTGGACATACTCTGCCAACTTCATTAACAAGCCGGCATGTAATGGTGCCAACTTCTCATGACGACATAATACACTCATCGCCTCCTCAACTAATGCGGTTACAGCCTGTGGCAAAGTCGTCTTAGTCCTATCCACAGTCATAGTCTTACCCCGTCCATCACCCAAGTCTGCCCCGGCGGCTACACCCTGTGCTATAGCCAATGCCATAATCTCTTCGGGTAATTGAAAATTATTCTCAAGATATTCATCAACGCCATGTCCACCTGCATCTGCCATGGATACAAAGGCACATGCGCATCCCTCCAAGGCAGAAGCATACCATAATGGATCATGTGAATGTCGTGTTAATTCAGCAGCACGTGTATATCGTTCATACGCATCAATGGGTGATCCTGCTAATAATGATAAGTCCGCAGAACGTTTCTCACGTCGACCTAGGTCACGTCGTTTCAATGCCTCCAAGTCACGTGATGAGATTTGAGACATGACATCGTTGGTTGCATCTAAATCTAATGGTGTTACCAATTTGTTGTTTCGTCGATTGTCTGATGAATTGGTATTGGAAGGTGTTGTTGAGGGAGTACCGCCACCAACACTACCACTTGATGTTGCCGAATCTTGACGATTGGCAATTGCCTTGCGGGTATTGTCAAATGCATTCCGTGCAAATCGACCAAATCCACCAGCTTGATTATTGGTATTACTCTCTCCAGACACCTGTGACGTATCATCTGTAGCAGCCGTCACTGATGAATCAGTCCGTACACTCTGTTCATCCGCTGCTTGTCCTCCATGTTGTGATGAACTGCCATGCGAACTACCACCAACTTGCTGTTTATTATAAACTAAACTTTTACCCAACAAATCATTCTCACGAATTTGTTTCTCAACATTACGAAATAATGCCACTGCCAAATCATTCACTACGACATTCCAATGTAATACCATCATTTGTGACAGCGTATTTGAACTCCCTTTCCCACCGGAGGAGGTGGACGGGGTAAGACTATGACTGTGGATAGGACTAAGACGACTTTGC
>Ga0214480_100245_pt1 | contig 27266 bp, 30 predicted proteins | sample M1_20Mar14CPVII9_3_FD_165042 | JGI IMG/M metagenome (GOLD analysis project Ga0214480, IMG submission 165042) | Marine eukaryotic communities from Monterey Bay, California, United States - M1_20Mar14CPVII9sort6BwellE17 | ecosystem: Environmental > Aquatic > Marine > Unclassified | place: USA... | reverse complement strand
TCTTGTTCTTGTAGAAGAGGATGCATGTCCTTTCATAGCCGCAAGCTCATAGTAATGTTTGGCCTTCTTTGTATCTACTTCTACCCCTCTACCAAACCAGTAGCAATTCGCAACATTAAATAGTGCTCTTGCAAATCCAAGATCCACTGCCTGACGCCACAATTCTAATGCCTTAGCATGGTTTAGAAGAAAACCATATGATCCATTCAGGTAATAGCTTCCAATTCTATTTATTGCTTCAGCGTCTCCATTCTCTGCACGACATCTTTCCAGCTCGGTTATCTTGTCATCATCATCAGGTGCTGGAGTTCTACAGAAAGGACAAAGAGTTGGACCTTTACACTTCAACGACAACACTGCATGTGTACATCCTTTACAAATAGCTTTTCCACAACAGGACATATATACAGAACCAGAACCAAGTGCTGGTAAAGTTAGAAAGCATATTGGACAATCTTCATCTAAATGTGGAGGCTGTTTAAAGAGTTCAATGTCATGTAATTCCCTAGCCCGCTTCTTACATGCCTTCTTATGTTGAGGTCGGTGAGCAATCTGACAATCTCTGCTACAATATTTGACCATCTTACATGCATTGCATGATTTCAGATTAACATCGGCCTCTTCGCCCTTGCCACAATTGGCACAGATTAATGTATTGCTTTCTGATGTGTTGCTCATATCTTGTGTTCGTTATGGTATCCTTTTTCACTTACTTATGCCTTGCAGCTTTGATACTTACGGTATATCGAATATCGATACGTCTATAAAACAATATGATATATAATACCTCAAGATGTATCAATCTATCAATGTACCAATGGTTGCAATTCTTCCTCGAGAATTACTAAGCAATGGCAAAACTTGTGGTATCTTTTTCTAAGTAGTTCCTCTCGCGCCGCCGATTGATATTATCCAACAACAACACCAACACAATAATACTTTGAAGACTCAATGCTATTACCAATTATCTGCTGAAGGGGTATAGAATATTAGACGACGGCAGCAACCAATGCAAGCAAAACGAGTACATACAGTAGAGACAAGGATACCCGTTTGTTCGCCAATACTCCTAAAAAATGTCTGCTCTCTCAAAAATTGAAATTGCGACTCGATATGTGATATGGCGTGACATTGCAATTGCCCTACTATTTCTGTTCAACAAATCATACGAGGAGCTAGCCTCTACCAATTGTCGTTCATCTAGTTATCAACGGAAAGAGACGAGTCGTAATCTACTACCTATTGCAATGCTAATAGATGATACGATAGTCATTATAGGATAAGAGATTGCTATTGCAATATATACAGTTTATATAGACAGAGTGAGTAGTATCATATAAAATAGAATAATGGGTAGAAGAACATCATTGGGTACGGCTCTGTTAACAGTGGGAGCATTGCTCTCGTCATCGGCCGCTGCCACAGATCAAACTTCAGACTCTGGCTTGAGACGAAAACGATCATCGGATACTTCGACTCAATATAAATCGAGATTAGATAATAATAGATCATTCGATAGACAGCAAAATCAACAGAGACGTCTTACTGAAGAATCAGAACGACTGCCCTCCCCCGCCTCGAACAATGAAGCAACAGCAGGAGATGTAGGAGAAGATTTAGCACGTAAATTCTTCCTACCAACCAATCGTCAGGCACAGGCACTCGATGATATTGATATGCAGGCATTAATACTTGAAATGAACTTTGACGGTGGTAGTATGTCATTTCAAACTCCCGAACCGACACCCCCACCAACAGTCAAACCTACAATCTCTCCGACATTTGGTACATATCCCCCATCAACATCGACAATGCCAACATTAACAAACTGTGATAATGAAGGTACATGTGAAAATCGATTAGCTGAACAAATTATGGGTGTATCGGTACGTGTTGGGACTGTTGAGACATTAAGTGATCCGACATCACCACAGTCGCAAGCTTCAGCATGGATATTAGAGGAGTGTAATGCCGACGTTCCAATTGATCCATGTACGTCAAGTCAATTAATATTAAATGAACAACGATATGCGTTGGCAGTGATGTACTTTAGTTTAACAGGCGATGGATGGAATGCCGGGAGTAATGCTGGGTTGAATAAGGATTCACCAGCCGGAACATGGATGTCTGGTTTGAATTATTGTGATTGGGGTACCGAGATTTCAGGTGCCAATGGGAGTTATAATCAATTAGTTTGTGATGAGTTTGGTAATGTGTTGAATTTGAATTTGCGTAAGTATCCTTATATCTGTGGTGTGGTGGTATGAAGCTGCGGTCATGTCCTTGTCCTTGTCTTTAGACGAGTGTTCACTAATACATATCTTATTATTCTTTCTGCATATCTCTTCCCAATCTACATACCTACAGAGTCAAACAACATGATAGGACCAATCCCACCCGAGATTGGTGTATTGCAGTATATGACATCCTACATTTCATTCTTCAATGCACAATCTGGATCAATTCCAACCTCCCTTGGATTAATAACACCACTTGAAACATTTGATGTCGAATCGAACAATATGGATGGTAACTTATTCCAACCTGAGTATGCCGGTGCAGATGGCTTGACGAATATTGTTAACTTTCGTGCTAGTTTGAATAACTTTCGTGGTGATGTACCTGCCGAGATTGGGTTGTGGACAAAGTTACAAAATTTGTGGTTTGCTGACAATGAAATAACGGGGACTATCCCTGCTGAGATTGGTAATCTGGTTGATATGAGTAAGTAGAGTAGCACAGTATCCCGTCTCTTGATGTGCTATGCATCTTTCCCTTGTTGGATTTGTATATCTCATCACATCTTTCTTTCTCTCTACTACACAAAACTACCACAACACACAGACGCCCTCCTCTTCTACAAGAACAAGATTGCCGGTACCATCCCACCCGATATTGGTAACCTCGACAAGTTAACATGGATTGATATGGAAGATAATCAAATTGTCGGTACCATACCTGAAGAATTCTACTCCAACCTCGAGCTTGAGGAGGTCATATTCAAGAATAACTCATTGAGTGGTAGCATCTCTGATAAAGTAGGAGACTTGACGAAGTTATCGACATTCTGGGCAAGTTTCAATGAACTAACATCGAGTATACCAACTGCGTTTGGTAACTTGATTAATCTTGAAGAGCTTGAGCTACAGAATAATGAGTTGTCAGGTCCTATACCGAATGAGATGGAGAATATGGAATCTATTGAGTTCCTATCAATGGAACAGAATGATCTGACAGGTACAATACCCGCAGGTCTCTTTGGCTTCGGTCTAAGTGGACTTCGTATCTTATACTTGAATGATAATCAATTGACTGGGGCTCTGCCCGAGAATGTTGGTAGTAGCCCTAGGTTGAAAGATTTCTGGTTAAATGATAATCAATTGACGGGAACATTGCCAATTATATCAGAGGGAGAGTTCTTATTCTTAGGTAAGTGTTTTTTGTATGATATGTATCTATAGCTGACTGTCTTCTTCATCAGATCTAACCCCAACTTTTCTCCTCTAAACCGACACTTTCTACCTATCACAGAGGAGCTATTGATAAATAATAACGACTTGACAGGCGTAGTTGATGAGTCATATTGTCTCATTAGGAACAATACCGTGCCGGGAGGTAACTTGGGCGTCTTCCATGCCGATTGTCAACCGTCACCGGATGGTCAAGCACCTCAAATCCAATGCAGTTGTTGTACTGCATGCTTTGTATAATGAGTTAAACAGCAAGATGAGTTCTAAATGATAAGTACTAGCAGTGGAAGGAGTCAGAATGACCACCAAGAGGCCAAATGTAATGGCTGACTAAACAGAATATGTGTGTGTATGTAAGAAACCGTTAGATACATAACTTATAAAGTTAAAAACTTTTGATAATAAAAATAATGTGATGCGGCTCAGATTGGAATAGATCCCTTTTCAATACGAATATCAGGACCAGGTGTAGTGATAGCTCCATACCAACAATACTCTCCAGAAAAAGGAGCTGATATAGTTCCTGCTCTTCTACCATTTCTATAAACACTGAGCTTTCCAGCATCAAAGTCCAGAAGCATACCAACCCTATCCCCACTGGCAAACTCCTCCTCTTCTCTTTCCCACAAATGCTCATTGTTACTGGTACGACTCCAACTACATGTCAAAACGATATCATGAACCCCCCAGACCGTAATTCTACACAAATGGACATTACTGTTACCCCAACTTTCAGTCCTCTCCTGTTGCAATTCATCAAAAAGATCATTATCTTTAGGGTCAAAACACTCCAACCCTTTCTTGTCCCATTTCTTTAGCGGTCTGATAAGTCCTACTTGTGCGCAATGTATATCAGTACCCCCAATTACAAATGTTACATAATGCCGCCCTGCTCGCAGCTGATGATATTTGATTTTGATGTGTGATGTTTGGTATCCTTTTAATATGATATATGAATACCCCGTCTTTGCAACCAACCACTAATAATAATAGACAACAGCAAGTTCTCCGAGGATTCTTCCTTCCTTCGAGTCTGTTGCCTGCCGCTGTCCTATGTATACACTCTCTAATAGAGGAGATGATGCTTTGTCTGCCTCTTCTAAAGATCTGATCAGTACAGGTATCGCCATTTTATTCCCCTCAGAAAAATGCATGCAATAATTCAAAGATCCTACGCCGACATACTCGCTCTCTCTCTACTACTACTTTCATACCTACTTGATGGCGATGATGTATTGGCGTTGCGGCTGTGGAAAGGTTGAGTTAGAAATCAGCGGTGAACCGTGGAGTGTTGGGAATTGCCATGTCATTCTTGTGTGGCCTCCTCTCGCTTTCTTGATGAGAAGTATCACGGTGAAAAGAATTATACATCAGCTATTGCAAGTGGTGGATCTAGCGGTGCCTTCTTCAATCCGAATGATATTAAAATATTAACAGAAGAATTACCACCGATGGGTTGTTTAAAGGTCGGTAAAGATGGCAAGGCAGTGAGGAAGTGTAAGTGCTTGTATTGTTCATATGCCGAAAATTTGCACATATGATATACACAAAGATATGCACTATTCTCATCTTCTCATCTACTACCCCTTTCATAGATTGCAAATGTTGCGGAACACAATTTGGCACGGTCATGCCGGGCTTTTGGGGATTGAATAGAAATGCACTCTATACTGATAAGGAGGGAAAGATACAGTATATTCCCAAAAAGCAAATAACAAACGCGATGCGGAGGTATGCTTTCGATCCAGAAGAGGTACCAGAACCTAGCTACTCTATTGGGCCTATGAAAACAATCTTTGGTCTTATTGTTGCTGTTATCAATCCCTTTGGACAGCGTACAGATAAGGAAGTGATGAAGAGATTAGACGTAGATGTATCGGAAGTAGAAGAAGTACCGATTACATGGGGGTAGAGATAGTAGATGATAGTAGCATGTAATATATTATATGTAGTAAAATAAGGTAGAATGCTTGATGTATAAGATATAAAAGTAGAATATTTGTTGCAGAGTTGCATATGAGAGAGAGGAGAGAACCCCCCCCCCCCCCCCCCCCCCCCCCCCCCCCCCACGCAATGACGGACACGAGAAAGATACTTTATTCTTTCAATACTTGGGTGGGAGGCAAGGAGATCAGTGAATGTGCTAGTATGGTCAAACATCTAACTAAAAGAAGCCAGTAACTTGGATAAACTGTATTCTTGTTCATATATTCTTACAGTTATAGTTTACAGCTATTTGGACATATCTTGTGTCATGTTCATTTTGTTCTTCTTTCTATCTGGTATCGTCAAATCAAAAGCTTCTATGTTCTATACTTGCTCTGCATGATGTGACTGACATGTTTCTTTGTACAACAACGCCTGTAAGGCAAGGGCAGCCGTCCTCTATATATCCGTCTATGTTCGAATTCTGCTTGGTGTCAAGCACATATTATGATATGATATGATAAGATACGGTCATCGGGTCACGGACGCCAATATTACCGCCGCTATACCGAAACACTGGCCAATCCAAACTCTTCTATTCTATTGATAGATCTAGCATAGACTAATTCCATAAGGTCGCTCTTCTCATGTGATATCATTCTAACATCTTCTAACTCAAATGACTCAAACTGAAATGCTGATCGTGGTTCGACAACTGCTGCCTTCTTTTTCATTGCAATAGTCTCGTCTCCCCATCGTGTTTCCTTATCTATCGATGGATTGGTTGACGATGAAAAGTTCTTAGCATAGTTGGTGCCAAATCCCATCAGTCTAGTGGTGAGAAGGGGAGCCATCGATATTGTAAAGGCAGTGGATGATTGTATTGAAAGGAGAGTTGCAATGACAACGATGTAGAGCAAGGAAGCGATGGTAACTGGTGTTCGTCGATACATATTTATTCTATTGATATTATTATACTGATATTAGATGTTTTGCTGATAGTTGATTGAGATATTATGGCCTAATGATTTGATTTGCTCTATACATTAGCTTTATCTTTATATTAGAAACAAAGAATCGAACAGCTTCCAAAGCTATAAGTCTTTGTTTACTCTGGCTTTGTACCTCCACGGCCAAAACCTTGGGGAACCTTGGCATTAGGAAAGGTAACCGGTGTCTGGGGGATAAAAGAATCAATGACCTTAAATTTTCCATCGGTATTCCTTACATTGGTAGTGGCCGAGTGGCCAGGGATGCAAGTAATGAAGACCCCGTTCGCTGTTGTCCCATCTCCATCTCCAATTGTTTCTGAGGAGGCACCCGAATCATGAACCTTCTGTAATGAAATAACACATACTTCACGAGAACGGGGCTTGGATGTTGATGCAAGGATATACATGCCTTTGAAGAAAGTCTGTAGAGCAGCCTCGACAAAACTAGCGCTTCTCCTGCAAAACTGTATGAAGTAGTAAGATGTGTGAGTTAGTAACATACCTCATGTATAGATATACATAATAAAGTAGAAAAGAGATAGAATGAACTTACACAGATGAACATTGAGTCGGAGATGGCTCCCAACTTCCTCACTTCGGCAGGAGTAAGCCCCAGGTTCATTGCAATTCCTCGAACAGTCTCCCATGCACCAACAGTGTTTTCGATGCCATCCGTTTGAACATTCATATACTCAACAACTGATGTAAGTCCGACGTAGTATCCAGCCTGGAGGTAGGGCCAGTTGGAATCATCCGCCTTAAATTCTTCGATAAACTTTTCTGTGAGCGGAGTCACTCCCCAGCTATTGAGGAACTCTAAACCAACATCCCCAAACTCTTGGATTTGCACGAGTATTGCGGTGAGCATCTTACTCGTTGCTTCTGCAGTATCTGGGTGCAGACGGGCAACATCCTAATATAAAGTAAAGTTGGATACATGTAAAATACAATAACAGACCAATGAAAATCAACAAAAGATGACTTACGAATATGCATTGGATAACGTATGCCGCTTGATTGGGGTTAAGAAATTGTGCATTCCTCTCCAGATCAGATAATATGGCATCTAATATCTCTTTCTTCTTGGCAAGCTTATCCGCTGTTCTCCTTTTTGACTCCTCCTTATATTCGTTTGTCAACCTATAAACGAAAGTATACAACTGTCTATCATCCATCAACTTTTTGGCTAAGCGATGGTCCTGATCTAGATCGGCATGTTCATCTTTGACGAGCTGTCTAAGTTCATCTAAAGATTTATCTTTGATCAGATTATTGATTTTACTTTTTGTGCCAATATCCAAACAATGCTCATTAATGTATGTTCTAGCGCTATCCTTGACCACCTCAAGTGCCTTCTTTCTATTTACACTACTGGATGTATTCCCAACACGTGCAACTAATTGTTCTAGTTCTTGAATCCTACTCTCCAATGATACCACATAGGCTTTGAGTGTTTCATTTTCAGCAACAGTGGATTCCAACTCCAGAGTGGTATTATTATGTTGATGTTTTAATAACTCAAGAGAGGATCTCAAAACTGTATTTAAATCATCATCTAATTCTTCCTCATCATCACTATTGAAATCAATGTCTTCGTCCATGGATGTAGTATTAATATCATTTATATTCGTATCACTACCATTAAAGCAACTATCATTAGCATCTAATTCGTCGTAGAGTTGACAAGTTAATTCATTTTGATCCTTTAAAATACAGAATAAATCATCCTGGTAAATTGGTTAAGAGTATAAATAGAATTGTAAGTGTATTTCACATACGAGATATTAATATAGATTGCTATACGTTCGTACCTGATCCTCACTTGAATTATCTAGTACGTTTTGCTCCTCTGAGAATTCATCATAGATTTGATATAACAACGTATTTTGATGGTTTAATACATCGAATAAGTCCTCTTCCTTGTACTATTATTAAAAGGTATGAAACAAAAAGCAAAGAATATAAGTTTAATGATGGATATACAAATCCAATACGATGGCCATAAACTACAAACTTACTTTTTGAATTGATTGTACCTCATCACAGGGTGTTGCTGTTGAGGAGATATTAGTGCTAACTCTTCTATCCAATACAGTAGTATTATGTGTATTTGTATCATTCCGTCTCTTCTTTATTACATTTGCATTTGGTGTAGTAAAGTTGTTGCTACTCGAATTACTGACATCTTCATTCTCATCCCCAAATAAACTCCGTTTGTGGCGTATGGTTTCGGCCATAATATCAGTTGCCATGATAATATACAGAACACATACAGGAATCCTATACCCGATGGTTCGTATTATCACACAGCAACCGTAAGGAGATAGAGAGTGCACAAACACCGAGCAACAATAACAAATTGAAAAAGTAACTAGTAAGTGAAGTACAAAATCTTAGTCACTAATTTTGGCGATTGTACTCAGGCGGCCAAGTTGCTATGTGGTATGTAGTAGTGTTGTAGATGGGCAGCTGTACAATACCATGAATAATAATAACAATCACGCTCGGATGCCAGCCGAGGGAGAGGGCAACGATAGAGGATTAATCAATAATCCCAATCAACAATTTCCAACAGGCCAGCAGCAGAGCCAATCCTTTACTGTCTGGGGACAAAAAGTTGGAGGTGCACCTGATGTTGGTGCACCTGATGTTAATAATGTAGTACATCAATATTCCCAACCAAGCGGCGGTGGTGGTATACCTCCGCCCGGTGTGTCGTCTCTTCGTTCTATTCAACCCATTAGTGTCAGTACATCGGGCTCCGGGAATATAGAAACATCCTCCGAGGTACATCCAACATTTGCAAATGTTAATACTATTTGCAATGGTAACAATCCACAAACTAATTTTGTAACTGAAAATGATGTTTTGTGTGGCAGAGGTGGGGGGATCAGTAGTAATAAAGGAAATATCAGGTACATGGCTATGATCAAAAATAAGAGACTAAGCTATCAATCTACTAAGAAAGGTTTGAAGAAAGAATTTGCACAAACGGTAGTCAGTGAATGGCGTAACCAATCACCACCTGGTAGATTCTTATCCGAGGATAAAGTTACCAAAAGGTGGAATGATATTGGTGATGCAGCCGCAATTTCTAAAGTCCAGCAGTCTTTACGTGAGAAGCCAAAGAGTAAAGATAATAGTAAAAAGAATGAGGCAACAATTAAAAATATTGTAGTTAATGATCAATCCAACAATAATAATGTTAGTGTTAGAAACTTGCAAGGAGGCAAAGGTCTACAAGGTCTAAGTGTTATTTCATACCCTGTTTTCAAAGAGGGTGAACTAGTATTAGTAGAAGATTATCACATAGAATCGGAAGATTGTCATATAACACAGACAGTCAAGGGTGGAATTGCCAAAGTAACCAAGGTTATTGAAACAAAGGATAATTATGATGATGATATTACTACATATGATGTCAGGTTTGTAAATGAACCACGTACTGCACAAGGAGTAGATGAGATACATTTGACTCCATATAAAGGCAAAAGTATTGAACCGTCTAAAGATTTGAGTACCAAGAAGAGAGTTATGAAAGAAAAGCCACAGGATGAACCCAGTGCTAAGAAGGTAAATAATGTTATCGGAAAGGCCACATCATCTAGTAACGAGGCTGCCACGTCAACCTCGGCTACTCTGGCCGTATCTACCGCTTCCGTATCAACAACAACACACCATGCCACCAACAATCATCCCGCTACAGCAACCAGTGACAACATTTGTGCACAGACTGCCGCGGCAGGTGACAAAGTTTGGCAATTGACTGATGAGATTGTTTATCTCCGGGAAGCTCAAGTAGAGGGAAGTGGGACCGCTGATGTGAATGGTACCTATTCCCTCCAAGGCTCGATGTATATCAGGAACAATCGTGAGACACTCACTCAACCTAGTAGCAGTAGTATTGAGTCAAAGGATTCGTATGCAATCCATTATAAAAACCTTGCAGTCCGTGGATCATTTGATCAAGTTGGGTATTGGTTCATTAGTATGTGGAAAGGAGATATTACAGATAATAGTGCACCACTTGTGCACATGTACAGATCTCAGATGAATGCGGACTGTAGAGTTCCTCCAAAGGACGGTTGGGAGGCACTTTATGGTAACGACCCACCGCCAACATGTCAGATGAAGGGGAAGGATGAGATTGAGGATAAGTTAATGACGGATGCGCCTACTGTTCTTGATAAACGGTTACAAGTTACCACGGCGGATAATATCAATAACGGCTCATTGCCTATTGATAAAGAGGCAGCCACATCAGGCAGTACATCTACAGCCGAATCAAATTCACGGACAAAACGTCAGCAATTACCTAGTGGAGCAGCCTGTAAAGCATGCCGCGCCTCTAAGAAGAAGTGCACGCACAACAATAACAATACTTCCCAATCCGACAAGGTAAAGTTTGACTTACCAATTCTAGATGCTGGTGCGACTGGAAAAAGTTCTCAGACTCCATCATCAATTAGGAGCCGAATATGGCAATAGTGATTGACAAGTCTTTTAGTGCAGAGGCCGCTGTGAAATTTATATTTTTTTTCTACTCCGTGATGAGTTGTGGATTCAATTACAATATATGTGATAATTATACTCTAGAATTCACTAAATAATACTGCTAATTAATACTCAAATTAGCCAAATGTTACACAAGTGGTAGGGCAGCTGCAATCAGAATTTTGGAGTATCCTTGATTGGGGTATCCCAGAGCAGGAATGAGGAAAGCGGAAAGTACGAGTAACTCTCTTGAGCAAGACACTCGCTCGTGCTTCACTCAATCCCCCCTTCCTCCTTAGCTCATAAAATCCTAAAGCAATCAAACGCAACATCATTATAACGCAATCGTAACAGAAGAAACAAAAAAAATACTAAACAAAATGGCTGTCAAATCAACAACTGAACCTCAATACAAAGGAATCAAGAAGCTATGGAAGGGATTCATTGAGGCTGGCTCTGAAGAGAGGAGTAAAGAGCTTGTACCTGGTAGATATTTGGATATCGCTCATCTCTAAAGGAGGACTCTAAAAAGTAGACTGGCATGTAATCTAAGCACCTAATTCCATCACAATGAAGAAAAGATACCCTACATCATATGTTCCCTTTGTTCTCTCTCTTCTTTTGACATTTCAGCTCGAGTCTCTGCCCTTCCAATGATATAATTAAGTGAACTGTATTTGGTGACTTATAAATGGCATCACGTTTTTACTCGTTTGATACTACCAGGAAGACTTGTGAAAAGTAAGGCTTTAGATCTATATATTGATCACACTTTCGGGGCAAGATACTTCATTCCCATCATAGCATAGGAGTTCGGGTTTTGATCTTGATCGAGAAGACTAATACTCTGCCAAACTGTCATAAAAAGCTAATGCACCTACATACCAAATCTAATTCTCAATATGTCAATCTCTACTCATATCAGTAGCCGTGCGTTGTCCAAGCTACTTCTTTCGCTAGCAACATTATCATTATTACCTTCAGCATTTGGCTGCTCTTGCATGTCTCCGGGAGATACCGGAGCTGAACGAGCTGACTATGTCAAGGACTCGGATTGGGTAGATCTTGTTGTCATTGCTACCTTTACTAATGAAACATCTTACAGTACTGATGACGATGATTGGGGTGGCTTGGATTATCAAAATACAACCTTCATAGTAAAAGAGATTCTCTATCAAAGAGATACTGATATCCAGTTGCAAAACTTTAGTAGTATTAACGTCGAGCCAGATGGTACCATGATTGTAACTAAATCAACAGTCACAACTTGTTGTTTATGTGGACGGTCGCTATCAGCTGATACTATTGGAAGCGATTATCTTCTTGAAATTGCACAGTTTAGTGATACCTTATCTCAATGTGGTGTTACATGTCAAATGGGTGAGGATCTTCAATATGAAATGGGAATATGTGATGATACAGCTGATGCATTGAGGGACGATGAACTTGTTGATAATATGATGATGATGCAGTAGACAAATGAAATTTGTATTGACTAATGGAAATGACTAATAATTTGTATTGCAATATAAATCTCTTGCTCTTTGTAAAAACTAATCACACCAATATATCTGATAAAACTAATCCATTACTTTAGACCACCTAATTCAAATTGCCAATCCGATTTGCCAATATAAACTTAGTCTAGTCTAAAAGCTCTGCAAGATCGTTACTTCTTATCTTTCTTATTCTTATGTTCATCATTCCATACTTCTCGGTCCTCTTTTGTAAATGTAGCTGATGTATTCTTTTGATTATCATAATAATTCCATGCAGCCTTTGGTTTATGTGTATATATTTAGTGATGCAGAGTGTATGTGATGTGAGCATATGATGTGAGTCAGCTTAAGAACATAATATCATATCTCTTGCAAATCCAAGTATACTTACCACGGCACCGATGGCTACTACCCATGCACCTATTCTACCGCCCTAATACGAGAGTTAAGAAAGATGTATAATATGAAGAACATTAGCAAACAACCAACATCACACAGCTGAGGTAATACTAAGATAGTCTTCATACAAAGCGCCATCAAAATGAAATCATATAACAGCAGCTTACTCTTCCTAAGCCACTTGAAAAGGGATTATTGCTCGTTGATGGCGGCGCCATGGACAAAGAGGGTGATTAAATATGCTGCAATAAATTGTAATAAAGATTATGAGAGTGCATAGTGCATTCGGTATCCTTCAAAAAGTTTGTTGACCTCCAACAAACTCTTCTGATATATTAAACATCGATTGGTATTGAAATACAACTCCAGGATATTATTGAAATACATCACTTTATACAGTTTTGAACGCTCTTTCGAATGGTAGCAGTCTAGAGCATCAAAGTTAATATTTGTAGCAGCTCTAGAGAGCGGTCGAAAAAGTCAAGATAAAAAATACCCTGAAAACTTTACTTAAACTTTACTACCTATTGCAATAATGAGTCCAAGACGTAACGCATTCGAATATGGAGTACTAATAACACTCTCAACGACCATGGCAGCATCCTATGCATTCTTAATAGCATATGGTAATCAAACTGACAGTGAAGGTAAACGACGAGGGATACCAAAAGTTGATTTAGATGCTGAGATTAATTTAAATGATGTATGGATTGATATGAAGAAGGAGGTTCGTGGTATGTTGTTTGGTAGTAGTAGTCGAGGATCTTCATCTTCGCCAAGTAGTAATGGTAGTGGTGGTGTTAATAGTGGCGGCGGCAGTGATAAAGGAGATTCGCAACCCAAGAAATAGAAAATCAAACATTGAATATACAGAACTCGACACATCAACGCAATACAATTATGTATTATATAGTATTAGACCAATTATAAGAAGCTACTTATTAAGCATTGGTGAGCTGGGTATTTAGGAGCCCATCTTCAGAAGACATTCATCAAAGTTGCAGACAGATCAAGATCTACATGAGAAGCGAACACCGAGAATCCTGGTCTTTGCGACTTCCTTAAGACTGCACAGCCAAGTATTATTGTATCACACAAATGAGTCTGATGTTCATGCTCATGTTCACACAATCATAAGAAACCGTGCACCAAAGAGCTGTTCTTGGTCAATGCGATGATGTGCTCTTGGTCAATGCAATTGATAGAGGTGCGGATTGATGATCTCATAAAAACAAAGATCATTCAACCGCAAACAAAGTAAACAACAAAGTAAACAACAATCTCCCAGCAACTTTAAAACAACATCTACAACACATCAATATGTACATCTCATCGTATTTAAAGCTCTTCCTTGCCTGCACTGCCGCTCTTATGGCTTCAACTCCCGACGTCCATTGCAATGCTGCTAATCTTCGTTCATCGCTTGCTAAACCTGATCAAGTAGAAGAAGACCTCATTCAAAGGCCATTGGATATGGAAGAGGATGACACTTCTTTGTGGGCAGGCAAGCATCGGTATCCATCAAAGCACTCATCTCATGGTGGTGGCCGTCATTACGGTGGTTATAAAGACAAACATCATTATGGCCACAACAAGCATCACTATGGCCACAAGAAGCATCACAAGAAGCATTATGGACACAAAAAGAAACCTTGGTATGATGATGGCTGGGGTTATCCATCTCATCATTGGTATGGTGGTGGAAGTAGCCATAGCTACGGGCACAAGAAACATTGCCCATATGGGTACAAGAAGAAGTGCCGCCGTCATCGTAGAGCTTGTCGTTGTGTTCGTCGTCATCATTGGGGAAGTGAAATGAACGAAGACTTTCAAGAGATGGTAGCGTATCCACCCGCCTCTATCACTAACGCTGACAGTACAAATGAAAGTGAAGACGTGGATGAAGGCACTTCTTCTGATGCTCAGGTCGTGAAAGGATATGACAATGGAAGTGAAGAAAGTGACGAGGATACTTCTTCTGATGCTCAGCTGGGTTATGGCAATGATTGGAATGCTGATTCATCCGATGACCCTGATTCGATCGATACTATTAACGACAACGAGGATACTTCTTCTGATGCTCAGCTCATTACAGGCTATGGCATTGATGTGGATTCTTCCGATGATACCCCCCAAACAGAGGAATCTTCATTTGTAGCCATGAGTGGAGGTTACTACCATCATCAACATCCAGCGGCGCGTCATCATTGGGGAAGTAAAGATGGGGACGAAGGCGCTTCGTCTGATGCTCAGCTCCTGCACCCTATCCTGCACCCTGATTTGTCTGATGCTTCTTCTGATGATACTTCTTCTGATGCTCAGTTCATTACAGGATATGATGATGATGTGGACCCTGATTCGATCGATACTATCAACGACAACGAGGATTCTTCTTCTGATGAGCCCGACCCGGCTTCTTCTGATTCATCTGATACTGATGATACCCAAACAGAGGAATCTTCATTTGTAGCAGTGAAAGGGGCTGTCGTAGGTGCCGTAGGAAACAAGCTAGGGGATATCGTATTGCTTGTTTAATGTGCAGCGGTGGTGATGATACCCAGGATATTACTGTGATGTAAGTGTTAGCAAGAGAAGTTAGGGTTAGAACAGAAGATGTAGATGATGCTTATGAGTTAGTCAATTGTAAAATAGAATGTTTGAGCACTCAGATACAGATAAAACCCTAACATTGGAATAGCATTGGGTATTAGACATTTCGTTACAAAAAGATCAAGATCTTTACATGAGAAGCGAACACTAATATCCTGGTCTTGTTCGTAAAGACACCAAATACTGCAAGCCAAGTTCTGGAGTCTGATGTTCAGCTCATGCTCACACACATGAGAAGCGAACACTAATATCCTACTAGCAATTGATAGAGAGATGTGGATTGATGATCTCATAAAAACAATCTCCCAGCAGCTTCAAAAAGCAACATCTACAACACATCGATATGTACATCTCGACGTATTTAAATCTCTTCCTTGCCTGCACTGCCGCTCTTATGGCTTCATCTCCCGATGTCCATTGCAATGCTGTAATCTTCGTTCATCTTCAGGTGCTAACCCTGAGGTAGAAGAAGACCTCATTGAAGGACCATTGGATATGGAAGAGGATGACACTTCTCTCTGGCGCTGGGGAGGCAAGCACAGGTATCATGGTGGTCGTCGTGGTGGCTACAACAAGCATCACTACGGTGGGGGTCGTCATGGCTACAGCAAACATCATTATGGCCACAAAAAGCATCATTATGGCTACAACAAGCATCACTACGGTGGTTATAAAAACAAACATCATTATGATGATTGGGGTTATCCACCGCAGAGTCCTTGGGTTGCTTCTGCCATGTAAGTATGCGAGAAGTCAGTCAGTTATAAGTAGAATGGAAGATGGGATGATGCTGTGCGAGTAATAGCTAATTGTAAAGTAGAATATCAAACACTTAGATTAAATATTTCATACTAAAGTCATGCTAGGTTAGCCCCAGTAGCAACACAAAGGAGGATGAACAAGAAAGATCATAACATATCTCTTTTACATAATTAAAGCTAGAGAAGATCTTAAGGCATCTTGCTCTTGAATAAGTCACTTAATGAAACATAATAAATTCGGTCTTGAAAAACACTTGATATAAAATAATTGAGACTGGTTCCCCCCTTGGATGTTGCTGCAGAATTTACTAGCCTTACAGCTCCTCATCCCACTGGGAACTCAACATCTTCTCCGCTCTTAAGAACATTTCACCACATGAAACAGGCGATAACTTCGGATGCGGCGGCGGCATGAAACTAAATACCGCTATAACAATAGCCAAAGTAAAGAGCATAATGTATAGATACATTTCAGAAGATAGCTCATACACTTGACGACGACCTCTTGGTATTTCCCGAATCTTGATATCGGGAGAGAAGGATACTCGTTTTGATAATTTCCGATTTTGAGAAAGGTTTCCCCTTTGTGGAGTAGCCTCGTGGTCTAATGGTGGAGAGGTAGGCAATGGCACTTGCGGAATATTAAACGAGCCAGTCTCAATATCATAATCTTCGACTGTGAGGGATGAAATGGTTGAACTTGTTGACTCTGGACTTGATGGACATGACTGAGACTCTTCTTGATGACCGTCTTGCTCCGGTATTATTTGGGATACGGCAGACTCAAAGCATGTGTCTTCGTCGTCCACCACCGCCTCTTGAGGTCGAGGGGAACATGGGGCTGCTTGAGAAGGAGACTCGATCTTGTTGGGCTCTTCCCTCTCAACTCTTTCAGGCTCTTCTATCCCATCATCTTCTGTTAGTGAAGAGATATTCTCTAGTAGAGTAATCTGGCAATCTTGAAGATCATCCGCGGTATCCTCTTGAGGCTCTTGTACTTGATACACTTCATCCTCTTCTATCGGGGAGGAATCTACTTTACCCTCGCCCTCGTCATCAGCATCGTCAAGGTGCAAAGTTTCCAGCACTCTTGAATAATACAAATCACCCTGACTTCCCCGGTATGTCTTCTCGGGATCGGATACACTCCGCCTTAAGGTAGCAGTGGTATTCATATTAAAACTCCCACTATTGCATCCGCTACCCTGACGAATAAGCGGATGACTAGGTAACTTAACATCCTGCGAGAATAACGGCATACCACTAGCGTGCATTAACGTCCCACATTCCATTTCCTTTTCATAAAATTGGATAATTTCAGCCTCATTCTCATCTACTTGTCGATGAGAGTTGCTAGTGGGGGATGACACTATCAATCTTGAAGCAAATGATGCAATTGCAAATATTATTATACCAATAAATGCAATTAGTGGTGCTGCCAATGGTGAGTAAAAGTTGGTAATTATTGATGGTATCCAATTGCGTTGAGTTTCTCCCCCAACTTCTGCCGCATCCCCTCCGCCACCTACTGCACTGGCCTTCATATTACGGTGTTTATTCCGAAGATTATTCTTGCTATTATTAAACATATCCTCTAATCCATTAAATAAATCCTCTAATCCTTCTAATACCCTTTCTAACGGGTTCTTATCTTGAACTTTTTCCTCAGGCAATGAGACACTTAAGAATGCATTCTCACTTTTATCCATCTCCTCATCAAAATCAAATAATTTAGATGATTCTGTTAATTTAATAATACCACCACTGCCATTACCGCCCAATCTTCGTTTCTTTGGTATATCCTGTAAGGCACTTGATATATTTGATATGGTATGTTTAAGTTCAATATTTTGTATTTTTGTAATTAGTTGTGTTTTTGCCGTAGGGTTGTATTGCAATGCGATTAAGCTTGCGGTACCCCCTATTATAAATAATAATGATATTGTTTTGATTAGGGATTTGTTATTATTTGTTTGGGTACGCCTAATACGACGCCTACAGCCTTTTGAAGTAGTAGGCTTCATCATCTTCTTAGTTTTAGTTGTTTGGGGAGGTGTGACCTCCTTTTTCTTCTTCATGCACATGAGTTTCTCTATATGCCTATGTATTATTTGCAATTAGTAGTATTAGTATGTCTATTGTATTGTATTCTATATTCTTTGTCTAGAAGCGGAATAGCAATATTGTACCAAAGAACATCTCCTGGAGGTTAGTTGAAGTACAAATCTACGAAATATTCGACTGTTGACACCAATAGGATACCGGGGTTCTTGGTTCTTACTTTATTCATTATTTGTCTCAAAGTTTGCCGCTCTTTTGCACGCAAGCTTCTACATAAACAGCAAGCAGATATTGCTGCAATATAAGAATATCATGAGCGGAGCAGACTATAACCAACCCGTTGACATTTGCGGTGTAAGTTTTCTTCTTTTCCTTTGAGAGGGTATCCTCTTGTTGCAATGCGATTGCGATATGAAATCTCTCATCTCGTGATCTCATACTTCTCTTCTACATCTGTTCTTTGATCCGCCCACCCTTCTCTTATTGCCCCTTCTCTATATTGTATACTATAATTGTTGTATAGTGCAAGTGTACTGATGGCCCCATTGGAACAGGAGGGTGCTGTTTACTAGTCTGCTGTCCATGTATCTCCCACCAAACAGCAGCCACCCAGATCGGCGAGAACGGGTGCCTTCACTGCCTCATGGGATGTTGTGGTTGTGCATGCTGCTCTACTATGATGTTAGGGTGAGCAATAGTTAATGCAATGTGCAGTATATATACGTGTATTATATATATATCCAGTTCTGATAATTCTTCTCTCTATATTTATGCAGTGATGCTGTGGAGAAGAAGAGGAACATCGAGCAACATGATTGTGTCTGGCATGGACTGTACTCATTCTTCTCACTCTGCACCTGCCAGGATTGTCGTGTTATTAATGAGTGTGCCGTATATGCCAAGGAAGGTGCAGTGAAGGAGGCTCCTTCGGCTGTTGTCATGGCTGACCGTGGGGGCGGGGGAGAGTCAGAATCAGAAAAGAAGGCTTAAGGCGAAGGGGAGATAAATGAGTCTATTGATAGATCATTTAGTTTAGTGGAGTGGATTGGTATGAGATGAAAGGGTGTTTATATCTCGTGCGGTTGGTGGAGAGATGGAAAACGAGATAAAAAGGTATTACTTGGAAGATAGACAATGAGCTTTGCGCTTGGTTAAGCGAAGAGAAGAAACAGTAAGATGATGATGAATGAATGAATGAGAGCTAAGTCAAGATTATATAGATAGTTTACATCATGAGAAGTTAGAGGAAAGAGATGTGTTTGGGATTATCCATTCTTACGCTAATATAGTTGTTTGTTCAGGTATGTATATATGAGACATGAAAGTGTCTCTCTCTCTCTGAACTCGCTTGAGCCTCAAGACACCCACAGGCTGATGACAAATATGATCAAACAAGACATAAGATACCCAGAAGAAGCAAGCTATCTTATGCTATCAATAACTATGGCGCCAATGGACAGTGTTAGTACAGAGTTCCCAACCACATATGTGCTCGTACAAAATGAATGTCCACAGTGTGCACAATTATCGCCATCGAAAGCTCCTAGGACACTCAGTGTGAAAGTGGGTGCATCGGACTATTCATGCTTAACCAATCACCTTCGAATGGCCCTAAAAGCTCAACAGTACCAGATTCAATAACAGTGTTGTGGAGTTGGAGGCCATTGAAGCGTACGAGGCTTCCCTTAATAACAGGAACAGATAATTCTCCATTATACTCGAAGTAAGCAGCAGGATTATCATTCATGAAAACAAATGCTACATCCTTCTCGGCAGGACGGACAACGCCTTGGGCATCAGTATAGTAGTCAGTATGGCGTTGGGTAGTCTTCTGAATCTTAGTGGTGGCAACGAACATGCCCTCTGGACTTGACACGGGGAGGATACCCATTGTCTCTTTAATCTTGTGGATACTTTCAGCGGAGAGATAAGCTTCCTTACCACGCTGTCTTGCCTTACCTTCATCAACTACAGCCATATCACTGAACAGGTTGTTTGTCATGAGGGTAGATGGAAGAGAGTTTGGAACGACCTTTAAATCAACAGCCATCGCCTCAACTAACGAGGGTTGAAAAGTAATGCTTCCGCTGGCGGCTAATAGAAGTGCCGGGAGTGCTGTCAATACATTCATGATCGATTGTAACTTTCTGGTTGGTATATTTGTTGTAGATATATAGAGGTAGATGATGACCTTGTCGTCGTTTGTGATATTATGAGAGAGTGTGGATAAAACAATGAGGTATGGATAGGCCTTTCATATTCTTGGTGGGAGATAAACCGTCTTGCCCGTCTTGCTCTACATTCTTGATTTAGGGATAGGCCATAGTATCTTGCCTCCTGAAAAACCAAGGAAGTTGATCAAACTCCGTATTGCCAAGCTGCCCAAGAAATCAAGCTTTATCGTAACCTCTTCATTGACCCACTAAAACTCTGTCCAAATCAATTCATACACGTATTATATCCTCCAAACTTAATCAAAGCACCGCTTATTATGTCATTCAATCCCTCTATTAAGATGTGGTATAAGGTAATCAAATCATTCTTCCGACGTAAGAAGAAGAACCCATATTATATTTGCAGTGCATTCCTTGGTACGAAATCCAAGTCTAAAACTTTGTTGATCAAACGACAGTAACAATATCCCAGAGGCTTAGGAGGTTTACTCATCTGTTTTATAAAATTATCTGCAGTCAACCTTCATTTTATGTAAGGTAACTAATAAACTAACTGTTTGTATTGTAATAACGACCTATTTGTATCTCGTGTGTTGATGTGTTGAGTTCCAACTCAATTTGCTTTTCTATTTCTTGGGTTGTGATTCTCCTTTATCACTGCCGCCACCGCTATTGACACCACTACTACTGGAGGAAGAACCTCCACTTCGACCACTACCACCAAACAACATACCACGAACCTCCTTCTTCATATCAACCCAACATCATTTAAATTAATCTCAGCATCTAAATCAACTTTTGGTATGCCCCGTCGTTTACCTTCACTATTAGTTTGATTGCCATATGCTATTAGGAATGCATATGATGCTGCCATTGTAGTTGAGAGTGTTATTAGTACTCCGTATTCGAATGCATTACGTCTTGGACTCATTATTGTTGATTGTGTTGTAGGTAAAGTCCTGGTCTTAAGTATGGTAACTAATTTTGCAAATCTAATTCTTGACTTCTTCGACCTCTAGCTGTCACAATATTCAATATGATGTTATCAAACTCGTACCATTCGAAAGAGCGTTCAAAACTGTATTTAATGATGTATTTCAATAATATCCTGGTGCTGTATTCTATACCAATCCACATATATTGCTCCAACAGCCGCCAGCCACACAATAAAATTCTACTCTCATGGTGAAGGATACCTTTGTGTGCTTTTACTATGTAAATCTGCTTTACATCATACATCTCCATTATCTCCATCTTCTCGCCACAACTGAATGCATTGGCTGGAGAGGGCTATTTGGTGATTATCTATTCAATTGATATTTAATTGTTCTCAAAAATAGTCAGCGTTTCTAGTACCTAAAAGTAAAGAAAGCTACTGTAGATTATTATCCTCGAACAGGAGCATAATATGTTGTCGGCAAGTGTTATAATACTCGAGTATGTATGCCCTTCTATTGGGTGTGTTATTGCAAATATTATGTTTGCAGGTGAGTGATATTGCATATCGTCGTGACTTGAGTGTGTATTATGTTTGTGCATTGGCGTTGCAACCACACTATGTATACTTATTTGCCAAATAATTTGAATACTCTAATCTCAAATCTCATCATCTCAAAACAACTATATCTCTTAAGCACCATACAAGGATGTGAAAGAGGCAGTAAGAAAGGGAACGTTAGGAAATCTCAACCCTACTCCTTGGGCTGTAATGAGTAAGCTTTTTATGTATGTGTATACACCTCATAATATTATGCCAATTTGCAATATCTCACTCGGTCTCTGTCTTCTTCAATATCACATCACCATAGCGGGCAATTGTATAGGCTGGGTTACTTACTCCTTCTTAATAAACAACCTATTCGTTTTCGGAGCAAACATGCCTGGATTAATCTTATCAGTTTGGTTGAATATGGCGGCCGCCAAGTTACAATATTCGGATCGCATAGCCAAAGATATGAGAAAGTCATTTGTCCAATTGTTGGATAGGAATAGACAATCGTTTCGTTTGCTGCCTGGTACTGGTATGAGGTTAGATGTAGAGGGGGATAGTGTTGATAATTTGGAAGGTAATAATGAAACATCGTCGCAAAATGATACTTCTGACAATAATGATACTCCTCAGAGTTTTGCAAATCTAAAGCAAATGGCATTAGACATAACAATTCAAAAGACAGAGGCACCGGCACCTCATGAGAAGATTGTAGTAGCAGTGGTCACATTCTGGGTATCATTAATATCATTATTATACTTTCTACAACTTGATATTAATAAATGGAAGAATGTTGTGGGTATTATAACGAATATCAATACCTGTATGTTCTACGGCGCACCTTTGTCAACGATATATTCAGTACTTGAGGAAAGAGATTCAAGTTCTATACATCGACCGACTATGATTATGAATACATCTAATGCAGTATTCTGGACTGCCTTCGGATTTGGTACATGGGATTGGTTCATCTTGATACCGAACGGGTTGGGTTGCATACTTGGTGCTATACAAATCTTTCTTCAATTAGTGTTACCTAATAAGAGCAAGACATCTACTGCAGAATTAGTTAGTGACGATATTGAAGTAGTAGCTGAAGTTAATAAAGCTGTGGATGCAACAGCCGGGGTACCGTCGGTTGATGATGAAGAAGCTACCGCAACCATGCATACGAATTCATCGGTGGAAAACTTATTGGATACAAGGTCAAAATGATCATTAGTTTACCAAGACATACATACAATTCTATTTGAACATACAACTACTGAACGTCTTCTTCGCCAACCGCATCAATCAAGTTGGTCGCTACATCTGTTACAGTTTTCAAAACTCCAATCAAGAAGCACACAACACCGATATATATGTACCATGGAGAACCTCCTCCGAAGGCAATCTCTTTCCCAAGCAATCCAGTATATGTATATATCATTGTAGTTGGAATGAACCCGAGTAATGTCCCAACAACAAATGTCGAGATGAGATACTACTGGCGCCATAGAAGTAATTGAGAAGACAGAAGGGGAAGATGGGTGTCAGTCGAGCCAAGACGAGCATCTGCAATCCATTACTACCCACAGCTCTGTCAACTTTGCTGAATGTTGGTTTATCATCAAGTACTCCTTCAACTTTATCTCTCAAGAATACTCGACCTAAGATAAAACCAATAATAGAGCTAACAAGACCCGCGGCTAATACAATTAGTGTGCCATTTGTAACTCCAAACAAGCATCCAGCACTGAGCGTGAGAGGCGTGGCTGGTATGGCTATTAGTTCAGCCACCACATAAAACAGACCAAAGTAGATCATCGATAATGAAGGAGTACTTGCTCCCGCAAATAATGATGTAGTAGTTGCAATTGGGTCAGCCGAAAAAGATTGAACCATTGTACTTAAGGAGAATAGTCCGGATACCTTAATGCCGCAAGCTAATGCAACAGCACCTAGTAGTGAAGCCACCGCCACAGCAGGATGGTTTGTCGATTCAGGAACTTCAAGTAGTGTATCATCTTTCAACCAAATACTTCGATCGTACTCGTTGAGAGTTGGATCTATGCCAGTAACGTTACTTATCGTATCGATTAAACTTGTATGAAAGCTGAGTAGTTGATAATCGAATAGGCACAACCGACCTCGATGGATATAATGAGAATGCTTCCAACTGTATTGCAGCAATGGTAATCGTCACAATTACAGAAAATATTCTACAACAGTAGCAGCCAATCATATTCGGTTTGGTAGTTGCAATAAATATCAATCCCCAGGCTCAGACAATGTATACAATCAATATCACTGTCCAGACGATGTATTTGGCTGCAACAACTTGTAGCATATCATTATTATGGCTATTAGTTCTGATAGTGTAGGGAACGACGTCATCTGATTCATATTCATAGGAAGATGCACCATCGTCATCTCACTAACAAACGAATGAATCCTGATGAATCCATGACTTGTTATGGCGAGTTACCGGTTCCATCAGTTTTCACTTTGGTGAAACTCCTTTAAAAACGGGTTTGATCATCTTGGGGTCGCATGTGACATCTTGACTTGAAATATTCGTGCCCTCTAATTGTGCCTCGTGATTTGGAGGGCACAATAGAAGGCATTTACGACTTCGAATAGCAAGATGTTGGCACTCCTTGATGTCTCATATAGATGGTGTGCTCTTATAATCTGAGGAAGTTATATGATAAGGGAGCATACTCTGAAATTACACAATCGAAACTCTATTATCGCCAACAACAACATAAGATGGGCATGGTCATCATATTAGAGATTGCTCGTATTGTATTAGCTGCGGCAGTTGGTTATATCGTTGCTAATAAGATGGCTGTTACCTCTGTTGCAATGAATGGTAATACCGAAGAGAAGAAGAAGATTACAAATACTGAAGAAGAAGGCAACACGATCCCTGCTATGATTTCATTCTCTAATGCATCATTGGAAGCTAGTAATACTGATAAGAGGCCATTGTTGCTCAAAAGTAGTATGCAAAGCGATGACATTGACGAGAGTGATCGGTGCTCCTCCGTGATGAGTGTTGACCCCCCAGGACTGTTAGTCAGACAGAGAAGTAAGCGTATGAATGATTTGTCTGAAATTGACCCACCCTTTCATGTACAGGCAGAAAGTATGTGGAAGAAACAACAAACTATCATCCAAAAGGATCATGATGAAACAACAAGCTTATATGATATTGATAGTGGTAGCAGCAGTAGTATTAGGATGATACAGCAAGAGGAAGATACACACCACATTGAGCTGATGAGGTTGCAAAGGATACATCAACATCAGACTAGTATCAATATGGGTAAGAAGAAAATACGCCGCCGTATGAGTAGCATCAGTTGGGAGGATACAGATGGAGAAGAAGATGAGGCCGAGGCTCCGACCAAGCAAATGCCTCCGTTCCTAGCCAAGTACCAATCATCTGAACAAGAGAAAGAAGAAACATACAAGAAGAACGTAACCAACAGAAGGGGTAGTAAACAGAAACAAGATGATATCAGGTTGATGCTTGGGCTTCATAGCTCTTCTGAGAAAAGTACATACACAAGAAGGAACTCCTATTACACATTAGCTCGCTCACCTAAACTATCATGTTTGAGGAAAAACCGACGCAAATCGGCGAGTAACGCTGCCGCGTAGATCATCCTCCTCAAGTATAGTAGCGATGTATATCTAGTCAGATATGTAAAGTAGAACACTGATTACAAGTGTATGTTTATAGTAATTCTACATAGATATGGTCGTGATCATTTGATCTTGGAGCTGTCTGATAATATAAAACAGTCCTCACTCTAATCTACACAACTTACAAGTGATTAGAACGTTTCTGCTGAAACTGCTGTTGTTTTTTCTGCTGCTGTTCTTGAACTTGCTGTCGTTGACGTGCCTTCTCGGCACTACGAGCTTTAACCTCACGATAGAATGCTTCATACTTTTGTAATGAACTGTCCTTTTTCTTCGCATCATCACGTTCCTTCTTTAGATCAGCGGATAGCTTTTTGATCATTTGGTCACGTTTTTGTATCTCAAGCATGGATGCCGATTTCATGTAGGCACTGATATTGTAATGATATGTCAAGAAAGAGAGAGATGATCAGAATGTAAAATGACAAGTCACTACACTAGGGAAACAAATCATTTCTATGAAACATACCTATTCACCACAGGATTGTCACCACTAGCAGCATTATTATTCTGTGGATACTTTGTCAATGCCTCTTTCACCTTGTTAAACCGTGACGAATACTCATTCTTAAACTTGGACATCATCTCTTTTGCAGCCTTAGCCTCGGCCCTAGCTGCCTTGGCATCTTCAACTTCTCTCATTAGTTGAGCATTCTCATTACCCAATCTATTTAAACTATCCATTAGTTGCATGAGTTGTTTGGTATTCGTAGAAGAAGATGCTTGGTTAGTAGATGAAGAAGGGTCTGAAGTGCCATTGGGAGATTCAGAAGTATTGGAAGGCTGATCTTGAGTGGATGGATTAGAAGCGGCAGTGGCAATGGCAGAGGATGCAAGTATACTCGCTTGTCCTCCACCCCACCAACTTTGATCAAGTCCAGCTGCAATCTGTGGCCGTTGAGAAGATGTCGATGATGCCTGTTTATTGCCCTGAAAGCTTTGTAAATGGTTTGCCCGTGATCTTGGATTGGCTCTACCATTCGACGGTGGCTTTGCACTACCTCCTCCACCATTCAATATACCCGAAGTCCACATACTACTTGAACTCATAAATGAAGCTCCTGATCCAGTAGGGACAACCATAAAACTACCATCGGGACGTACTCCACTATTGGCATTATTCAAATTGGCAACAGAATTACCCATCTCCAATTGCATATCCATACATTGTAACTCTTTCTCGAGCTTCATTAAATCATCTACTGGATTATTTGGATCTATATTATTGTTTTTCTTCTTTGGATCCATTACTCGGTTCATTATATTCCCTGATGCTCGTGCTGTAGATGCTAATAGTTTATTCTTTGATTTGGTCACTGACTGCTTCTTGGATGATGTCTTGGAATTGTTATTGTTCATCAATGATGACCGTGCCAGGAAGGTAGAGTTGGTCAAATCTTCTTCATGATTAGTGGTGTCTAATGCACCACGCACTGCCATACGTAATCGTTCTGCTGAGTCTTGATTGAAGAAGAGGTATGAGATGTAATACCTTAAAATAGAACATATTCACAATGTACGAAGCTACTGATCACTACTGACTAGTTGTATTTGGTGGCCTTGTCAAGGCTGATACCAAGCAACAAGGAGAAAGAGGAGAGAGTAGAGATGCTCGCTAGCTCTTTTAAGTAGGATACCCTCGACCCTAAAAAATGGGGATAGTATCAATTGTTTGGTATGGTACGTAAGGAAGGCGAG
>Ga0214480_100244_pt1 | contig 27278 bp, 19 predicted proteins | sample M1_20Mar14CPVII9_3_FD_165042 | JGI IMG/M metagenome (GOLD analysis project Ga0214480, IMG submission 165042) | Marine eukaryotic communities from Monterey Bay, California, United States - M1_20Mar14CPVII9sort6BwellE17 | ecosystem: Environmental > Aquatic > Marine > Unclassified | place: USA... | reverse complement strand
CAGAGGTTGCTCATCCTGCCGATGCATGGGGCAAGACTATTACAGTTTCTGACTCATCGCGTCCCGCCGCTGCTTCATCGAATGTGGCTACTTCATCATCTGAAGCGGCCGTATCTTCTACAACTGCTCCTCCGGTGCCACCTGCTCAAGCCGCCACCGCCGTGCCTAGCTCTACTCAAAATGATGAAGAGCTAGCACGCTCCCTTGCCGCTGCTGCCGAGACTAATGGTGATGACCTACCCTTGGCAAAACGTCGCCGTACAACACGCCGAGCTGCCACCTCTGGAAGTGAACCAGTATTCTACGGTGGGCATACCTCCTTCTCTCGTGATCAATTACTTGACTCGTTAGTTCGAATCTTACACCAAACCAAGCCTGGGAGTTCATCCCTCATGGATTTGAAGAAGCTGGTCTTCCCCGAGATTGTTGATACATCTCGTGGAGGTGCTCCCGAGATGAAGAAGATCCGTAGTGCATTAGGGCACTTGGTATATCGTTTGGGTAAGGTTAGTCGATTGATTGTGGATGTAGAGAAGGGGGATGCTACATGTTTGGAATTGTTAAAGGAGGGTCCATTAGTCAAGTTTCAAACAGACAATGTTGATGCTAATGACGAGGTTGGTGGCGGCGTTGATGCTGCTGCCACATCCGCTCCATCTCAACTAAAGAGCGAAGAGACTGTCTCTGGATCAACAGAAGATCAGCCAATGGAGGCGGTCAAAACTAATGATGATCCTGTTGCCAATACTGGAGACGTTAGCACTGAAACCACCGATGCAGGCACCAACGTTGACTCTGCCACAGCAGACTCTGCCGCATTACCTCCTCGGACCTATGACAAACAGGGCAGACCTGAATGGAGAGAAGACGATGATGAGCTACTATGGTTATGTCACCAAGAGATGGGTAATAAATGGGCAGAGATGACGGAACTACACTTTAAGGAACGTGGATTGATGGAAAATCATGTCAAGAATCGTTGGTACTCTGTTACGTTTAAACGGTTTGTGGCTACCAAGTATGGACCAGACGCCCATCCAAATTCCTTGAGCGCTTCGGCACCTGTCATGGATGAACATACCAAGGCTCGTCTGTCAGCTCTTGAGGGCTATATCTCTAATCGTACGTTTCTTGTTTTTGTGCATATCATGTGTTCATATTTTGTGCACAATATCATTACCTCTTCTAACCTATGCTTCTTCACTGCTCTTACATCAATACTAATAGTCCATCATACCGAGTTATCTCTTCGGAAATCATTAATGAAGGTGATCGATAAGGGTTATGGAAATAAGGATAGTAATGGAACGCTGTTACAGATATCTACGACTGCCATTGCCACTGCTGCAGACGAGGTGGATGGGATGGCCGGAGCTGAAGATTGGAAACACTTTGCAAATGGTAGTGGGGACGAGGTTAAATGGAATAGTACTTCCAGGGCGCATGAACTTATTGGGCAAGTATTGTTCCGTCCACAATCATCTCCTCTACGACCAAAGCCAGATGAGAATGCACCCAACAACGATGATTCTACCACTCTAGTGAATTCCAAATGCCATTGGTATAGGATCGTGTCATACACCCCTTCAATCAAGGCCGTAGAGGATGTAACCTCGTCGAATGGAGTTGATCCATCATCCGCTGCAGACATGGCAAAGAAGGATGCACCGCAAGAGAATTTAATCGTAGAGCGTCGGATGAGATTCCGTGCTGTACCTGTTGCTGAATCTGATATTGACGCGATGAACTATCGAATGGATATCGACAACGATGATGATGATGTCGAGTACATGCTACTAACTGAAGGACAGGCTCGGGCAGGTATTGAAGCTGCATTGCTTCACCGCACCATTGAAAACAAGGCCAAGAAGGGAGGAACATCTTCAGAAACTCTTTTACCTACAGTAATTCCTGCAGGCCCTCATCCTTTCCGTCATCGGTATGGATCTCGTGTCACGTTAACTCCCAAATCAAAGGATGGAGAAGATGTTCAAGGCAAAGACATTCTGTACGGTATCGCAGCAGGCTTTGATATTATTCAAGATGATGATGGAGTTACCAAGAACAAGCTATTGGTGCTATTAGAAGAGGAGGAAGAAGTTAAACCGCTAGAAGAAGATACCGCACAAGTTGAAAAGGAGGAGAAAGCACGAGTTGCCTTCTGGTCAACTGTTGAGGGTACTGAAGGGGCTACTTCCATCTCTGACATTGTTCCTGCTGCTGGATCATCTCAAGATCGAAGTTGGACAGCATCATCTCTACTAAGTTATTCTACATATGACATTGACACGAACGAATATCATCAAGGTTCCGAGGCATATGATACATGTTTATCTATCTTGACCTACATGAAGAACAATAATAGGAGTGCCCCTTTCCTAGTACCTGTGGATCCAGTAGCACACAGTGCTCCAGGGTATTTTGACGTTATTAAGGAGCCTATGGATCTCTCAACTCTGGAGAAGTACCTTGAGAATGGCAAGTGTAGCAAGATTGAGTATGTCTTTGAGAATGAGGGAGATGAGGGGACTACCACCCCTGTTTATCGCATGGTATATGGTCCATTCTTCCACTATATGTCGCTCATATTTGACAACTGTGTCGAATACAACGGTGTGGACTCTTGGATTGCAGCCGAGGCAAAATACCTCAAGAATCTATTCGAAAAGAAGTGTAATCAACTCGTGAAGAAGGCTGTGGGGGCTAGTAGCAAGTCTGCTGGAAGACCATCACGAGGAGCCCAGAAAAGTATGTATAGCGAAGTGGATAGTGATGTGGACATGTATCAATATGATAGTGAGTATGATGATGACGAGTACGATGGAGGTCGACGATCTAGAAAGGGTAAGAAGCGCCGTAAGAATGCAGCAAAAAAGAAGGAAGATATCCCATCGAAGGCTATTGAGCAGCCCTTCATGGTGCCAGAGAATGCGTTTGAGTTTGGAGGTGGCTTAGGATCATTCCCACATTTAAAGGTTCAAACAAATGTAGGCAAGTTTACTTTCTCACAAGATTGGAGTTGCCGTTACATGAAGGAAACCAAGGAAAATGATAGTGCCGAGGATGGCAAAGTACCAACCAAGGAGGAAAGTGAAGAGGCAGAAATGTTAATGCTCATGCAGATGCAACAGCAAGAAAATGAAGTGGCTACTGTACGTCGATCAACTCGTGACCGACATGCGCCAACTAATTATGCCGATGAGGAAGTTTATGGTGTTCCAGCTGTGTCCTCTACTCCTCAAGCCCCGGTCACTTTGCCTGGAGTTGAGTACTATCTTATGAATGATGATGTCCTTCAGCCTAAGAAGAGCTCAACGGATGATAAAGAAGACTCCTCAAATGCTGCTGCTGATAGTTCCATTATCCCAACTACTTGTAGAAGTAGACTTGGTGCCGAGGGTATTCAAGAAACTATTCATGAGCAGCTTTATGCTAAGGTGTACCATGATCACTCTCATAATGCATTGGTATTGGATAATGGTCTTGGGCAGTATGCCGAAGGATCATTCCCACCCTATCTTGGACGGGTCGTCCCAGCAGTGTCAAGTTCCAGTGTTGATGGAATTGTTTGGGAGATTCGTGAACAGTATCTCATACCGGCACTACGGTGGGTGTTACGAGGTCTTGTTCGCAGCGGACATTTAGCGGAGGTCGACGGTAGTCTGTCGGAGGGTATGTCGGAAGATGCCACAACACGGACATCATTTGGTTCGGGCATTGTAGTCCCTAGCCATGAATACTACTGCAACGAGACTTCTACACCCTTTGATGTTCTTGACGAGAAGGAGATATTACGCAAGAGGCGTCAAGATGCTGCTACTGGAGGTGATAGTAGTAGTGAGGAAGAGGTTGAATTGAGTGAATATGAACAGATGCGTGCCCAACGAGTGGCACGTAATGCCGAGAGACTGAGGGCATTGGGTTTGGCATAAAGAATAAAGAATAGTAATCAACAAACTTGACACGGATACAATTAACATACGAATGAAAAGGTAAGGACGGAGTGGGTATCTATTAATATTAGTTGCTATATCATCAAGAGATAATGATGGTAAGTATCAACAAAAAGATGTCTTTAGAGTTATATCCCACAAGAATATACTCAAACACTAAAGTAGTAGAGTTGGATTCGTAAAAGCTTAGTAGGTAATAAGTTCTACGAGGTCCCTCCACTAACTTTCAACTTGTTGGAATCGTTCCCCGTTTGATTGTAACTTGCACCCCTATATGTATTGTTGCCACCCAACAGTATTCACCTGCAAGTCCTCTCTTCATCACTCCTAACTTCCGTCCATTCTTGTATACAGATAATGTACCCTCATCTAAATCTAGCAGCATTCCAATTTCATCACCAGTAGATACACGCTCCATTCCAACCCATGTTTCGTTGCCGCCTGAATCTAAACCACCATCCCACTTACTCGAATAGCATTGACAATTAAATATGCTGGAATTGTAAAGACAGCACTGAACATTACTGTTACTGTTATTGCAATCCCTTTGGCCCATGTGTCGAGAGACATTTTGATAGAACTCTTTAACATTGGGATGTCCATTTGCTCTTTGGTTTGCTAGCCCTGGTCTCATCACCCCCACCATCAAGTTGTCATCATTACTTTGGGATACAAATGTTGCATAATGCTTGCCTGCTCTTAGTATATTGTTGCTGAATGCAGTCTTCCAAGAATTTAAACCGTTATGTCTAATACATGATTTATCCCCACTATTCACATACTCAGCTCCGACAAGCTGATCAAAGGCAAGAGGTTCTCTCATTAATTGAAGATAATGATAATCTGCCAATGAACTGTCTCCTTCGTAATATGGTAGTGCAGCCAATTGTTCTTCTGTTGCGACGTCTTGTACTATTATGTGTGCAGACTTCTTAATTACTGATTGTTCATCTACATCAAATACACCAAACCTCTTACTGGTTAATGCCAGATTTAGTAAATCAATTGATGGCAAATATGATATAATTTTGGACAGCGTATCACTGTTAAACAGCACAGCTTCTTCATATGTTGTACTGTCATCAACTTTCTGACGTTTTGCAATATGATGAATCATCTTCAATAGATTTCTTTACTCTTTATGTACTTTAATCCCGGCTACACCGGATCGCCACCGTCTTTGAGAGGGTGATGTTAATAAAAATGATTAACAGTGTATCAAATATCATGCCAATCGCCCCTTGAACATCCAAAGGCACAGATTATAGGCCATACACAACAACATAATAACAGCAAATTCACAAAGATACCGATCGATGGTATCCTTTTATGAGAGTATTTCATGATATTGGCTTCTACATCCTACTTTCCTACTTTCCTATCTTATGAGTAGTTACTATAGCGCTCTACTCACTATATATAGCAGCTATATTTAGAAAGGTTTGTAACTTACTAACAACTTAGAATACAAACACATAACCCCAAAACCTAATGAATACCCCTCGCTCTTCTTACTCCTTACGCTCCATCTCGCTCCATGCCAATCTAATTTCATTCACCCACGCCTCATCTTCTTCTTATACTCAAGAATCAGTTCATCTTTAGCCTCACATTCGGGGAAGTTCTCCAAGTCAAAGTAATGCGGTGCCATATCAACTAACCATTCCCCTCTAGTAATGGTACACGTCCTAATGTAGTTCTTGCTCGTTAATGCAAACTCTTCAAACATTACCCACTGTGGCTTGCCGTCAATGGCAGAACTGGGATGGAGGTAGACAATCTGATTATCCTTCACAGTCAAATAACTACCCTGCCTCTGAAGATAGGCTACTTGCATATACATTGCATTTGTCAATGCCATGCGTATCGTATTGGTATCATAACTTCCATTCCTTCCCTTACACGTTACTAATGGGATATCCAACCTTGTCATGATTCCCCGTAATTGCTTCTTAACACTCTCCGCACTTGTAATTGATCGATCATTAATAAAGTTATCCCAGCACCATTGTTTACGTTCCGACTGTGGTACCTCCTCATATGTCGCATAGGCATTAAGTAATGTAATATGATCACTCGTGGCATCGACAAACTGTGCCTTGGCCTCATCGGCAGCCTTGGCCGATTCACGTGGACGTAAGAATATCTGTGGAACACTCATCGCCGCGACGATACTTACAATCTCTTCGGAACAGTTGTAGTCTGGACTGCAGATTAACATTTTGGATAGTTGTGGATCTAACGGTAATCTGTTGTAATGTTGGAAGAGAGTTTTGATCACAGATGTGAGCAAAAAGTATATGCACACAAACTCCAACATATCAAACAACACATACAAACAACTTACTCGGCCATTTGTCTACCCAAATCAGTTAAATCACCCTCATCATCCAATGCACCCAAGTAATTCAATACCTCCAATGCCCTCATTAATGTTTCGGGAGCTGGTGGATCCATAAAATCAAAATGTACCAAATCATCAATACCCAACTTTTTCAATGTCAATACCACATTACTCATCTTACTACGTAATATTTCCGGATACGTAGTTTCCTGTAAATCATTATAAAATGATGATTCGGTATATAATCGGAAACATTTCCCGGGTCGGGTACGTCCCGCACGTCCAGAACGTTGTCGTGCACTTGCCCTTGAGATTGGACTTACCAATAATGATTCCACACGGATACGTGGATTATATACCTTTTGTTTCGAAAAGCCAGGATCAATTACGTATACTATACCATCAATTGTTAAGGACGTTTCAGCAATGTTGGTCGAGACTACGACCTTCCGTCCAGGCGGACCACCCACCACACGTGGACCAGGCGCGTCACTAAATATCTTCTTCTGCTGTGCCGGTGGTAACGATGAATATAATGGATATACCACCAATTCAGCTGCATCCTTCCCCATATCTTGTACACCACAACGTATCTCTTCACATGCCTGTTCAATCTCTTGTTCACCCGTTAGGAAGACTAATATATCTCCCGGTCCTTCACACTTATGTATCTGTATAGCAGTCCGAACTGCCGCCTCGACATAATTACGTTCCGGTTCGGCAGTATAAAACACTTCCACGGGAAATGTCCGTCCTGGTACTTTTAATAATGGTGCATTATTAAAGTATTCTTGAAACTTCTCAGCATCTAACGTTGCACTCATTACTACTACCTTTAATTCACCATGTTTTGATTGTTTCGTACGTTTTGGTAATACCTCCATTAATAATCCCATGAGCACATCAGTAGCCAATGTCCTTTCATGAGCCTCGTCCAATACAATCACCGAATAACGACTTAACAATGGATCATTCATTGCCTCCCTTAGTAACATTCCATCAGTTAGAAATTTTAATACAGTTTGATTACTTGACATATCCTCAAATCGGATAGTATATCCAACAGTTTCACCCAATGTTACATCCATTTCATCAGCAACACGTTGTGCAATCGATGTGGCGGCTACACGTCGTGGTTGTGTACATCCTACACAATTTTTGGAGGGGGTGGCATATCCAACTTCTACTAAGAATTGTGGTATTTGTGTTGTTTTACCAGAACCGGTTTCACCCTCGACTACTACACATTGATTACTTTGTACGGCATCAAGTAATTTAGATTGGAATTGATATACTGGTAATTGTAATCGAGTTTGGAGTATGGATTGATATTTTTGAGAGTAGGTTCGTCCTGTCCAGGGGTTGATTTCGGAGGATTGACGTGCGTGGAGTGTTGTTTGTTGTTTCTTTGCAGTTAAGTTGTTGATATTATCGGTCGATGATGTATTATCGAGATTAATCTTGCGTTTACGATCAGCAGAGCGTCCCATTGTTGTTGTACGATATTGATTTGCAAGTTTGTAGATTTGTTATGATGCTTTGCAATGCGCAATGGTCAATAAATTTTCAAAAGGATACCAGTGAATAGAATCCTCTAATTCTTATTACCTACAACACAAACGTTAATTGGGAATACTATTATTCGGAATAGTATTAAACCTGAGAATGATGATATGTTGGCAATATCAAGCGGCGTTCCTTAAAGCATAAGAGTAGATAGATAGGATTTTTCATTTTTACTGGCTTTGCGACTCATTTTCGATTTTGGATATCAAACGAAGAGATGTGAGACAGTTCCTATTCGTAGAATGACATTTACATCATCGCAATCGAAGTACGTCGATGGAGTCACCGGTACTCGCTGGTGGGGCAAACTTCAATTTAGCCGTCAAAATTTCAAGACAATACGAGCAATAACAAGCCACAATAGGCCGAGGTGGTGGATAGAATACACAAACAGAACAAATAGAGAAACAATGAGATTAAATATGTAGATATCGATAGCATTCTCTAGAATTATACAATCTCAAAATATTACGGCGGATCAGATCAAATTTGCAATTGATATACACAAAAAAAGAAAGGTAAGAATTCGATATAGTTGAACTATATATACAAGTTCCTATCTTTATACTGCTGTGATATGGTATACCATTGACTTAATGTTTTTTTTTGTGGTTTTGGGGAGGGTTGTTGTTGTTTATTTTGGTATTGTAGACGATCTCGACACGGGGCCGATTTGTCGAGAGACGATGATAGATGTATAATTTAGAAGAAGGAGAATAAGTTGAAGTCTATATCTTAGAATTGTGCCGGAGTTATTTGCGTATGAGTATTATGGTACCGTTATACTGGCTTTATTAATATTTGATGGTATACGAGGTTTTGAGGCGCATCGTATACTCGTGCGGGCGGCGCACCCCAAATCTGCTATTACTCACGCCCCTTCTTTTTTTCTATACAAACTTCAACCAACAGTTAGATTATTAGATATATATACACAGTCTGTTAATTTATCCAACCATCAAATACACAATAATAAAAACAAATACTAATAATATAATATGAGAGCACCAGCATCAACAGGTACGAACAAACTACCAACCCTCGAGGATAATTCCCAAACCTCAAACTCGGCACATACCTCGCAAGGCCATAATTCTAAATCATACAATTCACACTCACACAATTCATCACGTCAAGGCTCACGAGATGGGTCAAACAACAGTCACAGTGGAGAAGGAAGCAGTATCAATAAACCACGGGGTATGAAACGAAGTCCATATCTATCAGTAATGGCCGGATCAACAAAAGAATCAGAAGATTTAGTAGCCTTATTAAGTCGACCACGAAGTAATAGTAGTGCCACACAGAAGAAGTTAGATGAGATATTACCCACTGGAGGTGTTGGTGGAAAAGAGGGTGGAAAAGAGAGTAGTACGGGTGCAAGTGTGTTAATGGAAAAGATGAATGTTGATGATGACAATGAACCAATGGGTAGAGGGGAATTAATTGGTGTGGGTGGTGTAATTGGCAATAAAGGATTATCACACGGTGTTAATCTATCCAATACAAATCAACAACAGCAGCAGCTTCCTGGATCGGATGCATTCTTTAATTTAAAACGTCCATCTAATAAACCACCACCTCAATCCAATAGCAGTGGAGGAGGGGGATTTGAATTAAACCGGAATAGAAGTACCACACCGTCAGTAACGCCTGTTAGTTCGGGTGGGACGGAGTTTACAAATGCCGAATATGATGAATCTGGTAGTGGCAGCGGAAGTGCCTCAAATCAGGGGAGTGGATCAGGAGATGCACGTATGAAACCACCACCGCAACCCTCGTCAAACAATCGAGGCTTAGGCATAGGTCCACAATTGAAATCAGCATTACGAATCGGTGGATCACGATCTAATCTACAAGAAACACCATCAACAACTTCCAATATGGGAAGGTCCAATGTTAGTTTTTCAAATACTACCAAAATGGCAAGCACCAAGGGATTAACATCATTCCCTGATACTGTTGATGGTAACAAGTATGGTAATGCCACGTTTAACTTTGGCACTAATACTGGAGGTAGTGTGCAAGCGAAGCAGGTTGCACAAATGCGTCAATTCCAAATAGGCGGCAGTGGATCATCAGGAGGAGGACAAGGAATGGGAATGGGAGGTGCCAAATATTCAGCCCAAAACATGATGAGAAAGTCACAAAGTATAGCGGCACCGCAGTTTATGTTGACTCATACACAATCTATTGGGAGTAAGAGTGGTACTATTGACAGTCGGGGAAATAGTAGTAGTGCTAACGAAAGTTTTAATATAGCCTCGTCATCAGGGCAGAGTGTGGCAACTAACACAACGGGAAATAGTGGTGGTAGTGGAGGTAGTGGGGAGGTTGTTGGTCAATCATTCCCTATCTTTTTGGGTAAATTATCTACACCGTCTGATAAACAGCAACAAAAATCTCAACAACAACAACCACTAACACAACCAAAGCATGTCCGTCAACGATCTCAATCAACAACAACATTAAAATATTACGCCTCCCATAACCAAAATACATCGTGTATACAAAAAGATCCAGCACAGCAGTTATTACAAGCTGCCGGTATGACGGGTATAGCAACAACACGTACATCAACACTCAACTTAACATTCCGTGAAATGTTAGATGAAGGTGACGGCACTGAAAATGATTTAAATTCAAGATTAAGGAATCAACAATGGAAAGATTTTAGTAACTTTAGTAACCAATTTGAGAAGAGTAATCCAATGTTACGTAGTGTTGATGAACATTCCTCTACGGGGAGTAAGGATAGTAGTATGGGTGAGTGTAGTAGTGCAAGTACAGGTACAGGAGCTGGTGGACGGAGGAAGAGTAGTATGGGTAGTCAAATGTCATTGAGTGGAAGTAAACGATCGATTGGGAGTGGGGGTAGTAGTGGTGGAGCATCATCGGGTGGTAGCATTCCCAATAGTAGAGGGAATCAACAATGGCAACGTCCGTATGGGTTGGCAGGTTCACATCGTCAGGCTGTGAGTGTGAATGATTTGGCAGTTTTACGAAGAGCAGCGTCAAGGATGAAGATGAATAATGTCACTGGCGGTGGCGGCGGCGGCATGGGTAGTATGGGTGGTATGGGTGTTCAAAAGTTACCAGGTGAAACCTTGGGTGGAAGTTTACTATCACGGATTAATTCAACTGCCGATTCGTCTATAGGGGGTAGTTCGCATAGCGGTACCGCCACAGCACCACCCACTACAATACTAAGCCCAATGGAACAAATGATGGCCAGGAAGCAATCCCAACAACAGACGACAACACAACAACCACAAACATCCGAAATGTTCATGAAGCAATTTAACCTTGCAATGAGTAGTGGACCAGGACAGTATTCGGTCCAACCTTCTCCGTCAACTGTTTACAATACCACCTCCTCAAGTGGTGCAAGTATGGGACGACAGGTACGATCGGTGGGTGCCGGACTGGCATATGGTCGTGTTAACATGACCACGAATGCCAATAGATTATCAAGATTTAATTTGGGTAATATGAATAGGACGAATAGTCGACTTAGTGAGATAAGTAGTGCGGGAAGTTCAAGTTCACGGACCGGTATTGGTACACCGCGGGGAAATGAGGAGTGGGATTTAGGATAAGAGAGATGGGGCAGCCACTTGATGAGATTGAATGAAGATGTTTGATAATATAATTTGATCAAGTGGCGGCCGGCCGATATGTGTTTGAGATGACGAATAGATTAATGAAAAATGTAAATTCTTAAATACAGTTATTGAGTTATAGCGTTATAATAGCGATTCGTCTTTAACTGTACTTCGTGTTGGTATGTATTGTTTATATATGGTATCATGTAGCCTGCAGTATCTCACATTCAGCGGCTACTTACTCCTCTCTTCCTCTTGCTCCTGCGAGTTGGTAGATAATGTAAATTGTCAAAGAGTAAAGGCAATTCCCATGCCCTCAATATATGAAACAACCTTGACAGGGCATCCTTCTCTAATTGCTCGTCATCATCTTCGTCTTCGCAATACAATTGTCTGGATGTAGTATGCTCTTGAATCAACTCCAATACACGGGGCATGAGTTGTAGAGGAACGTCATTGAGAAGGCTAAGATCAAAGAGCTCCCCCTCCACTCCACATAGTGCCAATACAACTTTCTTTCTAATCTTCTCTTTAATAGGAGTTTGAGTAGGAAAGACTTCACCATCTGAATCCATATTCCCATTGATCATAATGACTTCCGCTACTTGGAGAGGCATGTTGCTGTCTTTCATTACCTCATCATCAACGGCAACAACACATGTATGGTTGCAGTCAATTAAAGAATTCATGTTTGCTGCGTCAAACCTCGCCTTATGGAGAACTTTCCACCCTTGCTCTGTTACATCATTATCTCTTAGCTCTATTAAAAGGAGGTGGGTATTCAACTTTAAAGCGGAAGATAACACAATCATATCCCCATCTGATATATTGTTATTATTCAAGAAAAAAGCTTGCAATCGATCTGGGTTGGTGCTTATACAGTCTGATATTGCTATTGCTCCTTGAGATGTGATTTCATTGTCCTCTAAATCGATATATTTCATTCTACTACACCCAGCTAGGAACGTTTGGAGGAGGGATGTGTTGCTCATACCACACCGTTGAAGTGTAACTGTCTTGAGATGCTGATGATTGGCAATTGCATTGGACAAGGATCTTACAATGGAGAGTGGTGGCATTGAAATACGCTCAATTTCTAATTCTTCGACGTCCTTTTCAGCTGTACTAATCAGTAATGCTTCAGAAAACTTCTTCCATAAAGGAAGCATCATATCATGATACGGAATAACCAAATCTAATCCGAACCGTAACCTTGGACTGAGCTCAACATCATCATCTACCCCTTCCTCACAATGACTATTCATATCTTTCATTAGACTTTCCATTGCTTGTGCCTCCCGCGGAAGATATCCAATACTCATCCAATGACTAGCAGGGATGATTGTGCTAAGACGTCGCGAACGTCGAGGTTCATTTTGATTGTTCATTATTGTTATCCAATTCGCGCCTGCGATGCTTGTAATATAATCTAAACTACTGCTCTTCCGCCCAATATATAGATAACTTAGTGAGTAAAGGTGTACACAACCCAACAAAATCAATACGCTATTGTATACTGCAATCCTCCCGTCCAATATCCTCCCTTCTTATTCGTTTTGCAATGGAATTGACGAATCATAATATCTCCGGGTCTCTATCTCCACAAACCTATAACAATACAAATAGCAACCACTGTATAATCCCTGCAAAAGAACATGATATCAAGTTCTATTGCAACCTCACATAGCAGCAGACAGGAGAAGTATAGAAATTTATTCCTTTGCAATGACGAATTAAAATATCTCCGGATTTCTACGCCGATATAACCACCGCCGACCACCCCCTACACACATAAAAGAAGCTTACCCGTCTACCTAATTCTATAAACTAACTGCGGGCGAGCCGCGCCTCGGATTGATATCTCTCTTCTTTCTCCACCACTACTAACAACAATTGAAATCCGTACCAGTACGGTAAAATTTGTACAAAGATGACGATAAAATGTTTTGTACGTAATCTTTTTCAATGTGATATTGTTGTTGTTTGTGTTGCCTATTATATATTGCCGCTTCCACAATATATAATCTTCCTCCTACCGACTGAAACATACTAATACCTCTCCTTATTGAGTATTTACACAATCGTTTCCCATTATATCTACTTTCCGGTACCAAACGTTTTCTAAGAGTCACAAACTTTAAATTATCAAGGTGCACTTCTGGCTATTTATCGAGAAGGCCATACAATTGCAACTGTACAAAAGTATTCTGCAACCATTCCTCCAGAACAACCATTACGAAGACGAGTCGGTGGACACGTCACTGCTACTCCACAAATTGTTGAAGAACCTACTACCTCAAACACCAATAATAACAACAATAATAATAAAGATAAAATGCATCATTCAGGTAACAATTCACCAAATATAACAAATCAAATGACATATGGTATGACACCTGAACAGGCATCACGTGAATTTGATATATTGAGACGAGAAGCTACCAAGTTGGAACGACATTTGGAAGATCGTGTTGCTAGGTATCAACAGGTTAGTTTTTATATGTGTATGTTTATTGGTGTGTTGTATTAGTTAGTGCACGGATGGGATTGTTTGCTCAATAATAAGGATTAAAATGAAGTTTAGACATTGTTTTGTTGAGATTTAGAAGTTAGAGTTGCAATTTTCGGAGTTGGGGCAGTTGGGAATGGATTGCAATAGTATATCAGTTTTATGAGTTATATTATATGCTCAACCTCTTTCTAACTTATGTCTCCCTACAACAATAAACAATATCAAACACAAAGCTTGCACAACGACTAACAGTAGGAGATAACACTGGAAACTCATCCGATAATGATAATTTCTCTCAACGTACATCCCTCCTTGATAATGCCGAAACAGGCACAGCCTCCTCATCATATAAAGATAATAATAAGAAGGATACAAAAAGTATTGACGAGGAAGAAGCACTATTATCCAAGGATATACACCGTACAATGTCAACAATGACTGAATTAATCAATACTAAAATGGCCCCGGCCGCAGAACGGACGGGACGGTCACAACACTCCTTGCTAGTTAAACGATATCGTGAAATATTATTTGATTGTGGTGCTGATTTTAATAAGACTAGTGCGGCAGTGGCACGTAGACGTGAGGCAAGGGAATTATTCAAAGGTGCCGCGTCTGGTGGTAATGGATTAGGAGGTAGAGATGAGGGTATGGAACAATTAATGCGTGAACGTACCGCAATAGATAATTCAATGAAGTCAGCCAATTCGGTATTAAATCAAGCAGCGAATGTTAGGACTGAGTTACGTAGTCAAGGTGCAGGATTGCGTGGTGTTAGCGGTACCATGACACAAATTGCTAGTAATATACCAGGGTTGAATGGTTTGATTGATAAGATTCGTAAGAAACGATTACAGGATGATAGGATTGTTAGTGGTGTTGTTGCTGCTTGTATTTTGTTTACTCTGTGGTATTTGTTTCACTGATAAAGGGATGATGGAATAGTTTAAAAGGGCTTGGCAAGGAGGTTTAAGTTGAAATAGAGCCTGTAACTTAGCTGCTAAGCTTGTACAAGTATGAACTCGACTTGTATGTGTATGTCTAGATTACTGTCATCATCTCTACTTTAAGGGACAACGAATAGAAGAAAAGGCAAAGATATCTTTGTGCGGGAGAAAACACCATCACTGAAACGCCTTTGCCTTCTTCTCTTCTTTATCAATAAATGACCGTATACGTTCATCGATCAACTTTACACTCTTTACCAACTCAGGATCAACACCATCATCTCCCTGTTGTTTCTTCACAGTCTCAAACCCACCCAGTGCCTCCTTAGTCAATTCACTCAACTCTCTAGCAAACTCTACACCTCTAACTGCCAATCCTGCATCCAATACTGCCAATTGTTCATTAACATTGTCATATCCTAATAATTGTCCTAATACTACTGCACCCTCACCTATATTCTTTCCCAATTCTTCGAGGATACGTGTTTGTATTACACGTAATATTTGTAACATTTTTGTTGATTCAGATGATGGAGTTTTTAAGTTTGATATACGAGTGCATTCACCTTCGACATGTCGTAAGAATCCTGGTGTGAATGATACACTTTCAGATTTTAGAAGTGCGTCTAATTCATTTTCCATTATTGATATAGTCTTTTTATCTGATGTATTGGCTGTTAGTCCACCGACGGAGGGGGCAATAGATGTGAATATCTTATTTAGTACTTGTTTGTAAGTGTCTTCGATGGATGCCGTTTGTTCAACGAATGTTTCGGTAAATGTTAGTATTGTATTGACTGCATTTGATATCTCTTCTAACTTTTCTTCATCATCTGCTACCTGTTGATTTATCATATCAGTAATAATCTCTTCTAACAAATCAGGTATACTAATAACATTTAATATCATTTCGATGTTTGTTGTTAATAGACTTGGTAATTCATTTTGCTTATCTTCTTCTTGGTCATCTGAAGTGGGAGAAGTAGTAGTAGTAGTGATACTTATAACTTGGTGTAAGATTGATGTGAATTCAACTTTGAGTTCATTCTTTTTCGAATCTGATATTTCATCTACTTCTCTTGAATGATTGTGCTGTTATTTGTTCGAGGTTATATATTGCAAATACGATATGGTTAGATATCACACATATGACAGATAAATATACTTGACAGAGCCATCATATAACAATCAATTTTGTACTTACAGAATGATCATGAGAATGTCCATCATTTTCGACCATTTTCAACCTAATTGATAGTGAAATCGAAGTTGGTAGTATAAAAGAAGACGACGAGTAGACATTGTCCTTTCTATGATATCGTTGATGTGTGATGGATGTTGATGGTGCATCATTTTTATTTATGTGTAGAAGATTCGGCGACGAGAATGCAGTGCAAAATCTATGCTCGACGACGAACATTATTGCGGCGAGAATGATAAAGCTCATGGTGATGGGTGAGTATAATCCAGACATATAAAGACAGCGGCATAAAAGTTGAGGATAATATGGTTGGTCGATCGCAGAAGAATATCATTGATTGAGTTAAGATCCAAAAAAAGATACCTTTGACTCTATCGTTTGGGATTGTGGGATTGTGGACTATTGATGTGTGCTATGGAAAGGAGGGGGGATTGGTATAGTTGACTTTTCATAAATCATTTCTATTGTACAAATGGATCATATTGCTAAACGTCAGAAAGTTGATGAGAAAGCTGTACTATTCAACAGCGATACATTATCAAAGATTATATCATATTTACCTTCGATTGATCTACTGAATTTGGCACTGGCCAGTAAGAGGTTTGGTATATCTGATAATAATGATGATCCATCTTTAATTGAGAAGTCTGCACAGATATTAGTACAAGACATTGCAACAGAGGAACAATTGGCAGCATTACCTCATTACGATGGTGAAAGTTCATTGGCGGATTATCATTATCTTCAATTAATGAGAGAGCCACTTATGTTTGATCAGCTTGTTGGAGATATTGAGTATGTTAATAGTGGGGATAAATCATGTGTAAAGTATGGAAATGCCTATGGTAGTGGGCTGTCAACTGCCTTCAGCAACAATATATTGAGGGCAGGAAGGCATTATGCATTGTTTAACATTGGTGATGATGGTGGGGTTTTTATTGGAGTGATGAGACCAGGGGAGGCAATCCAAGGGGCAAGTGGATCTCCCCGTTACGAGGAGTTCTACCAATATTTCTCTCAAACACATGCAGAACGTTATAACAATAACAATGTTCATTGTTGCTTGTTGGCTTTTGAAACTAAAAAATGTCTCTCAAGTGGTTGGGATGACGAGACAAGTAATGAAACATGGGAAGGATCAGAACCTTTGTCCTCTGGTGATGATATTGGATTGCTGCTTAATTTAGATGATGGTACATTAACTGTATACAAGAATGGAACGAAATTAGGAGTTATGAAAAGGGGATTAGCAGGTCCATATTGTTGGGTTACAACAATGTTAGGTGGTCGAGCTACTATCAAAAGGGGAACAATACCACCACTTTGAAAACGATGTGACTAGAGTGGTCAGATTCGATCTACGGGTCATAATTCAATAACACACCCTCCGTTATGCCATTGGATTACTCAAACTATCTCTTTGTTTTAATATTATTCACTATCTCTTAATTTCATTTACATGGTCTATTCTTACCAATAGAAACGCCCTCTCTCCTTCTCTTTACACTCCCACTACCTCAAGGTAATGTCACGACGTTACTTCTTCTTTGTTTCATTCCATACATTGGTGTATGTATTCAATATCCCCAATGAAACATAATCAACTCTAACTTCAAGTAAGCTTTCACGACCATTCACTCTCTTACATCTAATATATCTTCTTCCCCTTCCTGCTTAAAGTCCCATTGCCTTCATCATAGTCGTACCCAACTGTGCCGGTGATCGAGTAACATGAACACCTGCATCTTCCAGGGCTGCAAACTTTTCTTCCGCACCTCCCTTACCTCCGGCAACAATGGCACCGGCATGTCCTAAAAGAAACATATCATATGCACATGATATATGAGTCTATGAATACAACAAACCAATCAATACAATCATACAAACAAAACAATCTCACCCATTCGTCTACCAGGCGGTGCCGTCATACCAGCAATAAAACCAACCACGGGTTTACTCGGATCACCATTCTTACTCCACCACTCTGCCGCCTCCTCTTCAGCATTACCACCAATTTCACCAATCATAATAATCCCCTCAGTCTGTGGATCATCACGAAACTTTTCTAAACAATCTATAAAGTTGGTTCCGTTGAATGGATCACCACCAATACCCACACATGTTGATTGTCCCAATCCTGTGACAGTAGTTTGATGTACCGCCTCGTAGGTTAATGTACCTGATCGACTAACTACGCCAATCTTACCTTTTTTGTGAATGTATCCAGGCATGATACCAATCTTACATTCTCCCGGTTTGATGATGCCAGGACAATTTGGTCCAATTAGCCGTGTTTTACTTTGTGCTAATAATGCTTTTTTCACACGTACCATATCCTGTTGGGGTACACCTTCGGTAATAGCAACGACTAATGGAATTTCATTTTCGATTGCATCTAATATAGCAGCGGCACAGAATGGTGGTGGGACGTAGATTACAGATGCATCGGGTTGTACTTCGGAAACGGCATCGGAAACTGTATTAAATACTGGCAAGCCTAAATGTGTTTGACCACCCTTTTTGGGTGTAACGCCACCGACCATGTTGGTACCGTATTCAATTGCCTGGGTGGAATGGAAAGTACCCTGTTTGCCGGTGAAACCTTGACAGATTACACGTGTGTCTTTGTCTATCCATACTGCTGCGTTGGATGACATTGATCGTACTGATGTTAATGATGATGTTGTTGGATTGATGTTAGTGGCAGCTGCTGCTGCTTTAGAAGTTGAGATGACATGCCGAGTGGCTGATTGAATTGTACGTTGGCAGGATGTTGCTATAGACGACATGATTATAGATTGTTTTTTTTGTTAATAATACTGATACTGCTATTGATACTATATGATAATGTTGATGGGTTAGGTAGGCTAGTTGATATTATGATGGCTACACAAAGATCAATGGTTTACTGCGATAAACTCAGTGCATCATTGCAAAAGATACAAAGATCCAGAAGGTAAGGTCCCCCAGAGGAAATATCCCAGGGGAGAAGATGCCCACTTCATTCATAGGAGAGATTGAAAAGCTCAATAGCAATCGAATACCGACATATCGTACCTCGCTTTCCTCTTAGTATATATATTGCACAACACCGTGTATTGCCAGTTTGAGTATTTAGCATTCATATGCTATTCATACCTTGAAACTACAGCTACGCAGTAAGCCATACACGTCTACTTTGTGCACATCACGGTGCACTGTGCACCTATACATCGAGCATAACCACAACATTAATAAGAGCTGGCAAGTCCGGTTGGATAATTGGTTTATCATTTGATTCTAAACATATATCAACTTTTTCAATAGTTGTCAATACTGCTTGCTTCAGTATTGCAAATCAAGGACACAGTAAGTAGATTGCGCAAGTTGCATATCATAATATCATGGAAACTCAAAACGAGGTGATAGTTTTAGACTCAGACTCCGAAGATGATGATGATAGAAAGATTACGGCGGCGGCTAACCCACCTCACAACAAAAGAAAGAGACGTCATAATGATAATAATGATGAGGTGCAATACCTAACCTGTAATCACGATGCACGTAAACGACAATACAAATCCCAATCAGAAGCAAATAAAGTAGTAGAACGTATGCGTAGCCAAGGTCTTGATAAGAATGGTACACTGCGATCATATTATAATGATCGTACGGGTTTATATCATATTGGTAATGGCAAATGGAAGGATGATGTTGATAGTGCAAAAGATGGTAGTAGTTCAGTGGGAAAGTACAATTGGAAACAACACCTACCTCAGAATTCGAATAAGAAGCAAAAGTTCATCCATTCATCTTCTAATACTACCCATAGTAACACCAAGCCATCATCTTCATCAACAAGCAACAGAAGAACACCAATAGATACAACTCAATTCATGTCAAAATATCATCATCCAAAGAACATTGCCGCCTCACAGGGTAAAGACCCATATACAACCATAACAACATCCTATTCTAAAATACACGGCTTATACAGACAAAAGCAAGTAGATGATGAAATACAACGTATACGTACACACAAACAACCATCATCATCTAAAATTACAATTCAATTCAATACTAAAACGAATGTATTAAGTGCATACCATCATCATCATCATTGTCTCGATTTACAATTTACATCATCTAAAGAATTTCAAATGGGTGGTAAAGGACGTGTAATTTGGTTTTGGAAGGAGTATGAAACTGCCACTGATGAACGTGTCATGAAATCTATTATTGCCGCATTAGATTCTAGTTGGGTTGATAAGAGTAGTGTTGGTAATAGTGATAAACAGAAGCAAGAAGATAGCAAGCAGAGCAAGATTAGCAGCATGTTCAATAAGAAGAAGAAATGCAATGAGATGAGTAGTACCACCGTAACTGAATCTGCTGATGATGATAAACGGAAGAGGGCAGCCATGGCAGCAGAGTCAAGGATGAGAGGAATATATCATCATCAGAAACAAATAGAAGACGTTGTTGGTGATGAAATGAAAGAGAAGAAGTCAATGTTATTGAAACATACGGAAAAGAAAGGAGAAGTGGAAGATATTGATCTAGTTGATTCTGATTGAGAAATAGGGCACCTAGTCATTCATAACTCCATCCTGTTACTTTAGTCAACAGCTCTATACTATAAATCAAGATCAAATAACTCATCAATAAGCTGCATTAATTGAGTAGATTGTACTTGACTGTCATCATTCTCTGATGATGCCAATACTTTAGCAACTCCCATTAAAAGCTGATAATCCTTTTCCGACGATACCATATCATGATATCGTTCATCCTCTTTATTAACTTTGTGGCAAAATGATATCCATTGATGTGCATATGTGTGCATTTGATGTTCTGGTTGTATATTTAACTTGGATGACGATGCCTCGAGTATATCATGTGACAGAGAAGTAGATTCTTCAGATATATCCATACTGATTTCATTCCATTTCCGATACAGCAAGAACCATCCTGATACTACACTACGGTAACAGTTGGAGACTGCAATATGATAATCCGTCACCCCGACCACAAGTTCGGTTGCTTCGGAACTACTTGTATTACTATCCTCGCCATCTGTATTCACTGATACCATTGAATCAAGTAACTTACATACTCGTGACAAATTCATAATCCTTTCCTGTACCTCTGCATATGCAATCTTAGTAACATCACCCTCCATTTCTTTCATCTTACTTTGTGAAAAAACAATCTGCCCCTGAAGTACATGTTGAACAGCCGGCTTAATAATCCGTTCATATGGAAACAAATTATACCGAATATAATCTTCCAATGTCATAATATTATGTATATTATTCTTATACAATGGTGAATTTACATCTCTTTCATTATATTCTTTGACATATTGACGATTGTAATGTATTATATCATTAAGATTTTTTGATACGTATAATCGGACATTGGATTCTAATTCAATGAAATCACCCCAACGTTTCTTTTGGGACCAATCTTCTACTAGTTCATTCATTGATTCATCCCAGTTTAGTCGGAGTAGATCAGCTTGTAAAGTAAATGAATGTGATGTTAGAAAAAGTGCACACATCATATGCATCAAATTTCATAATATATGGTATCCAATAACGACGACGTACATACCTTCAATAGCAGCAAAGTGTGCATTCGAATTACGTTCCGAACATACACGCAATAACTTGGAATGTGGTGATTTCTTTATATCAACCTTCTTCTTCTTTGATACAAGCTTGGCATTATTACTTTGTGACGAGAATGATCTGAAAATCAAAGTGGTAGAAAGTTGATGTGTTACAATAGATGGATTTGTAATCTGTGATTGGCGGAGTTGGTAGCCACTATCTAAACGAATGTTATGAGTGGCTACTACTATTGACTCTTTTCGGAGGAAGCGTATTGCAATTAGCCGTCTTGCCGCCATGATATCCAAGTTATGTGGCAGGTGTGGGCGGTGGATGGGGTGGATATGAAGATACGGTTAGTCGCCAAAATAATTGTTATCAAGCTTGTTCTACTCGCATAAATGTCACTCTCCCCTTTGCTCTCCTTCTTTATTTTAGAGGCGATTGAGAGCTTGAATCAATCACTCCGGTGAGTAGTATGGCTGACCCTTTATAAGGTTGTCATTAGAGAGGAAGATACGCATATAGACAGGTCAAGCAGAAACCACGATATCATATAAAATTGTCTCGTCAACTAAGAAGCAATGCGGGCGGCATTACTAACAACAGTTGCAATAGCAACAACAACAACAGCAGTAATAGCACAACAACAAGTTATTGTTAATAATCCAGATATTAATGATAATAATTTGCCGCAAAGACGATCGTTGTTATCACGAAATAATAATCAGTCTAGTACACAAAAGGCTTCGCACAAGGGATATGAAAAGGAGCAATTATCACGTCGATTGAATAAGGAGCGTCGTACTTCCACTACTGCTTCTGCCGCCGCTGGTGATAGTAGTAGTAATAGCGAGAATAATAAAACTGGAGTAAAACGTACAAGTCGTCATACCGGCACCAATGGAGAGGGTATATCAAGAGGAGGTGGAGGTAGACACAGACGAGGTGGACGAGATAAGGAGAGCGTTATTGCTGGGGAGTCAAATGCTGAATTAGAGGAAGTCAAAGGTACTACTCCGAAAAGAAGAGAGAATAAGGAGAGTAGTGCATCTACATCATTAGCGGCAGCTGAAGAGATAATTGAAGATGAGAAAATAATTTTAGAATCACTATCACAACAATTAGAACAATCATCATCAACTCAAGAAGAAGAAGAATCAACTAACAACAATGAGAAGTTACAACAACATTCAATTAACAAATTATCAAACATTGCCGGTGGATTATATAATGCAGGAATATCTGTTACTGATCGTATTAAGAAGATTTATACTGGTATTAATGTTGATAGTGGTAGTAAGGGAGAGAATGAGATACCATATGATAATACCAACTCAAAGTCAAAATCGTGGAATAGTCCTAAAACTGAAATGCCAAGTACTCCCGAACCAACATACTCGCCTTCTCCATCATCATCAAGTGACAAACCGATAACAATGGAACCAACATGGAAAGGAGATGATTGGAAGACACCGAAACCAACTACATGGAATAATGATGACGAATGGACTAAAGGTAGTAGTTGGATGACCAAGGGTAGCACAATGAAATCGAAACATTCATCCGATAGCAAATCTAAAAAAACTACACCTACTAAGAAATCATCGTCTACGCCATGGAATTCATGGGATGATAATACTCCACCACCTACTCCTTGGGGTAGTTCGTGGGATCATCCTTCGTGGGAAAATGATGATGACATGTATCCATCCTGGGGGGATGATGATATGTGGTCCAAGAGTAACAAGGTAAGTGTGGTTTGCGGCTCAAGAGAATTGTGCATATGATATGATTTTGTCTACTTTTTACAAGCAAGTACTAACTCTCCTACCCTTCTATATTCGTCATAAAGAGTCATAAGACACACAAAACAAACAAATCATCAACTAAGGAGCGTACAATATCAGTCTGTACAAAGCGATTAATAACTGCCTTTGATCAAATTGAAGAGTTCAATGGAAAAGGTCAACCATTTGAAGGGATTTATAAACCATCAGACGTTACTAAACATTGTTCCTTCATGCCACCAATGAATGAAGAGCATATCAACTATGGTTGTCCATTTATTTATGATCCAAATAATCCCATGGCAGACGAACCAACTGGATATGGCTTTGTGGAAGGAGAGAAGGAATATCAAATGTATTGGAAGAAACAACATCCATCGTCTGATCCCAAGATGGTGGAAAAGTTTGCATCGGCGTATAATAGCTTTGCTCAATATTGTCAATGTTATCAAGGGTATGATATGGGTTGTGCATCACGTATCCCACATGGACCACCGACACAGGAGACAAAGTACACGAATGATCGTCTGGCAACAGCAAATGGATATTCGGAATATCTAAAGCCTGATGGTACCACCTCGGAACGATCAGAGTTTTGTGAGTTGGTTGGAGTATGGAATGGTGACTTCAATACGGATGTGGTACAACACTTTACAGAAGATGTGCAGGAATGTGGATGTTATTGGATTGGTGTTGCTAAAGATATGGTTGGTACTTGTCCAGGAGTCGAGTTGGGTGCCTGGTATAAGTTTCCTCCATTACCTGGTCCGACGCCATCACCTTCACCAGCCCCGACACCTCCTCCTACTTCGTCATCAACGATATCTGAGATTGTTGACGATGATGACGACTTGGAAACATTATATGCTGCTCTTGATGCCGCTGGTTTGGTTGATACCTTAAATGGAGATGGGCCGTTCACTCTATTTGGTAAGTATTGCTTTAGTGATATATGATCGTCTTTTACAACTATCTTAATATATACTCAAATCAATATGTTACTCTCTTGGACACTAAACAAAACGACACAGCCCCGACCGACGAAGCATTTGCCAAGCTACCCCCTGGAACGGTCGAAGCTCTACTAGATGATATCCCTACATTGACAAGCATCCTAACCTATCATGTGGTTGCTGCCAGGGCTCTCAGCTCAGACCTTTCCGATGATCAAGACATTCCGACCGTCAACGGGAAGGACGTTCACGTTACTATATCAGATGATGGTAGTGTCATGATCAACCAGGCTAAGGTAATTGATGCTGATATCTTGGCAAGGAATGGCGTCATCCATAAAATCGATGATGTACTCTTACCACCGGAGATTACCTTAATTGATAGCTTCGAGCCTGGTGAGACAGAATTTCCCAATGGACCATGGGAAATAGACTACTATTATGACGAAGTATTTGAAACTACTGATACTCAAGCATTTGTTGGAGACTGGTCCGTTGTGACTCCAGACATATGTAATGCAAGTAGTACGAATGACGATTTTAGCTTTATGACACTCAACATTGAAGACTTGGGTCCTGGTAAGCTTACCTATTATGTCAATTCTAAAGATCTGAATTACCCTGCCGATGTATTGGTTTTAGTAGCGAATGATGAAGATACATTTACACAAGGTTGGACTGGAAACTCAACGAACGATGGCCCTGACGAATGGAATAAGTACACACTTGATCTTCAGAATGGAAGGAGCACGGGGCCACAAGGTATTATGAGTGCTTCTACTGAAGTAAACTCGTTAACGTGGTACTACATATGCAAGCCATTCGAATATGAAGGAGATAAATCAGGAGGGCGTGCATACATTGATTATATCACCTTTACTCCGTCCGATGGAAACATGGAAATGATTGATCTTAGTCCTCCTAAATACTGGACTTACCCAGATCCATAAGTACGCTTGATGTTGTTACAGAGTTGAGATTGAATTCATAGTACTCATAGGGTGGTATGTTTAGGATTGGAAGAAGTTGTTGTAGTGTTGTATGAAGTATGTGGGGAGGGGAAAGATACCCAAAAAGTGTGTGTGTTTGATGAGCAATTCTAGATTGCAACTTTAAAGATAATTATTTGTCAAATTGAAAGCTTATCTTTACTATCACCATACAGTGTCTCCCTCGAGGCACTCCTCCATCTCCACGAGCGATTCATTTCAATAGTATCGATACTCCTCGTCAGTCGCAGCAGCTTCATCCCTCTGTCTACTCTTAATCTCACCCAAGTATTCTTGGTATGATCGTAAAGATGTTGTGTAGTCTTCTTTTGATGCATGTCCATTTGAGTATAGACTTTGGATTGCAGATAATGAGTCGGTTTCTCCGCTACTAACTGCAATCATGTAATGTCTCAAAGCCCTGTCAATATTACCTGCTACCACCTCCATATTGCCTAGGTACATACTAGGCGGGAAAGATACTCCTATAGTGTGTGTTTGAATAGCAATTCTAGATTGCTCTTTAAGAAGATAAATATGTGTCAAAATAAAGTTATCTTGACTTCACCATACTGTACAAGATTTCTAATGCCCCGAAGCTCTAGTGCCCAAGGATACCAAACTTATTGTGTTAGTCTTGGTAAACAATAATGTGGATAATTTGGATAGAAATATCTTTATTTGTATCTCGCTCGTTTATATCGAGATTAGAAGAGTTCTTCCTCATTTCAATCTGGTGGAACCATTCCTCGTTTGATTGTAACTTGTTCTCCTCTATGCAATGATACTACCCAACAGTATGGACCTGCTAACCCCCTCCTCATTACTCCTAGTTTCCGACTATTCTTGTAAACAGATAATGTTCCCTCATCTAAATTTAATAGCATACCCAATTCATCGCCAGAAGCAGTAGGTTCCCATCCATCCCAGTGATCATGGGACCTTTTATCAAAATTCTTCCAATCTATTATAAAGCAACTTCCAGTATATGCATAACACAAGCAACGGCAACAATCAACATTATTATTAATGTTGTTGCACTCCCCATATCTCATGTTTTGAGAGAAATTTTGAAAGAATTTAGGATGGAAAGGAATTCCATATGTATCTTGATTTGCCTGCCCTGGTCTCATCAATCCTATAAACGATTCCAGTTTTGATTGGCTATGTGATTGAAATGTCACATAATGCTTGCCTGCCCTCATTATAGTTATAGTGTTGCTGAATGCAGTTGCCCAACCATCGCCACTGCCCCTATGCTTTACACAAGATTTGTCCTCCTCATTCAAATATTTAGCTCGTCCAACAAGCTGATCAAAAGTTAGAGGTGCTCGTAGTAATTGAAGATAATGATAATCTGCCAATGAACATTCTCCGTCGTAATGTGGTAGTGCTGCTAATTGTTCCTCTGTGGCGAAATCTTTTATAGATATACGGGTACTTTTTTCGATTAGAGACGGTTCTATTACAGTAGATAAAAAACACTTAGATGTACAAAACCTTGTACATGTCAGTGCTAAATTAAGTACATCAACCGAAGGAAGGTATGGTATAATCTTTGATAATGTATCACTATTAAACAGTACAGCTTGTACTTCACAAGATGTGTTTGTTAATGTCTCTTCAACTTTTAACATCTCTAATAATACTCGATCGCGTCTGGACTAGAAAATCTGGTTAAAATGCCAAGTTATTGCGTACCAATCGATATTATCCACTTCTCCTTCTCCTATCTCCTCAATATCACGAATACAAGACACTTCACAACCATAAATTTACAGATAGCACTTTTTAATACAGCACTTTTTTAATTTTTTCAAGCAC
>Ga0214480_100243_pt1 | contig 27287 bp, 30 predicted proteins | sample M1_20Mar14CPVII9_3_FD_165042 | JGI IMG/M metagenome (GOLD analysis project Ga0214480, IMG submission 165042) | Marine eukaryotic communities from Monterey Bay, California, United States - M1_20Mar14CPVII9sort6BwellE17 | ecosystem: Environmental > Aquatic > Marine > Unclassified | place: USA... | reverse complement strand
TCTCCTTTACCTTCTTCTAGTGTATGAATGATAACTGGTGGCAAATCTGTATCCGTAGAAGCTTCAATAAGAGGTTTCCATTCAACATCGTTTGGTATAGAAGATAATGTTGTTGATTGTTTCTTTGTGATTGCGATACTATTCAAACCTGAAGGAGTGGTTATAATAAATGCATTACTTGATATTATTATATAATGTAGACATGAAAGAATACACAGTATGGATTGGTTAAGAAGTGCCATTGGATGGTTAGAGGGTGAGTCGTCGTGGTCTCTGCAAGTACTAAACTCAGTTCTACGGCGTTTGGAGAAATCGCCTGCTGAAGGCTGGCCCAAAAGATACCGGTCAGGTCTAAGCTCGCTTACCACCTATGTGTTTGAAGAGAAGATACGTTTGAAGAGAATACGTAGTAATGATTTTGTACATAAACATACCTTGACTACTTGGAGGAGTGAGATGAGAGAGAGAGATAGACTGAGCCATTACAACAGGCAGGCAAATACAACTAAAGGATAGTGGCTTGAACTTTGACAAAGCATACAGTTACAGTATAAGCTAAACAATTTCGTTACTGTGTATCTCTTCTTATCTCTATCTGTACAAAATTCAGCTAGTCTTTGATACTCTTGTCAATCACAAAGACATAAGGTATCATCAAAACTGCTATAAAAACAAACTATAACAAATCCTGACTCTTTTCTTTACACTGATACAGGTCAGGTTTCCCTCTTTGATAGAGGCTCTATGACATATAATATCCCCCCCCTCTCAACACCACGGGCTTATACATCTTCTTCTGATATTGCAGCAGGCTCAGGGGCCACAAAATCTGGAGGAATAAGCACTGCGCCAATGATATGGGCCACACCATTATTTGCAAGGTTATCAGGGCCAGTAACTTCAGCCTGGTTAATGAAGATATCATCATCATCAATAGAAATGGTAACCGTATTTGGCTCAGCTTTTAAAGTCTCAATCACTTGACCATCAGAAAGATCCTTGCTCTGGACATCACCAGGAGCCACGTGATAAAGGAGTACTTTTGTTAGTGTATCAAGACCCGGTTCTTCGAGAAGAAGGGCAGTGATCCCTGGAATAGCTCCTTCAAGGTCGTCAAAGGCGGCATTAGTTGGGGCTGTGTTGCAGTAGTGAAGTAGAGAAGATATGAAGAATATGAGTAAACGTCAATCGTAATAGCATTTGGTTCCATAGCCCAATCACTTACCGAATACTGTAAAAGAACCTGGACCATCAAGAACTTCATCCAAGCCGGTCAACTCCAGTAAAAACACTAATGTAGACAAGTCAGAGACACTGGCAGCAATCTCAGTAATAGATGGACCTAAGTTTCGATTAGGAACAGATACATCAGTGCTTGTATCGCATACTTGTCCTGGAAATTCTACCAATGTGCCATCAAAATCAAGGGTGTACTCGAGTTCTGCAACTGAGAGATCTGTCATCATCGTCTCTTCAAAAGAAAGGCCTTCACCATCGATGGGGTTTCCGAAAGCGATGGGGTCCCCATTCAACTCGAATAATGCACCATTAATATTCTGACCGTTATTATTAACTAGACCACCTGAAACAATAACAGGTTGCATAACTGTCACCGGACCATCCTTTTTGGTGTCGGTATATGCGAACACTTGTGTAGATCCAAAAATATCAAGAAGTCTGAGGTCCTGACTACAAGAGGTGTGAACGATGATCTTCTGAAGAAGACCATCGTCACCAGTACCATTATCATCATTGGCTGGTTGCATGGCTTGTGGGTCCCTGACCAAAATTGTAATTTCACTTTGAAACTGTGTTTCGTCTTCTGGTGGCTCTAACGTAAGGATATCTCCTACTGACACGTCAACGTATACTGCTGAACTTCCATCTCCTAACTTGAGGATTCCATTTTTGTCAAAAACGGTGATCTCAACAGCAGCATCAGTAGGTCCACCGTTAAAGTCCTCGCACTCGAATTTGCCGCCCTGCTCGTTGTTACTCTGAGTACAATCTCCTCCATTGTACTTCAGTGTTAACTCGGTTAGTTTTCCTTTACATGTTGACTGACTGACTAAAGGAATGTGAGGCTTGGGTAATTCAAGGGTGATGTCACAACCAAATGTAGGTGCGGCCGTTGGACTCTGTGATTGGATTGTAGTAGTTGTAAGAAAAGTAGAAAGATGTGTTGTTAGTGTGTCATGAGAGACAGAGAGGATAAGCAATTATTGATATGATAGGGAATATACTTTTCTTACCGAGGTAGGCTGTGCAACTACTTCAGCATTAACGAAAGCAGTGGAACAAACGTCGGCATACCGATCTGTGTAGCACACTTTATATTCACATGAATCATCACCAAGGAAACCCTCGTTGGGTTCATATATCACCTTGCCTAGTCGGCCACGGTCTGGCCCACGAGTTATAGCGGAACACTTCCCATTCTGAGCTTGAGTGACGATTTCTTCTTGAAGGTCAAGCTCAAATCCAAATGTTCCGTTGTAATCTACATCCGCAAATCCTATGCCTGTAATCACAACATCGAGCAACTCGAACAATTGGCCATCAAAAGTTCCTGCGGTAACATTATTTGCAGTTGGTGGTTCAGGTGGAAGGTAACCAGGTGTAAGTCGACATGCTAGGATTTCATCCCTATCAGTGATAACCTCGGAATCTTCACACTCGGGTTGGACAATATCGGCGGCCTTGAAATGAGCCTCACATAAGAGAAGGAGGCACGTTGGGTTTGGTTCTTCGTTTGTGAAGCTCCCCCCACCAAATGATCCAGAAGCAGCAGTGCCACAACCTTCCAAGGCACTTGCTAGGATGTTTGCAGCACTATCCTTAACGGCAACACAGTGCGGGTCAGAATCTAAACGACGACTATCGTTATTGGCTGCCGTTGAGTCTTTCAACTCATCAATCCAGGAGGTGATGTGATTACGAAGAGCTGCTTCATCATCGATGGTGGTGGCACCATTCTTGTTGTTCATATCATGAACATTACGTAGATGTGCCGATGCCGGTGCTGTAGAATATATAGAGAGGGGGATTGATGGGTGAGTAAATAATGTTTATTGCAATAAATGGATTGTTAAGGCATGATACTATCTTCTTCTACCGCCGCCCGCGGTGAAGGATGATATTGCAAAACATAAAACACTTACCAATGGCAAGAAAGGCCGATAGAATAGCTGCTTTAAGTTGCATTTTGATGGAGCTACTTGACAATGATAGGATGAAGCAATATCGATGTGATTGCTTTGTAAATTTATGGGAGATAGTGATAGCAGCATGGTGGTGCTTTGATGCAGTTGGAAACAACTTTGCAATAAGAGGTGAGCGTTGAGCTCGTTGGGTGTACAATCAATCGAAAGCTTTCTAAGCGTTACATCGCTAGTATATGAATGCGGCCGATAATATGGTGGTATAGTCTTCAGCACTACTAGCAAAATTGGCAGCAGTATGTTGTTGTGACACTCAAGTAGCCCTTTGCCCTTGATTGGATGCCCGGCTCTCAAACCAACAAAAACTCAGTTGACAACTTATATTACCTCTGGATAGACGCACTCTTTTGTCACGTGTTAATAATTATCCATGTATCTGTACATAGTTGATTCGACTATATACCTAATATAAAGTAGCGTGTATATAATTATCAAGTTATCATTCATAAAGCACAAAATATATACAACAAGTTATAGAAGTAACCAATTTATTGAAGAAGAAGATACACAAGAGCACAACAAATGAACATTCTACTATTATTAGTCATCATGTTGGCAACTATTACACGCCAAACAATGGCATTCGTTTCACGATCATCATTTACACAAACACTTCGAGTATCTAGTTCACAGCAACAAAGGTCATATTCAAGGACGGCATTATCGATGAAGTTACAAACTGCAATTGTTGGACTGCCAAATGTTGGTAAATCAACTCTGTTTAATGCATTAACCGAGACACAGGGTGCTGAGGCTGCCAATTATGTAAGTTTTTGACAATACATATATATATTCTATAATGTTGCATATATTACATTATTAACACTATTGGTATCCTACTCACTATCCAAATCATCATGCCGTGTTGTCATACATAGCCATTCTGCACAATTGAACCAAATACCGGTATAGTGGAAGTACCCGATCCTCGATTGCAGGTATTGTCAAAGATTAATGATTCTGTCAAAGTTGTTCCTACTACACTAGAGTTTGTTGACGTTGCTGGACTTGTCAAAGGAGCATCTGACGGTGAAGGTAAGTTATAATGTGTCTGCTGTGTTATGATTATATATGTATGTATATACTCATGATTTGATATCTTCTTCTATAGGACTGGGAAATCAATTCTTAGCAACGATACGACAATGTGATGCTATTGTACATGTAGTACGTTGTTTCGAAGACGAGAATGTTATTCATGTAGATGGTAGTGTTGATCCTGTTAGAGATGCGGACTTGATTAACTTGGAATTAGCACTAGCTGATCTTGCTCAAGTGGAAAAACGAATGATGCGTGTCAAGAAGGAACGAAAAGGGAGAGATCAAGCCTCTGACTCAAAGGAGGCATCTGCATTAGAAAAGATTATTGAGGTATTGGAAAATAATCAACCAGCAAGGAAAGCCGATTTGGATGAAGAGGAGGAAGAATCCATCAAGGGACTTGGATTATTAACTAGGAAGAAGACAATTTACGCTGCCAATGTTGCTGACTCAGATTTATCGACGGGTAATGATTTATCAAGTAAGCTACAAGAACATGCTGAAAAGGAGGGGGCAACAATGGTATTAGTTTCTGCACAAGTAGAAGCTGAGTTAGTTGATTTAGATCCTGAAGATAGGGCAGACTTTCTTGATTCTTTAGATGTTACACTGGACAATACCGGTTTACGTCGTGTTATTCGAGAAGCCTATGACATTCTAAACTTGCAAACATACTTCACATCGGGACCTACAGAAACAAGAGCTTGGACGGTAGGAAAAGGTTGGAAGGCACCACAGGCTGCAGGTGTTATTCATAACGACTTTGAGCGTGGTTTTATCAAAGCTGAGACGATTGGGTATGACGATTATGTTGAATGTGGAAGTGAAGCAGAAGCTAAAAAACAAGGAAAGCTCAGAGTTGAAGGTAAAGATTATGTTGTCCAAGAGGGAGACTGCATATTGTTTAGATTCAATGTTTAATGAATCTGATCTATGACACTAGATAACAGACAAAGACTTCAGGGTAGCCTCTTATAAACTAAAAGCGTGTGCTTCAGACAGTGTAACTTGTATCCACTGGATTAGGGAGGAGACTCTGTGTGTAGGGAGCATGAATAATGCATATCCAAGCTACTTACTTTGATTCCGTGCTTCTACTTTTTTTATTAATCTTGCATGGCTCACTCCACTCTCCACCCGCACCGCATCCATAAGCCCATGAATGATACCGGTATCCTCAAAAAGTCCGCCTGGCCAAGTAAAAATGAGGCAAAATCACTAACAAATCTGAAATATGAAAGCCTTCCAATCGTCGAATTATGAATGTGGAAATATCCTATCTTATGCAGATTTGCATGCTGATTCCGAATATGATTTTTACTACAAAAAAAGTTATTCACTATTTACTACTTTTACTGTATAGTGCTACTTAGAAAAAATAGGCGAATTTTTCCAGGCCTATCTAGACCATATAGCTCGGCATATAAACTACAAATATGTAGTAGAGGAGCCTTGTATAATTTTAGGCCAATATTCCTGTTCAATTTATTGCAATGGCCGATCATTCGACATTTTTGTGAGTGAGGGCCACTGTGTATAAAGTCAAAAAATAGGATACCACAGGCGGACTTTTTTGCAATTCATGGGCTTTATCTCATCCACACAAACTTATCTCACCTATCATGAAGCTCCTCGCCTCCCTCATCGTCGCCGGTTCCGCCGGTTCTGCCGCGGCATTTACACCCGCTGTTCAGAAGAATACTGTCAGTTCTACTGCACTCAATGCCAGGAAAGTCCGCGTTAGTATTGTTGTTTGCCTTTGCAACCCATCACATAATGTACTAACATACACTACTATCATCTCTCTTCATCTTTAGAAAGCCATTTATATCTGGTAACTGGAAGTTAAACCCACAAACAAAGGCAGAGGCATTAACACTTGCTTCAGATATTGCTGGGTCAATTACAGATTCATCACCTGATTGTGATGTAGCATTATTTGTTCCATATGTATTCATTGAAAGTGCTATGGGAGTTGTGGGTGACAAACTTAATGTTGGCGCAGAGGTATGTATATGTTAATGTATGCATATCTTCATGTGTTTATAAGTATGCCAAATATCTCACGTATTTATATTCGTCTAACAACAACAAAATATGCCCAACTATTTATAATAATATGACAATGAACAAACTAATACAATATATGATTAGGGTGTGTGTCCTCAAATAAATGGCGCCTACACCGGAGCAATCTCCACAGCTATGTTGAAAAGTATTGGAGTTCAATGGGCCTTAGCTGGGCATTCCGAACGTCGTGAAATATTTGGAGAGACTGATGATTATATTAATGCACAATGTCTTAAGATTATTGATGAGGGTATGGCAGTTATGCTTTGTGTTGGTGAATCGTTAGCAGAATTTGAACAAGATTTAGCTGGATCTGTTTGTGCTGTACAATTAAAGAAGGGACTCAAGGGTATCAAGAAGGAAGACCTCGACAGAGTGGCCATCGCTTATGAACCAGTATGGGCTATTGGTACTGGAAAAGTTGCCACACCTGAGATTGCACAGGATGTACATGCCACATGCCGAGCAATCCTTGCTGATATGTATGACGAAGAGGCTGCAGACAATGTCAGGATCTTATATGGTGGTAGTGTAACGCCAGATTCCGTCGACGAGCTCATGAAGCAACCAGATATTGATGGTGCACTTGTCGGTGGAGCTAGTTTAGACTCCACCAAATTTGCAAGGATCATCAACTTCCAGGCTTAAAGGTGGTGTAATGAAGGTGTTGGGACAATGCAACATGGCTAGATACTAGCCATAGATGGAGAGAAAATGAGGCAGGGGAGGAGAAGAGATAAACAAAATCAATCTATCGCAGACCTTTACAATGCTTCCTAATTACCTAGAACATATAGTTTGAATCAAGGAAGTGAGTCAAAACTAGATGAGAGTAACTTTAATGGTTGGATACCAGTCATGCATGTTTCATGTTTCATTTTAGTTACAATCTTAGCAGTTGCATCTAGCCACCCACAAAAAAATATACATAAGTATATGAGATGAACGTCAAGGCCGAGCCGGCAGGCAGTTTTCACGGGAACCACCATATGACTAGATATCCCTCCCCTTGTTAAGAAGGAGAAGGATTCCGACTAGTATGATGTAGATATAGAGACGAGGGTTCTAAGCCATTAGAAGAAGTGAGGAGCAATGTTGAATGTTCTTTTGATGTTTATGTCTCATAGTGCTACAGTTATAGTGTTTATTTCAATTCGCCAGATTCTTCCCATTTGAGCTCATTAACAGTAGCATGCTGTTGGTAATATTGAAAGATTTCCCAGGTCATGCGAACATCCTTATCAGCAAAATGTTCATAATCATAATCATAATCATATACGGCAGCCTGATCCTGATATACAAACTTGTGTAGCTGTTTAAGCTTATGTTTAACCAAAATGGGTACAGAACTGAGACTGAGACTCCTCTTGTTGTGATGATTAGAACTAGGTAGGTATTTCAACAAGGAGACCAACATAGTGTCACTCTTTGGCACACCATCCCATACAACCCGCTGGTCAGTACTGAAGCTGTTTGTCAAAACAGTATGTTCATGGTCCATGTTATGTGCAATGACAAAACCATCATTCGGTATATTCGCAACGATGCGAATGAGTTCATCCAATACCAATTTCACATCAACACCATGTTCGTATGCCTGTCTGGAGGTGATACCATGGAGCCTTGTTGCTTTTTCTGCAATCACAGTATACCCATATGGTTTAATTAGGTATTGCCTAGATTCTAGACATTCGCCTAAGTCACTGAAAAGCTGCCAGGCAATCTCAACGATACGCCCATGAGCAAGAAGTGGGTCGTTACACTTCCAATCATGAGTTTCCAAATCTACAACCATGTACTTTGTGTTGTGGGGGAGTTCTCTACCTTGTATGATGTCGTCATCCCACTTATTACCATTTCTCATCCATTCTTGACGCTTAGCAACAGCTGCAATATCAGATTGATCTTCTTTTGCTAATGCTATAATATTGTAGAATGTACGTGATGTGTTCATCTTATCTTTTGTTGGTGGAGAGAAATATATACATGTACACTCAATGTGCAATCAAGTTCCCAACTAAAAAGTCATCAGCAAAAACTGGGCTGACTGGAACACTGTGCCGGTGCCGGTGCCGGTGCCAGTGTCGTTGTTGGTGCCAGGTCATGGTCTTGCTGAATTTTGGTGGTTCCGTCTCGTCATTAAGTAATTATTAGTTCTCACATAATCCCAACCTTATACCTTGAATGCCTACTAACAAATATCAGTACATACAGAAAACATAATAAAAGTAGAAATGGACAACACAACAGAAATAACATCGGTTTTACTGACGCATATTACCAGTGGGAAAGGTTTTAAAAGGAATAAGCTTAATTACGATGGACAAGAAATTTATTATACTATAATTAAACTCTTTGCAGTAAGTGTATTTTGTGCTCGAGTAGAATTATATTACTCAAGAGTATGCATTCTCACCATTGCTCCTCTTGATTGAAAAATAAACCTTGAATAACATCAAACATGCAATACTATAACCAATGTATGTAAAGCCATTATATAAACACCTTTTTGAGGGCAAAGGGAAAACAGCCCGGAAAACATTATTTGTGGATGTGAGTGAAGTACAACAAGTTATTTTTTTTATGTATTGCATGGTGTTGTAGATTTTCCATTGTATTTATGGTGGAATTATCTACCTGTTACTGACATACATTCTTTATAGTGTTTATACGAAGGATTGATAGCTGGAGGAGCAATATTCCTTGAACCTGAACGTAAAGAGGAAACAGATGCAAGTTGTAATGAAGGTGAGGAACTAGAGGAATCAATCGAATTGATGCTTGCAGGTTATAAGAAATTAGAGGAACCAATCCATTCAAATGGTATGCAAACAGAAGGAAGCATATTCAAACCTATGAATAATAGGAATGCACGGGAAATGGTAAGGAATGCATTGAAAAATGCTACAACGTTACATCCCGATAAGGAAAAAGCAATAAAGATTGTTAAAGAACTTGGTGTAGATATGAATGAAGACGATTGCAAACGATGGCGCCATGCAATTACACGATTGTATAAAGAAGAACTGGATGCGTACAAGAATCGTGTCAACTCCATCAAAAACAATAAAATTAGGATTAGGATGAGTTTGGATGCTGCAAGTATAGATGCTCGGGATCGGCAGGATGTGGACGATGCTGCTGATGGAGATGCTGCTGATTGTGCGAATGCTGCTGCTAATGCTGATAACGTGGGGAGATTGGATGCTGCAAGTATAGATGCTCGGGATCGGCAGGATGTGGACGATGCTGCTGATGGAGATGCTGCTGCTAATGCTGTTAACGTGGGGAGATTGGATGCTGCAAGTATAGATGCTCGGGATCTGCAGGATGTGGACGATGCTGCTGATGGAGATGCTGCTGATTGTGCGAATGTTGCTGCTAATGCTGCTTTTTATGACGTGGTTGATACATTGCGTCAAATGCCCCTTGCCCGAGTGTTTAAACCATTACAACAAGACACAGCTGCAGACGACTTTGATGAAATTGCTAAAAAATGCTCTTATCGCCGTCTCAAGAAGCGCAAGTTTAACGAGGAACTCTTATCGCCGTCTCAAGAAGCGCAAGTTTAACGAGGAATATGGGGACAAGTCGGGGGGCACGGAAGTTGCTTAGATGCAGAGGAATTGATATACATGGTCGTGTGTTAAGAAGGTACTGTAAATATGGAGGCTGCTGTTTGTTTATATTTGCAGAGTTGAATGTAGAAGGATAGAGTTAGAGATACTAAACAATAAGAAGATGAGTATGTTTATTGTGATCTTTAGGCAAATAAGTATCTTAATTTTGAAAGTTGATCCAAAGAGAAGTTAGAAGTCGGCGTCAAGAGAAAAGGTTTGGCCTTTTGGATCTGTTCCAACTCCAGACTTGGCATACTCCCCAACTCTTTTCTCAAAAAAGTTCGTCTTTCCTTGGAGAGAAATCATATCCATCCACTCGAAGGGGTTGACAGCGTTGTAATACTTGGGAGAACCTAGAGCTACCAACAGTCTGTCAGCACAGAACTCAATGTACTTACACATTAAGTTCGAGTTCATCCCGATCAACTCAACCGGAAGTGAATCAACCACAAACTCCTTCTCGATCATAACTGCACCTGTAATGATTTCAATAAGTTTACTCTCTGGTGGCTTATTGACAAGCTTCTTGTATAGTAGACATGCAAAATCACAATGCATGCCCTCATCGCGTGATATAAGTTCATTTGAAAAGCAAAGACCGGGCATCAGTCCTCTCTTCTTCAGCCAGAAGATAGCACAGAAAGCACCAGAGAAAAAGATACCTTCCACAGCCGAGAAGGCTACCAGCCTCTCCGAAAATAACAATTGATTAGTGCTATTACACCACTTGAGAGCCCAATAAGCCTTCTTTTGCACGGATGGAATAGTCTCAACTGCACGCAATAGATGCATCTTCTTTTTTTGATCCTTAATGTAGGTGTCAATCAGCAACGAGTAGGTTTCACTGTGGATACCTTCCATTGCAATTTGGAATCCATAAAAAAGTCTTGCCTCTGCATTTTGTACTTCAGTGTAAAAGTTGCTGGCTAGATTTTCATTGACAATACCATCTGATGCAGCAAAGAATGCCAACACGTATGAGATGAAATGCTTTTCATTTTCTGTCAGATTCTCCCATTGTTCAACATCTTGAGCCAAATCAATCTCTTCGGCTGAAAGATTTGCATTTAGAGGTTTTGATGAGGAAGAAAGGCGTAGTATTCAGTTAGTACACATATGGGCTGCAAGTCAATCAAATAAACTGAAAGTAACTAGGTCAAACGAAGTAGTCAACTTGACGGTATTGCATATTGAACAGATGAATTTATATGATAAAACAATACTAACGCGGATACGACTTTCCTGTCCAGAAGGATGCCTCAGCTTTCTTATACATCAACCATATCTTTAGTATCAAGATAATAATGAATTATTGAGATGGCTCTCTCGATGATTGTATACACACATTGTACTTACATCTTCATCCTTAATAGGGAACAATACATGCCGATTTGGGTTTCCCTTCAAAAGCGGTTCTTCGATAATGTTTTTGTTGTCTCCGCTGATTTCACATGATGTAAGTCCTCTGCTTAGTACTTGTATAATATCAGATGCTGTCGTCATAATTAATGAATTTAACGATTTACTGAAATGGCAAGTAACTCATATGCTGTTCTAAATAATCTTGAGCAAGAATGAAATATATTGGTAGATCCGACATCAACAACCAGCACCGAACACCGTACCGGCACCAGCACCAGCACCGAAGAATGTTGTACACCTTCAGTGAATCATCTTCACAAAAACCTGATGCATATTACATTAACAACTTATATTAATTAACGATAACAGCTTGTGTGACACCTACCCTCTAGACAATACACGAAGACGAATAATGGGAATAGTAGTTACAGATGATGAATACAGTCCCTCTATTGTCGTAAAGACATATGATGACAAGCCAGATGATAACACAGATGATGACAAATGCTCTGTATCTAGAGAAACAGTCTGCCAATTGATGTTGATGGAGCGAACAGAGCCCATTTTACCAAAATACAACAAAGAATTACAACAATCGAGCTCATTTATAAATCACAGGTATAAGCAAGTTTGTAGATTGATAAGAATTCACCACTACTTCCATTTCTTACCAGAGACATTGAGTCAAGCTGTCAACATATTTGATCGAGTTTCTCCAATAATAGATCCAAGTATAGCTGATTTAGATCTTTGTTCAGTTACATGCTTACTGTTAGCATCCAAACTCCACGAGAATTATTACAAGAACCTACAACAACAACAAATTCTTGTTAGTTACTTGAAAGAATTTTATCATAGACATCCCATAAAGATTGTCAACAACACAGAAAGTGACATAATAAGTATGGAGAAAACGATATTAACAAGTCTTGATTACAGAATTAGTGCTCCATCAGTTTATACATTTGTTTACATCTTCTTGGATGCTACCGAGAGTTTGATTGGTGTAGATATCGAGCGTGACATCTTGTTACTGGTTGACACAACACTTGCCAGATATCATTTAATACAATTTGCACCATCTATAATTGCATGTGGTTGTATTTATATCGCGAGGAAGATGAACGGAATGTCACCCTGGAGCAAGGCCTTAGCAAAGCGTACTTGTTATAGCGAGACATTGGTTCGACCTGTGGCACGTTCTATTCTTTCTACAATATCACTCGTGGAAAACAACATAGACTTGAAATCTCTAGACGATGATAAGTATTTGAATCTGAAGATGTCAAACATTTGCTCTTTGAAGGTGTAAAATAGAATTTATAAGTGCACAACTAATGTAGTTTCACAATCACTACGGATACTCTTATTGCAGTTAACTTCGGACTCCAGTAATTTAAGAAGCTATGTCAAGAACAACATTCATTAAAGTATCATCAATTTGCTTCTCTCGCTTAGACTGAGCCTCTTGTAATCTCTGACTTTTAAAGTTCAAGGTTGTAGGCCGTGAAAACTGGCCCTACTCTCGTTTAGAGGATACAATGTATTGGACGTGATAGGTACTCATGATATGCTCTACTACCTTGATAGAAATTCATAGCTAACAGTTAGAATACGTTATTTAGACTATGTGCGTTTCTGCCCAGCAAAGTAACAGCAGGGGTGGCCCTGAATGGATCTTGTTGAGGTGAAGGATACCTAATGAATCGGTGCCGGTGCCGGTGCCGGTGCTGGTTGAATCAAAACAAACTAAAAGCTCATTGTAAGCTCATAATTACGAACCATTCACAGCAAAAACAACAATATCATCCCACCCAATCGTATCGATATAAACAATGGCGAAGTCACCCAAGAAAACTCCATCCACGCCACCAGCCAATCCATATGGCAAAATGATCAGGTTTAGTTATGGATCTGCTCTCAAGAAGAAGCCAAAAAATACCGCCAACACTAACACAATCCAATCTGTCGAAACGGGAGTTCCTGGTATCATTATTCATTTTGGTACAAGGCCTGATAAAGTATGCAGCTATATTTGGCCATTTAAAAACTACCACGAACAGTATGCGGAGATCGAGGATCTAATCCGTAAATGGGGATGTAATGGCAAGTTCCCATTTGTACTCTGTACTTATTGTAGGTTTGGTTGCATATATTTAATCTCTTTCATATATATCATCTACACAGGCTTTGCCACGCGGAAATTAGTAACCGAAGACATAGACATATTGGATAATGTTCGGATGCCTGGGACCCCCGGTGAGTCAATACTTGATCTATCGTCGCAAACCTCTATTGCAATAGAGCTTATTTACCATTATTTGATTGCCCGTTCTCGATATCTGTATGTACTAATATACTTTATTTACTATCACGTCTTTTCCCATTGTTAGGCCAGGAGGATTCGTATCCCTGGGATGCTATCGTCACCGTTGACAACAATGCCACGGCAGCATCGGCAGGCAAGAAGATTGCCCAAGAATTTACCACCTTTGCTGCCGAGAAGAAGAATCGCGGACTCTTTGGGAACAACAAGATAGTTGAATTCGTATTCAAGGGAGTTCTACCTGAAACAGAAAAGGGCCATCCACTAACATACTACTTAGTGGATGATGATGCAGTAAGGGTCTTTCTGTTGGTTTGTTATAATGGGACAAACAAGAACGAGTTAATGGAATGCGGGGAGCTCCTCAAGGATTTCTTTGGGAGCGTGGAGGTTGGACTAACTCTCCTTGAGCAATATGCCAAGTGGTAGTCATCTGGGTAGTGCATATAATCTCTATGTAATTTCCTGTGTGTTTATCATATTAGTGTGGATATCTCTGCCAGCCATTTGCCATCCAACATCGTTATCATGTCGATATATATTAATAATACGGGGCGGCCTTTATATATTGTTGAGGGCATTATCGTCGAGGCTGCCTCTAAGGTGTCTCAAATTGATGGTAAAAATGGTACCTACATAATCAAAGGACTAATCAGAGGATATACAGATATCTCTGCCATCCAACATCTTTATAGGTCATAAGGATGAGGTTGACGCGCAGTCGGTCGCTCAGAATACTCCTACGGCATAGCGGCGGCGTCAGAAGTTGTAGTATGGTATGTATGGCTACTAATGGTATGTAAACACTGTTTCTCTTTGCAAAAAAACGTATCATAAGCCCGTATTTTTTTTGTTAGGTGTTTTTTTCGTACCGCTAAGATCAAGGGTTGTTGAGCTATGAGAGTTCCGAGCTGAGATATTGATAGTATGAGATGCGAAGAAAGAGTGATGTAATCTATTAACAACACAGGATTTGTTATATGATTTACATTATATACAAACACATAAAATGTAAGGATATTATTACATCGCCCCCTTGGTTTTATTACCTGCTGCCTGGCTGTTATTCAGCCTTTCTTGAAGTTCTACCATCCTTGATAAAAGATGGAGAGATGTTAGTTTAAAAACATAACATTTGAATTTGGTATAGTCCTTATATCGATCATCAGCAACTAGTGCACCTACGCCGACGCTATTTTGTTTGCGAATCAAACACTTTTGATTTCCAATTATAAGGACAATAAAGTGAAGGACGTGGGAGAAGCGAAACGAATTCCTATCTTGGCCGTCAACTTTTTGAACTTGTTCCTCGCATTCAATCATAATGTTCAAAAGGTTATGTCCTAAAATGTCTGACAAAGAATAGAAATACCCTGGATCGTTGTTGAGAATAAGTAAATGATTTGCGATCTTGTCGGACTCCAAAATATCGAATGCCTTCTTGTAAATAGCGTTGCTATTGCTGATGTCATCCGTGAGCAACTCTACTACATCAATATTCTTACGAATAACAGCATCGACAAATATCACAAGTAGATTTACGAGATGATATACATCACGATTCAATTCGGAGTGATCGTTAGCACTTTCATACCTCTTTTCCAACCCATCGAATTCCTTTTGAATGCACCTAAAAAAGTGCTTGTGGTCTCCTGGTGATGTGGTAATGTTATTATTCGCAACAAAATCATCAATGAACTTGTCAAATCCAGAAAAGTTAGATAGTACCGGAATACTAGTCTTATTCTCATCATCAATATGTATATTGCGCATGAAATCAAGGTCAAAAATGTCTTTTGATACATCACCAATACCATCAATACCACCAATATCCAAGTTATCATCAAAAGGATATTTCTGAACTTGAGTTGGCGAGGACGTCGTACCAACACCTCCATTAGCATCATCCACACTGTTAAAATCAGCTTGTTGGTCTAGAGGCAAAGACTGTGACTGTGTAGGATCACTATCGATCATCTGTTCTAGTGGAGCTAGAGAAATATCTACAGAAAGTGATAGTGCAAATAGCGAAAATAAATCGATTGGTTACCGGTATATACAATTGGAAGGGAAATAAAGGACAAGTATCATGGGATAACTTACCATCTGTATCGGTTATTACTTCCCTATTAATATGGACGAATAACATATTATCATCATCGACTCTCTCAGTACGATCTAATTCAATTTCGCTATTGTCATCTAATTCCTTGAACTTGGAGGAGAGATAAGTGTTAATGTCCGTAGATGTGATATGGAGGGGGCTATACTCAACAACAATAATCAGCTTGTTCTCATTCTCTGGTGTTGTTAATACGAATATTCTCCTGATTGGAATGCCATCCTCCCGAATACTGCTCTCTGCAAACAATGTAATAGTTTTTTCTTTATATATACTTGTTAGTTTGAACATTGAGATTACCCGGAATGTAAGATCAGACGGAAATGATTCAAGATGATGATGTTGATTTCCTCCTGTGAGACGAGTAAGATATGCAGCTTCTTTTGCAACGCAGTCTTTTCTAGCTGGAGTCATTAATGGTTCCCATTGATAATTAATTATATACCAATCCAGGAATAAGGTCAAACCAACAACTACTGACAGTACAACATTACTATCATCATTTTTCTCCATTTTAATTGTTATTGTAGTACCTACAATAGTTTATGAAGTCAAGTAAAGACAAAGATAACAGAGTCAGAGTTGCTAGAGTCAGAGTAGTAGCAGCAGCAGTACTGACACCAGTATACAACAAGAGACAAAGAAGGGGCAGCAGAATCCAATAGGCTGAAGATGATATCATACATAGAGCAAAACAGCAACCGTCGGCACTGCCACCGGCACCGAAACTGGCACCATAAGGGCAACAGAATTCAGAATGTACTTTTGGAGAGTCGACGTGTGCATGATGTAGATTCGAGGTATCCGGTATCTTGTTGGTATCTTTGAGCCCTTGGAGTGCCCTGGGGGCTTTGACTCTCTAGTGATTGACAAGAGGTTGATATTAATAATAACATACCCAGCCTTTCTTCACGTGGACTGCAAATAGAATAATATAAATATCCAAAGCAATTGTAAAACATCAAAAATTTAGTATTAGGTACGATAATCGCAAAATCTCCGCTATCAACATCCAATAAAATCCTGCCATCTCCACATTATTACATCCCCCACCATCCGCTCATCCTATCATAGTGATGTAATGTCTAAAAGGAATTGTGAAGCATTAAAAAGTTATCATTAAACCCAACAATTGTTAATACAAATTACCATATTTCAAACCTCCGCTATAATTCAGAGTGTCTCCGCAATAAATACCTCCTTTCCATCCCTCCCATCTACTAATACCCGCCACCACTCTTTATACACGTTGTTCTCCACGGATACGACGGGCAAGTTGCCAAACCTCCGCTATAATTCAGAGTGTCTCCGCAATAAATACCTCCTTTCCATCCCTTCCATCTACTAATACCCGCCACCACTCTTTATACACGTTGTTCTCCACGGATACGACGGGCAAGTTGCATATCCTTCTTCATGATGGTAATCCGCTTGGCATGGATGGCACATAAGTTAGTGTCCTCGAAAAGACCAATTAAGTAGGCCTCAGCCGCCTTTATATATCAAATAATAAGAGAGAGAAAGAAGAGATATTAGCAGATTATTTACCACATCAAAATGACACAAACTAACCTCCTGTAGAGCTAAAACTGCCGTGCTCTGTACACGCATTGGTTTGTCTGGATTTGTTCCTCCCCTCTCTGTATTAAGGTCAGTCATTATCTGCCTTACCAATCGCTGAAAAGGAAGCTTACGGATCAATAGGTCGGTACTCTTTTGGTAACGACGGATCTCACGGAGGGCCACGGTTCCTGGTCTGTAACGATGGGGCTTCTTGACACCTCCAGTGGTGGGGGCAATCTTACGTGCTGCCTTGATGGCGAGCTGCTTACGGGGAGCTTTACCTCCATTGTAAAAGGATGGAGATTGTTTTGTCCGGGCCATTACATATAAATATAGAGCAGATGCAAAAATTATGAGATAAATTCTCTTGGGCAAAGGGGAGACGGGGATCTCGACCCGACCAGCACCGACACCGGCACCGGCACCGACACCAGATCAGCACCATTGTCATGTTTTTTTGGGGCCAAGAATGTTATATCAAATAAACCAAAGTAATCAACAATGGTAGTATTGAGTTGCTATAGAGTGTCATCCAGTGTTCTGGGAAGTGGCAAGTACGGCTACGTTCGAGAATGTAGAGATGTAAGTGGAATAATGTATGCCATCAAAACTATCGACAAATCAAGGGTACCTAGATTGGATCACATAAAGCGTGAGGTTGAGCTTCTGAGGGTAGTTGATCATCCAAACATTTTGAAAATGATTGATTCCTTCGAAGACGAACATTATACGTACATTGTCACTGAAATGTACACTGGCGGTGATCTCTTTGACATTGTAGTTAATAACATTACAGACCATGGATGTTTACCAGAAAGTCAAGCGATGATGATTACCAAAGCTCTACTCAAGTCTGTACATTATCTACATAGCAAAGACATTGTCCACCGGGACATCAAGCCTGAGAATCTTCTATTCTCGCCAACAAAGAAAGGGGCAATAATCAAGCTTATAGACTTTGGTCTTTCAAGAAGACACGGTGTAAACGATGGTAATATGACAAATCCAGTTGGTACCCCTTACTATATGTCACCCGAGATACTACGTGGCAGTTACGACAGATCGTGTGATCTCTGGGCTGTTGGTGTAGTGTGTTATATCTTACTTTCTGGATATCCACCGTTCAATGGCTATAATGACAATGAAATTCTTGCATCCACACTGAATGGGAATGTTATATTCGAAAAAGAAGTTTGGGGTAATCTTAGTAAACTATCCCGTGATTTTGTTACGAAGATGTTGTACAAAGACAAATCAAAGAGAATTACTTCTGCTAATGAAGCATTAAAACATCAATGGATAAATGAGTAATCAGTAACATGTTGATAACAGACGGCTTCATGTACAAATGATTAAGCTTCTTTAGATTTACATATGCTCTTCAGCTCAGACGCTTAACTTACTTTCTCTCCTTCCTTTGACTGATATCTTAGGTGATATATCTCCAAGATGCCCCCATTTCAAAGTGTCCAATTCAAGTCAAACGTACAGTACCATATTACATCATAATATTATTTTGGCGATGAAACGAAATTACCCTCTGGTAGCCTAGGAAAAGAGGTTGCCTCAAATAGCATTCAAGAACGGCGCCCATCAACAATATATTCAGCAACGTATTACTATTACAATCTCAAAAATGAATACAACATATACAAATGATTAAGCTTCTTTAGATTTACATGTATGTACGTGAAGAAATCAAGCCTTTCACACCAAACAATGAAATGATTCTGGTCGTTCAATATAACATCCTATCAACAAATGATACTCTACGCTCGTCATCAACGACATTTCTACGCCTTATCAAACTGGAATGATATTCATTTAACCAGCTTGCCAATTCAAGTTGTGTATCAATAACGGCATAGATTCTTGCCTCATTCCTACGCCATAAATCAAAATTGTAACCTAAGCCATCACGAACACTATCAATGACGTGATCTTCTTCGCTTTCTAGAATGTCCAGTTCACGGAAAATATTTGGATGTTCATCAAACTGATAGGTTTCCATCTCGCTATCATCCAAATCATAATAATAATCTGGACGGACAAAGAGAACCATCCCATTTGACATCTTTATTAGATCATCTACACTCTTCAATATACCAGCTTGTTTATAAAGTTGGTAATTAGGTATTCCATTGATCACAATCCCACGCTCGGTATACTTATCAACACGAGAAACAAATCGTCCAATTAGTGTCTGGTGTAAATTTACCATTGAGGTAAGGTTGGACATACGAGGTCTGAGCTGCTGTAAAGCAGTGCAGAACAAGTCATGCATAAATGCGTATCGATCAAACCCCTGATCATACAGATCCATGAAAGCCCGGTATATTAAATGGCACTTCATATCAAATACAAGACGAAGAAACGACAACTCTTTTATCGGGTAAGGATATGGAAAAGACGGGTAGTTGTCGGCTGGTAGAAATACATTTGACTGTATCATTTGTCCTGCAATCGCGAGAAGCCTCTGTGCAACATCATGCTCGTGACCATTTCTAACCATACGGATGATAATGCCCATATCACAAACAACATCACGAAAAGATCTGCTGGCTTGATTATGCAAATTTTCCATAAATTGCAGGGTCATCTCGTTTCCGATAGTACTGTTAAGATTGGTTTGCAGAGTAAATGATTGCTTGGGATTAGGAATGACCCAATCTTGACCACCAAAAAACGATGTACCACAGATAGTCAGATCAAACAAGTCGGTAGCTTCTCGAGGGCTCCTTCCCGGCTTTCGATAAAGAAATTATTATAGAGTTCAACTTGATTAGATTCATTAATGGATGTGACGACAAAACTGTTGATTACCAAACTTACTTTCAAGACGACCAAATCAATATTAACTGCATTCTTTTTAACCTTATGGATAAGGTGATACGGAATACAAGGAACATCAACCCCATCACTAGTTGACAATACAAAAGTACAGCCGTCTTTACTCAACGGATATTCGGCACCGCTTTCATTCATTTCGTAAACAAATCTGGTATCATCTCTATTTGACCAATACTCCACATGATTGATTGGATCATCAATACCCCCCCCCATGATTTCATTATAAATCTATCAATGAAGAGAAATATTTCATGGATAATATAATCATTACAACGACGGAATAAGATGCGCTATCATATCACTAGATGTGGTCATATTACTTACCTCCGAGTAACCACCAAAGACTTGGTTGATGTCTTCGCTTATCAGCCACCTCCGGACAAAAGGAGCAACCTCGTGAGTACAATAGATGTCAAGATCAGCACTCTGCCATGTTGAATGCCCCGTTGAACCAACGATAGTCTGAACACAAGTACTGCCACTGCCCCCCAAAAAGAGATAGCAATCACGATCATAAGTTATCATTTGCTCGATACAAACAATATTACGAAGACTAGTTCAAACGTACCTGATACACACCGAACGATGAGGAAGACTCTTTGCTAACGATGTAAATGATTGCAACGGATCCGATCCTGTTCGGAATACAGTGTTACCACTATCCAGTACAACTGCCAAGCTGTTGTTTAGAGATCTATAAAGGAATTGTCGACATCCAACAAACACTTCACCAAGCGCAAAAGCGTCAACCGGAGAGAGGAAACATATCACATGCTCCATTACAGCGTCTAGTAGGGATGAGTTCTTATCAGACATGGCAAAGATGAAAGATATTGATATTAATGATCTGAATATATGGAAGAATATTAGTGAGCCTCTGTAAGAAACGAGTTCAGCACCGGAACCAATACCGGCACCGGCACCGGCACCAACACAAGAAAGTTTTGCTAGCATATCATACAACTTTATCTATTACTGAACATAACACTGTCGAAATTGATTTAGAATGATATATGATACTGCGTTAGACAAGCTCCTCGAACAGCCGACACCACGATTTGGAGATTGTCCAATATGCATGGTCCGGATGCCCAGTTCAACACACGGACGTATATTCTATGGGTGTTGCGGAAAGATGGTTTGCAGTGGATGCTCACATTCACCTGTATATGATCATTTAGGCAAGAAGTCCGTCGACAAGTGTCCCTTTTGTAGATCTCTACATCCTACAACAGATGAGGCTTTGTTTGAGATGAAAAAGAAACAAGCGAAAGCTAATAATGTCTATGCAGTGTACAGTTTAGGGTTAGCCTATTTTTACGGAAGAAACGGTCTCCGTCGGAGTATAAAGTTAGCGATGAAGCTCTGGCATCGATCAGGAGACCTCGGTTGTGCTGATGCATATCTCCAAATTGGATTCCTGTATGGTTCTTTCAGATATAGAGATAAAGTCAAAACATTGGATTACATTGCGAAAGCGGCTGAATTGGGACACGAGGAAGCAAGGTATTTTCTAGGCAAGTGGGAGATGATGAATGGAAACACAGATGAAGCAATCAAACATCTCACGATTGCCGCAACAAATGGAGAGCCAAGATCTTTGACTTTAGTACAGGAATTGTATCAATATGGACTGGCTACAAAAGAGGAGTACACCAAACTTTTACGATCATATCAAGAATATGTAACTGAAATTAAAAGTGTACAAAGAGACGAAGCCGCCGTGATTACTGGATGTCCTTATTACTGACAGTAAAAATGTAAAAAGAGACGAAGCCGCCGCGAGTATGGTACTATTGGACTGATGCAGTACGAAGCCGCCGCGAGTATGGTAGCAGTAACCATGTTCGAAATTGTATATAACAGAGAAGATAAGATAAACTAATAGGTACTGGACTGATGCAGTAATTGAAAATTGTATACAGCTAAAAAATAGATAGACTGACAAAAGAATCGTATGTGTGAAAAAATCTCTGTCAAATACTGCGTTTTTTTGAATGCCGACACCATCCGAGGATACCACTGTGATTAGACAGACAGACAGACATCTGGTATCCTCTGATTTTTACACAGATAGATAGATAGACAAATAACACTATCCCCAAACCCCTTTGGAGTATTTCCCTAAAGTGAAAACTGATGATGATACTAAGCTGAAGGATGGCCGGCTTCGTTGGTTTGTGGCCTGCCTACGAAGAAGGCAGAGAAAGCTAGGGCTTGATCAAGGCAATCGTCCAGTCCGTGTGGATAGAGATGAAGATGAAGACCCTGGTTGCAGTACAGCTGAGATTGAACATGGTAGTTCATGTTTGCAGCAAACAAAAGAAGCTCTTCCAGATGGAATTGTCGCTCTTTTGAACAACAGTGGGTCATCTGAGGAATCAGTAGAGATTTTGCTGTCAAATGATTTAGATACAGCTATGAGATATGAAGACGATGAACAGCAGCAGCTTCAGAAAGACTACTCGAGTGTGAATGTAAGGACTTGTAAGAGTAAAGTCTACGGAGTGAAGGATAGCTGGAAGAGTATTTCCTTCATCAAACCTCATTCAAAGAATAGAGCAATGTTTTAGTTTATGCTGGCTGGGTACTGCGGTATTGTGTATGTTCTTTGTATGGATTATTGATAAGTGTAAATATTGTGTATCTGTTATATAAACTGTCATTATGAGCTAGGATCTTTCCTCCTTCTTCTGCATCGTATAAAGAGCAGGCATATGAATAGCAGTACAACTGCAATTGTAAGGCAAACAGTCAGAACTGTGAGTCCTCTTGATATACTTTCGTTGGTGGAGTTGTTTGATGAGTCTTCATCGTAAGGTGCTTTCTCTTGAAGTGATATCTCCAATTCGAAATTGGATGCTATATCTTGTGTATTAATCTCGTCATCGTCATGATCAATATCACCATCAACAGTATGCAGTCTCCTAGTACTTCCGACAAGCTGCATTTCAATCTCTCCTGATATTGATAGTGTTTCGCCATCGGCATAATTAATCAAGTTGCTAGGAATGAATGTTGACACAACAACTCCATTCTCATTGACATTATATTCACGTGCAGTGAGACTTGGAAATGATATTGTATCGTTCTCCACTACCGCGAGAGACGTTCCACCTTGCGTTATAAACATGCTATCAAGATAATCTATTACCACATCTGAAGAGATTGATTTGACACAAACGAATAGTTCTGTACCAGGCAAGAGGGGATCTGCGTTGCATATAAACGACTGCTCATCACATTTGCATGCCTCAACATAACTTGTAACATTCGTATTGAACTCTTCGGAATCAATTATTGTTGCATCACCCAAGCCAATATTGTTACCAAAGTCTACTGAGAGATCGAAATCAATACTTAGTGCTCGTTTGTCCTCTGATATTACCCATCCATAGGCCGGTATAACTAATTGCACAACTTGACATACTTCAATGGTGCTTGTTGTATCATCCCAAATATTTGATGCTGTAATCTCAGTCTTGTTAAAGTCATACGCCAAGCTTAGCAAATTGAATTGGTTGTCAATTTCTTCACTTGCAGATGATACCATGGAGATATCAATTCCAGTAATCGCAGTCTCGCAATCTCCTCCGAGAAGAGAAGTTTCATATGCTCGGTTCTTTGGTATTGAGTAATTGGCAACTAATTCATCGGTACTATCGACAGTGAAATCAACATCTGCACCAAGAAAATCAATCTCCCAAAGCCGACCAAAGAGTCGACGATGATTTGATTGTATGTGTTGTACATCATCATTAGTACTACCACCACGAAGTTGTTGCTGTGTATCTTGACCAGATACCTATAAAAGTATATAAAACAAGGTGATTAGAGATATATTTGATGAAGTAATATAAAAGGACAAACATGATTGCAATAATAAATAAAAGACGACTCACCGCTCCAACTCCAAATAATGTGGTTGTCACTATCAATGCAACTATTATACTAGTAATTAGCATGAAACTTATAATTATCAGGGTATTTATTTATATTAAAGAGATGTAAATGTATGTTGATATATTATTGTTTATTGTCTTGTATTGCTGAACGACGTTGAAGAACTTATATCAGGGTATTTATATAATATTAAAGAGATGTGTGCTGATATAGTATTGTTGTTTGTCTTTTGTATTGCAATATGACGTTGGAGATGAACCTTTATGTAGGTACCTTATGAAGTGATACTAAATACCCAAGAGTAAATGAGAGTTTGCAATCCCACTCACAACTCACATTTTTCAATCCCTTAGAGTTGCCAAAGTCACATCCCTGTTATTGCATTAATCTACCGTCTAATAATAACAATAGGCGGCCGCCATTCTATATAACCTACAACAGGCCGATCGGCCGCTACAGTCAGGCCGAGTTACTCTTTTGTCAAAAGGATACCTTTGTTGCATTGAGGTATCCACTTGAACTCCCCTCACCACAAATTATTGCCCCTCCATCATCGCTACATGATACATGCCGTGCTGTTCTATATATCTCGTCCAACTACGTAATATATCATGATGAAATCAGCTGCTTTAATAATATTCAGTGCCGTAGTTGTCGGTACTTCTCATGGTTTTCAATCACCATCTAGAACATCATCTCAACAACAAGTACATTGTCATCCAAAAAATAAAATTACAACTTCTCAACTATACATGTCATCTTTAAACAATGATGATGATGATAGCTCTTCACTTCGTATCATGGTAAATGGTATGCCAGGTCCAATGGCAACAGCCGCCGCCGAGGCATGTTTACGTAAAGGACTGTCATTATCACCAATTGCCATGACAGGGCCAGACATTAAAGATCAAACAATAACAGTTACAGATGATATTACAGGAAAGTCAGCAGAGGTACGATTAATACCCGCCAATGATGACGGACGGACTGAAATTATATCATCATTATCAGGTTTAAGAGAGGCAAGTGGTAAAGAGAATATATTAGCAATTGACTACACACATCCAAGTGCAGTAAATGATAATGCAATTTTTTATGCAGAGAATGAATTACCATTCGTTATGGGGACTACTGGTGGCGATCGTGATCAATTAATGTCTGATATGGTATCACGAGATGCATTCGCGGTTATTGCACCAAATATGGGTAAACAGATTGTAGCAATGCAGGCTGGATTAGAAGATTTGGCATCGAAATTCCCATCAGCATTTGATGGATATAAATTGAAGGTTACTGAAAGTCATCAAAAGACAAAGGCAGACACGTCTGGTACTGCCAAGGCTGTTATTGATTCATTAAAGAAATTAAGTGATGATGATTTTGAAGTAGAGAGGGATACTGTGTTGTTGCGCGATGATGAATCATCATTAAATTTTGGTGTATCGAAGGAGGCATTGAAGGGACATGCATTTCATACATACACATTAACTAGTGGAGATGGTAGTGTTGTATTTGAATTGAAACATAATGTGGAAGGAAGAACAGTATATGCCGAAGGTACTGCCGATGCAGTTAAATTCTTAGGGGCTAAGGTTGCTTCCGGTATGAAGGGTAAAGTATTCAGTATGATTGATGTTCTACAGGCTGGGGGATTAGATTAAGAACGAGTAACAACATTCAGCAGCGCAGCGCAGCGCAGAACAGCAGGTGTATAGAACAAAAGAAGTAGTAGTCTAAAAGATGTCTTTCTAACTAATAATGAGTAACCTCAAACTCAGAGACATGCAGATGCAAATGTACTGAACATAAATTATGAAGTAATAAAGTTTTATAATTAGCAAACACGACGCGTAACAGAGAACATATCTGTATCTATGTGACTCAACTCAAGTATTCTACTTCTTGCTGTGGATTTCTCTCCAGTTTTGAGCAAAGTCATTGAAACCAAGGATCAACGCCCGTGTCTTGAACTGAATCACAGTAGTCGACATATTCCTTCTCAAGTTGTGTACTCCTCTTCTGCACACCGTGTTGAGTGGAAGAATCTATAGTTTCGTTGGCAATTTTGAGGTTGTGGTTAGAGTCGAGGTGTCGGAAGAACGCTCGAGCGTTTGCAAGTGATGATTTGCTAGTGGGTTGCACCCGACATGCGTTGCTGTCATTAGCAATTGCATCCAATTCCGAGTCGATATCAACTGATTTCTTCTTTTGAACACGAGATGTTTTTTTATCATCCGTTGCTTTGACACTTTTACTTGCACAAGGAACGCTCAGAGTTGACTCTGGGAGAGTGTCAGACGTGTTTACATTGGATGAAGAAGCACGGACAGGAGAGGGCGAATCAATATCATGACAAACGTCACGGTAGTCCTGTGATAGTCCTGTTTTTTTATTGAACCGAGTTGTATACACACGTTTCTTTGTCTTTTTGTTGCCATTATTAGTCTCTCTTTTGGTATCAATGAGTTCATCTTCATTCATCCCTGCCTCCTTTACATTGTCTTGGGCCGGTAGGACCTTTTGTTTAGATGGGACATGAAGAATGATTGGTCTTCCCTTTTCTTCGTCCCAACCTACCTTTGTAGAAGTATTGTTATCATCATCTTTAGCTGCATCATCACCCATACTAGAACTCTTGTGTGGCATCCACAACGGTTTGGAAGTAGACCCATACCTCTTCTGTCTCTTTTCTTTTTGTGGTAGAATAACCTTTTTGGATGATGATTCGGGATCATCTAAGGTAAAGTTAAACTCATCCAAATCATCTGAGCAATCACTATCACCACGACGCGGATGACCTCCAGTTAGGTTGATTTCAACACTCTCTCTTGTCATGGGAGTCTCAGTATCATCAAGTTCACAGCTAAACTCCTTTTCCTTGTTCTGACTAGCCTTACTCTGTCCAGTTGTCGGGGTATCATCTTTTGTTAATGAAGTTGAGCTAGGAGTTTGTCCGGGCATTTCATGATTAGAGATGATACTTTCATGTTCACTAATACTTTCATGCTCAGTAACAACTGAATCTTTTTCATCTTCACTTGATGGTACATTGATCTTCTTTTCTATATCAATCTTATTACTCATCTTCTTCTCTGTATCAGTTTCATTATCTGATAAGAAATCATTGTTGTTATCTTGACCACCAAAGTCAAATTGATCGCTGCTTGTTGAGTTTTGACTAAACTGATGCCCAGATTTCTCATCATCAC
>Ga0214480_100242_pt1 | contig 27317 bp, 20 predicted proteins | sample M1_20Mar14CPVII9_3_FD_165042 | JGI IMG/M metagenome (GOLD analysis project Ga0214480, IMG submission 165042) | Marine eukaryotic communities from Monterey Bay, California, United States - M1_20Mar14CPVII9sort6BwellE17 | ecosystem: Environmental > Aquatic > Marine > Unclassified | place: USA... | reverse complement strand
ATTCGATGTACGGTGGTTGTACTTTTGAAAATTATGATATCAATATCCTCCTCCTTTATACAATTATGAGGCACACAGGCCATTGTATCATTGTCAACAACGAGTATAGAATGCACCGCCGAGGTTGAGACGCCTCGTCACATTAGCCCTAACTAATCATGCTTTCTTATCATCTCGTGTTGTGCTTATTGTACTTCATATCGGGTAGAATACCCTTGCATATTTAGAATGCAACGCCACGATTCATATGGCTCATTGCAATAGTGACTAATATAGCCCATTAGAATGTACATAAGCCGGCGGCAAATGCAACATATCACTAATGACTGCTGACGGATACCGATGACTAAATTTCCACATCCGGTATACATTTGTCACTTCTTGGTCATCACTAATGACCCAGCCCACACAAAGATGTGCAAGCAATATGAAGTTGTCGAACTCTTTCTTATCGACTATCATGATTGAAGCGGCCACGCTATACAGGCTCATGAACCTTTGAGGATTAATAGGACGAGTGGCAAATCTCGTCATCCTCCTGCCTTAAGTCCTCTTACACCAATTGGTTGGAACTAAGGGCCCTCGTCAAGAACTGAGGGTTCTACTCATTATCAGCTAGCGTTGATCAGACGATAGCGTCAGGGATTTGTTTGCTCTCTTATTGTTTTAGTATCTAGTTGTACGGCCAGAAATGAGAACATGAAAGGTTAAGCGGTTAAGGGATGATATCTTGAACATATCCCCCATCAAAAGCCTTTATCTATAAACTATACTCTCGTTTATTATTTTACAATTATATGTATACAATCTATTGCAATTGCAATACATACGACGTTGTGGGATTGGCATGATGGCATCATCAGCACAATCGCGGCAGGTTGTGTACTGCTCTCACGTTGTCAACCTCTAAAGATATAATATCTATAGCACCAGGTTTCTATGTGTTCATATATCGTATATGCAATAACACCTAAGCTCAAAGTGAGCACTATCCACACCTTGATAGTTGGGTCTGATAAACTGTTTCACAGCGCAGTATACTGATCTATATAGTAGCTAATTATATAGGAATACTGGATAACGTTGTTCACAACACAAAGGTTACAAGTTATAATCTCTACGAGAGATCATCTACACGACAAGTAGAGGTTGAGCCCGTGATACCTTGAGCCTCTAGGATACCCCAGGATACTCTGTATCTAAACAAGCTACAAGCCTCATACAACAAGATTTTTTCAGCATTGGTTGAGATTAAAGAGCGATCAAACGGATATGAAATGAAGAGTTCAAAAGAGTTCAAACAAAGTTGGGTTGTTTGATGGCGGCGGCAAAGACGTAGCATATCAATCATTGAGTGCTGCATTGATTGCTTGGTGTATGCTATATTAATATTCGTCTATCATACTTCGTCGGCGGCGCCTTCAGCACATTTTCTCACACTTTCACAACATAAAAAATACCACAGCAAATACAAACAATCCTTTATGAGTTCTATACATCATCCGATAGTTTATTAACATGTGCCAATTGTGGTAAGGGTGGTGAAGGTGATAATGATATACAACTCAAAACATGTACGGCATGTAAGATGGTTAAATACTGTACTAGAGAATGCCAAATTGCTCACAGGCCACAACACAAGAAGGCATGTCGTAGGCGTGCAGCAGAATTACACGACGAGGCACTATTCAAACAGCCCCCGCAAGAAGAAGATTGTCCAATCTGCATGATACCTATGCCGCCATTAGGTTCCGGACATAAATATAATACGTGTTGTGGAAAAGTTATATGCAATGGATGTATGTATATGCTAACCAAGGATTGACTGTTGATGATCTGTGTCCATTTTGCAGAACTCCTGCTCCTTCAGTACCCGAGGATATAATTAAAAGAAATGATAAACGAATGGAGGCGAAGGATTCCGAAGCTTTTTATAATCTAGGGGTCGCCTATTCCAACGGTGTATTTGACATACCTATAAACCATACCAAGGCATTAGAACTCTTTCACCGGGCAGGAGAACTCGGCTCTTCAATGGCATATCGTAGTATCGGCAGTGCTTATTATGAAGGTAATGGTGTGGAAAGGAATATGAAAAAGGCTAAACATTACTGGGAGCTAGCAGCAATGAGGGGAGAGGTCAGAGCAAGATACAATCTTGGTGTTTCAGAGGAGAAGGCAGGTAATATGGATAGGGCATTGAAACATTGGATGATTGCAGTTAGAAGTGCACATACCAACTCTTTGAAGCAGATCAAAGCACTATTTGAGATTGGACTTGTAACAAAAAGTTGTTACGAAATAGCTTTAAGATCCCACCAAACAGCTGTAGCTGAGATTAGGAGTGACCAAAGGGACCAAGCAGCTGCATCTAGTCAACTTTGTCGTTACTATTAATAGGAGTGACAAGAGAGACAAAGCTGTTGCCTTTAGTGGTAATGAGTTTAAGTCTAATAATAAGTAAGTATACAACACGAAAACATACTTCACTACTTTACTAATAACTTTGTGCAGCATCTGTTGTGCACTTTTCATTCTCTGCCCTCGGGGGCTCGATTCCATCGGTAGAAACTGGCATATCTGAAAAGTATACTACTACTAGATATTTATAAACTATCCTCTAGTACCTATATCATGCCGAGGGTATGAGGCGGCCACACTATTAAGCGCCTACCCTTCATTAGTCAATAAGCCACACAAAAGATTTTTTCAGCATTGGCTGAGATTAAAAAGCGATCAAACGTAATGGTTCAAACATAACAGCACACAAAGACATAGCATAATCATTGAGTGATATATATTGATTGCTTGGTATATACTATATTAATATTCCATACCTCTGTTGACGCACAACCAGCGGTGGTAGCTCGTACTATTTCATACAAAATACAAAACACACAACAAATTATTATAACAAAATCAATTCTTATCACCAATCACCACACGCCACATTAACTATTGCAAACCCAGTATAATATAAAATGAGTACCATATCTGCTGATAGTATATCAACATGTGCCAATTGTGGTAAAGGTGGTGAGGGTGACGAGGATAGTATAAAACTCAAATTTTGTGCGGCTTGTAAATTGGTTAAATATTGTAGTAGAGAATGTCAAGCTGCACATCGTCTACAACACAAGAAGGAGTGTAAGAAGCGTGCTGCTGAATTGCATGATGAGTTATTATTTAAACAACCTCAACCAAAGGAGGATTGTCCCATATGCATGATACGTTTACCATCATTTGAGAAGGGGTATAAATATAAAGTATGCTGTGGAAAGCTTATATGCAGTGGATGCATCTGGATGTATTATACTGCTGTTGCATCAAGAGATAGTAATCAATTATGCCCATTTTGCAGAACACCTATCCCCGAAACTGAAGAGGAGTTAATTAAAAGGGTTATGAAAAGAGTTGAGCTGAGTGATGCCCAAGCAATCTATGAGCTAGGGTGCCACTATCATAGAGGGACCCACGATTTGTCTGAAGATATGAATAAGGCATTAGAACTTTGGCACCGGGCAGGAGAACTTGGGAGCGTTGATGCATATCACAATATTGGTTTTGCTTATATGAATGGTGATAGTGTTCGATTAGACAGGAAGATGGCTAGGCATTACACCGAGCTAGCCGCCACAAGGGGGGATGCAAAGGCAAGGTACAATCTAGGTTTTCTTGAGGTGCAAGAAGGTAATTGGGATAGGGCATTGAAACACTATATGATTGCAGCTGGGAGTGGGCATAGCGCCTCTTTGGATGCAATCAAAGAGCTATATATGGAAGGGCATGCAACAAAAGATGATTATGCAAAAGCTTTACGAGCTCATCAAGCATACTTAGATGAGATTAGGAGTACTCAGAGGGACGAAGCTGCTGCTTTTAGTGATGAGTTTAAGTACTATTGAATATACTCATACCAAAAGAAAGGTTCAAAGTAAGCGATATAATCGATAAATGAGTAGGTATACAACACAAGACAACTTTTGCAATTGGCTTCTGCTATTTAGGGAACATACTTCACTACTTTACTAATCACTTTGTACATACATATAGGTAGGGTAGGTTGATGATTCTTACCTCATACCACTGTTTCAATATCCCCACTATGTCATATCTCTGTATCTTCCCAATACTTGATATAATCGTCACTACGATAACCACATTTGTGCAAACATCTCATCATCCTCTCCGGCACCCGGAGACCTGCCAAATGCCTCCCTCTTCGTCGGGCTAGGTAATGAGCGGATATCTACTAATTCTTGATCTCTCTTTGTAGGGCTCTTGAGAGGACTACCAGGTAACGACCCTGGTTTCATATCGACAAAGTCCTCAAGGTTGCCATTGCCCAACAACTGATCAACCGGATCTGTATACAAGGGCTCGGCAGTTGGCTGAGCATATGAGGCAACCGGCATAACTGCCTGATTGACTTGTGGACCAGAATTGCAAGCTTCCGCGGCAAAAGACACGGTCGGCTTGCTTTGCTGAACGGTATACGGTGTAGGAGGCATCATAGCAGAAGGAGAAGAGAGCATATCCATATCACCAACACCCGTTGGACTACGCTTCCTTGCACTTCGTTTCCTCTTGGGAGCTAGGCCAGGTAGTGGTGTAGACGTAGACAGGAGAGGAACATCACCCATCTTGATACCCCGTCCAATCATGGCACTGTTAAGACTCAAGGAACGTTGATAGGCAGGTAACTTGGCAGGAAATGGATCATAATCCATACCTTGTCTACTCATTGCCGCATCGAGACTGGCAGAACGATGATAAGCAGGACGTTTTGCTGGAGAAGGAAGAGTTTCATAATCATCTTCATCTTCATGATCCTGTTCCATGAGACGTTGTGTACTCTTCCTCTTTCTACCGCTCTTACTGACAGACTCCTTCGGCATCGATTCAACCTTCTTCTCTTTTGTAGGGGCCTTGTTCTTCTTCCTCTTTTTCTTTGGTGGAGCCTTGTAAGGTTTCTTCGTTCCGGCTGCGGCAAGGGGGCAAAATAGGATACTCTTGCCATCTTCACTATCCACTAAACCACGTCTACTTGCACTTTCTGCCCAATATGCCTTGGTGCCACGCCAAATACCACCATCTTTTCTCTTCTGATCTTCACATAATAACTTCGCAACGTGCTGGGGTAAATAATTACACTTCTTAATATGCTTACCCATGAAACGGATAAAGGCACGGTAGATCGTTTCAACATTCTGAGGTGCAACGATGGCCAACTGCTCACGCTTGTTACGAGGTAAATGCTTACAACATCCACATTGGAAGAAGATTTTACCACTCATTGTACGACGTACCTCCCAAACATCACGACGGATGGCATTATGTAGGGGGTTAACTTCGGTCTTGTCTTCGGGAGAATGAAGTGACATTTGAAATGTCTCATCCATTGGATCTTCTCCTCCTTTAGTGTAAACCTTCCGTTTCTTTGGTGTTTGCTTCTCCTCCTTCTTCGTCAGCTCGGGTGTAAGCTCTTTGAAGGATGCGAGGGAGACGACTTTAGATGCCTTGGATGATACCTTCTTGGATGGTGTTTTAGCTGATACCTTCTTGGAGGGTGACGGTGCACTCTTAGCCGACGCTACAACTATGCCTCTAGCCCCTGCAGTCTTGGCCGTTCGAACACCACCCTTACGACGACTACCACCACCGCTAGATGAGATCAATGTAATTTCAGCATCGGGATACTTGGCATCCTCGATGGCACCATCATCATCATACTGAATTTGAATATCATACGCTTGTTGATCTTCATATCCGTCTGCTGGATCATCCGATTCCTCAACTGCAATAATCTTGGCTGTGTACTTTTGATTCTTGTCAAACATGACGTGAACAATGTCACCAACCTTGGGTGCTACTTCCAATTCACAACTAGCAGCGGCGGCGGAGGCAGAGGGCAATGACTCTTGAGTTAGTATATCCTCATTCATCAATGCATCTTGACTCATTGTATGGATACCCTGATCATCAACTTGGAATATATTAAACACATCATTATGATCCTCTTGAAAGTCACCTCCAGCAGCAGCAGCAGCAGCAGGCATCTTCCTATCCATGTCATTACCCTCTACAGCTGCCATCTCCTTGGCAACCTCATCAACCAACATTTGTTCCTGTTCTTCCTTTATTACACGCTTCATCTCCTCCATTTCAAGTACACCCTGTTTAGCTGCCAATTGTTTCTCCCTATCTACCTTCTTACGTAAATCTAATAATCCCAATCCACCAGATGATAGACAATAGGAACAATTCCAACTATTACCAGGTGGGTTGTTATTAATATCATCCAACTTGGGACGTGTACAGTGCGTGTGGAAGACTAGGTTGCATGTTGCGCAGGATAGTAATTCACCTGGTTGGGCGCATACCTCACATAGATCGTTATGCTGAATTGCTGTTGTTGCTGTTGTTGTTGTTGTTGGGGTTTCACCTTCGTCATTGGGAGCGGCGTCCATCTCATTAGTCTTCATCTTACTTGCAGCCTTCTTGGATGGTTTGGACAGTACAGACTTCTTCTTCATACCCTCCGAGGAGGCTGACGGTTCATCTTGAGGAGCAACCTTGATTGACTTTCTTCCATTATTCTTACGTCCGTCAACCTTCTTCTTCTTTTTCTTACCCTCCGCCTCCGCCAACTTCTTGGCCACTGCAGCCTCCTCTTCCTTCTTCTTAGTATGTTGATTACCATGGAATTTACCAGTTGGGACGCCCTTGTCGGACCTCTCCTTGGCCTTCTTTTCCTTGCCCTGATCGGTAGCAGACTTGACGAATCTACCTTTTTCATCCTTTGCCCGACCCTTACCCTGAGTCTTCTTACTTGCAGTCTTGCTACTCTTCTTACCCCCATGATCATCATCAAAGTCCAATCCAACATCTCTTAACTTACTCAACTTCTCTTCTGAAAAACCAGTATTATCAACACCTGCTTTCCATTTCCTATATGCTAAATACTGTTTACTAATCCATTTATTAAGTTCTGGGAGAGATGCGCGTTTCACGGTTTATGAAGAGGGATGAGAGGAACTTTTGTTAGTACATGCGGTTTTACAAAGGCAAAATGAAGATACATGAAGGCCAAAATGAAGCACTACACTTGAACCCTATGAAACTAAAATACTAAGGAAGGACTTACCTACAATTTCCTCTTCTTTCTTAGCTTGACGATATTTTCCACTTTTACTATTCGTTCCCTTGTCTAAGGAATTTAAATCAATTCCTACTTTAGTACCACTATTGGAACCAGTAGAATTAATTACAATACTAGAATATTTCAATTTGTAACTTTGAAGTAATGTGTAGAAGTTTAACCATTTGGATTGGATGGGACGATTGGTATCATATTTTAATTGGGCTGGTGTCCGCTTCCCACTAATACTGCTGGCTTTGGATACAGTTTTGGAATTGGTGGATTTGGATATTGATTTGGAACTGGATGATGATTTGGTATCAACAGATGGTGGTGGAACTTTTCGTCTGCTACTACGCTTTTTGGCTGTAACTTCTTTGGTACCTTGTTGTTTCTTCTTGGCCAATAACGAGGTAGTAGTACCATCCTCCGAAGTGGCTAAACCAGAAGCACGTTTGGCCTTTAAGGCATCTCTTCCCGCCTGACTACGTTTTGGTTTCTCATCTTGTTGTTGTTGAACTGCACCACTGCTAATTGAAGTAGTAGCTGTGGTTGAACTGTTGATGGGATTGTTATTATTGTGAATTACCGGTGGTAAGGAACGTCTACTACTCCGACTTGCTGCTACAGCCTTACTGCCTAACCCTAACCTCTTAACTGTGTTATTATCAACTATACCCTGCCCCTGCATATCATCTATACCCATACCCTTACCCTGACCCTGCATATCCTTCGAACCCTCAATAGAACCTTCTTGAACCACGGACTTCTTATTGGAAATAGAATGACAAGTTTCTGATATTTGTTGAGCTTCTTCGGTAGTAAATCTTGCTGGAATTGTTATTTTTCGGGATGATGATCTTCGAGTACTACTTTCTCTTGGTGCAGCTTTGTTACCACCACTACCAATACCACCAGCAATATCTGATGTGCCCTTGTCCACATCCATAGGTTGTTGAGGGTCTGTAACAGCGGCTGTAGTAGACGTGGAGCTTAAGGTACCATCTAAATTATTAATAGTGGGTGAACCATCTTGGATAAATCGTGATGGCACCTTAATTTTACGTGGTGATGCCCTTTTCTTCATTGGTACCACCATACTGCTAATTTCTGAATTTATAATTTGTTGTTTGGTATTAGTAGTAGTTGTGGGTGGTACAGAGGTACTTGGCTGAACCGAAGAATCATTGGTTGAACTACCAATTTTTACATCAATCGTATTAACTGGTGATTTGGCATATCGTTTTGGTGGTACAATCTTCTTTCGTAAACTACGCCTACCATTTTTATCATCATTCATATCTACAGTGGTAGTGGTGGTAGAGTTACCAGTATGAATTATGGGAGGCAATTTGAACACTTTCGTTGTATCATTTATTGTGTCATTGCTTTTTTGTGAAGTTGTGTTTATCACATGTTCAGAGGTTGTGGAGCTCATTTGACTGTCTGAATTTGACATGATTAGTTTATATTATTATTTATTGATATACAAACGGTATATTGATATTGGTTTGGTTATTATATGATGAGAACACGGCATAGCAAGACAATGGATCACGTCATGATTTGTAACCTCAAAAACTGAATTCTGCGAGAAGTGATGGATACCGGCCCATTCAAATTCGGACATCTTTCTTTGCTCAGACTGCCAAGTAGATATGAGATGATGGTGAATGATGATTCATTGATACGTTTAGTCTATTGGACTTGCTTAAATCGTATAAGGTATACGATATATTATATTGATTATCGGTAGTTCATCTTAGGATACCTTCAAGTGGTGGTGGTGCCTCTATGCATTTGAATGTTTGGAATGTTTGAATGTTGGGAGTGCAGAGGGCAGCAGTGCTGAGTTCATGATTATTCATTGTGTTTGAGTTTATTGTATTGATTGTCTGTTACACCGCTGGATATATAGATTAATTGCCTCTTCTATGGACAAGTCCGCTGCCGCTTCGCAAACTACTCACCTGAGTGGTACCACGGCTGCCTCTGCCGCTGCAGCCAGTTCTTCGTCTTCTTCCTCTTCCAACTTTCCCATGCTGAATAATAACCCTCAAGATAATGTATCTCTTGAGCATTATGAAGATTTTGCTCGAGTTGTTGAGAATGGCTTAGGGATTACATTTGAGCCAAAGAAGGCAAGTTCCTCTAAGTCAAAGGAAGTTGCTACCACCAAAAGAAGGAGACGACGACGTCTACCCGCTGAGCAACTTTGCTCTTCAGATATCTCAGAGTTGCAAAGCTTACGAGATGGTAAGAGTAATACTAATAATGATACCATGAATGGATCGGCATTCTGTTATGATGGATACATAGGACCAATCGATGTACTCTCAAAAGAAGAGGCAGCATATGCATTGCAAGAAGTACAAAATGAACTTTATACAAACACAGAAATATCAAACAATCGTTTCAAACTACATCTCGTATTACCATGCATTGATAAAATAGTACATAATCCAACATTAGTACAAGTAGTACAGCAAGCATTGAATAGTAAGGATATATTATTATGGAGTTCGGATATTAATATTAAAGAAGCAAACTCTGATTACTACTTTGAACCACATCAAGACTGCACCTACGCAGGATTACATCCAAGTAGTAGCTGTTTGACTGCATGGGTGGCATTATCAAATCCAGTGGGGATACAACAAGGATGTTTACAATTCCATCCTAAATCTCACAATTTGGGTCATATACCACATCATACTAAAAAGAACTCAAATAATATGCTATCACTTGGTCAATACATTGAATCAAATGTCATGGATACATTAGAAGAATCGATATCGATACAATTACGTGGTGGACAGGCAACATTTCATTCATTTGATACAGTACATTCCTCTGGTCCTAATCAGACAAATGAACCACGAGTTGGACTTGCATTGAGATATATTACATCAGATGTTATCCAGACTAAACCAAATAAAGAAATGGTTACTTGGATATCTGGTACAACCAATCAAGCAAGTAACTTTGATATAGAACCACGGCTACCTATCAATCCAACAAGTGATGATATCAATAGAGGTAGGGAGGTCCAGAAGGAAGCTATACGAAGAGAGGAATTAAACTACTTTTCATCGAATCATGATAGAGAGACATATTTATAAATTATACTAAGTTTACATTATTGCAAATCTATCATCTTCTGTCTTGAGCTTGTTCCACCTCTAATAATACTTGAAATCATCACTATCTGCTGCTTCGTCCCTTTGAACACTTTTTATCTCGTCTACATATGCTTGATGAGCTCGTAATGCTTTTGCATAGTCATCTTTTGTTGCGTGCCCATCAGTGTATAGCTGTTTAATCTTTTCGAGGGAGCCAGTATCTCCACTCCTTGCTGCAATCATCCAGTGTTTCAATGCCCTGTCCAAATTATTGCATTCCCTCTTTTCATATACGCCAAGATTATATCTTGCTGATGCATCTCCAAGTATAGCTGCCAATTCCCAGTAGTGTATAGCTTTCTTATAATCTCTTTGTACACTATCACCATTCATATAAGCATTACCAACATTATAATATGCTCCGGAGTGTCCAAGCTCTCCTGCCTGCTGCCAAAGTTCAATTGCCTTGGTATGATTCTGTTGACAACCAGCAATTCCATCGTCATAGTGACATCCTACATCATAGATTGCGTGAACATCATCAAGCTCAACTCGCTTTTCATAATTTTTCATAAACTGTTCATCCGTAGCAGGAATTGGAGTTCTGCAAAAGGGACACAGTTTAGCACCAACGGTCATTTGACCCGCATGAACACATCCACTGCATATGATCTTTCCGCAACATGTCATATATTTATATCCAGACCACAATGATGGCATACGTAAGAAACATATCGGGCAATCGTCATCCAAAATTGTGGTGGTTGGTTGAATAACTTTTCATCATGCAATTCTGTAGCACGCTTTTTGCATTCCCTCTTATGTTGCGGACGATGGGCAATTTGACATTCTCTACTACAATATTTAACCATCCTACACGCCGTACATGTTTTGAGTTTTATATCATTATTACCCTCGCCACCTTTACCACAATTGGCACATATTGATATACTATCGGATGATATAGAACTCATTTTATATTATGGGTTTGTAGTTTGCATTGGCTTGTGTAGTGTGTTGATTGCAGATGAAATAGTACGAGCTACCACCGCTGGTTGTGCGTCAACAGAGGTATGGAATATTAATATAGTATATACCAAGCAATCAATAATATATCACTCAATGATTATGCTATGTCTTTGTGTGCTGTTATGTTTGAACCATTACGTTTGATCGCTTTTTAATCTCAGCCAATGCTGAAAAAATCTTTTGTGTGGCTTATTGACTAATGAAGGGTAGGCGCTTAATAGTGTGGCCTCTCATACCCTCGGCATGATATAGAGTTAATAGGATAGTTTACATAATATCTAGTAGTGGTATTTTCTTCAGGTATGTCGAATTCTACCGACGAAATCACGCCTCCGACGGCGACGAACAAAAAGTGCACAACAGATGCACCAACTAAAAAAGTAAAAGTTAATGATTGCAAATTAGTATCAATTACATTACCCAATGAAGGTCCTCTCGGCCTGTGCTTATTACCTTATGGAGAAGGTAAATCTGTCATTATTGATGAGGTTATACCACAGTCTCAGGCCGAGAAGTACGGCGTGTGTGCGGGCGATATACCAATTTATAACAACTCAATTTCATCCATTGTTGGTGGTGGTATAGGTTATATTTCATACGAGACATTTTTACAACGAGCAAAGAATGTTCGACCCTTTGTATTTAGTGTATTACGCCATACTACTGACAAGAGAGGTAATACGAACCAACCGTCTATCAATGAAGCAGCGGCACAATCTGAATTGAAATTATTAGATGGTGCATGTGAATCCTCAACTCAGCATGATGGTGTTAATGCTAGTAGTACGGACGTGGGTCAGAATAATAACAAGGGTTGGGATGCATTTGCATCTTTTATGAAGAATTATGAAAGTTCAGAAGATGACGAGTCTGATGGAGGTATCAATGGTGATGAAAAGGATTTGGTTTATAGAAGTAGTAAAACTCCACACCCAAAAAGTATTGAGGGTGAAAGTATGGATGGAGATATCCACAACAAAACAAAGAATTATAAACATGACGCACCAGTAGTACATACTCCCTCAATTACGGAGGCTGACAATACCACCAATAACAACAATGCAATTACTCCTGCCCTTAGAAGTATAAAATTACCAATCAAAAGAACATTACGTAAACATATTACACCACCTAAACGATTCGTGGCACGTCCATCCAAGTTTGGTTGGAAGAATGATGACGGGGATAAGGCATTTTTAGAGAATGATGTGGAATACTTTAGTGAGAACAAAGTTGCAGAGTCTAAATCACCATTAGAAAGGATGAAACGCTCTTCAATTATTAAACCCTCAATTGCAGCGGCAAATACTTGTTCGGGGAGTAACTTGAGTGGAGTTCATTGCTTTGGCAGTTCAACTGAATACAAGTCAATTATATTCTATGAAGGTAATGGGTACTCATTAGGGAAGTATCAACTAGCATCAGATGCTGCACTCGCTTACGATAAGGCAGCCTTATCGATCGGGCCTTACTGGGATATCAATTTCTCCAGTTGGGACGATTATATTTCCACCAGGACTTTAGAATTGAAAAGAAGAGGGTCCAGTACGGTTAATTTCACATCGGTGTTAGAAGAGGTATCATCAAGGGCTAGTGAGGTGGCATTAAAAGTCGTTGATGAGGCCGAACTGAATGATTCCGACTGGGTAAGCTTTGTTATTTTCATGTACATATCATGTGCTCTTTTTTTACCTAACTAACTTTATACCTCTGGTACTCACCATTACCTGTCTTCATATATATAATGAAGGTTCAACGACTCGGGTCAGTTGCCAATCATGAAGAGAGGATGAAGGTTTACAGAAGTGCTCGTACTTTGCTACCCAAGAAAGACGACCGCGACTCGTCTGGCGAATCCATCTTGATTTATCCAGAGAAAGGATCCACGCCATCATCATTTGTTGATACTAGTACTCTATGCAAGGATTCGTGGTCAGCCGTGGAATTAAATCAATTCGAAGAAGGATGTATCAGTGAAGGTATTGGTAATTGGGACAAGGTGGCAAGTCATGTTCCCACAAAGACAAAGAGACAAGTATATTATCATGCGTGTTTGATGCTGTTCGGATTTCATCATAATGAACTTGATATGTTGAGAAGGGAACATGATGCATACCATTCATCCAGTGGGGACAAACAGCACAAGAATACAAGTACTCAATCCAATTCCCAATCATCAACCAAAGTAGTACTTTCTACTCCCAATACCATTACCACAAAGACTAACAATATCCAAGTGTATACAATTGGCACTCGAGTTAGCAGGGAATTTCAAGATGACGATGATGAGATAAAGCTCTTCTCAGGCACCGTCAAGTTATATGATTGTGAATCAAAGTTATACAAGATTGAGTACGAAGATGGTGATTCTGAAGAGCTTAGTGAAAAAGATGTTGGTAAATATCTTGATAAGGGAAAGTGTAGTGTACAGTAAGTTGAATGTGATAAGACTTCCGAATTGAACCCAATATGACATGTGCCTAACCATTCATCCGCATCTCATACTTCTCTCCTAGACTCGGGAATGGAGAAGAGAACGGAGATTATTATCCCTTTCTTGAGGAAGAAGAGTATCAAGTTCATGAGAAGATCTTTGCATGGGATCAAGAAGTTCTATACGAGGCAAAGGTATTGCGGTGCAAAGAAAACGACAACAAGACACATGGTCACAAGTACTTTGTTCATTATCTGTAAGTAAATTGATGAATCAATAGATGCGTAGACTCTTCCATGTATTCTGACGCTTCATTGTATTTCCTCTATCATATCATAAACAGAGGATATAAGCACAGTCATAACAAGTGGCTCACTTCTGACCGTATGCTGAAACTTACCCCAACAAATAGAAAGTTCTACTGTGATTCAAGAGGCTTAGAATTCAATGCATACTGTAGATTTAGTAATCACGAGAATGGAGAAGAAGAAGTGTATGGTGTCCAAGAGAAAGTGTTTGCATGGGATCAAGGAGTTTTATATGAAGCAAAGGTGTTGCGTTGCAAGGAAGATAATAAGGCACAGCGACGAATGTACCTTATTCACTACTTGTGAGTATGACACTTACTTCTGCACTTGTTTGAATCAATGATTCTCATATAATCATTACTTCTCTCCTATATCAACAGAGGCTACCGCAAGAGCCATAACAAATGGTTGACATCAAAAGACTTGATGAAGTTGAATCCATCGAACAAACGATTGTATTGTGAGTCCAGGGGACTGCCTATAGAAGAAGGTGAATCGTAAGTACCAAAAAGTCATAGTTGGCTCTATTCTGCTCATGCTCAAACTATCTCAACTGTATCTATCTTTGCCTTTGCTCTTAAATAATGAATCAATACAATGAGCAGTGTATCAGAGGGCATTGAACAAGTGGCTGAGTCTTTAGCCGCCTTGGATCAGGACGAGGAGGATATCATGTCGGATCAAATCTCTATATTGACTGCAATGTCAGAAGATAATGATAAAGAAGAAGAAGACAAAAGTAGCATCAGTTCAAGTGACTGGACTGACGTTGAAATCTTGCAATGGGGAGAGTGGATGCCACAGAAGAATCACTCAGCTGAGGATATCCAACAAAAGATGAAACAAAAGTCACTCCAAGATAGTGATAAGTATGAAGACGATCAATCCTCAAAACAAAGTACTCTGAGCTCCCAATCTACAGCGGAAGGACTGCCTATTGTCAAATGTGACAAGGGACGTTCAAAGATATCGAAGAAGGGATCCAACTCTAATTGGACAGATACAGAACACCAGCAATTCAAACAAGGATGTATCTTGTTTGGCTGGGGAAATTGGAAAGATGTTGAACGGGTAGTAAAGACTCGAACGAATACACAGATTATGAAACATTCTCAGCACTATGCAAAAGAAAAGGCCAGTCTTGATCGGCTGCATGAGCTACATATTCAAGGTATTTGTGTAGGTTTGCCTGCTGAGTTGATAACTCAAGAAATGAGTGGAGTCGAGGATGAATCAACAAGGAAGGAAAGTAGTAGAAAGTTACATGTATCGTCTGATAAGGAATCACTTATTGAAGAAGAAGAGGAACAAAGTACAATACAAAGCACCCCTTCCGTAGTATCTACAATGCAAGGACTTTCCAATATCAAGCGAGGTAGAGGACGTCCTAAGAAGATGAACACAATTGAGAAGAAGGATGCTACGACCAAACAGGGACGTTCGAAGATGATTTCAGTAAACTTGCCAGTACTTGATGTCAAAGTGAATAACTGCCATGATCTGGATGGAGGAGTTAGTACAAATGGTAGGAAGCGTAAGTTGTCAAGGAAACTGGCAGATTCGTTGAAGCTTGTGGCTAAAAAGAAGCAACCTATCATTGATGACGAATCAAAGAAGTCTCCTACTGCCCGTGCATTACCTCAAGGAGTGTGTGAAACACCAAATGGTACTTGGCGAGTTCAGGTATACTATCAATCATGTCTACAGTATATTGGTACATTTCAAACTTTAGAACAAGCAACATTAGCAAATGAGATTGCACGAGGCATGCTCAAGAAAGATAAGGGGCTGAGGCTCTCACCTGAGGAGTGTGAACAGAATGTCAAGCAAGCAAAGGAGGCTGCGTCTGCTTCTTGTGCCAAGCGTGGCCAGGGACGCCCTAAGAAGGCGAAAACAAATGAGAAGAAGGATACTACTAATACTGATACTACCAAACGGCCCAGGGGTCGTCCTAAGAAGGTGAATTCAACTCCATCGGCAGGTGTACACCATTCAGATCTCAATGGAGGAGTAAGTGCACATGGTAGGAACCGTAAGTTGTCGAAGAAGAAGGCCGATGCATTGGACTTTGCTGCCGAGAAGAAGCAGCCTGCCAAGAAGACTAGGAATGATCAAAAACATACAGCAGCAACAAAGCAGCATACTGAATCCCAACCTCAGAGGGGAGTGCCTGTTGGTATTGATACCGTGGCTGTAGTTACAGAAGCATGTAATGCTATTGTTCAGCCTTCCAAGGGAAGCAATCAACGCCCAAAGAAGCGTCCAGCGGAGACTCAGAAGTCTTTCAAAGGTTCCAAAAAGGTCAAGCCTAATGAATCTTTGAATGATGCTGACATGAAGCGAGTAAATACAGCCATCGAAGCCGTTACTACTACATATGGGGTAGGAGTCGACATGCATACAAAGTTGGCAGCTGCGGTATTGAGAGGAGTAACATGTAGGCCTTCTGGCAAATGTAAGAAGCTTCACTTTTGCTATATTCCAATTCCATGCTTGTCATCATGATTCTTATACACTTTCATTCTCTCATAGGGCAAGCACAGGTATACTATGCTGGCAAATCACAATACATTGGTGTCTTCGATACCAAGGTCGAAGCTTCATTTGCATATGAGATTGCCCGAAAGTTACTGGATAGTGACCCTTACGAAGCTGTGTCTCCGAGTGAAGAGGAAATCAAAGCTAATATCAGTTTGGTTAGAAGAGCAGCGTGGAAAGGTGTTAGTGAAATGAAAGCTTAGGGTGCTTTTGATTCTAGTACTGGGTTCCTCTTCCGAAGAGCAGCCACGGAAGTTTGGGTTAAACTTCTGAAGAGCCACGGATGAAGAGTCGTCGTCAAAAGAGTTTGGGGTACTAGTTTACATAAAATGAGAATACATGAGCTGACAGACATTCTAGTAACTAGATTACACTCTATCACTACCTATACTTCGCTCCAACTCGATAATGATAGTTGAGACTTTACAAACAGTTCTTATATCTATCATCACAGCTTGGCTAATAATATATGTATCTGTCATTAAATGCAGCAGCATTGTCCCTCAATTCACTCCTAATTCCATCTACATATGCTTGATAAGTACTCAAGGCCTTCTCATAATCATCTTCTGTTGCATATCCATCCTTGAACAGTTCTTTGATATTCTCCATAGACTCAATGCATCCAATGCCCACCGCAATCATATAATGTTTCAATGCCCTGTCCAAATTACCCTTGTTCTCCTCAACTACACCTAGATTGTGCCTCGCTACTACATGACCAAGCATAGCTGCTAATTCCCAGTAATATGTAGCCTTCTTCTTGTCTACTCCTACACCATATCCAAGATCATAATAGGTACCAATATTGTGATATGATCCAGCATATCCAAGCTCTCCTGACCGATGCCAGTATTCTAATGCCTTGGCACGGTTTTGTTGCATTCCATATGATCCATCATGATAGTAACTTCCCATGTTGTGAATTGCATATGCGTCGTCCTTCTCAATCATTCGCTTCTTATTTCTTGTCACTATCTGTTCCTCTGTTTTAGGTGCTGGAGTTCTACAAAAGGGACATATTGATCCACCGGCTCGTTTCTGACATCCACTGCAAATCTCCTTTCCACAGCAAGACATGTATTTGCTTCCTGACCACAATGCTGGTAATTGTATACAACAGATTGTACAGTCTTCATTTTGTGGTGGTTGTTTGAACAATACCTCGTCGGAGTGCACCGCCGTCGACCTTGGTATATCCATTGCAGTAGCGATAGTTGTATCTGTCGCCGCCGTACCACCCACCATATGAATGACATGCTGTTGTAGCAGTTTTGTTAGGTTGGGTATAATTGTTTTGTTTTGATTGTGAGGTACATGAGTTTTGTTCTGTGCTAGTATTAGTATGTTGTTGATGTTTACAGGATGTACTGCCCGGCCGCAATTTACTCAACAATATTCAATTATTAACTGCCAGATATATATATATATATATTGATTTTCTATTGCATTGCAATATGAGAACCCCCAACCAATTGCTGTCGTAATAATATTTGTAGTGTGTTGTGTGCGTGAGCGCGTTTAGCGTTTGAATCCTAATATATAGCAGACTAAGAATCCATTCCATTCAATAAACAGGTGGTATTGTAGGTCAATCAAGTGCCCTCTTATGCAAATAAATGCAAAGTAGCATGCCCCTCGAGTCAAATAAAGATATGGCGATACGACGGTTTTTCTCTATCTATGAGATGCTCTCAACTTTCTAATAGGCTACTAATACTACAATCTAATATGATGGATCATATATAGTATTAGTATTCTTGAGTATTGTCTTTATGGTGGATGGTAACTTATTATTGAGAAGAGGATACCCGACCCTTCTATCTCGACAACTAGAGAGTCGTGCAGTCTTCGTTTTATAAAGCAGCACTTTGGGGTAATGACTGAGCCTACTATCATTAATAGTACTTGTAGTCAGCATCAAATGCAGCAGCTTCATCCCTTTGGGCACTCTTAATCCCATCTATATATGTTTGATAAGCTCGTAAGGCTTTAGTATAATCATCTTTTGTTGCACGTCCAGCCTTGAATAACGATTGAACTGCATTTAGAGAGTCCTTATTCCCACATTCGGCTGCAATCATACAGTGTTTCAATGCCCTATCCAAACGACCTCTTCCCTCTTCATATGCAGCAAGATTGCGTCTCGCCTCGACATGTCCCTCTCCATGGCTGCACGTTCCAAATAATACCGAGCTCTCCAAATCACCAAGATTGTGTCTCGCTACTACATGACCAAGCATAGCTGCTAATTCCCAGTAATGTCTAGCCTTCTCGTCATCCCTTCCTACACCTCTACCAGTATGATACGCATTACCAATATTGTAATATGATACAATTGAGCCAAGTTCTTCTGCCCGTTGCCAAAGTTCTAATGCCTTGGCATAGTTTTGTGGCATACCGTGTGCCCCTTCACTATAAAGAACCCCTCTAGATTGAGGAATGCTCCAGCCTCGTTCTTCTCAGTTCCTTTCTTTAACCATGTAACAATCTCCTTAGCTGAAGTAGGTGCTGGAGTTCTACAAAATGGGCAGGTCTTTGCAATCTCATTGCCTTGGTCATCATATACAGGGGCATGAATACACCCATTGCATATAACTTTTCCACAACAAGACACGTATTTGACCCCCGTATTATGTGATGGTAGGGTAATTAAACAGATTGGACAGTCTTCTTTTGGCGGCGATACTTTGAATAACTTTTCATCATGTAACTCAGCAGCGCGTCGCTTACATTCTTTCTTATGTTGTGGACGATGAGCAATTTGACATTCTCTACTGCAATATTTAACCATCTTACAAGCCGTGCATGTTTTGAGTTGTATATCATTATCACCTTCACCACCTTTACCACAATTTGCACATATAGATATACTATCAGCGGATATGGTACTCATTAAATTAATACTTTTATGTTACTTTGTGTGTAAATGTTCAGTAGGTATGATTATGATTGAAAATTATGAGCACGTGATGTGTTGCAAAAACTTAGTTGGGTTAATATGATGTGTCCGTATCTCGAGGCCTCCGAGATAAGCTCCATATATCGACGCCTACTAACACGTATTATGAGCAGATATACAAAGGCATGAGGGATAATAGGAGATAGTGGTGTTGACGAACAGGTTGTGCTCATCGGCTGGTCAATGACGTGAGTTAAATGACGGAAATGGCGAATAACGGAGATCCTCTTCATTCACAATCAAAAGTTAGTGACTGTGCAATGATGACTTTCTAATAGCAATTGCCTACGCCATAATCATCTACCGATCCAATATGTTAGTAGAATCATATCTAGTATTAGTATTCTTGACTATTATTTTCACAACAGTGGATGGCAACTTCCAGTTAAGGGGATACCACGATCCTTCCTCAGTGATGCCAAAAAAAGGATGGTGAGTTATATGTTTGTAAGAGAGAGAGAGATATACTTTACTCGGACGCTGAGTTAAAGGAAGCTTGATGACAAGCTTTGGGTATGTATATCCTTAGGGTGACATACCATGTGATCATAACATATGAAATCGGGTTATCTGTTATACTCACATCTCCTCTTCTCTTCTCTTCTCTTTGCAATACGATCTACGATCTATCAAATAATACCTCCAGCCCTGATAAAACTTTAGCTGCTAGATGTGTCGATAAAACAGATCTTGATTATCTTCAAATGAATGGATACTTTCAATCACAAGATGGTGAAGATAGATGTCTAATAGAACACTTCTTTCCACAAATTTGTAATGGGAAGTATTTAGAAGTTGGAGCTATGGATGGTATATTTCATTCAAATACATATGCTTTATACAAATATCTTGGATGGAAGGGTGTGAATTTAGAAGTTGATCCTACAAACTTTGAAGCATTGTCCTATAATAGAAAAGATGATTTGGCAAATGTACATACCGCCGTCTGCAGTGATTCGTCACAACCTGTACACTTTGCAATAGGCAAAGATGATTTAGCAACTAGTGGATTATGGGAGTATGCAAGTGAATCACATAAACAACAACATTGGACAGGACAAACTAAATACAACACAATAGCCATGAAATGTACACCGTTACAATCTATATTAGATCAAATATTGGGCACTCCCAAGAAGTACTTCTTTGATTTAGCAGTGTTTGATACAGAGGGATCAGAATTCTCGGCATTACTTGGCATAGATTACAATAGAGTTGGATTCGGTGTAATAATAATAGAACGAAACGAAGACAAGAAGACAAATCAAAAGACACGAGATCTTCTCGGTAGTAAAGGGTATATAGAATCAACTGAGCAATATGAATGTGGCTATGAAAAGAATATGCTCTTCACACATCACAATTTCGATGGTATATATGCTCAGTTACATGCCATGGGAAATACAAAGAGATAGTGTGCTTGTATTGACAGTGTAACAATAGTGTAAACCTAGGTGTACAAAAAATGCCTAAATTATCCTAAAACATATACACGTCCCAATACCGGCCTTAGAAGAAGGCAAACTTATTCCTACTTGAACGTCCCGAGCCAATACTGGCCGATGAGGCATGCATAATATCATCCATTGTCGGTGGTTTCGATGTACTTGAATGTCCAGCCTCAATTTGACGATGTGCTGACAATTGTGACTCTCGTCTCTGTCCAGCCTCGATCTGTAGCGGCTTTGCCCATGGTGCACTCCCGGAAGGAGGAGCTTGAGGATGGTTATTCTGTGTAGCTTGTTGTTGTTGCTGAGAATCCTGAGCTCGAGCAGCCTCTCGTTGCTGTTTCTGGCGTTGCATTGGTGATACATGTGGCTGCGTAGCCTGTGAACCCCTTCGATCTTGTTGACCTTGGTGCTGTTGTTGTGGTGGAAGTCTTCTTCTTTCAATGGCAATCGTTTGCTGCTGAGCCTGTTGCTGCCTCTGTTGTTGTTCTCTTTGATATTGATCCCTCTTCTGCTGCTGTTGTTGATGGTATTGAGACCACTGGCGTTGCTGTCCTGAACATGTACTTGCACCACTTGATACATTTGGCCCGTCATTATTGATTGATTCTGGTTGCCAATCATTATCGGCCTTTGTAGGAGGAGGTTCTGTAGGTTGTTTTACCCATGGAGTTATTTCATTGCCAGTATTTGACGATGGGGCTGGTGCTGCGGCTTCTGCTGGTGGCGGTAGATCAGCTCGATTCCTCGCCTGTTCCAATTCACTAGGTGCCGTAGCAAATAGATTAGCACCCTCCGATGCCGATGATCTGTTAGATTCATCTAGTAAATCGTTTGTTTCATACTGTGCTGGATCATAGTCTGGTCGACGATCCGATCGATCCAATAATTCATTAGGTGCAGCTGAAAATATCGATGATTCAACACCACCCGTACGGTTCGAATCATCTACACCCATTGTTTCAAATCCCATTGTTGTACCTAACAATTCATCTTCTAATACAGGCTTGCCCTGAGATTGTGATGGAGGGGGTACTACACGATGTTTCTCCTTCTTTCGTGCATCCATTAACTTACGCTGTTGTGCTATACGATTTTGTATTGCATTCTTAACATCGGCAGATTGGTTGAGAGTATTAGTCTTTTGTGCTACCCTTGTATTGAGTACTGGTCTACTACTACCCAAGTCATTATTATTCGATTCAACTTGATGTACTGGTACATCACTATACAGTGCCCGTTGTTCACCTAAATCAAAGATTTGTGGTAAATCAAAGTAACTCCTCTCATCAATTAACAAACTGTATTGTTTCCAATATGGATTTCGTTTCTCACCATTACTTGGTTTATACGCATAACATTTCAAATCATATGTATGATTACCAATACGCCATGATGTTTCTAATATATCTGCTCTTCTACTATTAGATGATCGTTTACCAACTTCATATTTAACTTCACGACCATCCATGTTAATTGTTCGTTTGCCACCAGTTATACTCCATTGGATTATAATGTCATGTTCATCACCTCGACAATCGGTACCTACTTTGCCTTCCTTTAATGCTTCATTATTGGCAAATCCAAATCGAAAATGGATTAGACGTTTAGTACCCGTTATCTTCTTTCCAGTATTGGTGACATTGAATTCAATTTGATAGGGTGTTTGTGATTTTCCAATGTCTAGGTTGTTCGTACCGCCTGTACGTAATGATAAGTCTGATGATCCGTAGGAATATTGTTTAGTATATTGAGATTGTTGATGACTGGTAACTGAAGAGATATCACTTTCTCGTGTGTTTCGTCTGCTTATTCCACTAACTACGCTTGCAGAACTACTGCTTCCTGTATTATTATATTGCTGTTGATGTAATTGATTTACATACTGTTGTTGTTGATTACTTCTCGCAGATTGATTACTTCGAGCAGATTGATCAACCATACTTGTATTATTATCATTATTATACGAATATGCCGATCGTTGTTCATCTCCTCCTCCCATTGAATGATAATCTATACTACTAGAAGATTGATTACTTGTTCGTCTGCTACTTGATTGATTGGATGTATCATACGATGTATCATAAGATGAAGTGCCATAGGAAGTTGTTCCAGTTGAATTAGAGTAGGTGTTGCCTCGTCCCATTCTACCTGAACTATCCAATTGACGAACGGATGACGATGTGCCATTATTATAATGACTATTTATACCAGATTGATATGCCGACTGTTCTCCTAATCCTCTGCTATTGTATTGAGATACTTGAGGACCATAGCCAGAGGTAGCATCAGTTAACATTGATGTACCAGTCCGTCCAGAGTCATCTAATGTTTCTCCACCGTATCCAAATGGATCATCATCATATCCATCTTCGTACTCTTCATGAACAGTCTGTTGTTGATATGCACTGGGCATATATGATGTTGATCTGTCGCTTCCATTATAGCGACTATTGTTGGCAGAGCTTGTGTTGTTAAACTGCGGTGTCTTGTCCGATATATCTACTGCACTACGTCCAGACCTATAACTATCATCGTAGTTGCTTTGTTCTGATTGATCAAAGTATCGTCGAGACATTCTATATGGATCAAGTTGCAATTATTATAGTGTATTCGTATACTGTATCAAGTTGCAATTATGGATATCTTCTCTTTGTCTCGTATACTGGGTATCACTTGCAATTATTTAGGTGATACGAGGCGATAATAGGTACACTATCTCTATCTTCCTTGTTGGTCGTGAAATTAAACCTCAGTACCCGGACGCGCGGACAAAAACAAACCTATCAAACGAAGTAAACTACTGATCTAAAGTACTTTGGCAGAATGACGGCCTATATTAGAGCCGCAATAGATCACAACTCAACTCAAACAATATTGCAACTTCTTCATGCGCAATAATTTCCTAATAATTACTCAATTCAACAAAAGATAGCCATGAACACCACCAATTGAAAATGAGGTAATTAATTGATCTCTACCGTTTTGGTATGCTGTTTGATATGGCATAGCATGTCGTTATAATATGAACTGATTATACAATTATGATGAATGCTAATGGTAAGGTGCCGGCACCTTATGTTATTGAGCTGAGAAAAATTATGAGAGTTGGTTGAGAATTTTGCCTAGGCGTATCATACCTGCGGTAGCCTGCGGTATTGCCATTTGCAATGTGGTGAGGTAATAAGGAGAAATAAGGAGATGATATACAGCAGTATCAGTCAATTATTGTAGTAGATTGATATTTGAAGCGAAGATTAGAAGTTTAAAAGATATACTCCTATACACATCACATACACAATTATTCTAATCAAAGTCATCCATCCTTTCTACAAACTGCAAAGTACATAATGAGCGAATCGACGACAACTCCTGTGGATATATGTGCTAATTGTGGTAAAGAGGGTAGTGATGTTACCAATACATGCAACAAATGTAATTCAGTGAAGTATTGCAACGCCGCATGCAAAAAGAAACACCGAAAGAAGCACAAGAAGGATTGTGAGAGAAGAGTTGCAGAGTTACACGATGAGGCTTTGTTCAAACAACCACCGCCATTAGAAGATTGCGAGATCTGTTTCTTACAAATGCCATCATTGAAGACGGGGTATAAATACAATGCATGTTGCGGAAAACGGGCATGCAGTGGATGTATCTATGCAAATGCAACTAAATTGAATGATGATGATCTGTGTCCATTTTGTAGAACTCCTGCACCTACTACACAGAAGGGGATGATGGAAAGGCTTATAAAAAGAACCAAGGTAGATGATGCTATAGCATTATTCGGTCTAGGATGCATCTATTCCGAAGGACAATTTGGATTACCACAAGACCATGCAAAGGCATTAGAGCTTTGGCAATGGGCAGGAGAACTCGGATGTTCAGTAGCATATAGCAATATTGGCGACGAATATTTACGTGGCGAGGGTGTGCAAAGGGATATGAAGAAGGCTCGGCACTACTGGGAACTTGCAGCTATGGGTGGTCATGTAGGATCAAGGTTTAACCTAGGCATAAATGAGAGGAACAAAGGGAATTTTGATAGGGCATTGAAGCACTTCATGATTGCAGCTGAGGGTGGATATGCTGATTCTTTGAAGAATATCAAACAGATGCTCATGAAAGGACATGCAACAAAAGATGACTATACAAAAGCATTACAGTCCTATCAAAAGTACCTGGGAGAGATTAAAAGTAGCCAGAGGGATGAGGCGGCTGCATTTGATCGAGATCATTATCGTTATTATTAGCGTGAAGAGACAAAGCGGCCGCAATAGTGATAAGTATATGTACTATTAGGGTATTCTAGATATACTTGGTTATTGCCTTAAGACTTCTTCTTTCTCTAATTAGGATGCATCATATTGATTGATTCCCCTCTTATACAAACAACAAATAAATGGGTACCTTGACCATAATTGCCCCCCCTCCTACCCCAGAACTTAAAATGTTAAACCAAGACACCGTTCTTTCCTGCTCAATCCTCCTTCTCGGGTGCACCAAGAATGATAGGTACACCCCCGACAATCACAGGCTCCTCAGCAATAACATCCTTCATGAACTTCTTGCAAATCCATAACTCAACCATGATAGTAGTGAATCGTCCAGCATACGCAACTAATACTAAATTAGCCAAATAATCCTCCGCAAAGAAATTCACCAACCAAGTCTGATCAGCAACATACGATACATAACTACCAATAGGTGCAACGAACAAGCCATAAATGGCAAATGTTCCCGCGCCACGAAAGTTATTAGTAAAGATCAACTTAACAAAAAACGGTGTATCATCACCTTCCATATCTTTCCAATGTGTATCATCTTCCTTACTTTGGGTACAAAACATTGTTAACCATTCCAAACAAATGATGGCTACCCAAATACAAATACCAATAGATGACATATCACTATCACTTTTCATTCCCTCAATAATGGCAGATATCCAAATTGTCGTACGTAAGGTATTATCAGCAATAACATCTAACAATACGCCAAATTCGGAACATTGATTTAATATCCTTGCCGCCATACCATCAATCATATCCAATAACGCGGCAACAATCCAAATATTCAATGCAATATTTGGTTGTGATTGTAATGCATAGTTTAATCCAATGAATGATAAAACGATGCGTAAGTAGCCAAGTAAATTTGGTATAAAGAGTGCCACTGGCCAATTGGATAGAATCCTATCAACTTCATCCTCAGTAATATCGGTAATATCAACCCCATCAACATCTTCTTCATCATAGGCCTCATCATCATTATTATCCTCTTCCTCATTAAAGAAATCTTCCTCTTCCTCCTCTTCATCACTACTTTCCGGTAAAACACCAGTATCCATATACGCCTCCACAATATCACGATCGGCACGTTGGATCATTGTCTTATCACCCAATCCACAATCCACGGCTGCGAAAATAAACTCTTTCTCATCCATCCATCTACGCATTGAGGTGTCACCGATATGTAACAAGCCACATTCATTCATTGCGTATGGCAAGGTAACTTCTTCCAACGAATTACCCTTCTTTGAGAGGTACTTATCGAGCTTTTTAATTATTTTGGCTTTCTCGGAGATTGAATACGAAGTCTTGGTTGGTGATGATGTTTTTGATGATGGGGTGGTAGCCTTCTTCTTTTTACTTGACTTTGATGGGGTTTTATACTTTGTTTCTTTAGTTTTATCAGCGAATTTATAGCCTGGTGGTGGCTGGCCGTTCTTCCATCCTTTTGGTGGCATGGTTTAATTAGTTTGTTATTTATTAGTGTATAGTATGTCGATATCCAGCGGCGTTGCAGGTCACCTCAAAAGTTGCTACTCAAGGAGAGTTTGAATTGGTGGTTATGAGAGTTGATAGATGTCAAAAAGATACCGTGTGTATCAACCATACATATGTACTAATTTTCAGAGCACGAGAATTGCGGCCGGATACGGTATCCAAAAAGATCACTTCGATCCAGACACATTAAATTTTTGGTGAGTAAATTGTAACTATGTTGGCCAATATTGTCGAGTAGAATATTGGACAACATCTATCTGAACCAGAATTTCATGCTGAATCCAATGATAGTAGTCTCATTCCACCAAATTAAACATAGGATCCAATATTTAGCCTAGAAGTCTCATAATTGCAAAATTGTAGGTGGTTTATGCAGCACTTAACTTTTGCAATATATTCATCAAATATTGACCATATCAAATGTTATAACACCCTATCCTACCTAAAATTGCACGTAGAATTCGAATATTGCAACCGCTTGGAGCCAAATCTAACGTGGGACGCAGTATTGCAAATATGTGATTTTGATTCTAGGCTACTAAGGTCAAA